>Ga0222425_100173_pt1 | contig 47257 bp, 46 predicted proteins | sample 2B1ome_2_FD_180089 | JGI IMG/M metagenome (GOLD analysis project Ga0222425, IMG submission 180089) | Enriched microbial communities from leaf-cutter ant dump, University of Wisconsin, Madison, United States - 2B150A (version 2) | ecosystem: Environmental > Terrestrial > Nest > Insects nest > Nest... | reverse complement strand
GGTTCAGCCCGGCCTTGGCGAGCAGCACCGAGAAGAAGTTCTTGCCCGGCGCGTTCAGGTCCGACACGGCGATGGTCTTGCCCTTGAGCTTTTCCAGGCTGGTCACGCCCGCCGCCTCGTAGCCCACCAGGCGCGAGCAGCCGCCGTGCGAGCTGCCCACCAGCTTCACGTCGAAGCCCGACTCCAGCGGCTTGATCCAGCGGTGGATCATGCCCACGCCGGCATCGGCCTTGGAGGTGGCGATGGTCTCCAGCAACTGGTCGGTGGAGCCCGCGAAGTTGACCAGCTCGACCTTGAGCCCGTGCTTCTCGAAGATGCCGCGCTCCACCGCCACCGGCGCGGCCGAGAGGCAGATGGCGTTGGCGTTCCACGCCAGCTTCACCTCGCGCAGCTTGCCCGCCGCCAGCACGTGGCTGCCCACGATGCCCGAGGCCCCCACCACGCCGGCGGTGCCCGCCGCGCGCAGCAGCTGCCGGCGCGACCAGCGCGCTCCCGAAAATCCGTCCTGACCTTGCATCTTGCCCATGGCTCGCCCTTTTTGCTTTCTGGATGAAGACCGGCATTGCACCGAAACCCGCCGCGCCGGGGAACGAAGAAAAACGGGGATGGATATGCGAAAGACGCAGCACACCCGCGCCCCCGGCACTGGTGCAATGCAGGGCATGAGTTCCCTGCCGCCCCTTCACGGCCTGGCGCGCCTGCGCCACTTCATCCAGCAGCTGGCCGCGCTGGTCGACCAGCGCCTGCCCGAGCCCGAGACCCTGGCCCGGGGCTCCGCGCTGCTGGCCGCGCTGGTGGCGCACGACGACTGGCTGCCCGCGGCCTACGCCCAGCCGCACCCGGACCGCTACCAGCAGTACCTGCTGCATGCCGACGCGCTGGGGCGCTTTTCGGTGGTGAGCTTCGTCTGGGGTCCGGGGCAGTCCACCCCCATCCACGACCATACGGTGTGGGGCCTGATCGGCATGCTGCGCGGGGCCGAGCAGTCGCAGGCTTTCGAGCGCGCCGGCAGCGGCGGCTGGGCGCCCCGTGGCGCGCCGCACCACCTGGCGCCGGGCCAGGTGGAGGCCGTCTCGCCCCACGACCCCGCCCTGGGCGACGTGCACCGGGTGAGCAACGCGCTGGACGGCCAGACCTCCATCAGCATCCACGTGTACGGTGCCAACATCGGCGCGGTGGAGCGCAGCACGTACCAGCCGGACGGCTCGCGCAAGCCTTTCATCTCGGGCTACAGCAACGCGACGCTGCCCAACATCTGGGACCTCTCCCGCAACCCCGCCACACCCGCACTCACCTGACCATGACCGCCGCTCCCGCCCTGCCCCAGACTTCCGCCCTCCAGGTCCGCCAGGCCCTGCTGGACCGCGAGGAGATCGCCCTCCTCGACGTGCGCGAGGAAGATCCCTTCGCCCAGGGCCACCCGCTGTTCGCCGCCAACCTGCCGGCCGGCAGGATCGAGCTGGACGCCTATGCACGCATCCCGCGCCGCGGCACGCGCACCGTGGTGTACGACGACGGCGAGGGCCTGGCCGAGCCCGCCGCGCACACGCTGCAGAAGCTGGGCTACACCCAGGTGAGCCTGCTCGCGCGCGGCCTGCAGGGCTGGCGCGACGCGGGCGGCGAGCTGTTCATCGACGTGAACGTGCCCAGCAAGTCCTTCGGCGAACTGGTGGAGGCCGAGCGCCACACGCCCTCGCTCGCCGCCGAGGAGGTGCAGGCCCTCATCGATGCAAAGGCCGACGTGGTGGTGCTCGACGCGCGCCGCTACGACGAGTACCACACCATGAACATCCCCACCGGCGTGAGCGTGCCCGGCGCCGAGCTGGTGCTGCGCGCACGGGCGCTGGCGCCCGACCCGGCCACGCAGATCATCGTGAACTGCGCGGGCCGAACGCGCAGCATCATCGGCACGCAGTCGCTGGTGAACGCCGGCATCCCGAACCCCGTGGCCGCGCTGCGCAACGGCACCATCGGCTGGCTGCTGGCGGGGCAGACGCTGGAGCGCGGCGCCACGCGCCGCTTCGACCCCGCCGTGCACGCCGACCGCGAACAGGCGCCGCGCCAGGCCCGCGGCGTGGCGGACCGCGCGCGGGTGCAGCGGGCGCAAAGCCGCGACCTGGCACGCTTCGCCGCCGAAGCCACGCGCACCACCTACTGGGTGGACGTGCGCACGCCCGAGGAATTCGCGGCCGGCCACCTGCCGGGCTTTCGCAACGTGCCCGGCGGCCAGCTGGTGCAGGAGACCGACCACACGGCCGCCGTGCGCGGCGCGCGCCTGGTGCTGGTGGACGACGACGGCGTGCGCGCCAACATGAGCGCATCGTGGCTGGCCCAGATGGGCTGGGAGGTGTGGGTGCTGGACGGGGCGCAGAAAGCCGACTTCACCGAGACCGGCGCCGTGGCCAACGCGGTGCCCGAACCCGAAGGCCCCATCGCCTGGACCACCCCCGCGCAGTTGGCGGGCTGGCTGCAGGACGAAGCCGCCGGCCGCACCGCCGTGCTGGACCTGACCACCAGCGCCAACTATGCCCAGCGCCACATTCCCGGGGCCTGGTTCGTGCTCCGCTCCCAGCTCGCGCAGGCCGTGGCCTCCATTCCGCGCGCGCAGCGCTACGTGCTCACCTGCGGCAGCAGCCTGCTGGCCCGCTATGCGGCGCAGGACCTGGCGCGCCTCACGGGCGCCGAAGTGCATGTGCTCGAAGGCGGCACGCTGGCCTGGATCGCCCAGGGCCTGCCGCTGGAGCACGGCGAGACGCGCCTGGCCTCGCCGCGCATCGACCGTTACCGCCGCCCCTATGAAGGCACCGACAGCCCGCGCGCGGCCATGCAGGCCTACCTGGACTGGGAGTTCGGCCTAGTGGAGCAACTGGCGCGCGATGGCACGCACGGCTTCCGGGTGCTCTGAAAAGCTACTCTTTCCATAGCTGCTTGCGCTTTCGGGATAAGCGCTGGAGGCCGATTTGGCTTCTATTTTTTCCAACCACCTGCTGGCGCAACCCCGTATGGCGGCACCGCGATGGGAGCCTTGCGGAGTGGTGATGCGCCCTTGCGGCGCGCGCCGGTCTTGACCCGCGTCAAGCCACAACCCGGCACAAGCGCTTGTCCGACAACACCCCGACTTGTTGGATGGCGGAGGCTCCGCAGCGAGGGTCGAAGAATGGGGCCATCGCAACCCAAGGAGAGCGCCATGAACCCCCTCGCAGTGCAAGCCGTGGACGACGACAACGGCACCATCGACGCCGACATGGCCCGGCAGGCCAAGCCGGGCCACGGCATCCCGTCCCAGGACCCGAGCCCCGCCGCCCAGCACCCGCTGATGCCCGAGGAAGCCGAGCGCGAATCCAAATCGGCGCTGATGGGTGGCGGCATGATGGCCGGCGCTGCGGCCGGTGCCGCGCTGGGCGTGGCAGTGGGCGGGCCCGTGGGCGTGGTGGTGGGCAGCACCGCGGGCGCCATTGCCGGTGCGCTGGGCGGCGCTGCCGTGGGCCAGGCCGTGGAGCCCGGCCCCGACTCCGAGCCTGCAAGCGAAACCAACAAGCCGGTGCTTGCCGAAAAGCGCTGACACGCACTTCGTTTTGATAGCTGCTAGCGCTTGATGGACAAGCGCTGGAGCCCAATTTGGCTTGGAACTCCTGATATGCCGTCCTGATGCAATGGGAAGGTGCGCCGCAAGACACTGTGATTAAAATCAGTATCTTCACCTGGCCGCACCCGCCCATGACGGCAACACACCCCGCGCCCCCGCCCGCCATCACCCGCTTCCACCGCACACGCCTGATGCACATCTGGCGCTCGGCCGGCTGGCCGTGCAAGGACGGGTTGGAGATCGACCTGCTGGCCGCCGGCCTCATCCGCCTGCACACCGCGCCCGATGGCTGCGAGACCCTGCGCCTCACCGACGAAGGCATCCGCATCCTGGCGCAGGCACGCCAGCGCGGCGTGCGCGCTTTAAGCCTGCACGACCGGCTGGGCCAGAAGTTCGCGGCGCAGCTGCTGGCCGCGGGCCGCATCGTGTGGTCCGAACTGTCGCTGCGCGCCGTGGTGGACAACCCGGAGGATGCACCCGCCCCACCGGCCGACACGCCCTCGGCACCCGCACCCGCAGCCATGGCCCCGCTGTGGGCCGACGACGGTCACACACCCGCCGCCCGCGCCGCCGCCAACGTGTGGCGCATGGCCCGGCCCGACCTGTTTTCGGTGCGCAACACCTCCGTGCCCGCCTACCTGCAACCCATGGTGCATGAGATCAAGGCCAGCCGGGCCGATCTGCTGTCGGACCTGCGGCACGGCGCCAAGCGCCAGGCCTACCAGTGGCTGTGCGAGGAGTGCTACTACGTCTTTCCGGTGGGCATCGCTGAGCCTGAAGAAATCCCCGAGCACTTCGGCATCTGGGTGCTGCACGGCAGCCTGGAGGACGGGCGCTTCGAGCTGCTGCGCCCCGCGCGGCACCACCGTTGCACCCTGCCCTTTTCGGTGTGGATGGCCCTGTGCAAGGCCACGCCGCTGCGCAGCGAGGACGACCCGGCCCAGGCCCACCTGGGCGAGCCGGCTCCGTCCGCCACCGATGGATCCAACTCCGCGCCATGACGTACACCGTGGCGGTGCGCGAGTTGTGCGAGGTCACCGCCAAGCAGGGCGACCTGGACCTGCGCTTCACCCCCGCCCCCACGGCGCTCGAAGGCATAGCCGGGCATGCGGTGGCCGCGTCGCGCCGGGGTGCGGGCTACCGGGCCGAAGTGCCGCTGGCCGGCAACTACCAGAGCCTGCGCGTGCGCGGCCGGGCCGACGGCTATGACCCCACCGCGCAGCGCATCGACGAGGTCAAGACCTTCAAGGGACGTCTGGACCGCCAGCCCGCATCGCACCGCCACCTGCACTGGGCGCAGGCCAGGATATATGGCTGGCTGCTGTGCGAACAGGAGCAACTGACGCACATCGACGTGGCCCTGGTGTACCTGGACGTGGGCACGCAGCAGGAAACCGTGTTCACCGAGCGCTGCAGCACGGATGACCTGCGCCAGCACTTCGAGGCCCAGTGCCAGCGCTTCATTGCCTGGGCCGAGGCGCAAACAGCCCACCGCGCGGCGCGCGACGCGGCGCTGGCGGTGCTGGCGTTTCCATTCGGCGGTTTCCGCACCGGCCAGCGCCCGCTGGCCGAGGCCGTCTACAAGGCGGCGGTGGCGGGCCGCTGCCTGCTGGCCCAGGCACCCACGGGCATCGGCAAGACCATGGGCACGCTGTTCCCGCTGCTCAAGGCCGCGCCTGCGCAGCGCATCGACAAGGTGTTCTTCCTGGCCGCCAAGACCTCGGGCCGCCAGATGGCGCTGGACGCGCTGGCGCGCCTGTCGGACGCGGCCCCCGCGCTGCCCCTGCGCGTGCTGGAGCTGGTGGCGCGCGACAAGGCGTGCGAACACCCCGGCAACGCCTGCCACGGCGAATCCTGCCCGCTGGCGCGGGGCTTCTACGACCGGCTGCCCGCCGCGCGCGCCGCCGCCGTGGCCGAGACCGGCCCCGCCCTGGCGCAGGCCCGCGTGCGCGAGGTGGCGCTGCAGCATGAGGTCTGCCCCTACTACCTGAGCCAGGAGCTGGCCCGCTGGGCCGACGTGGTGGTGGGCGACTACAACTACTACTTCGACCTGGGCGGCCTGCTGCACGGCCTGGCCCAGGCCAACCAGTGGCGCACGGCGCTGCTGGTGGACGAGGCGCACAACCTGGTGGAGCGCGGCCGCAGGATGTTCACCGCCGAGCTGCACCCCGCCGCGCTGGCCCAAGCCCGCAGCAGCCCCACGGCCGCGCGGCATGCGCACGTGAAGAAGGCGCTGGACAAGGTGCGCCGTGCCTGGGTGGCGCTGGACAAGGCGCACACCGCGCCCTACACGGTGCTCGACGCCTTTCCGCCCAAGCTGCTGGCCGCGCTGCAGCAGTGCACCACCACGCTCACCGAGCATTTCACGGACCACCCCGCCGAGCCCGACGGCGCGCTGCAGGCGTTCTACTTCGACGCCCTGCATCTGCAGCGCATGGCCGACCTGCTGGACGCGCATTCGATGGTGGACGTCACCCAGGCTTCTGCCGCCTCCCACCACCACCAGGCCGCCAAGCCCGGCGATTCGGTGGTCTGCATCCGCAACGTGGTGCCCGCGCCCTTCCTGCAGCCCCGGCTGGCCGCCGCGCACACCAGCACCTTGTTCTCCGCCACGCTGCAGCCCGCGCGCTACTACGTCGACCTGCTGGGCCTGCCCGCCGGCCATGCGTGGGTGGACGTGGAATCGCCCTTTGCCGCGCACCAGCTGCAGGTGCAGGTGGCGCGCCACATCTCCACGCGCTACCCGCACCGCGCCGCGTCGCTGGCGCCCATGGCCGCGCTGATGGCACAGCAGTTCCGCGCACGGCCCGGCAACTACCTGGCGTTCTTCAGCAGCTATGACTACCTGCAGCAAGCCGCCGCGCTATTTGCAGAGCAGCACCCCGACGTGCCGCACTGGTGCCAGTCGCGCCGCATGCTCGAAGGCGAGCAGCGCGCGTTTCTGGCCCGCTTCGCCGACACCAGCCAGGGCATCGCCTTTGCCGTGCTGGGCGGCGCGTTCGCCGAGGGCATCGACCTGCCGGGCGACCGGCTCATCGGCGCCTTTCTGGCCACGCTGGGCATGCCGCAGGTGAACCCCGTCAACGAACAGATCCGCGAGCGCATGCAGACGCTGTTCGGCGCGGGCTACGACTACACCTACCTGAACCCCGGCCTGCAGAAGGTGGTGCAGGCCGCGGGCCGCGTGATCCGCACGCCCAGCGACGAAGGGGTGGTGCACCTGATGGACGACCGGTTCGGGCAGGCGCAGGTGCGCAGCCTGCTGCCCGGGTGGTGGCAGGTGGTGCTTGCACCCCGGCCATAAAAAAGGCCGGCTCCCCAAGGGAACCGGCCGTGCAAGGCTGCCAGGCAGCCAACAGGGAGTCAATCAGTGCAGGGTCAGGTCGGCGCGGGCTCCGCCACCACCAGTTCCCTGGCCTTGGCCCGCTGGCGGAAGAACGCCACCGTCTGCCACAGTATGAAGACGGTGATCAGCCCCATCAGCGTGCCGCTGATCGGGCGGTTGATGAACACCTGGAAGCTGCCGCGCGACAGCAACATGGAGCGGCGGAAGTTCTCCTCCAGCATCGGCCCCAGGATGAAGCCCAGCATCAGCGGCGACGGGTCCAGCTCCAGCCGCATGAACAGATAGCCCAGCGTGCCGAAGGCCACGGTGATGAACACGTCGTCCAGGTTGTTGTTGATGCTGTAGGTGCCGATGCAGCAAAAGAACAGGATGGCCGGGAACAGCACGTTGTACGGAATCTTGAACACCGACAGCCAGTAGCGCACCAGCGGCACGTTCAGCACCAGCAGGAAGCAGTTGCCGATCCACATGCTCGCCACCAGGCCCCAGAACAGCTCGGGGTGGCCGGCGATCATGTTCGGGCCGGGCTGGATGCCCTTGATGATGAAGGCGGCCATCATCAGCGCCATCACCGCGTTCTCGGGGATCCCGATGCTCATCAGCGGGATGAAGCTGGTGCGCGCGGCCGCCTCGTCGGCGGCGGCCTGGCCGGCCACGCCCTCGATGGAGCCGTTGCCGATCTCGTGCTTGTACTTGCTGACCTTCTTGTCCAACGCATAGGCCGCGAACTGCGCGATCACCGGGCCGCCGCCGGGCAGGATACCCAGGGCCGAGCCCACCACGCTGCCGCGCAGCGCGCTCGGGATGATGCGCTTGAACTCGGGCCACGAGGGCAGCAGCTTGATCTTGCCGTTGAAGGGCGAGCGCTCCTCGCGCGCGTCCAGGTTCTTGGCGATCTCGGCGATACCGAAGCAGCCCAGCGCGATGCTCACGATGCCCACGCCGTCGGCCAGGAACGGCGCATCGAACGTGAAACGCGCCAGCCCGCTGTTCACGTCCGTGCCGATGGAGCCCAGCAGCACGCCCACCAGGCACATCGCCAGCCCGTTGAGCAGGCTGCCCGTGGTGACGAAGCTCACGCAGACGAAGCCCACCAGCATCAGCGCGCAGTAGTCCGCCGGACCGAACAGGAAGGCCACCTCGCCCAGGCTGGGCGCCAGGAAGGCCAGCACCACGATGGCGACCGTGCCGCCGATGAAGCTGGAGACCCCGGCGGTGAACAGCGCCAGCCCGGTGCGCCCCTTGAGCGTGAGCTGGTAGCCGTCGATGCAGGCCACGATGCTGCTCGCGTGCGGGATCTTCATGGTGATGGCGCTCACGCTGTCGCCGTACTGCGCGCCGTAGTAGATGCCGGCCAGCATGATCAGCGCGCCGGTGGTGTCGATGGAATAGGTCAGCGGCAGCAGCAGGCTGATGGTGGCCAGCGGGCCCAGGCCGGGCAGCAGGCCCACCAGCGTGCCCACGGTGCAGCCCAGGGCGCAGAACATCAGGTTCTGCAGCGTCAGTGCGTGGCTGAAGCCGAACGCGAGGTTGTGAAGGACTTCCATGGTGTCAGTACAGCGGCAGGCTGACGCCCAGCAGTTTCTGGAACGCGAAGGCGATGCCGATCAGCACCACCGCGATCTTGAGGTTGCGCACCACGGAGTACGAAGTCCCGGCGAAGCCCGAGGCGAACACCAAGAACACGATGCCTGCCAGCATGTTCACGAAGTGCGACAGCAGCGCGAAGCCGCACAGGCTGCCGAGGATGATGGCGATGTTGCGGAACTGCAGCTCCAGCGGCACGGGCGCGACCAGGCGCGCGCGCACCACCGTCACCACGCCAATGAGGAACAGCATGCAGCTCACGATGAACGGGAACAGGCCCGGCCCCGCGTGGCTGAGCGCACCCAGCGAGTAGCCCACCGACGGCACGCCGAAGCCGAGCGCCAGGGCCATGAGGACGAAGCCTCGGACAAGATTGCGATTGTTCATGGGAAAGACGTCTCCTGAAACGGTATGCTGGGCGACTATCTCCATCGAACCTGATCGCCGGCTGATCTCGGCCATGCGTAATTCCACGTAGAGCCCTCACTGAACTCATGCGCCTCCTCCTGGTGGAAGACGACCCCGTGCTGAGCCGCACCATGGCCCACGGCCTCGAAAACGCGGGCCACCGCGTCGAGCTGGCCCGCACCGTGGAAGAGGCCCAGCACTGGTGGGCCGTGCAGCCCTTCGACGCCGTGCTGCTGGACCTGAACCTGCCCCATGCCGCCCACCCGCGCAGCGGCCTGGGCAGCGGCCTCGCCGCCTTGCGCAGCGCCCGCGCGCGCGGCGACCGCACGCCCGTGCTGGTGCTCAGCGCCCGCGACAGCACCGAGGAGCGCATCGCCGGCCTGGACGCGGGCGCCGACGACTACCTGGGCAAGCCCTACGAACTCAAGGAGGTCGAGGCCCGCCTGCGCGCCCTGCAGCGCCGCGCCAGCGGCACGGCCGACCGCGTGGCCGTGGGCCGCCTGCTGCTCGACCGGCAGGCGCGCCGCTTCGCCGTGGACGGCCAGCCGCTGGACCTGCCCGCGCGCGAATTCGAGCTGCTGTGGGAACTGATGACGCCGCCGGGCCGCGTGCTGAGCAAGCGCGACCTCTCCGCGCGGCTCTCCGACGCCGGCGAGGCCCTGGGCGAGAACGCGCTGGAGTCCTTCGTCTCGCGCCTGCGCCGCAAGATCGCGGGCAGCGGCGCCGCCATCCGCACGCTGCGCGGGCTTGGCTATGTCCTCGAGGACGATGCCGCATCCTAGGCCGCCCGCGCTGCGCCAGCGCATCGGCCGCCACGTGCTGCTGTCGCTGGTGCTGATCTGGGCGCTGGGCAGCGCCGTCGTGCTGGCCGTGGGCAACCACTTCGTGGCCGAGGCCTTCGACCGCGCCCTGCTCGACGACGCCCATGCGCTGGCCGCGCACGTGCGCGGCGGCGCTAGCGGCAGCGAGCCCCTGCGCCTGGACCTGACGCCGCGCGAGGCCGGGCTGCTGCGCTTCGACCAGAGCGAAACCGTCTGGTTCGCCGTGTACGGGCCCGACGGCACCTTCGTGGCAGGCGACCGCGACGTCGCCGCGGCCACGGCGCTGGCGCCCGGGGCCACGCACGCTTTTGCGAACCGCGCGCACGACGGCCAGGAGCTGCGCAGCGTCAGCCTGCGCATCGACGGCACACCGCCGTTCACCGTGGTCATGGCCCAGACCACGGCCGAACGCGCGCTGCTGCTGCGCCGGCTGCTGGTCTATTCGGGCCTCGCCCAGCTGTGGCTGCTGGTGGCGCTGGGCTCGTGGCTGCTGCGCGGCATCGAGCGCGACCTGCGCCCGTTGGCCGACCTGCAGGACGCCATGGACCGCCGCGACGCGGCGGACCTGCGGCCGCTGCCGCAGGCCCTCACGCAGCAGGCCGGAACGCGCGACGTGCAGCGCCTGGGCGAGGCGCTGGACGGCCTGCTCTCGCGGGTGCGCCAGAGCCTGCACGCCCAGCGCGAGTTCGCGGGCGACGTGGCACATGAGCTGCGCACGCCCCTGGCCGGCATCCGCGCCCAGGCCGCCCACGCGCTGGCGCAGGGCGACCCGGCCGTGTGGCGCAGCGAGCTCGAAGGCATCGCCCAGGCCGAGCAGCGCGCCAGCCACACCGTGAACCAGCTGCTGGCACTGGCGCGCGCGGCCGAAGGCGGCATCGGCCTCACGCTGCAGACGGTCGCGCTCGACGCCCTGGTGCGCGAGGTGCTGCTGCGCTTCCTGCCGCGCGCGGACGCCCTGGGCGTGGACCTGGGCGCCGAAGGCCTGGACCAGGATCAGGCCGTGGAGGTGCACGGCAGCGCCGCGCTGATCGAAGGCATCCTGGCCAACCTGCTGGACAACGCCCTGCGCTACGCCAGCAGCCCGGCGCCGCGCATCACCGTGGCGCTGTTGCCGGTCGGGCCGGACCAGGTCGAGTTGCGCGTGACCGACAACGGCCCCGGCCTGGACGGCACCCTCGCGCACAGCCTGCAGCAGCGCTGGACCCAGGGCGAACAGGGCCTGCGCCTGGGACATGGCGCGGGGCTGGGCCTGTCCATCGTGGCGCGCTATGCGCAGCTCATGGGCGGCCGGTTCACGCTCTCCACGCCGCACGGCCAGGGCCTCGTCGCCAGCGTGTGGCTGCCACGCGCCCGGACTTGATGCGCATCAAGACATCGCACGGGCGCACGGGCCACACTCGCCGGGTGCCCAGCCTGATCCTCCTCCCCCCACGCCGCATGGCCGCGCTCCTTGCTGCCGCGCTGGCCGCGGGCTGCGGCAAGGCCCCCGAACCGCCCAGCGCCGCAGAAACCGAATTCAACGCACTGGTGGCGTCCTGCACCCAGGCCGTGGCCGCCCGGCCTGCCGTGGTGCGCCCCGACAGCCAGGGCGGCTGGAGCAAGACGGGCTACAGCGCGGCCCTGGTGCAAGGCGAAGTCCAGCGCACGGAGTCGCCCGCCACGCCATACGTCGGCAAGATCGTGGTCAAGGACAACGAGGCCCGCGCCACCGCCGGAACCGAAGCCGCGGCCGGCGCCATCACCCTCACGCCCGCGCACCTGCTGGCCAACCGCACCCACACCTTCATCTACAGCTTCGACGGCACGCGCTGGCAGTGGCGCAACGGCATGCGCCTGGCCAAGGCTCCGCCCCAAACCGACACCACGGAGCCGCTGGCGCTGGCGGACATGATGGCCCGCTTTCCGGGCTGCCTGCCGCGTTGATATCAATTTGATAGCTGCTGGCGACCGTCCAGCAAGCGCTGCAGGCTGATTTGGCATAAGACCCGCCGTGCCGCCCAGCGGCGCGCGGCCATCGTGAATAATCCGCGCCAACTCCCCGAAGGAAAAACACATGGCGCCAGCCCGAGGCAGAACCCTGACCGTCTTCGCGATGCTCCTCATCGTGATCCTCGTGGGCGCCAAGATGCTGTGGCGCGGCCAGGCGCAGTTGAACCAGGCCCAGGACACGGCACGGCAATCCGCGCCGCTCGAATGGCCGCCGCGCCCGGCGCCCGCGAGCGATGCGGTCTGCCACACCGTCAAGCTCACGGCCGCGCAAGCCAACCAGGCGCTGGAGGAGGGCTATGCCATCGATCCGCAGCGCCGCTGCATCACGCGCGAGGCGCAGGCGGCGCACACGCAGGCGCAGCAGCGCTGGCAGGCAGCACGGGACCAGCGGGCCGAGGACGACCGCAAGAAGGCGCTGGAGCGCAAGCTGCAGGCCGAGCTGGAACAGGCGCTCGACCAGCAGGTGGCGCGGGGTGCGGTCGCCCTGGAGAACCTGGCGCAGGCCCGCGCGGGCAAGGCCACACAGGTCCAGGGCGCGCTGCTGCCCGCCGCGCGCGTGGCGCCCACGCCCCTGCCCCAGCCGCCCGCAGCGCTGTTCGTGCCCATGCCCTACCAGAGCCAGGGCCTGACGCTGGCGGCCTTCGTTACGCCCGACCCGCGCGACGGCCGGCGCCACCCCATCATGGTCTGGCTGACCGGGGGCGACAGCAACACGCTGGGCGACTTCTGGACCGAGGGCGGCGCGCAGAACGACCAGAGCGCCAGCGCGTTCCGCAAGGCCGGCATGGTGATGGTGTTCCCCACGCTGCGCGGCGGCAACGCCAATCCCGGCCAGCGCGAATACTTCTGGGGCGAGGTGGACGACGTGGTGGCCGCCATCGCGCAGGCGGCGCGGCTGCCCTACGTGGACCCGCAGCGCATCTACCTGGGCGGGCACAGCACGGGCGGCACGCTGGCCCTGCTGGCGGCGGCCACGGGCCTGCCGGTGCGCGGCGTGTTCGCCTTCGGCCCGGTGGCCGACCCCACGGACTACCCCCTCCCCGTCCGCTGGAAGGCGCTGGGCGAGGACGAGCGGCGGCTGCGCTCGCCGGTGCACTGGCTGCACGCCGTCCAGGCGCCCACGTGGATCGTCGAGGGCGCCGAGGCCCCCGGCAACCGCGCCAGCCTGGAGACGCTGTGCAGCGCGCGCAAGTCCGACAAGGTGCAGTGCGCGCTGGTCGCGGGCAAGGACCACTTCTCGGTGCTGCAGCCCGCCACGCGCACGCTCGCCGCGCAGTTGGCGACGGGGGAAGCGCCGCGGCTGGAATCCCTGCCGCTGCGGCCTCACTGACGCCCGGGCTCCTGCAGCGCCTGCTCCACGGCCTCGCGCGTCAGCGTGGGCACGAAGCTCTCGATGAAGCGGTAGGCATAGCCCCGCAGCCACGCGCCCCGGCGCAGACCCAGGCGCGTGAGGTTCACCTCGAACAGATGGCCCACGTCGATGAGCCGCAGGTGGCGGTCGCGCTCCTCGTCCACCGCGATCGAGGCGACGATGCCCACGCCCATGTCCAGCTCCACGTAGGTCTTGATCACGTCCGCGTCCATGGCGGTGAGCACGATGTTGGGCGCGAGCCCTTCGCGCGCGAACGCCTCGTCGATGTGGGCGCGGCCCGTGTAGCCCAGCTCGTAGGTGATGATGGGGTAGTCGGCCAGTTGCTCCAGCGTGACCGGGCCGGGCAGCGCCAGCAGCGGGTGGCCCGGCGGCACGACGATGCTGTGCGTCCAGCGGTAGCAGGGCAGCGTGACCAGCGCGTCGTAGCCCGCCAGCGCCTCGGTGGCCACGCCGATGTCGGCCTCGCCGCTGATCAGCATCTCGGCCACCTGGCGCGGCGAGCCCTGGTGCAGGTGCAGCGACACCTGCGGGAACATGGCGCGGAAGTCGCGCACCACCTGCGGCAGCGCGTAGCGCGCCTGCGAGTGCGTGGCGGCCACCGAGAGGCGGCCCTGGGCGCTGTCGCTGAAGTCCTGGCCCGCGCGCCTCAGGTTGTCGGCTTCGAGCAGCAGGCGCTCCACCGTGGGCAGCAGCACCTCGCCGGGCGGCGTGAGGCCCGTGAGGCGCTTGCCCGCGCGCACGAAGATCTCCACGCCCAGCTCTTCCTCCAGTTCGCGGATCTGGCGGCTCACGCCGGGCTGCGAGGTGTGCAGCATGTTCGCCACCTCGGTCAGGTTGAAGCCCCGCCGCACGGCCTCGCGCACGGAGCGCAGTTGCTGGAAATTCATAGAACTACTGTTTTTGTAGCTGCCAGCGCTTATCCAGCAAGCGCTGGCGGCCAATTTGGCTCAAAGCTTGGCGATGGAGACCTCGGTGGATTTGACGAGTGCCACCACGTCGGAGCCGATGGTGAGCGCCAGTTCATCGACCGACCGGGTCGTGATGACCGAGGTGACGATGCCCCAGGGCGTCTCGACGTCGACCTCGGAGACGACGTCGCCGCGGATGATTTCGCGCACCTTACCCTTGAACTGGTTGCGCACGTTGATGGCTTGGATGGACATGGGGTTCTCCTTGTGAAGTCCGTTGAAGTGAAAAAAGAAATGGAAAGGAAAGGAAGGAAAAAGACGTGGAAGTCACACCGCCCAGCGCAGGCCGTGCGCGGGCACGCCGGGCCAGCGGGGCTCGGGCGTGGGCTCCACGTCGGGCTTTTGCAGCACGCGGTCGAGGATGCGTTTTTCGAGCGCCGCGAAGGCCGCGTCGCCGTGCGAGCGCGGGCGCGGCAGGTCGATGCGCTGGTCCAGGGCGATCTGGCCGTCCTCGATGAGGATCACGCGGTCGGCCAGGGCCACGGCTTCCTGCACGTCGTGCGTGACCAGCAGCGCGGTGAAGCCGCTGGCCTGCCACAGGCCTTCGATGAGGCGGTGCATCTCGATGCGGGTGAGCGCGTCCAGCGCGCCCAGCGGCTCGTCGAGCAGCAGCAGGCGCGGGTTGTGCACCAGCGCGCGCGCCAGGGCCACGCGCTGGCGCTGGCCGCCAGACAGGCGCGCGGGCCACTCGGCCAGCCGGTCGCCCAGGCCCACGCGGGCCAGCACTTCGGCCGCGGCGCCGCGCTGTTCGGGCGGCAGGCCCAGGGCCACGTTGTCGGCCACGCGCTTCCACGGCAGCAGACGCGAGTCCTGGAACATGATGCGGGTGTCCCCGCTCAGACCGGCCACGTCCTTGCCGTCCAGGCGGATGCTGCCGCCCGAGACGGTTTCGAGCCCGGCCACCAAGCGCAGCAGCGTGCTCTTGCCGCAGCCGCTGCGGCCCACGATGGCGACGAACTGGCCGGGTTCGATGGTGAGTTCGGTGCGGCGCAGCACGTCGCGCGCGCCGTAGCGCTTGTCCACGCCGCGCACTTCCAGGCGCACGCCCTGCGGGGCGTTGGGGGGTGTCTGGGTCATGGCGGTGTCAGGCTCCGGGGTTGAACAGCGGCACGTCGAGCGCGTTCACGCGCCTGGGCAGCAGCTTCTCGGCAAAGAACGCGTCGGCGATGCGCTGCTGCTCGGACAGCGCGGGTGCCACCACCGCGCGCACCTCGTAGCTGCGGCGGCTGTTGGCCAGCTCGATCACGGCGGCGTCCAGCCCCCACACGGGTGCGAGCAGCGCGGCGGCGTCCTGCGGGCTTTGCTTGACCCACTGGCCTGCCTTGCGCAGCTCGTCGAAGAACACGCGCAGCACGTCGGGCCGCGCCTGCGCGTAGGGTGTGCCCGCCAGGTAGTAGCGCTGGTACGAGGCCAGCCCGCTGCCGTCGGCCAGCACGCGCACCTGCGACTGCTTTTGCACGGCGGCCAGGAACGGGTCCCACACCACCCAGGCGTCGATCGCGCCGCGCTCGAAGGCGGCGCGGCCATCGGCGGGCGCGAGGTAGGCGGGCTCGATGTCCTTGAACGACAGGCCCGCCTTTTCCAGCGCCGCGATCAGCAGGTAGTGAACGCCCGCGGCCTTGGCAAAGCCGATCTTCCTGCCCTTGAGGTCGGCAACCGTCCTGATGGGCGAATCGGCCCGCACCACGATGGCCTGGGCCGAGGGCGAAGGCGATTCCTGCGCGACGAAGGTCAGTTGCGCACCCGCCGCCTGTGCGAACACGGGCACGGTGTCGGCCACGTCGGCGCTCACGTCGATGTTGCCCAGGTTCAGCGCTTCGAGCAGCGGCAGGCCGCTGGTGAACTCGTGCCAGCTCACCTTGACGTTGAGCGGCGCGAGCAGTTGCTCCAGGGTCCCGCGCGTGCGCAGGATGGTGGTCAGCGTGGACGACTTCTGCAAACCGATGCGAAGGGTTTGCGGCTTGCTGCCCTGCGCGGCGGCCAGCCCGCTGGACAAGGCCGCGAGCGCGCCCAGCACCCAGCGGCGGTTGGTGTGGAAAGGTGTGGTCATGGTGGTCAAAAAGTTTCTGGGTTGAATCAGGCGCTTTGGTAGCCGGGGTGCCAGCGCAGCCAGTAGCGCTCCAGGCCCTTGGCGAACACGTCGGCCAGCTTGCCGAGCAGCGCGTACAGCAGGATGCCCACGAGCACGATGTCGGTCTGCAGGAACTCGCGGGCGTTCATGGTCAGGTAGCCGATGCCCGACTGCGCGGAGATGGTCTCGGCCACGATCAGGATCACCCACATCAGCCCCAGCGAGAAACGCAGCCCCACGAGGATGCTGGAGAGCGCGCCCGGCAGGATGATCTGCTTGTAAAGCTGCCAGCGCGACAGGCCGTAGGTGCGCCCCATCTCGATGAGGCCCGGGTCCACGTTGCGGATGCCGTGGAAGGTGTTGAGGTAGATCGGGAAGAACACCGACACGGCGATGAGGAACAGCTTGGCCGACTCGTCGATACCGAACCACAGGATCACCAGCGGAATCAGCGCCAGCGCGGGGATGTTGCGCACCATCTGGATGGTGGAGTCGAGCAGCGTCTCGAACACCCGCACCGAGCCCGTGAGCAGCCCCAGCGCCAGGCCTAGGCCACCGCCCACGGCCAGCCCCGCCAGCGCGCGGCCGGCGCTGATCTTGACGTGGGTCCAGAGCTCGCCGGACTCGGTGAGCGTCCAGGCGGCCTTGACCACCTCCAGCGGCGCGGGCAGCACCCGGGTGGACAGCCAGCCCTGCGACGAGGCGATCTGCCACAGCACGATGAGCCCCACGGGCACCGCCCAGGGCAAAAGGCTCTGCGCGACGCCCGTGAACAGGCGGGCCAGGGGCGCGGGAACCAGGGCCCCCTCGATGGGCAGGTCGACGGAGTCGGCCACGGGCGATACCTGCAGCTCTCGGACAGTCTGGGTCATGGGGTGATCTCCTGTTCGTGGTCGGGTTCCAGGAACTCCAGCTGGTTGCCCGCCGGGTCCTTGACGTAGAAGCGCAGGTAGCCCGGCAGGGCGCGGTTCTCCACCAGCGCTAGGTCGGCCTGCAGCAGGCGGTGGCGCAGGGCCGGCAGGTCCTGCACCTCGAAAGCCAGGTGCGACACCGCGGGCGCGGGCTGCCAGCGCTCGGTGGGCACGAGGTCGATGCGCTGCGTGCCCGCGGCAAAGCGCAGCGTGTTGCCGGCCGCGAGGCGCACCTCGGGCAGCCCCAGCAGGCTGGCGTAGAAGCGGCGGATCGGCGCCTCGGCGCCGGCCGGGAAGGCCAGCTGCACGTGGTTGATGGACTGGATGCTCATGGCGGGCTTCAGCTCTGCGCCGCGCGCGGCACGTAGTCGTTGGCCACGGTCTCGCCAAAGGGCCCCAGCGGGTTTCCGCCCGCGAGCTTGTCGCGCACGGCCAGCGGCAGCAGCGGGAACACCAGTTCGGCGAAGCGGTAGGCCTCCTCCAGGTGCGGGTAGCCCGAGAGCACGAAGGTATTCAGCCCCAGGGCCGCGTATTCCTGGATGCGCGCAGCCACCGTCTGCGGGTCGCCGACCAGGGCCGTGCCCGCGCCGCCGCGCACCAGGCCCACGCCGGCCCACAGGTTGGGGCTGATCTCCAGGTCAGCGCGCGTGCGCTTGGCGCCGCCCGCGTGCAGGGCGGCCATGCGGCGCTGGCCCTCGGAATCCATGCGCGAGAACACGGCCTGGGCATGCGCCACAGTGGCGTCGTCCACGTGGCGGATGAGCTCCTCGGCGGCGGCCCAGGCCTGTGCATCGGTCTCGCGCACGATGACGTGCAGGCGGATGCCGAACTTCACGGTGCGGCCGCGTTGCGCTGCACGGGCGCGCACATCGGCCACTTTTTTTGCGACCTCGGCCGGGGGCTCGCCCCAGGTGAGGTAGGTCTCGACCTGCTCGGCGGCCAGCTCGTGCGCCGCCTCGGACGAGCCGCCGAAGTACACCGGCGGGTGCGGCTGCTGCAGCGGCGGGAAGAGCAGCTTGGCGCCCTTCACGGACAGGTGCCTGCCTTCGTAATCGAAGCTGCCGCCGTCATGGCTGCGCGCCAGGATCTCGCGCCAGATGCGGATGAACTCGGCCGACTGCTCGTAGCGCGCGGCATGGTCCAGGAACACGCCGTCGCCCTCCAGCTCGGCCTGGTCGCCGCCCGTCACCAGGTTGATCAGCAGGCGCCCGTGCGAGAGCCGGTCGAACGTGGCGGCCATGCGCGCAGCCAGCGCGGGCTGGTGCAGGCCGGGGCGCACGGCCACGAGGAACTTGAGCTTTTTCGTGACCGCCAGCAGGCTCGACGCGATCACCCAGGGGTCTTCGCAGGAGCGGCCCGTGGGGATCAGCACGCCTTCGTAGCCCAGGCTGTCGGCGGCCACGGCCACCTGCTGCAGGTACTCGGGGCTGAGCTGGCGCGCGCCCTGGGCAGTGCCCAGGTAGCGGCTGTCGCCGTGGGTGGGGATGAACCAGAAGATGTTCATGGTGTCTCTTGGCAGGGGTTGGCAGGGGTTTTGTTCTTGGTCAGTACGAGAAGGCGAAGCCGTAGCCCGCCAGCGGCAGTCCGAAGCGCACCGGACAGGGGCGCCGGCTCCCCGGCGCCAGCTCGCCGCTGCCGCCGTGGTCGGCCCGCATGCGGCGGCCGGCGGGCCTGCGCGCGGGCGCCTGCAGGCGCCATGACTTGGCCGTGGTGCGCAGCACGCGCTGCGCGGCGTCGTTGACGGAGGGAATGGGGACGGCGGACATGGGCTTCTCCTCGGGTCTTTCCGGTCAGGCCCAGGGCGAGCGCGCCACGTCCCTGACCTGGATGCGCTTGGGGATGAGCTTGAGGTCGAAGAAGGTGTCGGCGATCTTCTGCTGCTCGGCCAGGATCTCGGGCGTCACCGGACCGGTGCCGTATTCGGACCGCGCGGTGGACAGGTCCAGCACGGGCTTGGGAATGCCGAACAGGGGCGACAGCTCGGCCGCCAGCAGGTCGCGGTTGACCTTGGCCCAGATGTCCAGCTTGTTGATCTCCTCGATGGCGATGCGCAGCACGTCGCTGTTCCTGTCGGCGTAGTTCAGCGACGAGAAGTAGTAGGCGCGGTTGCCCACCACGCCGGTGGCGTCGGCCAGCAGGCGCGCGTCCAGCGTCTTCTCGGCGGCGGCGGCGAAGGGGTCCCAGATCACCCAGGCGTCGATGGAGCCCTTCTCGAACGCGGCGCGCGCATCGGCCGGGGGCAGGAAGACCACGTTCACGTCCGCGTACTTCAGGCCGTTCTTCTCCAGCAGCTTGACCAGGAAGTAATGCACGTTGCTGCCCTTGTTGAGCGCGATCTTCTTGCCCTTGAGGTCGGCCACGGTCTTGATGGGCGAGCCCTTGGGCAGCAGCACGCTCTCGGCCTTGGGCCGGGGCACGGTGGCGGCCACGTAGGCCAGGGGCGCACCGGCGGCCTGGGCGAAGATCGGCGGGGCCTCGCCCACGTCGCCGAAGTCGATGGAGCCGACGTTCAGCGCTTCGAGCTGCACCGGGCCGGCGGTGAATTCAGTCCATTTCAGCGACACGCCCAGCGGCGCGAGGCGCTTTTCCAGCGTGCCCCGGCCCTTGAGCAGGCTCAGGAAGCCCTTCTGGTGGCCGATGCGGAATTCACGCGGCGCGGCGGCCTGCGCGAGCGCGCCGAAACCCGGCAGCGCGATGGCGGAGGCGGCTGCCGCGCCCTGGATCAGGCGGCGGCGGGTGGTGGAGAGGGTGGGGTTCATGGTGCTATCCGTTCCTTGCATTCATCAGGGCTTGGCTTCGACCAGCACGGCGTCGCTGACCTTGATGGCCTTGGGGATCAGCTTCAGCTCGTGGAAGGTGTCGGCGATCTTTTGCTGGTCGGCCGCCACGGCGGGCGTGATGGGCTTGACGTTGAACGCCTGGCGCTGCAGGGCCAGCTCCACCACTTCGGCCGGCAGGCCCTGCAGCGGCGCGATCTGCGCGGCGGCCTGCTTGAGGTTGGCCTTGAGCCACTCGCCGTCCTCCACCGAGGCGGCGAACAGCGCCTGGACCACCTTGGGGTTCTTGCTGGCGTAGTCGCGCTGGGCCAGGTAGTACTGGTGGTTGTTCACCACGCCCGTGCCGTCGGCCAGCACGCGCGCGCCGATCTGCTTTTCCGCCGCGGCGAGGAACGGGTCCCAGATCACCCAGGCGTCCACGTTCTTGCTTTCGAAGGCGGCGCGGGCGTCGGCGGGCGGCAGGTAGACCACCTGCAGGTCGGTGAGCTTGATGCCCGCCTTCTCGACCAGCCGGGCCAGCAGGTAGTGCACGTTGCTGCCCTTGTTGAGCGCGACCTTCTTGCCCTTGAGCTCGGCCACCGACTGGATGGGAGAGTCCTTGCGCACCACGATGGCCTCTGCCTGCGGCGAGGCCGGGTCGTTGCCGATGTAGACGAACTGCGCGCCGGCGGCCTGCGCGAAGATGGGCGGCGCCTCGCCGACATAGCCCACGTCCACCGCGCCCACGTTCAGCCCTTCGAGCAGCTGCGGGCCGGCGGGGAACTCCACCCACTTGACGGTGAGGCCCAGCGGCTGGAGCTTCTTCTCCAGCGAGCCGTTGGCCCGCTGCAGCGTGTGCAGGGCGGAGGATTTCTGGATGCCGATGCGCAGTTCGTTCTTGCCCTGCGCATGCACGGGCTGCGCCAGCAGGAAGGCGGCGATCAGCACGAAGGCCGTGAAGACCAGGAAGCCGACGAACATGTTGCGCAAGGCCTGCAGCCCGGACGCGGGCTTCTGGGGGGGCTGGCCGGCTGCGCCGTCGCTTGCAATGGAGCTCATGAGAATGTCCTTTGAGAATGGATGGCGCAGGCAGCAGGGCAGCGCTCCGCCCTGCCCTCCGCGCACGGCGGTTGGCATGTGGAAAACGAAAGGGAAAGGAGGAGGGAAACGGAGGGCGCGCGAGCGCCCGTCGTCAGACGCTACATCGCACCTGCGAGAAATGCACCGGCGCGAAGCGCGTGGCCTGCGCGGGCGAGGGGCGCAGCGTTTCGGTGACGAGCACGTTGACGGCGTCGTCCAGGCGCACCGCGATGTCGTCGTTCAGGTGGTAGGCGCCTTCGGGCGTGAGGGCCACCTGCGCGTCGGTGGCATAGATGCCGGGCAGGATGTTCTTGGCGCCCAGCGACTGCAGCACGGGGCGCAGCGCGTAGTCCAGCGCCAGCATGTGGTGGGGACTGCCGCCGGTGGCCAGGGGCAGCACGGTCTTGCCCTTGAGCGCGGTCTGGGGCAGCAGGTCCAGGAAGACCTTGAGCACGCCGCTGTAGGCCGCCTTGTACACCGGCGTGGCCACCACGAGCACGCTGGCCCGGGCCACCTGGTCCGCCGCACCCACCACGGTGGGGTGGCCGAAGTCGGCCAGCAGCAGCGCCTGGGGCGAGAGGTCGCGGATGTGGATGCGGTCCACCAGCGCGCCGCGCACCGACAGGCGCTGGGCAACGGCGTCCAGCAGGGCGGCGGAACGGGAGCGTTCCGAGGGGCTGCCAGCGATCAGCAGGGCGGACATGGATTTCCTCAGGTTCTTTTGCTTCTGTTTCGATAGCTTCCAGCGCTTGATGGACAAGCGCTGGAGGCCGATTTGATGCTTACTTCTTGGTATAGATCTGGTCGAAGCTCGCGTTGTCGGCGAAGTGGTCCTTGGCCGCCTTGGCCCAGCCGCCGAAGGCTTCATCAATCGTGAAGAGCGACAGCTTGGGGAACTGGTTGGCGTACTTGGCCTTGGCCTTCTCGGAAACGGCGGGGCGGTAGAAGTTCTTGCCCGCGATGTCCTGCCCTTCCTCGGAATAGAGGTACTTGAGGTATTCGGTGGCAAGTTCGCGCGTGCCCTTCTTGTCCACGTTCTTGTCCACCACGGTCACGGCTGGCTCGGCCAGGATCGAGATGGAGGGCACGACGATCTGGATGGCATCGCCCTTTTCCTTCTGGATCAGGAACGCCTCGTTCTCCCACGAAATGAACACGTCGCCCTGGCCGCGCTCGGCAAAGGTGATGGACGAGCCGCGTGCGCCGGAGTCGAGCACGGGCACGTTGCCATACAGCTTTTTCACGAAGTCCCTGGCCTGCGCCTCGCCGCCGTACTTGCGCTTGGCAAACTCCCACGCGGCCAGGTAGTTCCACTGCGCACCACCCGAGGTCTTGGGGTTGGGCGTGATCACGCTGACACCCGGCTTGACCAGGTCGTCCCAGTCCTTGATGCCCTTGGGGTTGCCCTTGCGGACCACGAACACGATGGTCGAGGTATAGGGCGAGCTGTTGTGCGGCAGGCGCTTTTGCCAGTCGGGGGCAACCCAGCCGCCGTTCTTGACCAGCGCGTTGGTGTCGTTCGCCAGTGCCAGCGTGGCCACGTCGGCATCCAGCCCGTCGATGATGGAGCGGGCCTGCTTGCCCGAGCCGCCGTGCGACTGCTTGACGGTCACGTCCTGGCCCGTCTTGCCCTTCCAGTACTTGGCGAAAGCCTGGTTGAACTCCACGTACAGCTCGCGCGTCGGGTCGTACGAAACATTGAGCAGTGTCACGGATTGCGCGAACGACGGCAATGCCGCCAGGGCCAAACTGCCTGCCAGGGCGGCAGCGAGGGGAAACTTGATAAAGTCGCGGCGAAAATTCATAGGGAGCCTCTTTTTTGGGAATGAGCAACGGTGCAAATCACCGATGGAGCGCATTCTGGAAGGCACCCTTCAAAACTGGAACTACTGAGATTTCAGTTCTTTATACCCAAATCATCTGAGCAACAGGAAACCCACCCCATGGCACGCACCGTTCAATGCATCAAGCTCGGCAAGGAAGCCGAAGGCCTCGACTTCCCGCCCTACCCCGGCGAGCTGGGCAAGCGCATCTGGGAGAACGTGAGCAAGGAAGCCTGGGCCGGCTGGCTCAAGCACCAGACCATGCTGGTGAACGAGAACCGCCTGAACCTCGCCGACGCACGTGCGCGGCAGTACCTCGCCCGGCAGATGGAGAACCACTTCTTCGGCGGCGGAGCAGACGCCGCCGCGGGCTACGTGCCGCCCAGCGCCTGAAAACCCCCATGTCCGAGCCCGTTGACTGGCTGGCGGACGGCACCCCCTACAACCCCCGCTTCGGCGACCGCTACCACAGCGAAAACGGCGGCCTGGACCAGGCCCGCCGCGTCTTCCTGCACGGCTGCGGCCTGCCCGCCGCCTGGGCCGGGCAGGCGCAGTGGCGCATCCTGGAGACCGGCTTCGGCTTCGGCCTGAACTTCCTCGTGACCTGGGCCGCCTGGCGGGCCGACCCGGCACGGCCCACGCTGCTGCACTTCGCATCGACCGAGGCCTGGCCCGTCAGTGCCGCCGACCTGCTGCGCGCCGCCAGCGCCCACCCCGACCTCGCGCCACTGGCGCAAGAGCTGCACCGGCAGTGGTGGGGCCTGCTGCCGGGCGTGCACCGCCTGCGCTTCGACGAGGGCCGGGTGCTGCTCACCCTGTACGTGGGCGACACGCAAGCCCTGCTGCGCCAGCAGAACCTGACGGTGGATTCCGTCTACCTCGACGGCTTCAGCCCCCGGTGCAACCCCGAGATCTGGAGCCTGCACACGCTCAAGGCCGTGGCGCGCTGCTGCCGGCGCGGCACGCGGCTGGCCACCTGGACCATCGCCCGCGCCGTGCGCGATGCGCTCGCGCAGTGCGGCTTCGAGGTGACCCGCGTGCCCGGCGTGCCGCCCAAGCGCGACAACCTGCAGGCCCTCTACGCCCCCCGCTGGGAGCCGCGCCGCGCCGAGGCCGCGCCGCAGCCCCTGCCCCCCGGCCCCTGCATCGTGGTCGGTGGCGGCATCGCGGGCGCCGCCGTGGCGGCCAGCCTGGCGCGCCGGGGCTGGCAGGTGCAGGTGCTGGACCAGGCCGCTGAACCTGCGGCAGGCGCATCGGGCCTGCCGGCGGGCGTGTTCGCGCCCCATGTATCGCCCGACGACAGCGTGCTCTCGCGCCTGTCGCGCAGCGGCGTGCGCGCCACGCTGCAGCAAGCCGCGTGGCGGCTGCGCGAGGGCGTGGACTGGTCCCCCTGTGGCGTGCTGGAGCACCGCACCGACGGTACGCCCGGCCTCGGCGCCGGATGGAGCGACGGCCCCGGCCGGGACTGGAGCGAACCCGCGCCCGCGCAGGCCCTGGCCGATGCCCGGCTGCCGCCCGCCACCGCCGCCTGCTGGCACCACCAGGCCGGCTGGATACGCCCCGCGCGCCTGGCCGCCGTCCTGCTGGCGCAGCCGGGCATCCGCTGGCAGGGCGGTTGCCACGTGGCCCGGCTGCAACACGGCCCGGGCCTCTGGCAGGCCCTGGATGCCCAGGGCCGCGTGCTGGCCGAGGCGCCCACCGTGGTCATTGCCGCCGGCGCGGGCAGCCTGGAGCTGCTGGCGCAGCGCTGGCCGCTGCAGCCGGTGCGCGGGCAGGTGTCCTGGGACGTGCAGGAGGGCCATCCCCTGGTGCCGGTCCCGGCCAACGGCCACGGCAATCTGGTGCCCTCCTTTCCCCTGGGCGACAGCGCCGACGGCCCCCGCGCCTGGGTCATGGGCTCCACGTTCGAGCGCGGGGTGGACGCGCTCCCGCCGTCCCCCGCCGACCAGCAAGCTGCCCATGCCGCCAACCAGGCCAAGCTGCAGGCCCTGCTGCCCGACGCGGCCACGCAACTGCAGCCGGCCTTCGCCAGCGGCCGGGTCCGGTCCTGGGCCGCCGTGCGCTGCACCGCGCCCGACCGCCTGCCCATCGTGGGCCCCGTGGACGCCCGGGCCCTGCCCGGCCTGTGGGCCTGCACGGCCATGGGCGCGCGCGGGTTGACGCTGGCGCTGCTTTGCGGCGAACTGCTGGCCGCCCGCCTGCAGGGCGAGCCCCTGCCCCTGGATGCCAGGCTGGCGAAGGCCCTGGGAGCCGAGCGGCTGGCTTCCTAGCCTTCCACGGCGGTGCGCGGCGGCACCGTATAAACCCGCGCCAATCCTTGCTTATATGCATAAGCACATATTGGCAGGAAAAAACAATAGTTTGCTTTTATAAGAACGCCCCCTACATTCGCAGCCCATGCATGCATCGGCGCAGGTTCCCCGGCCCTGGGCACCGGCGCCTCCCAGGTTTTGATTTGACTTAAGTCCGCCCCCACCATGTACCAATACACCGAATTCGACCAACAGTTCGTCAAGCTGCGCGCCCAGCAGTTCCGCGACCAGCTCGATCGCTGGCAGCGCGGCGAGCTGACCGACGAACAGCTGCTGCCCCTGCGCCTGCAGAACGGCTGGTACATCCAGCGCTACGCGCCCATGGCGCGCATCGCCGTGCCCTATGGCGAGATCAGCAGCCGGCAGCTGCGCATGCTGGCGCACATCGCGCGCGACTACGACAAGCCCACGCCCGAGCTGCTGGCGCACGCCCAGGCCACGCAGGACGAGCTGCAGGCGGCCCAGCCGGGCCTGACACTGGCGGCTGCGCCGCTCAAGTACGGCTACGGCCACTTCACCACGCGCACCAACGTGCAGTTCAACTGGATCCCGATCACCAAGGCGGCCGACGTGATGGACCTGCTGGCCAGCGTGGGCATGCACGGCATCCAGACCAGCGGCAACACCATCCGCAACATCACCTGCGAGGCGTACGAGGGCATCGCCGGGGACGAGATCGTGGACACGCGCCCCTTCGCCGAGATCGCGCGCCAGTGGAGCACGCTGCACCCCGAGTTCGCCTTCCTGCCGCGCAAGTTCAAGATCGCCTTCAACGGCTCCGCCGAGGACCGCGCCGCCACCGGCTGGTACGACATCGGCGTGCAGGCGCTGAAGAACGCGGCGGGCGAGGTGGGCTTCACCGTCAAGGTGGGCGGCGGCATGGGGCGCACGCCGGTCATCGGCTCGGTGGTGCGCGAGTTCCTGCCCTGGGACCAACTGCTCAACTACATCGAGGCCGTGATCCGCGTCTACAACGGCTATGGCCGCCGCGACAACAAGTGGAAGGCGCGCATCAAGATCCTCGTGAAGGCCGAGGGCCAGAAATTCATCGACGCCGTCGAGGCCGAATACAAAGCCATCGTCGAGCAGGACGGCGCGCCCCACACCATCACCCAGGCCGAGCTGGACCGCGTGCGGGCCTTCTTCGTGGTGCCCGAGCTCAAGCCCGCCAACCTGCCCTCGGGCGTGAAGACCGACGGCGCGCTCTACCAGCGCTGGCTGCAGCAGAACGTGAGCGGCCACCGGCTGCCGGGCATGCGCGCCGTGACGCTGTCGTTCAAGCGCGTGGGCTTCGCGCCCGGCGATGCCGATGCCGACACCATCGACGCGCTGGCGCAGCTGGCCGACCAGTTCTCTGCTGGCGAGGCACGCCTCACGCACAAGCAGAACCTGCTGCTGCCCTGGGTGTTCGAGAGCGACCTGCCCGCCCTGTACGAAGCCGCCCGCAAGCTGGGCCTGGCCCAGCCCAACATCGGCCTGCTGACCGACATGATCGCCTGCCCCGGCGGCGACTTCTGCTCGCTGGCCAACGCCCGCTCGCTGCCCATCGCGGCGGCGCTGACCGAGCGCTACCAGGACCTGGACGAAGTGTTCGACCTGGGCCCCATCGACCTGCACATGAGCGGCTGCATCAACTCCTGCGGCCACCACCACAGCGGCCACATCGGCATCCTGGGCGTCGACAAGGACGGCAAGGAGTGGTACCAGATCACGCTCGGCGGCGCGGACGGCACCCACCTGTCCGGCCCGGCCCTGGCGGGCAAGGTGGTCGGCCCCTCGTTCTCGGCCTCGGAAGTGCCCGACGTGATCGAGGCCGTGCTCACCACCTTCCGCGAGCTGCGCAAGCCCGGCGAGTTCTTCATCGACGCGCTGCGCCGCATCGGCCACGACCCGTTCAAGGCCGCCGCCAACGGCGCGCGCCACCCCAAGGAAGCCCAGGAAGAGGCCCTCTCCGAATAATAAGTTTTCGAGTGATGACGACTATGAAAATAATAGCTGCCAGCGCGCTCCCCACAAGCGCCGAGACCGAAAAAACCCTGCAAATCGCCAACGACGCCGAGCTGGCCGAAATCGCCGCCAGCGGCGCCCTGCAGGGCGTGGAGCGCGTCGAGCTGAACTTTCCCAAGTTCACCGACGGCCGCGCCTTCAGCCAGGCCGTGCTGCTGCGCCGCCGCTACGGCTTCACGGGCGACATCCGCGCCACAGGTGACGTGCTCATCGACCAGCTGGTGCAGATGGCCCGCAGCGGCTTCACCAGCGCCGTGCTGGCCGAAGGCCAGAACCCCGAGGCGGCCGAGCGGCAGTTCGCGCGCTACCGCGCCTTCTACCAGGGCGACGCGCTGGAGCCGCGCCCGCACTTTGCACGGGAGGCCGCATGAACCTCACCCCCAATCTCGATCTCGTCAATGCCGACCTGGGCCGCGACGCGCCCGGCCTCGTGCAATGGGCGCTGGGCCTGGGCCAGCCGTCCATCGTCACCACCAACTTCCGTCCCTACGAGGCCGTGATCCTGCACCTGGTCACGCAGGCGCAGCCCGACGTGCCCGTCATCTGGATGGACAACGGCTACAACACCGAGGCCACCTACCGCTACGCCGACGAGGTGACGAAGCTGCTGAAGCTGAACCTGCGCATCTACCTGCCCCTGCGCTCGCGCGCGCACCGCGAGGCGGTGGACGGCCCGGTGCCCTCTCTGGACGACCCGCGCCACCCAGCCTTCACCGAAGAGGTCAAGCTCGAACCCTTCGCCCGCGCCCTGCGCGAGACCGCGCCCAAGGTCTGGTTCACCGCGCTGCGCGCGACCGACAGCGCCGTGCGCGCGCAGATGGAGCCCGTCAGCATCAACCCCGACGGCCTGATCAAGGTCGCGCCGCTGCTGCACTGGTCGTCCAAGGACCTGTACCAGTATTGCGAACAGCACGGCCTGCCCAACAACTTCGACTACGTGGACCCGACCAAGGGCGAAGAGCAGCGCGAATGCGGCCTGCACCTGGCGCACTGAGAAAGTCTGAACATGAACGCCCGCACCGATTCCGCGCTGCTGCAGAACCACAACGCCATGAGCCACCACCTCAACAACTCCCACCTGGACGCGCTGGAGGAAGAAACCATCTTCATCCTGCGCGAGGTGGCCGCCGCCTTCGAGCGCCCCGCCCTGCTGTTCTCGGGCGGCAAGGATTCGCTCGTCATGCTCAAGTGCGCGGAGAAAGCTTTTGGCGCAGGCCGCATCCCCTACCCGCTGCTGATGATCGACACGGGCCACAACTTCCCCGAGGTGACGGATTTCCGCGACTTCCGCGCGAAGGAGCTGGGCGCCGACCTCATCGTGCGCAGCGTCGAAGACTCCATGGCGCGCGGCACCGTGCGCCTGGCGCACCCGGGCGAATCGCGCAACGTGCACCAGTCCGTCACGCTGCTCGAAGCGATCGAGGAATTCCGCTTCGACGCCCTCATCGGCGGCGCGCGCCGCGACGAGGAAAAGGCCCGCGCCAAGGAGCGCATCTTTTCCCACCGCGACAGCTTCGGCCAGTGGCAGCCCAAGGCCCAGCGCCCCGAGCTGTGGACGCTGTTCAACACCCGCCTGCAGCCCGGCGAGCACTTCCGCGTGTTCCCCATCAGCAACTGGACCGAGCTGGACGTGTGGCAGTACATCGACCGCGAGGCCATCGCGCTGCCCAGCATCTACTACACGCACAAGCGCGAGGTGGTGGACCGCAAAGGCCTGCTGATGCCCGTGACCACGCTGACGCCGCCGCGCGAGGGCGAGACCGTGGTGACGCGCGACGTGCGCTTTCGCACCGTGGGCGACATCACCTGCACCGCACCGGTGGAGAGCACGGCCGCCACGGCCGCCGACATCGTGATCGAGACCCTGGCCGCCGACGTGAGCGAGCGCGGCGCCACGCGCATGGACGACAAGACCAGCGACGCCTCGATGGAAAAGCGCAAGAAAGATGGGTACTTCTGATGACCACTACCGATTTGATAGCTGCTCGCGCTTATCCAGCAAGCGCTGCAGGCCAAAATGACCATAAATCCGCGCTCAGGTTCATCACCTGCGGCAGCGTGGACGACGGCAAGAGCACGCTGATCGGCCGCCTGCTGGTGGACAGCCGCGCCGTGCTGCAGGACCACCTGGCGGGCGTGCAGCGCGGCGGCGAGACGGACCTGGCATTGCTCACCGACGGCCTCAGCGCAGAGCGCGAACAGGGCATCACCATCGACGTGGCCTACCGCTACTTCGCCACCGAGGAGCGCAAGTTCATCATCGGCGACGCGCCCGGCCACGAGCAGTACACGCGCAACATGGTCACGGCCGCCAGCAGCGCCGACGCCGCCGTGGTGCTGGTCGATGCCACCAAGCTCGACTGGCAGAACCCGGGCCTGGCCCTGCTGCCGCAGACGCGCCGTCACAGCCTGCTGGTGCACCTGCTGCGCGTGCATTCGCTGGTGTTCGCCGTGAACAAGCTCGACGCGGTGGCCGACCCCGAGCTCGCCTGGAAGCACATCCAGGGCGCGCTGCAGTCCTTCGCCCAGGCCGCCGGCATCGCCGTGCGCGCCACCGTGCCCGTCTCCGCCCTCAAGGGCTGGAACGTGGTGGACGCCCACCCCGGCTGGTGCGGCTACGCCGGCCCCACGCTGCTGCAGGTGCTCGAAACCCTGCCCAACACGCCGGCCGACACGGGCCTGCCGCTGGCCTTCCCGGTGCAGTGGGTCGAAAAATTCTCCTCGTCCTCGGACACCAGCCAGGGCCGCCGCGTGTTCTGGGGCCGCGTGGCCGCCGGCGGCGTGGCGCCCGGCACGCCCGTGCAGATCTTCCCGAGCGGCCAGCGCGCCACCGTGGCCCAGGTGCTGGACCACGCGCGCCGCCCCGTTCAAGTCCCCGCCGGCGCCAGCGCGGGCATCATCCTGGACCGCGAGGTGGACGTCTCGCGCGGCGACTGGATCCTGGCCGCGCCCACGGCCGCCGCCGCGCCCGCGGACGACGACTTCGGCGACACGCCCGCCGCCGTGCCCGCATGGCCGGCCAGCCGCGAACTCTCCACCACCATCGCCTGGATGGACGACGAGCCCCTGGTCGCGGGCCGCGTGTACTGGGCGCTGCACGGCCATCGCTGGGTCAAGGCCAAGGTCAAGGCCGTGGTGCACCGGCTCGACGTGAACACCCTGGCCGAGGAAGCCGCCACCCAGCTCGACCCCAACGCCATCGGCCACGTGGAACTGCTGCTGCAGGAGGCCATACCCGCCGCGCCGTTCGCCCAGGCCCGCGTGCTGGGCTCGCTGATCCTGGTGGACACGGCCAGCCACAAGACCGCCGGCGCCGTGCTGGCCCGCTGATCCAGGTCAGCACCCCCAACCCCAGTCCCCCCATCGGGAGAGGGGCCCTGTAACCAAAGGTCTGTGAAAGCTCTAAAATTGAGGGTTTTCACCGACCCACACAACCATTGTCATGACCCACGTCGTCTCCGAAAACTGCATCAAGTGCAAGTACACCGATTGTGTGGACGTGTGCCCTGTGGACTGCTTCCGCGAAGGCCCGAACATGCTCGTCATCGACCCCGACGAGTGCATCGACTGCGCCGTGTGCATCCCTGAATGCCCGGCCAACGCCATCTTCGCGGAGGAAGACCTGCCCGCCGACCAGCTCGCCTTCATCAAGATCAACGCCGACCTGGCCTACGCCGACGGCTGGAAGAGCATCACCAAGCGCAAGCCCGCCCTGCCCGACGCCGACGAGTGGAACGGCAAGCCCGGCAAGGTCAACGACCTGGTCCGCTGACGACGACCGCCGCAGCCCGGTGAGCAGCAGCCATCGCCCCGCCGTCGAAACGGACGCCGTCGTCATCGGCGCGGGGCCCGTGGGCCTGTTCCAGGTCTTCCAGCTCGGGCTGCAGGGCATCGCGGCCCACGTGATCGACGCCCTGCCCCACGCGGGCGGCCAGTGCGTGGAGCTGTACGGCGACAAACCCATCTACGACATTCCGGGCGTGCCCGTGTGCACCGGGCGCGAGCTGGCCGCACTGCTGCTGCGCCAGATCGAGCCCTTCGCCCCCCAGTGGCACCTGGGCGCGCTGGTGGCGGCGCTCGCCCCCCAGCCCGACGGGCGCCTGCTCGTCGAGACCTCGCAGGGCGTGCAGCTCCTGGCCCGCGCCGTGTTCATCGCCGCCGGCGTGGGCGCCTTCGTGCCGCGCACGCTCAAGGTCGAGGGCATCGAGCGCTTCGTGGGCACGCAGGTGCACTACCAGAACCTCCCCAGCAGCCAGGACGTGGCCGGCCGCCATGTCGTCGTCCACGGCGGCGACGAGCCCGCCGTGGCGCGCGCCGTGGAGCTGGCCGAACAGGGCCTGGCGGCCCGCGTCAGCCTGCTGCACCGCCGCGACGTGTTCCAGGCGCCCGACGGCCTGCTGCAGCGCCTTCGGCAGTTGCGCGACGCCGGGCGCATCCACGTCGAGGCCGCGCAGATCACCGGCATCGAAGCGGCTGGAGACCGACTGGCCGCGCTGCAGCTCGTGGACGCCGATGGCAGCACCCGCGCCCTGGCGCTGGACCTGCTGCTGGCCGTGCTCGGCATCTCGCCCCGCCTGGGCCCCATCGCCGACTGGGGCCTGGCCATGGACCGCAAGCAGCTCGTGGTGGACACCGAGTCCTTCCGCACCAGCGTGCCCGGCATCCATGCCGTGGGCGACATCAACACCTATCCGGGCAAGCGCAAGCTGATCCTGTGCGGTTTCCACGAGGCCACGCTGGCGGCCTTCGGCGCCGCCGAGGCGCTGTCGGGCGGCAAGGTGGCGCTGCAGTACACCACCACCAGCCCGCGCCTGCACCAGCTGCTGGGCGTCAGCCCCGCGGCCTGACCTACAATCCGCACCGCGTTTCCCCACGGAAACGCATTCGCTAGGGGTGTCGGCACCGGGAAACCGGAGCCGACTGAGAGAGTCCCTTTGAACCTGATTGAGATCATCCTCGCGCAGGGAAGCAGTTTCGCCATCGCCATGCCTCGGCCGCAGCGCCAGGCGCCAGCCGCGCGCACCGCCCCTGCTCTGTATGCACTTTTACGGAGCCGTTCCATGTCCCTATCCACCGCCGCGTCCGCCAGCAACGAAGCGCTGGCCCCCATCGCCCCCGACCGCCGCGTCTTCCAGTGGCACGACCACGCCTCGCTCTGGTTCAGCCTGGGCGTGGGCCTGCTGGTCATGCAGGTCGGCGCCTACCTCATGCCCGCGCTGGGCACCAAGGAAGCGCTCATCGCCATCGTCGCCGGCTCCATCGTGGGCGCGGGCCTGCTGGGCTGGGTGGCCAAGCTGGGGGCCGACAGCGGCCTGGCCAGCGCGGGGCTGATGCACGCGGTGTACGGCCGCACTTTCGCCAGCCTGCCCATCATCCTGAACATCGTGCAACTCGTGGGCTGGGGCACGTTCGAACTGGTGGTGATGCGCGATGCCACCGTGGCCATCGCCCAGCAGTCGGGCGGCATCGCCAGCGGGGCGCATTGGCCCGTGCTGGCCACGCTGCTGTGGGGCTGCGTGGTGATGCTGCTCATCAGCGGCTCCATGGTGCAGCTGGTGCGCAAGGTCATCGCGCGTGTGGCGCTGCCGCTGGTGGTGCTGTCGCTGCTGTGGCTGTCGTGGCAGTTCCTGTCGCTGGCCCAGGCCCAGGGTTTTGAAGCGCTCTGGACGCGCAAGGGCGAAGGCGGCCTGGGCGTGCTGCCCGCGCTGGACCTCGTGATCGCCATGCCCATCTCGTGGCTGCCGCTGGTGGCCGACTACGCGCGCCACGGGAAGAGCGGCGGCAGCGCGCTGCGCGGCACGTGGCTGGGCTATGCGCTGGCCAACATGTGGTGCTATGCGCTGGGCGTGCTGGTGGCGCTGACGCTGCCCAGCCAGGACCTGGTGCAGGCCCTGCTGCTGGCCCAGGGCGGGCTGATCGCGCTGTCGCTGATCCTCATCGACGAGGTGGACAACGCCTATGGCGATGCGTATTCCGGCGCCGTGTCGGCCCACAGCCTGCTGCCGCGCTGGGGCGTGCGCCGCTGGGGCCTCGCCATGGCCGCCGTGTGCACGGCCCTGGCGCTGGTGCTGCCCATGCACAGCCTGGAGCCCTTCCTGCTGCTGCTCAGCTCCGTCTTCGTGCCGCTGTTCGGCGTGATCCTGGGGCGGCTGGCCTTCGGCACCGATGCCCCGGCCCTGCTCGCGAAGGCCCGCGCGGTGAATGCCATGCCCGTGGCCATCTGGCTGGCGGGCGTGGCCGTGTACCACCTGGCGCCCAAGGTCGCAGCGGATGCCGGTTCGGCCCTGCCGGCGCTGGCATTCAGCTTCGTGCTGGCCTGGGCCACGCGCTCGCGTACACGCTGAATCCGCTATGCATTGAGGAGCTACCAGCGCTTGCTGCATAAGCGCTAGAGGCCGATTTGGCACTTATTCCTGCGCGGTGAACACCCGCTGCGCCACCGGCGCGTAGCCGTGGTTCAGCGGCCCGTGGCCGCGCCCCGTGGTCACACCGGCCCCCGCCGCGATCGCGCCCAGGATGTAGGTGCGCGCGGCCTCCACCGCCTGCACCAGCGGCAGGCCCAGCGCCAGTTGCGCCGCGATGGCCGACGACAGCGTGCAGCCCGTGCCGTGCCCGTTGTGCGTGGCGATGCGCGCGGACTCCAGCCTCTTGACCACGCCGTTGCGCAGGGCGAGCAGGTCCACCACCCAGTCCCCGGGCAGGTGTCCGCCCTTGAGCAGCGCCGCCGGAGCGCCCAGCACGATCAGGTCTTCCACCGCGCCGGGCAGCGCGTCCACGCCCTCGATCCTGCGGCCCAGCAGCCAGGCGGCTTCGTCCAGGTTGGGGGTGATCACCTCGACCAGCGGAAACAGCTCCTTGACCAGCACGCCCACGGTCTCCGGCGCGATCAGGCGGTCGCCGCTGGTAGCGACCATCACCGGGTCCAGCACCACGTGGGGCAGCTTGTGGCGGCGGATCGCGTCGGCCACCACGCGCACCACCTCGGGCGAGTGCAGCATGCCGATCTTGACGGCATCCACGCCGATGTCCTCCACCACCGCGTCGATCTGCGCGGCCAGGAGCTCCGGCGGCGCACCGTGGATGCCGCGCACGCCCTGCGTGTTCTGCGCGGTGAGCGCGGTGATGGCCGTCATGCCGTAGCAGCCCAGGGCGGCGAAGGTCTTGAGGTCGGCCTGGATGCCCGCGCCGCCGCCGCTGTCGGAGCCCGCGATGGAAAGCACGCGCGCATAGCGCCGCGCCGCTGTGGAGTTGGAATTCATGGACAAAAATTATGGCCTATGCGCCAGGTCAAAAACGGCCTCGCGGGGGTTGTGCTGTAATCCATTTTCAGGACGAAACAGGGGTGCCCCGCCAGCTTGCGTGGGGCTGAGAAATACCCTCGCACCCGATCCAGGTCATGCTGGCGTGGGGAGTTTCCACCAACGGCGCCGCCCCGTTTTGTCCCCGCTGCCAGCACACGGACACACCCGACGGACGGACCATGCCCCTTTCCCCCACCTCTTCTTTCGCCATCCTGGGCGCGGGCCTCATGGGCCGCCTGCTCGCGGTGGAACTGGCCCGCCAGGGGCACCGCGTGGAGATCTTCGACGCGGGCAGCCCGGCGGCCGAGCAGTCCGCCGCCACGGTGGCCGCCGCCATGCTCGCGCCGCTGGCCGAATCGGCCATCACCGAGCCCGGCGTGGTGCGCATGGGCCACCACGCGCTCGCGCGCTGGCCGCAGCTGCTGGCGCCGCTGGCGCAGCCCGTGTTCTTCCAGCAAAGCGGCACGCTGATCGTGTGGCACCGCCAGGACGCCGCCGAGGCCCAGCGCCTCACGCGCCAGCTCGAAGCCAACCAGCACACCGTGCCCGAACTGCCCGCCCTGCAAAAGCTCGACGGCGGCGGGCTCGCCCAGGCCGAGCCCGCGCTGGCGAACCGCTTCGCCCAAGGCCTGTACCTGCCCGGCGAGGGCCAGCTGGACAACCGCCAGCTGCTCGCGGCCCTGGCGGTGGAGATGCAGCGGCTGCAGGTGCGCACGCACTGGCACGCGCCGCGCTCGCCCGACGCGTTTGCGCCCGGCACATCCGGCCAGCCCGACTGGGTGCTGGACTGCCGGGGCCTGGGCGCCAGGCCGCAATGGAAAGAGCTGCGCGGCGTGCGCGGCGAGGTGGTGCGCATCCACGCGCCCGACGTCACGCTGCAGCGCCCCACGCGGCTGGTGCACCCGCGCTACCCGATCTACATCGCGCCCAAGCAGGACCACCTGTTCGTCATCGGCGCGACCGAGATCGAATCGGACGACCTCTCGCCCGCCAGCGTGCGCTCCACGCTGGAGCTGCTGTCCGCCGCGTACGCCGTGCACCCCGGCTTCGCCGAGGGCCGCATCCTGGAGCTGGCCACGCAGTGCCGCCCCACGCTGCCCGACAACCTGCCCGCCATCCGCCAGCCCCGCCCCGGCGTGCTGGAAGTCAACGGCCTGTACCGCCACGGCTTCATGATCGCGCCCGCGCTGCTGGACGTGGCGCTCGAAGTGCTCAACACAGGACAATCGGCGCTTTCGCAACGCTTCGACCTCCGGCTCGACCTCGTCCCCGCTTTCGCATGAACATCTCCATCAACCAGACCCCGCACGAACTGCCCGAGGGCGCCACGGTGGCCGACGCCGTGGCCGCCATCGCCGCTCGCCCGCCCTTCGCCGTGGCCGTGAACACCACCTTCGTGCCCAACACGCGCTACACGGCCCATGCCCTGCAGGCGGGCGACCGCGTGGAGATCATCTCGCCGGTCACAGGCGGTTAAGATAAAAATTGGCCTCCAGCGCTTTCCCACCAAGCGCGAGCAGCTATCAAATCAATAGTAATCACATGGCATCCACCACGCCCCAAGACTCCCTTGTGTTATACGGCCAGGCCTTCGAAAGCCGCCTGCTGCTGGGCACCTCGCGCTACCCCTCGCCCGCGGTGCTCGAAGCCGCCGTGCAGCGCGCCCGGCCCGCCATGCTCACCGCCTCGCTGCGCCGCCAGGGCAGCAACCCCGGCGAGAGCGGCAGCAGCTTCTGGGAGCTGCTGCGCAAGCTCAACGTGCCCGTGCTGCCCAACACCGCCGGCTGCCACAGCGCGCAGGAGGCCATCACCACCGCGCAGATGGCGCGCGAGGTGTTCGGCACCCCGTGGATCAAGCTGGAGCTGATCGGCGACGACTACACCCTGCAGCCCGACACGCTGAACCTCGTCGGCGTGGCCGAGCACCTCGTCAAGGACGGCTTTTTCGTGCTGCCCTACTGCACCGAGGACCTCGTGCTGTGCCAGCGCCTCGTGGACGTGGGCTGCCAGGCCGTGATGCCCTGGGCCGCGCCCATCGGCACCGGGCGCGGCCCCGTGAACCCCTATGCGCTGCAGACGCTGCGCGAGCGCCTGGACGTGCCCATGCTGGTGGACGCCGGGCTGGGCCTGCCCTCGCATGCCTGCCAGGTCATGGAATGGGGCTACGACGGCGTGCTGCTGAACACCGCCGTCGCGCTGGCGCAGGACCCCGTGGCCATGGCCGGCGCCTTTGCCGACGCGGTGCAGGCCGGGCGCTCCGCGCGCCTGGCGGGCGCCATGGCGGCGCAGGATGCCGCCCAGCCCAGCACACCGGTGCTGGGCACACCCTTCTGGCACCATGCACAGCATGCGTGACAACACCACCCCCGACGCCCTGGCGCAGCAGATCCTTGCGCACCACGCCGCCGCCTTCGCGGGCTTCGGCCCCGAGCCCGTGCCCGAGCCTGCCGGACAGGAACCCGCCTACCTGGCCGCGCTGCAGGCCTGCAGTGCGCTGGGCTTCATCGCGCACGATGCGCAATGCCTGGCCCGGGCCTGGCAGGCACGCACCGCGCGCACCGGCACCTTCCAGCCGGAGCTGTGGCCCGACGACCCGCAGGACTTTGGCTTGCAAGCCATGCCGCGCACCCGCGCTTTCGCGCCCTGCCCCCGGAACCTGGGCCTGTATGCCGTGCTGCCCGACGCCGCCTGGGTGGGCCGCATGGCCCGCGCAGGGGTGCCCACCGTGCAGCTGCGCTTCAAGTCCGCCGACGGCGAAGCCATCGAACGCGAAGTGCGCGCCGCGGTCCAGGCCGTGCAGGGTACGCCGGCGCTGCTGTTCATCAACGACCACTGGCAGGCCGCCATTGCCGCCGGTGCCTACGGCATTCACCTGGGCCAGGAAGACCTGGATGCGCTGAGCCCTGCCGACCTGCACACCCTGCGCGCCTCGGGGCTGCGCCTGGGCGTGAGCACCCATGGCTATGCGGAGATGGTGCGCGCGGACGCCGTGGGCCCCAGCTACATCGCCATGGGCGCGGTGTTCCCGACCACGCTCAAGAAGATGGCCACCGCCCCGCAGGGCCTGGGCCGCCTGGGCGCCTACGCGCGCCTGCTGCGCCACTACCCGCAGGTGGCCATCGGCGGGATCGGCGCCGAGCAGTTCGCGGCCGTGCTGGCCACCGGGGTCGGCTCGATCGCGGTGGTACGCGCCCTCGTCAACGCCGACGAGCCGGAGGCCGCCGCCGGGCACCTGATGCGCCTGATGCGCGAGGCGGCTCCCGCCGCCTGAGCGGCATAGAGCCTTCAGCTCCTCCGGCCTTTGGTCGGCTCCTGCTGCTCCAGCTCCAGCCGCAGCTCCATCAGATCGTTGTTCATGCCGAAGCCCACCGCCTGGCCTGCAGGCGGCGGCGTCGTCACGGGCACGGGTGGCAGGTCGCTCAGCGTGAGGTGGGGCGGCTCCGAGAGGTCGAGGTCCAGCGACGCCCCCCGCGTATCCGCGCCCGGCACCTGCTCGGCCTCCGCTGGCGCATGGCGGGAAAGCTCTTCGAGCTCGAACTCCAGGCTTGCGGCCAGCGAGTCGAGGGGGACTTCGGCCTTCGCGGCAGGGACAGCCGCCGCGGCAGCCGGCGGCTCCTGCATCACCACGGCGTCCTTGCGGTCCGGTGCCAGCGGCGTGGTGCGCCGGCGCGGGGGAGGCGCCCCCCGGGCGCTGGCGGGCGTCGTCTGGGCGATGGCCAGCAGCAGCAGCAATTCGTCGTACGCCGCCATGTCGAACCGCTCCACCGTGCCGCCGCCTTCGCGCCGGAACAGGAGTCTCTCCAGCAGCGCCAGCACGGAGGGCGAGGTCCACTCGGCCTCGATCTCGGCCAGCGCATCGGTGTAGTGGTAGAGCATGCGGCCCGTGCGATGGAAGACCGCGAACTCCGGCACCTGGGCATTGAAGGACTGCATGAACTGCTTGCGCAACTGGCCGAACTCTTCCACCCGGCTCAGCGTGTGGTAGAGCCTCAGCAGTTCCAGGTAGGCCAGCGGAGAAACGTCGCCACGATCGGCAATGTGGTTCTTGAGCACCTGGATGGCCTGCTGGTGCTCGCCCACCGAGACGAAGAACTCGGCCTGCTGCTGGATATCGAAAAGCTCCTCGGGGCTCACGATGTGCAGGTCCGGCTTGCGCGCAGTCGCGGGCGCGGGGGGCTGCGCCGGCGGGGCAGACAGCGGCGCGGAGCCCGTCACCACGGGCGACGTGTCCACGAACTGCGGCACCAGGAGCGCGGCGCCCGACGCCGGCGCCAGGGGCTGGCGCACGGACGGCACCGCGGGATCCTGCGGCGTGGGCAGGGTCTCCGAGGGCACCCAGGTGTCGCCCGGGTGGGGCGTGAGGCCCAGTTCCTCCTCGTGCGCCGCGGCTTCCCGCGCGCCCATCACCGCCACGGAATCGCGCCATGCTCGCACGGCCTTCTCCGAGGCACTGCGCAGCCGCGTCCAGGTCCAGGCCACGAGCAGCAGCGCCGCCAGCAGCAAGCCGCCGAGCACGTACACCACCGTGGCCGGAAACCTGTCGTCCAGTGCCTGCTGCAGCTGCTGCTGCGCCTGCGCGGCGCTCTCACGGTCGCGGATGGCCTGGGCCCGCAGCGCGGCCATTTCGGCCTCCAGGGCCTTGAGGCGGCCGCCGTCCCGGTCGATGTCCTCGGGCTGGATGTTCAGCGACTTCCACAGCGCCGCGGCCTGCGCGCGCTGGGCCGAGGACTCGTCGGACGGGATCAATTGCAGTTCGGACGAAGGGCGCAGGGCCACGGGGCGGTCCATCCAGAGGTCCAGGGGCTCGACCACCAGGCGCGCGCGGTGGGCCGGCTGCGTGGTGGCCGGAGCTGATTTGGCCGGCGGGCGGACCGCGCTGCGCGCGGGCGGCTGGGCCGGCGCCCGGGCTGCCGGGGCCCTGGCCCTTGCGGCAGCCGCCGGCGGCGGCGCGCTTTCCTGAGATGGGGACGGCAGCACAGGCACCGCTGCAGGCGCGCTCGCCAAGGCACGGGGGCCGGGCGCACTGCCCTGTGCCGCCACGCGCGGGGCTTCTGCCGCACTTCCTGTTGCACCAGAGGAGAGCCGGGCTACGTCGACCGGCGAAGCGCTGCGCGCCACCGTGGCCGGCAATTCCGAGAGAAAGGTATAGCTGCGCGTGGTCTTGCCGGAGCAGCCCGCGGAGAGCGTGACCGTGAGCACCGGCTCGTCCACCGCGATGGCGGCCTGGACCCGCACGGCCGGCGAGTGCCCGCGCATGTCGGGCAGGGGCGTGACGCGCACCTTGGCGTCGGCCACCGGGGAGTCGCCTGCCACCAGCCGGGCGGTGACGCAGGACGAGGCCACGTCGGAGCCCGGATCCGGCTGCACGTCGAACGACAGATCCACCGGCGCCCCCAGCACCACCGCGCCCCGGCCGGCACCCAGCGACAAAGCCCAGGCGCCGGCAGCAACCACCCACAGCCCGGTCCCAAAAATGGCGTTACGGATTTTCACAATAGATTCGGTTTTCGGTGCGGCCCATTCTTGCACACAAGTTCCGCTCAATACCACGGCCATAATGGTGCTATGAAAATTCAATTTCCCAACGTCGGAATCGTGGGCACCGGTGCCATGGGCCGGGGCATCGCGCAGATCGCCGCGCAGGCCGGCAGCGAGGTTTTCCTGCTCGACGCCAACCCCGGCGCCGCCCAGGCCGCCCAGGCCGCGCTGCAGGAACAATGGGACAAGCTGGTGGCCAAGGGCCGCATCGACGCCAGCCAGGCCAGCGCCCAGGCCGCCCGGCTGCACCCGGTGGCGGCGGTGGCGGACCTGGCCCACTGCGACCTGGTGGTGGAAGCCATCGTGGAGCGCCTGGATGTGAAGAAGGCGCTGTTCGCCGACCTGGAGGCCGTGGCGCGCAGTGACGCGGTGCTCGCCACGAACACATCCTCCCTCTCGGTCACGGCCATCGGCGCGGGGCTGCAGCGGCCCGAGCGCCTGGCGGGGTTCCACTTCTTCAACCCGGTTCCGCTCATGAAGGTGGTGGAGGTCATCGCCGGCCTCAAGACCGACCCGGCCATCTGCGCCGCCCTGGCCGCCTACGCCAGGGAGATGGGCCACACGCCCGTGCAGGCGCAGGACACGCCGGGCTTCATCGTGAACCATGCCGGGCGCGGCTTCGGCACCGAAGCCCTGCGCATCGTGGGCGAGGGCGTGGCCGACTTCGCCACCATCGACCGCATCCTGCGCGACCAGGTGGGCTTCAAGCTCGGGCCGTTCGAGCTGATGGACCTCACGGCGCTGGACGTGTCGCACCCGGTGATGGAATCCATCTACCGCCAGTACTACGACGAGCCGCGTTTCCGCCCCAGCGTGATCACCGCGCAGCGCCTGGCCGGCGGCGTGGTGGGCAAGAAGGCGGGCGAAGGCTTCTACCGCTACGCGGACGGCGCGGCGCAGGTGCCCGCCGAGCCGCCCGTGCCGGTGATGGACGCCATTCCCCCGGTGTGGGTCTCGCCCCGCGCCGCGCGGCGCGCCGAGCTGTACCAACTGCTCAAGGACCTGGGTGCCACCATCGAGACGGGACAGTCGCCCTCGCCCCAGGCGATCACGCTCGTGGCGCCCCTGGGCTTCGACGTGACCACCGTCGCCGTGGTGGAGCGCCTGGACCCGGCGCGCACCATCGGCATCGACATGCTGGTCGAGGACGCCGCCACCAAGCGCCGCGTGCTGGCCACCAACCCGGCCACGCGCGTGGACATCCGCGACGCAGCGCACGCCCTGTTCGCACGCGACGGCAAGGCCGTGAGCGTGATCCGCGACTCGGGCGGCTTCGTCACGCAGCGCGTGGTGGCGACCATCGTCAACATCGCCTCGGACATCTGCCAGCAGGGCATCTGCAGCCCGCGCGACCTGGAAACGGCCGTGACCCTGGGCCTGGGCTACCCGCTGGGGCCGCTGGCCATGGGCGACCGCTGGGGGCCCACCAACATCCTCGAAGTGCTGTTCAACATGCAGACGGTGTACGGCGACCCGCGCTACCGCCCCAGCCCCTGGCTGCGCCGGCGCGGCGCCATCGGCCTGAGCCTGCTGCACATGGAAGAAGCCTGACGCCATGCCCGCCGAACTCCAGAGCACCAGCCAGGGCCAGACCCTGGTCCTGACCCTGCGCAACCCCGAACTGCGCAACGCCATCGACCCCGCGATGTACGCCGCCGGTGTGGAAGCACTGAGCGTGGCCGAGAGCAGCGCTGACATCCGCAGCGTGGTCATCACCGGTGCCGACGGCATGTTCTGCGCGGGCGGCAACCTGCAGCGCCTGCTGGCCAACCGCCAGCAGCCGCCCGAGGTGCAGGCCCAGAGCATCGAGGGACTGCACAACTGGATCGAGACCATCCGCACCTACCCCAAGCCCGTGATCGCAGCGGTGGAAGGCGCGGCGGCCGGCGCGGGCTTTTCGCTGGCCCTGGCCTGCGACTTCATCGTGGCCGCGCGCAACGCGGTGTTCGTGATGGCCTACAGCAACGTGGCGCTCTCGCCCGACGGCGGCGCGAGCTGGAGCCTGTCGCAGGCCCTGCCCCGGCAGGCGGCCACCGAGATCCTCATGTGCGGCGACCGCATCGGCGCCGAGCGCCTGCACGCGCTGGGCGTGGTCAACCGCATCGCCGAGCCCGGCGGCGCGCTCGATGCCGCGCTGGCCCTGGCCGGGCAGCTCAACCAGCGGGCGCCGAACGCGCTGGCGAGCATCAAGGAACTGCTGGGCGAGGCGCCCCACGCCAGCCTGACCCAGCAACTGGGCCGCGAGCGCGATCACTTCGTGAAGAACCTGCACCACATCAACGGCGGCGCGGGCATCACGGCCTTCCTGGAAAAGCGCGTGCCGCGCTACGAATAGCGCCGCCCCACGCACACCGCACAGGCCCCCGGCTGCCGCCCGCACCGGGGGCTTTTTGCATGCGCAGACACGCAGGTGACAACCCTGAGGCAGCGCGCAGGTCCCTGACGCGACAATGGCCCCGTTTCCAGTCACGCAAAAGACAGACCATGGACGACCCGATTCTTACCATCGAAGAACGTGAAGCGATCAACTCCGGTCGCTGGTTTTCATCCCTTTCACCTTCGCTACGCCACGACATCCTCCGATGCGCCTACGTCAAACGCTACAAGGACGGCGCCCTGATCTGCGCCCGCGGCGATCCGCCCGAGGAATGGATCGCCTGCGCGCGCGGCGCGGTGCGGGTGAGCTCCACCTCCATCTCGGGCAAGCAGATCACGCTGACCTACGTGGAGCCGGGCATCTGGTTCGGCGATGTGGCGATCTTCGACGGGGACCGGCGCACGCACGATGCCTATGCGCATGGCGACACCACCATCCTGTGCGTGGCCAAGACCGACTTCAAGAAGATCCTGGCCTCGCACGTGGAGTTCTACGAAGCCATGCTGCGCCTGCATGCGCGGCGCATCCGCCAGCTCTACGGGCTGGTGGAAGACCTCAACACCCTGCCCCTGCGCGCGCGGCTGGCCAAGCAGCTCGTGCACCTGGTGCGCAGCTACGGCATTCCGAGCCTGTCGGACGGCAGCGAGATGCGCATCGGCCTGCAGCTGGCGCAGGAAGAACTCGCGCAACTGCTGGGCGCCTCGCGCCAGCGGGTGAACCAGGAGCTCAAGGCCATGGAGCGCGAGGACGCCATCCGCATCGAGCCGGGCGGCCTGGTGGTGCGCGACCGCAGCGCCCTCATGCGCATTGCCGAAACCGACAACTGAACGAACTCCCCGCCCTGCACCCATGAGCAACTTTGACCACTTCGTCGGCACCCGCCCCGTCTCGGACCAGCACGCATTCGACACCGAGGCCCTCAGCGCCTGGCTCTCGCGGAACCTGGACGGTTTCGCCGGCCCGCTGACGGTGGAAATGTTCAAGGGCGGCCAGTCCAACCCCACCTATAAGCTCATCACCCCGGGCGCCAGCTACGTGATGCGCGCCAAGCCCGGCCCGGTGGCCAAGCTGCTGCCCTCGGCCCATGCCATCGAGCGCGAGTTCGCGGTGATGAGCGGCCTCTTCGGCACCGACGTGCCCGTGCCGCGCATGCACGTGCTGTGCGAGGACGAGTCCGTGATCGGCCGCGCCTTCTACGTCATGGAGTGCATGCAGGGCCGCGTGCTGTGGGACCAGAGCCTGCCCGGCATGCAGAGCGCCGAGCGCGCCGCCATCTACGACGAGATGAACCGCGTGATTGCCGCGCTGCACACCGTGAAGTTCGCCGAGCGGGGCCTGGCCGGCTACGGCAAGCCCGGCAACTATTTCGACCGCCAGATCGGCCGTTGGAGCAAGCAGTATGTGGCCTCCATCACCCAGCCCATCCCCGAGATGGACATGCTCATGGAATGGCTGCCCGCGCACATGCCCGCCAGTGCGCGCGACGAGGGCCAAGTGTCCATCGTGCATGGCGACTACCGGCTGGACAACCTCATGTTCCACCCCACCGAGCCGCGCGTGGTCGCCGTGCTCGACTGGGAGCTGTCCACGCTGGGCCACCCGCTGGCCGATTTCAGCTACCACTGCATGAGCTGGCACATCCCCGCCTCCCTCGGGCGCGGCATCGCAGGGCTGGACCTGACCTCCCTGGGCATTCCCGACGAGGCCAGCTACATCCGCCGCTACTGCGAGCGCACGGCAATAGCCACACCCGAGGCGCTCGCCGCCGACTGGAACTTCTATCTCGCCTACAACATGTTCCGCATCGCGGCCATCCTGCAGGGCATCGCCAAGCGGGTGGAGGCGGGCACGGCCTCCAGCGCCCAGGCCAAGGCCTCGGGCGACACCGCGCGGCCCATGGCCCAGCTCGCCTGGTCCTTCGCCCAGCGCTGAATCATGACCACCCCCCTGTGCGGCTGCGCCGCTTCCCCCTTCTCTCGCATCGCTACGCGCTGCGGGAAGGAGGACACCGCCCGTGCGGCGGGGCGGCCCTTGCACGGCGGCCCTGGCCTGGGCTGCGCTTGAATTGATGCGCAGCAACGAAACACGGCATCACGGTAAACGACACGTCAACAACGGAGAGACCCCATGGACTTTGACTACTCGCCCAAAACCAAGGAACTGCAGGCCAAGCTGCTCCAGTTCATGGACGACCACATCTACCCCAACGAAGCCACCTACGCCGCCGAGCTGGCGGCCAACACGGCAGCGGGCAAGCGCTGGAGCGCGCTCAAGACCATCGAGGACCTCAAGCCCAAGGCCCAGGTCGCCGGCCTGTGGAACCTGTTCCTGCCGGTGGACAGCGCCGCCGCCTCGGGCTACGACGGCGCGGGCCTGACCAACCAGGAATACGCGCCGCTGGCCGAGATCATGGGCCGCGTGCCCTGGGCCAGCGAGGTGTTCAACTGCTCCGCGCCCGACACCGGCAACATGGAGACCATCGCGCGCTACGGAGACGAAGCCAACAAGGCGCGCTGGCTCAAGCCGCTGCTCGAGGGCAAGATCCGTTCGGCCTTCGCGATGACCGAGCCCGCCGTGGCGTCGAGCGACGCCACCAACATAGAGACGCGCATCGAGCGAGTCTCGGGAAGTGGTGGCGACGAATACGTCATCAACGGCCGCAAATGGTGGATCTCCGGCGCGGCCGACCCGCGCTGCGCCGTGTTCGTGACCATGGGCAAGACCGACCCCGAGGCGCCCAAGCATTCGCAGCAGAGCATGGTGCTGGTGCCCGCCGACACGCCCGGCATCACCATCCTGCGCCCGCTCAACGTGTTCGGCTACGACGACGCGCCCCACGGCCACGTGGAGATGACCTTCGAGAACGTGCGCGTGCCCGTCTCCAACATCCTGCTCGGCGAAGGCCGCGGCTTCGAGATCGCCCAGGGCCGCCTGGGCCCCGGCCGCATCCATCACTGCATGCGCCTCATCGGCCTGGCCGAGCGCGCGCTGGAGCTCATGTGCCGCCGCGCCAGCGCGCGCACCGCCTTCGGCAAGACCGTGGCCCAGCAGACCGTGACGCAGGAGCGCATCGCCGAGGCGCGCTGCAAGATCGACATGGCGCGCCTGCTCACGCTCAAGGCCGCGTGGCTCATGGACGTGGCGGGCAACAAGGTCGCCAAGACCGAGATCGCCATGATCAAGGTGGTAGCGCCCAGCATGGCCTGCCAGGTGATCGACTGGGCCATGCAGGTGCACGGCGGCGGCGGCATGTGCGACGACTTCCCGCTGGCCTACGCCTATGCCGGCGCGCGCACGCTGCGCTTTGCCGACGGCCCGGACGAAGTGCACCGCAACGCCATCGCCAAGTGGGAGCTGGGCAAGTACGGCAGCTACGGCAAGAACGCCGACGTGCCGGTGACGCGGGGTAGCTGACCGGTCCTTTTTGCGCACTAATGCGCCGAGTCGTCCTCCGGGCCCGCCACCGACATCGGAGGCAGGTTCTGCAGGGCGGCTCGCGCGCCGACCAGCAGCACCTGCGTGGCGTGGACGATCTCGGGCAGGCTGCGCTGCGTGTGCTCCATGCGCAGGTAGACCCTGCCGCGCACCAGCATCAGCACCAGGGGCGACTGCGCGCGGGCCGCGCTGTGCTCGCCTTCCAGGAAATTGAGCAGCTGCGACACCAGGGGCGCGTGGATCCAGCGCTGCGCGACCTCGATGCGCTCGGCTACCACCGCGAAGTGCTGCCGGAACGACGCGGGCAGGCCGGGCCAGCTCACTTCCTCGAACATGGCGAGCCAGCGCATCTCTTCGGGCAGGCTGGCGTTCACCGTAGTCTGCAGGGTGTCGGTGATCGCGTGGTAGGCATTGCTCTCCAGCGCCTCGTGCAGCGAGCGGTTGATCACCATCACGGCGGCATCGGGGTCGGCCCCCACGTCGGCGCGGCCGCGCAGCTCCAGGCCGCGCACGTATTCGCGCGTGGGCGTCCCGCATTCCAGCCGCCAGGGGTGCCCCGCGATGTCGCCGCCCAGGTCGAAATGGCCCTCGGCGGCCTGCGGCACGATGGCCAGCTGCTGCGAAGCGGCCCAGCGGGCCACTTCCTTGTAGGTGACGGGCCCGCCGGACGGGGCCAGGGCTTTGCGGAGGCGATCGAACATGGCCGGGACGAAGCCCTAGGCTTCGCAAGAGTCGCAGGTGCAGGCATTATTGAGGGCATTGGCCGCCACGGCAAACCGCCCCGCTTTCCCTTCCCATGACCCACCACCCCCGCCCCTACCGCCGCCTCGCCCTGGCCGCCATGGCCTGTGCCCTGGCCTCGCCCCTGGCTGCCGCCCAGGTGCTGCCCGAAGACGCCTCGGCCACGGCCCGGCAGTTGGTGCGCTGGGCCACCGCCACCGCCGACCACCAGGGCCTGCCGTTCGCCGTCATCGACAAGCCCGCCGCGCGCATCCACGTGTTCTCGGCGCGAGGCCAGTGGCTGGGCAGCTCGCCGGTGCTGCTGGGTGCGGCGCTGGGCGACCGTGCGGCGCCGGGCGTCGGCAGCAAGCCCCTGTCGCAGATCCGTTTCGAGGAGCGCACCACCCCCGCCGGACGCTTCGTGACCGAGCCGGGCCGCAACCTGCGCGGGGACGACATCGTGTGGATCGACTACGACTCCGCCGTCTCGCTGCACCGGATGCGCAGCGTGCACCCCTCGGAGCGCCGCGGCGAGCGCCTGGCCAGCCCCGGCCTGCGCGACAAGCGCATCAGCTACGGCTGCGTGAACGCGCCCGCCGCGTTCTACGACCAGTTCATCGCGCCGCTGTTCGGGCAGGCGCGCGGCGTGGTCTACGTGCTGCCGGACACGGAGCCGTTTGCTTCTATTTTCGTAGCTGCCAGCGCTTACCCATAAAGCGCTGGAGGCCGATTTTGGGGATTGCTAAAAAAGTATCTCTTTATACGAATGCTCCCCCAAACTGAGGGATGCTCGTGGGCATGGAATTAAATTGCCCAGATTGCCAAAGCCAAGAGGTACGCAAAGCAGGC
>Ga0222425_100172_pt1 | contig 47466 bp, 44 predicted proteins | sample 2B1ome_2_FD_180089 | JGI IMG/M metagenome (GOLD analysis project Ga0222425, IMG submission 180089) | Enriched microbial communities from leaf-cutter ant dump, University of Wisconsin, Madison, United States - 2B150A (version 2) | ecosystem: Environmental > Terrestrial > Nest > Insects nest > Nest... | reverse complement strand
GTAGCCCGCGAGCACGGCGAAGTGGTGCACTTCGCGCGCGGTGGCGGTTTCCACCACCAGGCCGGCGCTGGTGCGCAGGCCCTCGCGCACCAGGTGCTGGTGGATGGCCGACAGCGCCAGCAGCGCGGGGATGGCCACCTGCGTGGCGCTCACGGCGCGGTCGCTGATGATGAGGATGTTGGCGCCGCCCTTGATGGCATCCACGGCCTGCGCGCACAGGGATGCGAGTTTCGCTTCCACACCCTCGCGGCCCCAGTCCAGCGGGTAGGTGATGTCGATGGTGGCGCTCTTGAACTTGCCCTGCGTGTACTTCTCGATGTGGCGCAGCTTGACCATGTCGGCGAAGTCCAGCACGGGCTGGCTCACTTCCAGCCGCATGGGCGGGTTGACCTGGTTGATGTCCAGCAGGTTAGGCTTGGGACCGATGAAGGACACCAGGCTCATCACGATGGCCTCGCGGATCGGGTCGATTGGCGGGTTGGTCACCTGGGCGAACAACTGCTTGAAGTAGTTGTACAGCGGCTTGTTCTTGCCCGAGAGCACGGCCAGCGGGCTGTCGTTGCCCATGGAACCGATGCCTTCCTCGCCGTTCTTGGCCATGGGCGCCATCAGGAACTTGATGTCTTCCTGCGTGTAGCCGAAGGCCTGCTGGCGGTCCAGCAGCGGCAGGGGCGCGGCCTCGGGGCCGTTGGCGACGTCGCCGCCCACGCTGCCGAGCTTGATGCGCAGGTTCTCGATCCACTGCTTGTAGGGCTTGGTGTTGACGACGTTGGCCTTGAGCTCGTCGTCGTCGATCATGCGGCCCTGCTCCAGGTCGATCAGGAACATCTTGCCGGGCTGCAGGCGCCACTTGCGCACGATCTTGTTCTCGGGCACGGGCAGCACGCCCGACTCCGAGGCCATGATGACCAGGTCGTCGTCGGTGATGCAGTAGCGCGAGGGGCGCAGGCCGTTGCGGTCCAGCGTGGCGCCGATCTGGCGGCCGTCGGTGTAGACGATGGACGCGGGGCCGTCCCAGGGCTCCAGCATGGCGGCGTGGTACTCATAGAAGGCGCGGCGGCGCTCGTCCATGGTGGTGTGCTGCTCCCACGGCTCGGGGATCATCATCATCACGGCCTGGCTGATGGGGTAGCCCGCCATGGTCAGCAGTTCCAGGCAGTTGTCGAAGGTGGCCGTGTCGGACTGGTCGGCGAAGCTGATGGGGTAGAGCTTCTTCAGGTCGGCCGCCAGCACGGGCGAGGCCATCACGCCCTCGCGCGCCTTCATCCAGTTGTAGTTGCCCTTGACGGTATTGATCTCGCCGTTGTGCGCCACATAGCGGTACGGGTGGGCCAGCGGCCACTCGGGGAAGGTGTTGGTGGAAAAGCGCTGGTGCACCAGGCCGATGGCCGAGACGCAGCGCTCGTCGGACAGGTCCTGGTAGTACACGCCCACCTGGTCGGCCAGCAGCAGGCCCTTGTAGACCACGGTGCGGCTGCTCATGCTGGGCACGTAATACTCTTTGCTGTGCTTGAGCTTGAGGTTCTGGATGGCGGCGCTGGCCGTCTTGCGGATCACGTACAGCTTGCGCTCCAGCGCGTCTTGCACGATCACGTCGTTGCCGCGGCCGATGAACACCTGGCGCAGGATGGGCTCCTTCTTGCGCACGGTGGGCGACATGGGCATATCGCGGTTCACCGGCACGTCGCGCCAGCCCAGCAGCACTTGGCCCTCGGCCTTGATGGCGCGCTCCATCTCCTGCTCGCAGGCCAGGCGCGAGGCATGCTCCTTGGGCAAGAAGATCATGCCCACGCCGTACTCGCCCGCGGCGGGCAGGGTGATGCCCTGCTTGGCCATCTCCTCGCGGTAGAGCGCGTCGGGAATCTGGATCAGGATGCCCGCGCCGTCGCCCATCAGCGGGTCGGCGCCCACGGCGCCACGGTGGTCGATGTTCTCCAGGATCTTGAGCGCCTGGGTCACGATGTCGTGCCGCTTCACGCCCTTGATGTGGGCCACGAAGCCGAGCCCGCAGGCGTCGTGCTCGTTGCCCGTGGAGTACAGGCCGTGTTGTTGCAGATGCTGGATTTCGGCGGCCGTGGTCATGGCGCTCTCCTCAATTTATTTCGCAGGGAGCGCAAGAATAGTGCAGCGCAGCAAGTGCGTGCAAGCAGTTTAATTGGGGTCAGATTCCAATAGTTGAGTGCACAATTTTGGTGCTATTTTATTGGGGACATATCAAATAAGATAGCAACATACCCAGACACAGAATGCGCCAGCGGGTATTTCAGGGTTCTTGCGGATTCACCAAAGCGGGGCGCCCAGCCCGAGCGCGGGTCAATCGGCGCGGCGTGGCCTGTTGCAGCGCGCGCACGAAATCCGCATCGCCCAGCGCCCATCCACCCTGGACCGAGGCGTTGAGCGCCGCTTCGTCGGCACTGCCCACGCCCTCTTCCACCCGCGCCGCATAGGCCGCGTCGCGCGCGAACGGCGTGTTGCCCAGCTCCCAGTACAGCCGGTGCGGCGTGATGAGCTTGTCGCTGCGCAGCCCCGCGTAGTGCCCGTGGCTGGACCAGCGGAAGTCCGCCGGCGCCCCGCACATGCCCTCGCGCACGGGGCTCAGGTCGAAGTGCGCCATGCAGGGCAGCAGCCAGCGCTCGGCCTGCAGCACGGCGCTGCGGTAGCGCCCTTCCCACAGCGTGCCCGTGCGATCGTGGCGCTGGTTGAAGTAGCGCACGTAGGCGCGGCCCACGCCCTGCATCAGCAGCGACAGGCCCTCGCCCGTCTGCGGCGTGGCGAGCAGGTGCAGGCTGCTGTCCATGAACACATAGGCGTGCACGGCAATTTGGTGGCGGCGCGCATGCTCGGCCAGCAGCGACCACAGGGTCTCGCGGTCGGCCGCGTCGAAGAAGATGATCTGGCGGTTGTTGCCGCGCTGCACGACCTGGTGCGGGTAGCCGGCAAGCGCAAGACGGGGAAGGCGGGCCATGGTTACTATGATTTCAGGAGCTTCCAGCGCTTGTCATATCTCATTTTCAGATAATTTTCATGCTGAAAACAAGAACTGGCATGCGCAAGCAGCTATTCTTTTGGAAGCACACCGAAGCGTCTCGCCAGCGCTTGCGCGAGCCCGAATTCGTCCAGAATCGCCGCCAGCCGCTCGCGCGCGCTGCGCTTCTTCTGGCCCGTGTAGCGCGCCACGATCAGCTCGTTCTTCATGCTGTGCTCCCAGCCTACGAGTTCCGTCACCGTCACCTGGTAGCCGCTGGCCTCCAGGTGCAGGCAGCGCAGCACGTTGGTGATCTGGCAGCCCATCTCGCGCGTGTGGATCGGGTGGCGCCACAGCTCGGCCAACGGCGTGCGCGAGAGCGACAGCGCCTTGTTCTGCCGCAGGCACGCGGCCACCTCGGCCTGGCAGCAGGGAACGAGCACCATGGCGCGGGCCTGCTTCTCTAGGCCGAAGGCGATGGCATCGTCGGTAGCGGTGTCGCAGGCGTGCAGCGCGGTGACCACGTCGAAGCGCTCGGGCATGGCATGAGCCCGCGCCGATTCGGCCACGGACATGTTCAAAAAGCGCATGCGCTCGAAGCCCAGTTCGGCCGCGAGCTTCTGCGAGGCCTCGACCAGCGGCGCGCGTGTCTCGATGCCGTAGATGGTGCCGCGCCCCAGGTCCTTGAAGAACAGGTCGTACAGGATGAAGCCCAGGTACGACTTGCCCGCGCCATGGTCGGCGAGCAGCGGCGCGTAGCCGTCCTGGGACAGGTCCTGCAGCAGCGGCTCGATGAACTGGAACAGGTGGTAGACCTGCTTGAGCTTGCGCCGCGAGTCCTGGTTGATGCGCCCGTCGCGCGTGAGGATGTGCAGGGCCTTGAGCAGCTCCAGCGACTGGCCGGGGCGCAGGTCCAACTGCTCGGCGGCAGAGGTGCGGGCGGGTTCACGGGCGGCTTGCTGCTTCATGCGTGCCCCACGGGGCAACGCGCGCCCACATCCAGGTTCTTCCAGCCCTCGGCGCCCAGGTCTTCGAGTACCTGCATGTTGCGCTCGTAAATCATTTCGGCCTCGGGAAAGGCCTCCACCGCGCGGTCGATGCTGTTTTCACGCAGCAGGTGCAGGATGGGATACGGCGCGCGGTTGGTGGCGTTGGTGATATCACCAGGCGCAGCATCTGCGAACTGGAACTGAGGGTGGAACGAGGCTACCTGCAGGATGCCGTCCAGGTCCAGAGACTCCAGCAGCTTGTCGGCCAACTCCAGAAAATCGTTGAAGTCCAGAAAATCCTCCAGGCACTGCGGCACGATGAGCAGCGTGGTGTCGCGCTGCCCAGGGTCCGCTTCGGCAAGTGCCACCAACTCCCGCTGCAGGTCGCTGAGCAGGCTGCGCGCATCGGTTGCTTCGCTGACCACGTAGTGGATCTGCCCCTTGGCGTGCACGCCCTTGGCAAAGGGGCACAGGTTGAGCCCGATGACCGCGCGCTCCAGCCAGCGCACGGTGTCCGCGATCACGATACCGGGAGGAAAGGCAGGGGCTGGAGACATGGCACGGGCAAACGGAGCAAAGGGGCTGATTTTACCGGCGCCCCTTTTTCCAGCCCGCTCGCTAAGTCAGCAATTGCTGGCCCGTGAGCCGCTCGTGCTCGCGGCCAGCATAGCGGTCGGTCATACCCGCGATGAAGTCGGCCACCACGCGCGCGCGGGCATCCGCGGTGTCTGCGGCCTGCGCGCGCGCGGCAAAGCGCGGTTTCATTTCGCCAGGCTCGGCCAGGTAGGCGGCGAACAGCTCGCGCACCACCTGCTGGGCACGGCCCGTCATCTCCATCACCTGCGGATGGCGGTACAGGTTGCGGAACAGAAAGCGCTTGAGTTCCTGCGACTGCACCCGCATCCTCGCGCTGAAGCCCACGAGCGCAGGGGCAGCGCGCACGGCTTCCACGTCCGCCGGCTGAACCTCATCCAGCGCCTGCTGCGTGGCATCGATCACGTCGTACACCTGATCGCTCAGCATGCGGCGGATGGATTCGTTGAGCAGGCGGCGTTGCGCCGAGGGTGCACGCAGGCCGGGGTACTCGACCTGCGCCACGCTCCGGTAGCGGTCGAACAAGGGGACATCGCGCAATTGCTCGAGCGTGAGCAGGCCCGAGCGCACACCGTCGTCGATGTCGTGCGCGTTGTAGGCGATTTCGTCAGCCAGATTGCACAGTTGGGCCTCCAGGCTCGGTTGTCGGCGCAACAGAAAGCGCTCGCCCACGCCGCCGGGCTCTTGCGCCTCCAGCGCACGCGCGTGGGCTTGGGAGCAGTGCTTGAGGATGCCCTCACGCGCCTCGAAAGTAAGGTTCAAGCCGTCGAATGCGGGGTAGCGCTCTTCGAGCTGGTCCACCACACGCAGGCTCTGCAGGTTGTGCTCGAAGCCGCCGTAAGCGGCCATGCAGCCATGCAGTGCATCCTGGCCCGCATGGCCGAAAGGCGTGTGGCCCAGGTCGTGTGCGAGCGAAACCGCCTCTACCAAGTCCTCATTGATGCGCAGCGAACGCGCGATGGAGCGCCCCAGTTGCGCCACCTCCAGCGAATGCGTGAGCCGCGTACGGAACAGGTCGCCCTCGTGGTTCAGGAACACCTGGGTCTTGTAGACCAGCCGCCGGAACGCCGTTGAATGCACGATGCGGTCCCGGTCGCGCTGGTATTCCGTGCGCGTGGGCGCGGGTACCTCGACATAGCGACGCCCGCGCGATCGCGCGGGGTCACAGGCATAGGGAGCCAAGGAAGACATTTGAATGGAATACAGCGCTAGCGCTCGTCCAGCAAGCGGCAGCAGCTATTGATCAAGGAGCACAGCAATCGTCGATGACCGAGCGTACCAGCGCATCCGGCGCGGGCCGCACCACCGCCCGGCCGGGCCCGTCGATGAGCACAAAACGGATCTCCCCGCCCTCAGCCTTCTTGTCGATGCGCATGAGCTGCAAATACCGGCTCGCATTGTCCTGCGCATCAATCACCGCACCGCGCACCGGCAGTCCCGCGCGCGCTATCAGCGCCGTGAGCCGCTGCACGAAGGCCTCATCCACGAGGCCCAGCCGCTGCGACAGATGGGCCGCCATCACCATGCCAGCCCCCACACCTTCGCCATGCAGCCAGGCGCCGTAGCCCATGCCCGCCTCGATCGCATGGCCGAAGGTATGACCGAAATTCAAAATGGCGCGCAGGCCGGATTCACGCTCGTCCTGCCCCACTACCCAGGCCTTGATCTCACAGCTGCGGCGCACCGCATGGGCGAGCGCCGCGCGGTCGCGCGCCTTGAGGGCATCAATGCTCGACTCCAGCCAGTCGAAGAAGGCCATGTCCGCGATCGGCCCATACTTGATCACTTCGGCCAAACCCGCGCTCAGTTCCCGCGGAGGCAGAGTGTCGAGCACATCTAGGTCGCACACCACCAACTGCGGTTGGTAGAACGCACCGATCATGTTCTTGCCCAACGGGTGATTAATTGCGGTCTTACCGCCCACGGAGGAATCCACTTGCGCGAGCAATGTGGTGGGCACTTGCACGAAAGGAATACCGCGCATATAGCTCGCTGCAGCGAAGCCAGTCATATCACCTACAACACCGCCGCCCAGGGCAAACAGCACGGTCTTGCGATCGCAGCCGTTGGAAAGCAAGGCGTCGAAGATCAGCTGTAGGGTTTGCCAGGTTTTGTACTCCTCGCCGTCAGGCAGAACAACGTCCAGCACGCGCGCGTAACGCCCGGCCAAGACTGCCTTCAGCCGCTGCACGTACAGGGGCGCTACCGTGCTGTTAGTCACTATCAATGCATCGGCGGCAGCGGGCAAGGCTTCATATTGTTGGGCACTTCCCAGCAGGCCCTTGCCAATGGTGATGGGGTAGCTTCGCTCTCCCAATTGAATAGTGACACTAGTGATGGCTGGCATGGCGCGGATAATTAATGAAAGTTGGGGTGCGCTCAATCATGTTATTTAGCAAAATAGATGATTGGTGGGTGTACTGCCTCTAGCTCACTGCAATTGATTCGCCACATCGTCAGCTGATCTCGAAAATTAATGCGCAGAAAAAAAGCCACCCTCCTATGGCAGGAGGGTGGCTTGCAGTTTATGGATCAGATCAAGGGCATGCAACCGCACCGCCATCTTTGATCACCAAAGTCACGGTCTGCTTAGCCAGCTTCGAATCATACACATCGAAGGAAACCGTGCGATCAGCCGTGACACACCGATTTGTAGCCGTCCCCAACGTAACGTTCAGCGAATAGGGTGCCTCAGTACCTGCAATCGTAGTAGTTGCTATATCCGCATCACCGGCACTCATGACGACTGAGTATGGGGCCGTACCACCAGCGATCAAGTACTTCACCGCCGCAGTGCTCGTCTCTGGAACCGTCTGCGTCGTAGGTGCCACAGTCAGAGCTTGGGGAGTTTCAGGCGCAGCAGTCACCGTTACGGCAATCGAGGCGGTTTGTCCTGCAGCATCGCGAATACTTAGCGATGCCGTGCCGGCAGCCACTAATGTATAGTTAGTAACGCCAGACACAGTAACAATAGCTGGCGCAGTGGAAGTAACCGTATAGGGTGCCGTACCACCAGAAATCTGAATGCTTCCGCTGCCACCGGCAACTCCCGTAATCGCTTCAGGGCTGCGCACGAGCGGATCAACAGCCACTGTCACCGAGATATTCAGCGACTTATTGGCATTATCCAATACGCGAATCGTAGCCGTTCCAGCCTTCGAACCACCAGTGATGGTGTAGCTACCACCCGAGCCGCTGACGGTCGCAACGCTCGTGTCACCACTAGACACAACGTAGGGTGCTTCACCACCCCGCACTGTGAATTGCCGGGACTGCCCAGGCTTCAAATTGACACTCTCACCAATACTGCTGACCATCTCAACAGCTTCGGCCGTAATAGATATCTTAACGGTTTGAACCGGGAGGCTATTGTCATAAATGACAACTTCTGATGTCCCTGCCGTTCTACCAGCAATATACAAAACATTTTCAGCGCTCAGGACCACATCAACCGATTTATCAGACGTCGTCACAACGTACGGCCCGCGCCCACCACGGATCTCCACACCCGCGTCGCCACTAGCCCCCACAGGCAGCGAAATGGATTCAATCGGAGGATAAATTCGCAAAGTCGCAGAAGGTCCATTGGGCTCACCGCCGCCGCTGCCTCCGCCGCCACAGGAGGCCAAGGTCACAACAGCCATCACCATCAATGCTTTAAGAAAATTTTTCATCATTGCTTCACCAAGTAGTCAGTTATCTTTTCGGACCGTTTTCAGAGATTACCTTTGGGGTGATAAAAACCAACATCTCACGCTTTGTGGATTCCTTGGTCCTACTCTTGAAGAGGTTACCCATCACAGGCACGTCACCCAAAAATGGGATTTTGTTCTCTTGATTTATTTCTTCCATCTCAAAGATACCACCAATCACCACCGTACCACCATTTTCCACTAAGACCTGTGTTTTCACATGCTTGGTGTCAATGGCCACACCCTGAGTAGTCGTCTCCCCTCGGCTATCCTTATTGACATCCAAATCAAGAATGATATTGCCTTCGGGCGTGATTTGTGGCGTAACTTCCAACTTAAGCACGGCTTTCTTAAAAGAAATAGTAGTTGCGCCATTAGGTGCCGTCACTGTATAAGGATATTCTGTACCTTGCTCAATCAATGCCTTGGTCTGGTCTGCAGTGATTAGGCGTGGACTAGAAACAACACGTCCCATTCCCTCCGCTTCCATGGCAGAGAGTTCCAACGTCAGGAAACGGTTGGCCGCAGAATTGAAAATCGACAGGGCAAATGACCCCACAGCACTAGTCGTGGAGAGCCCGGCAGGCAGGTTCACAAAAGTGCCATCCGAACTGGTGGTTCCGCCCGCACCACTCGAACTCACAGCATTGCTGTAGTTGGTGCCCCAAGCCACCCGGTTGTTGCCGCCAATACCGTAACCGCCATCCCCACCCCGGCTGGCACGCAGATCTGAAGCACCCAACTTGACCCCGAGGGAACGACCAAACGTATCCCGCGCTTCCACGATTCTGGCCTCAATCATCACCTGCCGGACAGCCACGTCCAAAGTAGAGAGCAGTTGGCGTACTTCTTCCAGTTTGCTTGGCGTATCCGTTACAAACAACTGATTAGTGCGCGGCTCCGCAATTGCGCTTCCCCTCTCGGTCAGGAACCGATTGTTATTTGCACCTCCCGACCCGCCAGTTGCCGTCGTCAGCTGGGTCACCATTTCGGTTGCTTTTGCATAATTCAACTGGAAAGCTTGCGTGCGCAATGGCTCGAGCTTTTGTATTGCCTGAGCTGCCTCGTAGTCCTTCTTGGTCCGAGCGTCTATCTCGTCTTTCGGAGCGATCCATAGAACCGTACCCGACTTACGCATGCCGAGTCCCTTCGCTTCCATGATGATCTGCAATGCCTGATCCCAAGGCACATCCTTCAAACGTAGCGTCAGCGACCCTGTAACCGTATCCGAAGTGACGATATTGAAATTAGTGAAATCGGCAATAACCTGCAACAAGGATCGAACCTCAATGTTCTGGAAATTTAGGGAAAGCTTTTCTCCACTGTAGCCAGGGCCTTGCGTCAATTTGCTCAGATCCACCTTCTTCTGACGCACTTCCACCACAAACTGGCTATCGCTCTGATAGGCACTATGCTCCCACTCTCCAACGGGATCAATGCTCATCCGGACACGCTCGCCTTGCTGCACCGTATTGATCATCTGGATAGGCGTACCAAAATCCGCCACATCCAGCCGCCGACGCAGTCCTTCAGGCAATGAGGACTTCAGGAAATCAACAACCAGACCTTTACCCTGCTGGCGAATGTCAACCCCCACTTGGTTCGAAGGAAGTGTGACAACTACGCGACCAGAACCATCCGCCCCACGGCGAAAATCGATATCGCGGAGAGATTGAATTTCGGCACTGGTTGAATCAGCAAACACTTGGGTGTTTGCTGAATGCGCACCTAACCCCGTAGCCGGGGTGGCTCCCAATAGGATCAGGAGCGACTTTCCTTCCAGTTCCGCTTGGTAGGAGGTGGCTTGCTTCAAGTTTAAAACGACCCGGGCGCGCCCCCCCGCCTGAACAACATTGACGGATTTTAGATTACCTTGATTAACATCGAAAGCACCCCGACCACTTCCATTAGTGACCCCCGGGAGGTCCAGTGCAATACGGGGTGGGGACTGCACAGAAAATCCAGTAGGTAACTCTTGCAATGGTTCTGTGAACTCGATGCGAACCACATCCGTGCCGTTTTGCACACTACCAACAACCGACTGCAGAACAGCCTGAGCTTGAACCACGGACGACAAAGGCAATGCCAAAGAAACGCCAATTGCCCATTGGCATATTTTTGAGAAATATTTTTTTGAATGTTTCATTTCTTGCCCTCCTGCAAATCCAACGAAGTCGTACGCTCTACCCAATCACCGGTGGCATCCTGCACGATTTCTCGCAATTGGATCGTATTTTCCGATATTCGAATTATCTTCCCATAATTCTGTCCGATATAATTTCCAATTCGCACTGGATATATCAAACCATTAATCCTTAAGAGAGCCGTTGGCACATCTTTTTTGTCTAGGCTTCCTACCATAGCCATGGAGTCTAGAGGATATGCTTCGAGCGGCTCTTTCCTTCTTGTCATCTCGGGAGCGATCAACGCAGCATTCGATGCCATTTGCGTCGAATCTTTTCGCAAGGCTTGGGTCAATTTAATCTCATTGAAGGGATCGGCCCCCAACTCCATTGAATATGCCTCGGGAACAAACTTCTTAGGCTCCGTCAATGGGGTGACACGAGGTTTCGTTGTTGCACGAAGGTCTGCCATCCATTGGCGCAATTCATCATCGCCAGATGAGCCGCATCCCAGCAATCCCAGAAGAGGCACAAGAAAAATCCATTTCTTTGATATCATTTTTTGCCTACTCCTGCTTTCCCTACACCTGCTTTCTTTTGGGCCTGAATTTCTTCAGGATCAAGATATCTGAAGGTGCGAGCCGTCGTAGCCAACGTAAGCCCACCATTATCTTTCCCACCCGCCGGAGTGATTGATATATTATTCAGAGTAACAATTCTGGACAAATGCGCAACATCAGCAGCAAAAGCGCCCATATCGTGGTATTTGCCAGTTACCCTGATTTCAATAGGAAGCTCAGCATAATAATCTCTTGCAACCACTTGCCCAGGGCGAAAAAGCTCAAACTGAAGACTCCTACCCAATCCCGCCTGATTAATATCTGACAGCAAGGCCGCCATTTCTGCCTTGCTCGGCAGCTGTTTTTCAAGCTGAATCACATATTGCTGAATTTGCTCGCGCTGCCGCTTCAGCGCCTCAAGACTGACGGCCTTTACCAACTTCTTCTCATAATCGCCACGCAGTGCCTGCTCCTTGGCGACCTCTGCCTCCAGCTCCACTTCGTACTCATTAATCTTCACGAACCAAAGAACAACAGCCACGCCGACTGCGATAAGGCAACACAGGAGAGCCTTGGGAAGAGTAGGCCACAGCGAGGGATCTTTGGTATCTAAATTTCTGAACTGCCTAGCAAAAGTTTCTTGCAAAGCGCCAAGATCGATTTTTTCTGTCTTTTTTGCCATGACTTACTTCCCCTGGGTAGCACTTGCCGGCTCATTGCCCCCCTTCACCTCGCTCGTGCGCATAAGGCGGAACCGCAAGTTGAAAGCGGAAACTCGGCGCTGCTCCTTCTGGGAAAGATTAATATTACGCGCCACGATCTCCACCAACTCCGGCTTGGACAGCCAGGGAGTGTTGTCAGTCAAATTTCTGAGCATTTCCGAGACACGCTCATTGGATTGAGCAAAGCCTTGCATAGCAATGGTTTGCCCCGACTGCTTAATGCTGGAAATGTATGCCCCTTCTGGAATTTGTCGCACAAGCTCATTCAGCAGATGGACAGGTAAATTGCGATCGGATTGCAGATCCTCCACTGCTTTTTGCCGCGCTTTCAAAGACGCAATTTCATCCTCGATCGTGGCAATTTCCTTTATCTGCCCTTCCAATACTTTTATTTCACTATGAAGGAAGGCATTTTTTTCCTGCTGCGCAGTGATCATCATCTGGAACCACCAATAGATGGCACCAGCGATAACCAATCCTAGCAAGAACGACGCAAACATCGTCGCCTGAAACGTTTCTTTCCGACGCTTACGCGCCGCCTCCCGGTGAGGAAGTAGGTTAATTAGAATCACTGCAGGAACCTCCGCATTGCCAGACCGCAAGAGGTCAAATAAGACGGTGCTTCACGCACCATTTTTTTTAGACGAACGGAACTTCCGATTTCCATGCCATCAAATGGATTGACCGCACTGCATGCAAAGCCGGTCTGTTGCGTAACCGCCTCTGTCAAACCTGGCAATGGCGCAGAGCCTCCAGCTAACATAATGTGATCTACACGATTGTGAGGCGTACTAGTGAAGAAGAATTGCAAGGCGCGCCCAATCTCCTGAGCCATACTATCCACAAAAGGGCGTAGAACTGCTGCTTGATAGTCCTCAGGAAGGTCTCCGCTACGCTTCTTGCTCTCAGCTTCTTCGACTGAAAACCCGTATTGGCGGACAATTAATTGTGTCAGTTGCGCGCCGCCAAATGCCTGATCGCGGTCGTACAACACTTCTTCGTTCCTGATCACCTGCATGCTAGTAGTCAATGCGCCGACTTCAAAAAGCGCAACCATGGCATCCACGCCTTTGCTCGGTAGTGCCTCAATGAGGCGCCCGGCCGCGAGGCGAGAAGCATTGGATTCGATATCAACCACCACGGGCTTTAGTCCGGCCGCCTCAGCCAGCCCCTGACGATCTTGCACTTTTTCGCGGCGTGAGGCAGCTATCAGTACGTCCACATCACCCGGGGCGTTCTTGTTCGGGCCAATCACGCAGAAATCTAGACTGACTTCATCCAAGGAAAACGGGATGTATTGATTGGCTTCCGACTCAACTTGGACCTCAAGCTCCTGCTCCGTCATGCCGCCTGGAAGCGTGATCTTCTTCGTAATGACGGCCGAAGGAGGCAGGGCCAACGCCACATTCTTCGTCCGGGTACCGCTCTTCTTCACGAGACGGCGCAGGGCCTCTGCGACTTCGTCAAACTTCTCGATGTTTCCGTCGGTGATCCAGCCACGCTCCAGCGGCTCGATCGCGCAACGCTCCAGGACGAGGCTGCCCGCCTTGTCGCGCCCGAGCTCCACCAGCTTTACGCTGGAAGAGCTGATGTCGATTCCCAGTAGCGGAGCAGACTGGCGACTGAACAAAGACCCCATTGAGCTCAAGATTGGTCCCCTGTAACTTGCCAAAATGAGGCAACAAAACTTAACACTTCACATGAATGCTATCAGTAAGATAGTTCTCCAGCAAAGATTTTTCCCCGTGTAACGCCGCAGAAGCGTTGCCAAAAGCAGACGGACTTTCCTGTCTGCGCAAGACCATTCAGCAGGGGTTGAGCACCTTTCGGCAGTTGGTCATGGGTTGGGGAAACAGGTTTCCGGGCAGGAGCAGGCGCGCATTTTTATAATGCACGGTCTTACCTTTTCGGAGCGATATGCCCTCCTCTCCACCGAAGCCCCCTGCCCCGTCGGATGCCCCTGCTGCTCGCGCCCGCCCTACTTGGCTTCGCTGGTTTTTCCGCGTGATGGCTTGGCTGCTGGGCTTGGCGACAGCCGCGGCGGTAGGCCTTGCCTTGACCATCGCCGTGGCACTGGCCGTGGCCTACCCGAACCTGCCGGACATCTCCGATCTGGCGGACTACCGCCCCAAGCTGCCCTTGCGCGTCTATTCATCGGAGGGTGCGTTACTGGGAGAATTCGGCGAGGAGCGCCGCAACCTCACGCCCATCAGCGAGATCCCGAAGGTCATGAAGGACGCCGTCCTGGCGATCGAGGATGCACGCTTCTTCCAGCACGGCGGCGTGGACTACAAGGGCATGCTGCGTGCGGGCCTCGCCAATCTGGGGCGCGTGAAAAGCCAGGGGGCATCGACCATCACGATGCAGGTCGCACGCAATGTTTATCTTTCGTCAGAAAAAACATTTACGCGCAAAATTTACGAAATCTTACTGACATTCAAGCTCGAGCATTTACTGACCAAGGACCAGATTCTCGAGATTTACATGAACCAGATTTACCTGGGCAATCGTGCCTATGGATTTGCGGCCGCTTCGGAAGCCTATTTTGGCAAGCCGCTGAAATCCGTGACCGTGAGCGAAGCCGCCATGCTGGCAGGTTTGCCCAAGGCCCCCTCCGCATACAACCCCATCAGCAATCCCAAGCGCGCCCGCTCCCGCCAGCTCTACATCATCGAGCGCATGGAAGAAAACGGCTTCATCACGGCCCAGCAGGCGGCGGAAGCCAAAAAGGAAGAACTCAAGATCCGCTCAGGCCCCGACAACACGCGGGTGCACGCGGAGTACGTGGCGGAGATGGCGCGCCAGCTCATCTTCACCCAGTATGGCAACGAAGCCTACACACGGGGGCTCAACGTCTACACGACCCTCAATGCCGCGGAACAGGAAGCCGCCTATGCGGCCTTGCGCCGGGGCATCATGGACTACGAGCGGCGCCAGCAATACCGCGGGCCCGAGAAATTCGTCGCCCTGCCCGCCAACACCCAGGAAGTGGAAGACGCCATCGACGACGCGCTGGCCAACCATCCCGACAACGGCGACGTGCTGTCCGCCGTCGTCCTGGAGGCGACAACCCGCAAGATCGTCGCGGCCCGGGCCAATGGCGACACCCTCGAGATCACCGGCGACGGCCTGAAGCCCGCACAGTCCGGGCTCAGCGACAAGGCCCCCCCCAACATCAAGATCCGCCGCGGCGCCGTGATCCGGGTGGTGAAGACGCCCAAGAACACCTGGGAAATCACCCAGCTCCCCGAAGTGGAGGGCGCCCTGGTGGCGCTGGACCCGCGCAGCGGGGCCATCCACGCCCTGGTGGGCGGCTTCGACTTCGACAAGAACAAGTTCAACCACGTGACGCAGGCTTGGCGCCAGCCGGGCTCGAGCTTCAAGCCGTTCATCTATTCGGCGGCGCTCGAGAAGGGATTCACCCCGGCCACCATCGTCAATGACGCGCCGCTGTTCTTCGACGGCGGCGTCACGGGCGGCCAGCCCTGGGAGCCCAAGAACTACGACGGCAAGTACGACGGCCCCATGACCCTGCGGACCGGCCTGGCCAAGTCCAAGAACATGATCTCGATCCGCGTCCTGCAGGCCGTGGGGCCCAAGACCGCGCAGGACTGGGTCTCCCGTTTCGGCTTCGATGCGGACAAGCACCCGGCCTACCTCACCATGGCGCTGGGGGCGGGCTCCGTCACCCCTTTGCAGATGGCCACGGCCTATTCCGTGTTCGCCAACGGCGGCTACCGAGTAAATCCCTGGCTGATCGCCAGGGTGACCGACCACAAGGGCCGCGTGATTTCCGAGACCGCGCCACCCGTCACCAGCGAGCAGCCCCGGGCCATCGACGCCCGCAACGCCTTCGTGATGAGCAGCCTGCTGCAGGAGGTCACGCGCTCCGGCACCGCCGCACGCGCGCAGGCCACGCTCAAGCGCCCGGACCTGTACGGCAAGACCGGTACCACCAACGATTCCGTGGATGCCTGGTTTGCGGGATTCCAGCCCACGATGGCCGCCGTGACCTGGATCGGCTACGACACGCCCCGCAACCTGGGCAGCCGCGAAACCGGGGGCGGTCTCAGCCTGCCGGTGTGGATCAGCTTCATGGCACACGCGCTCAAGGGTGTGCCCGTCATGGAGGCGACAGTGCCTCCCGGGGTCGTCAATGTGGGCGGCGAGTGGTTCTACGAGGAATACGCGCGCAATGCCGGGGTCTCCAGCGTCGGGCTCGAAGACCGCCCGGGCGCGTCCCCCGCGACGGCGCCCCAAGCTCCGCCGCCGGCGGAGGAGCGCAACCGCATCCTCGACCTGTTCCGCAACTGAGAAGGGCTGAAAGACCGCCGCTCAGGCGGAGAACTGCAGCGGCACGCCCGCCTGCTGGGTCGCATCGCGGCTCAGGCAGGCGAAGAACTCGCCCGCGCCCTTGGTGTCCTGCCATGCGGCGCCGTCAAAACGGTAGTGATAGCCGCCCGAGCGCGCCGCCATCCACACCTCGTGCAGCGGCTTTTGCAGGTTGATGACGATCTGGCTGCGGTTGGGGAAAGTCAGGGTCACCATGCCCCCGGAGCGCTGGGCGTCCACATCGGCATCCGTGGCGTCGTTGATGCGGTCGCAACTGCGCTCGACGGCCAGGAGCAATCGTTCGGCGTGGTCCATGAATTCGAAGTCGGTCATTAGAATTTGCGCATGTTGAAATCTTCCCAAATTCTAGTCAGGGCGCTTGCCCTTGCTGCCAGTGCGGCGGCCCTTGCGGGCTGCGGCCAGCGCGGGCCCCTGTACCTGCCCAGCGGCCCCGCAGCCAGCCAGCGGGCCACGCTGCCGCAAACACTGACGCCCAGCACCGGCAGCGAAAACACCCGCAGTACCCCTGCCACGGCCCCGGCAGCCGCCGCCTCCGAACCGCGCTGACGGCCAGGAAGACGGGGCGGCGCGAAACCGGCGCCGCCCATTCCCGGACCCCTTGATTTCTATCAAGGACACCTGGCAGGGGCAATCGTAGAGTTCGTGCTTTATTGCACTGCAACAGGATGGCCATGGCCCTGGAACTCTACCGCGACAAGAACCATGCTTGTCTCATGTTCACCGACCTCATCGAGGAGGACGGCATGGCCGTGCAGGCCAACCAGTTCCTGATCGTGGACGACGACACCGGCGCCATCATCGACCCCGGCGGCAACCTCGCCTTCAACGAGCTGTTCATGGGCATGACCAAGCACTTCCCGCCGCACAAGCTGTCCTACCTGATCGCCTCCCACGCCGACCCGGACATCATCGCCTCGCTGGACCGCTGGATGACCAGCACCAAGGCCGACCTCGTGATCTCGCGCGTGTGGGAGCGCTTCGCGCCGCATTTCACCAAGGTCGGCAAGACGGAAAACCGCGTGATCGGCGTGCCCGACGGGGGCGGCCACCTGCCCCTGGGCCGGCACGAACTGATCCTGCTGCCGGCGCACTTCATGCACTCCGAGGGCAACTTCCACTTCTACGACCCTGTGAGCCGCATCCTGTTCACGGGCGACCTGGCCGTGTCCATGATGTCGGGGGCGGAAGCGCGGGTGCCGGTGACGGATCTCCAGGCGCACATCCCGCGCATGGAAGGCTTTCACCGCCGCTACATGGTCTCCAACAAGATCCTGCGCCTGTGGACCCGCATGGCGCGGCAGCTCGACATTGCCATGCTCGTGCCGCAGCACGGCGCGCCCATCATGGGCAAGCAGGCCATCAGCGATTTCTTCGACTGGATCGAGAACCTGATGTGCGGCATCGACCTGTTCGACGACCGGGCCTACCAGATTCCCACCAGCTTCATCGACCCCGTGAGCCGCCAGATGCGCCCGGCCCTGCGCAGCGTGGGGAAGTGATCGCAAGATTTCAAGCCAAATCGGCCTCCAGCGCTTATCCATCAAGCGCAAGCAGCTATATTTTCAGGAGCAATTGACGGTCTGCGGCCGGTTCATGCGCCGCCGCTGGTGCAGGCGATGCACGACGCGCCAGCCCAGCAGCAGCGCCAGGATGGCGGCATAGACCGCCACCTCGCCGAAGTCGTTCTTGCCGGCACGCATCCAGAAGAAGTGCAAGAGGGCCAGCCCCGCCACGGCATACACGCTGCGGTGCAGCGCCTGCCAGCGCCGTGCACCCAGCGCCTTGATGACGCGGTTGAACGATGTGGCCGCCAGCAGCGCGAGCAGCAGCAGCGCCAGCGAGCCCACCAGGATGAACGGCCGCTTGGCGATGTCGCGCACGATGTCGCCCACCTCGAAGCCCATGTCGAACCAGGCATAGCTCAGCAGGTGCAGCAGGCCGTAGAAGAACACGAACAGGCCCAGCATGCGCCGCAAGCGCGCAAGCTGCGGCGTGGCGGTGAGCACGCGCAGCGGCGTGACGGCCAGCACCAGGCACAGCGCGCGCAGCGTCCAGTCGCCCGTCGCGCGGATCAGGGCCTCCGCAGGGTTGGCGCCCAGCTGGTTCGCCGCCGCGGCGTAGAACAGCCATGCGAACGGCAGGAGGCAGAGGACGAAGACCGCGGGCTTCGCGGCGGGGTGGAGCAGGAGTCGGCGCATGGAGGACGCAGCGCGCGGGCGCTTCAATAGAACTTCTTGAGGTCCATGCCCGCGTACAGCTGCCCCACCTGGGCCTCGTAGCCGTTGAACATCAGCGTCTTGCGTTTCTTGGCGAACAGCCCGTCCTCGCCGATGCGCCGCTCGGTGGCCTGGCTCCAGCGCGGATGGTCCACCTCGGGGTTCACGTTGGAGTAAAAGCCGTACTCCTGCCGGGCCGCCTTGTTCCAGGCCGTGCCCGGCTCCTTCTCGACGAAGCGGATCTTCACGATGCTCTTGGCGCTCTTGAAGCCGTACTTCCACGGCACGACGATGCGCACCGGCGCACCGTTCTGGTTGGGCAGCACCTCGTCGTACATGCCGAAGGCCAGCAGGGTCAGCGGGTGCATGGCCTCGTCCATGCGCAGGCCTTCGGTGTAGGGCCAGTCGAGCACGCGCGAGCCCACGTAGGGCATGGTGGCCTTGTCGGCCAGCGTCACGAACTCCACGTACTTGGCGCTGCCCTGCGGCTCCACGCGCTTGATGAGTTCGGCCAGCGAGTAGCCCACCCAGGGGATCACCATGGACCAGCCCTCCACGCAGCGCAGGCGGTAGATGCGCTCTTCCTGCGCGCTGAGCTTGAGCAAGTCCTCGATGCCGTACTTGCCCGGCTTCTTAACCAGGCCCTCGACCTCCACCGTCCAGGGCGAGGTCTTGAGCGTGTGGGCGTTGCGCGCGGGGTCGGCCTTGTCGGTGCCGAACTCGTAGAAGTTGTTGTAGGTGCTTGCGTCCTTGTAGTCGGTGAGCTTTTCCATGGTGACGGCACCCGCCACGGTGGACCGGGTACCGGCCAGCGCCGCCAGCTTGCCGGGGCGCGGTACGGCCCCCGCCGGCTGGGCCAGCGCCTCGCGCCCGGCCCAGGCGGCCAGCGCCGCCCCCGCGGCACCGCCGGCCATCAGCCGCAGCATGCGGCGCCGGTCTTCATAGACCGCGCGCGGCGTGATCTCACAGGCATGCGGGTGAACGAAGCCCGTGTCGCGGGATGGAATCAGCATGGAGGCCTCCGGTGGTTTCGGGTTGCAGCGGCTGCAGGGTAGAGCAGGACCCAGGTAAGTTCGTTCCCGGCCCCGTTCAGGTTACACCGAAGTCCCCGGAAGGCTACAGCGTGCCGTAGCTGTGCAGCCCCGAGAGGAACATGTTCACGCCCAGGAAGGCGAAGGTCGTCACCGCCAGCCCCACCAGCGCCCACCAGGCCGACACCGTGCCGCGCAGCCCCTTCATCAAGCGCATGTGCAGCCAGGCCGCGTAATTGAGCCAGACGATCAGCGCCCAGGTCTCCTTGGGGTCCCAGCTCCAGTAGCCGCCCCAGGCCTCGGCCGCCCACAGGGCGCCCAGCACGGTGGCGATGGTGAAGAACGCGAAGCCCACGGCGATGGACTTGTACATCACGTCGTCCAGGATTTCGAACGACGGCAGGCGCGCCGCGATGCGCTTGCGCCCCAGCAGGATGCCCGCGACGATGAACGCCGAGATGCCGAAGTACACCATCCAGTAGCTGCCGCCGTTCTCCGTCGCGCCCTGGCGGAACACGATGGGCTCGAAGCACAGCACCACGCCCAGCAGCCACAGCGGCGCCAGCTTGTACCAGCGCGTCTCGCTGGCCTGCTGCTTGATGAGGTAGGCGAACGCCACCATGGCCGACAGCGCGAAGGTGCCGTAGCCGATGAAGTTGGCGGGCACGTGCAGCTTCATCCACCAGCTCTTGAGCGCGGGCACCAGGGGCTGGATCTCGTGCGCCTCGCGCACCACCGTGTACCAGAGCAGAAAGCCCACCGCCGCGCTCACCACCAACATCACGAAGCCGCCCAGGGCGCGCGTGCCGTACTGCTCTTCGTAGTACAGGTAGAAGGCCGCCGTCATCCAGCAGAACAGCACGAACACCTCGTAGAGATTGGAGACGGGGATGTGGCCGATGTCCGGGCCGATGAGGTAGCTCTCATACCAGCGCACCAGCGTGCCGATCAGCGCCATGGCCACGGCCACCCATGCGATGCGCGAGCCGATCAGGCTCATCGTCGCGCCCTCGCCGCGCGAGAACATGGCGATCCAGTAGAACGCCGTGCTCATGAAGAACAGCATGCTCATCCACAGGATGGCGGACTGGCTCGACAGGAAGTACTTGAGGCCGAACACCGTGTCCGCCCGCGCCAGGCTGCCCGCGCCGTCCTGCTGGTACAGGCCGATGGCCAGCAGCGCCACCGCCGCCACCACGAGCATCAGCGTGCGCAGCGGGCGCCAGAACCAGCCCAGCCATACGGTGCAGGGAATCGCGCCCAGCAGGATGCCCTTCTCGTACACGTCCATGAAGCTGCCGTAGCGCTGCAGCGCCACCAGCCCCCCGGCCGCCACGATGGCAGCGAACACCCAGTCGAACCAGCTGCGGCGGGCGAAGAAGCCCTCGTTCAGGGTGATGGTGGTCGTCGTGGTCGTGGCGGTGTTCATGGGGTGCCTTCACGGGCCGGCGCGGCCCCGATCAGTTTGTGGGCGAGCTGGGCGAACTCCTGGTCGCCGTCCAGGGTCTTGCGGTTGGCCGACAGGGCCATGGTGGCGTGGGTGCGACCGCCCTGCGGTGCCACCCAGACCCAGATGCGCCGCTCGCGCACGTACAGCATGGCAAAAACGCCCAGGATCAGCAAGGCGCAGCCCAGATAGACAATGTTCTTGCCGGGGGCGCGCGCCACCTGGAACACGCTGGCCTGCACCTGCGTGAAGTCCTTGAGTTCGAAGGCCAGCGGCGCCGGGTAGATCTGCGCGTCGGAGAGCGAAAGCACGGCCTGCGTCATGAAGCCCCGGGTCTGCTCGTCCTGCGGCAGCGGCGCCAGGCCCGCGCGCTGGCGCGCGATCTGGGCCAGCTCGAACAGCGTGCCGTTGAGAATGCGCACCAGCACCTCGCCGGCGCGCGCTCGCTCGGCCTCGGGGATGTTGGCTTCCATGAAATCCGACACGGCCTGCAGGCCGCCCGTGGGCTTGCCGTCCACCATGCCACGGCCCGCGAACAGCGCCAGCGCGCGCAGCGCGGACTGGTGCAGCTGCTCGGCCAGGTCGGGCCGCGAGGTGTCGATGGCCTGCGCCACGTAGCGGCGCACCGCCTGCTCGCGCGCCTCGGGGTCGGCCAGCGCGGCCTTCATGCGCAGGAAGCCGTCCATGCCGCCCTGGTCGTCCGCCGGCACGCGCAGGTAGCGGAAAGGCTCCGAAGGCGACTCGCGCACGCCCAGCAGGAACACGGGGACGCCATCGCCCGTGTCCACCGGCAGCATGTAGTTGTGGAACTCGCGCGCCTGGCCCGCTGCGTCGCGCAGCTTGTAGCTCACGCTGGGGCCGACGTTGCGCAACTCCTTCTTGGTCACCGTCTTGTTGGCGGCGCCCAGGCGCGACTCCACGGACTCGCGCAGGTCCACCTTGCGCACGTCGACGCCCTGCCCGCCCGGGCCGGCGCCGCCGAAGTTCTCGACGTTGATGGTGCGCAGCGCGGTGAACTCCAGCGTCAGCTTGTCGCCGCCACCTGGGTTGACGAGCTCGGTGGAGCCGCCCACTACGCCGTCCACGTCGAAAGGCCTGGCGCCCGCCGCCATGGGCACGGCGCGCAGCTTGAGGTGCGAGCCGCCATCGTCGAAGCTCGACTGGTAGATCTCGATGCCCTGGTAGCTGGCCGGGTGGTTCACCTCCACGCGCGCCGGGGTCTGCGCGCCCGTGGCCTTATCGTGGATGACGATCTCGCTGGCGAACAGCTTGGGCATGCCGGTGGAGTAGTGCTCCACGATGAACTTCTTGAGCTCGATGGCGAACGGTAGCTCCTGCAGCAGCACGCCGTCCGACTGGCTCAGGATGGCCGTGCTCGACTGCGTGCCCTCGGCTACCAGCAGGTTGCCGCGGAAGGTGGGGTTGCGCTCGGACAGGCGGTGCTCGGGCTTCACGTCGGCGATCAGGCCGCCGCCCTGGTATGGGGTCTTGCCGCCCAGCAGCATCTGCGCGCGCACGATGAGGTCGCCATCCAGCAGCCCGCCCAGGCACACCAGCACGATGGCGCTGTGCGCGGCGATGTAGCCGATCTTGTTGGCGGCGCCCGCCTTGGCCGCCACCATCCAGCCGGTGCCGGGGCCCGCGGCGGTGTCGCGCTGCTGCAGGCGCACCTTCCAGCCGCCGCCGGCCAGCAGGGTGCCGATGCGGCGCGCCTCGGCCTCGGAGGATTCCTGCAGGTCGGCCTCGGCCTTGTGGTGGAAGGCCTTGAGGCTCTGCTCGCGGATGTTTTCCTTGTAGACCTTGAGGTCGGTGAGGATCTTGGGCGTATTGCGCGCGATGCACAGCGAGGTGCTGATCACCAGGAACGCCAGGATCAGCAGGAACCACCACGCGCTGTACACCGCGTTGAGCTGGATCGCCCCGAACAGCTCCGCCCAGAACGGCCCGAACTGGTTGACGTAGTTGACCGCCGGCTCATGCTGCTTGAGCACCGTGCCGATGACCGAGGCGATGCAGATCACCGTCAGCAGCGAGATCGCGAACCGCATGGAGGACAGCAGTTCCACCCCGGCGCGCAGGGCCGCGGAGCCAGACCGGATGCGAAGGCCGTGGGTGTTCTCGGACATGGGGAAGAAGAAAAAAGAAGAGGGCGCGCGCTGCGAAAGAAAGAAACAAAAAGGGCGGGGCCATCTGTGCGATGGGCCCGCCCATTTTGGGGTTGTTATTGGCGGTTGGTTCCGTGCGGCGGGCCGGCCCGCTCACGAATGATTGATGTGAATCAAATCAGCGCAGGCCGGCGATGTAGTCCGCCACGGCCTTGATTTCCTTGTCGTTGAGCTTGGCCGCCACCTGCGTCATCTGCACGCTGTTGGCGCGCTTGCCGTCGCGGAACTCGACGAGCTGCTTGGCGGTGTAGTCGGCATGCTGGCCCGACAGGCGCGGGTACTGGGCGGGGATGCCGGCGCCGTTGGGGCTGTGGCAGCCGGCGCAGGCGGCGATGTTGCGGTCGGCGATGCCGCCACGGTAGATGCGCTCGCCCAGGGCGACGAGGTCCTTGTCCTTGGCGAAGCCGGGCTTGGCGGCCTTGGAGGTCACCCAGTACGCGATGTTCTTCATGTCGTCATCCGACAGCGCCGAGGCGAAGCCCTTCATGACGGCGTCGTTGCGCTTGCCCGACTTGAATTCCTGCAGCTGCTTGACCAAGTATTCGGGGTGCTGCTGCGACAGCTTGGGGTTGGCCGCGATGGCCGAGTTGCCGTCGGCGCCGTGGCAGGCGGCGCACACGGCCGTGAAGCTGGCTTCGCCCTTGACCAGATCGGGCTTCTTGGCCGCGGCGGGCGCTTCGCCCGCGGAAAGGGCCGGGAAGGCGGGTGCTGCCAATGCGGCAGCCGTCAGCAGGGAGGCGAGCAGCTTCATATCGAGGGTCTATGTTTATGTGCGCAAAACCTCGCGATTCTACAATGAGGCTCCCTTGCCCCCAACTCCCCGATGACGCCCCCTCCTCTCCCGCCCGCCCCTGACGCCAAGATCGCCATGGGCTGGATGCACACGGCCCGGTTCCTGACCACCGCCGCCCAGCTGCACCACCTGCCGCCCATCGACGTGCCCGAGATCGCCTTCGTGGGCCGCTCCAACGCGGGCAAGTCCACCTGCATCAACACGCTCACGCAGCAAAAGCAGCTCGCCTTCGCGTCCAAGAAGCCGGGCCGCACGCAGCACATCAACCTGTTCGCCCTGGGCAAGCAGGGCGTGACGGACGCGGTGCTGGCCGACCTGCCCGGCTACGGCTATGCGGCCGTCTCGCGCACCGATAAGCAGCGCTGGCAGCAGGTGATGGTGAACTACCTGGTCAGCCGCACCAGCCTCACCGGCATCGTGCTGCTGTGCGACCCGCGCCTGGGCCTGACCGAGCTGGACGAGGCCCTGCTCGAAGTGGTGCGCCCGCGCGTGGAGGAGGGCCTGAAGTTCCTCATCCTGCTCACCAAGGCCGACAAGCTCACCCGCGCCGAGCAGGCCAAGGTGCTGTCCATTACGCGACTGAACGCCGGCGGCGGCGAGGTGAAGATGTTCTCGGCCCTCAAGAAGCAAGGGGTGGATGAAGCCGCGCAGCTGCTGTGGCAGTGGTCGCATCCGGTGCCCGCCGCTGCCGAGGATTCAGAGCAAAATCAGCCTCCAGCGCTTGATGGATAAGCGCTGGCAGCTATTGATTGAATAGCATCATGATCACCACCCGCTCCGTCGCCCTGCCCCATGGCATTACCCTGGAGTGCCGCGTGAGCGGCGTGGCGGGCCGCCCCGTACTGCTGTTCCTGCACGGCTTCCCGGAGGGCGCCTTCATCTGGGACGAGCAGCTGGCGCACTTCGCGCGGCCCGAGAACGGCGGCTACCGCTGTATCGCGCCCAGCCTGCGGGGCTTCGGCGCCTCCAGCAGCCCCGCGGAAGTGGAGGCCTACCGCGCCAGGCACCTGGTGCAGGACCTCGCGGCCCTGATCGCGGCCGAATCGCCGCGCGCGCCGCTCGAATGCCTGGTGGCCCACGACTGGGGTGGCGCCGTGGCCTGGAATTTGGCCAACCAGCAGCCCCAGCTTTTGAAGCGGCTGGCCATCCTCAACTCGCCCCACCCCGGCGCCTTCCTGCGCGAGCTGCAGCACAGCCCGGCGCAGCAGGCGGCCAGCCAGTACATGCACTTCCTGTGCCGGCCCGATGCCGAGGCGCTGCTGGCCGAGAACGATTTCCGCCGCCTGTTCGGCTTCTTCGACACACCGGGCGGCAGCGCGCCCGCCTGGCTCACCGATGCCGTGCGCGCCCAGTACCGCGCGCTGTGGCAGCAGGGCCTGACCGGCGCCTGCAACTACTACCGCGCCAGCCCGCTGCGCCCGCCGCGCAAGAACGAAGAAGGAAGCGATGACAGCGTGCAAGCCATCACCCTGCCCGACAGCATGCTGACGGTGAGCATGCCCACGCTCGTGCTCTGGGGCCTGGACGACCCGGCCCTCTTGCCGGGCCTGCTCGACGGCCTGCCCGGCTGGGTGCCGCAGTTGCAGCTGCGGCCGGTGGAGCAGGCCTCGCACTGGATCGTGCACGAGCACCCGGAGCGCGTGGCGCAGGAGCTGGCCCGGTTTCTACAAAAACAATAGCTGCTCGCGCTTGCTGGATAAGCGCTGGAACCCGATTTGGCTTGAACTTCAATACACCGAGGGCTCGCCCTCGGGCCGCGTCTTGAAGCGCTTGTGCACCCAGTAGTACTGGCCGGGCGACACGTCGATGTAGCGCTGCAGGTTGGCGTTCATGCGCGCGGTGTCGGCCTCGGCATCGTCGCTGGGATAGTGATCCCAGGCGGGCGTGATTTCGGCCACGTAACCCGTGGGCGTGAGGCGCGTGACCATGGCGATCACCTTGGCCCGCCCCAGCCGCGCGAAGCGGGACAGCGAAGGCACCGTGGCCGCCTGTACGCCGTAGAACGGCACGAACAGCGAGTCGTTGCGTCCGAAGTCCATGTCCGGCAGCAGGTACAGCAGGCCGCCCTTGCGCAGGTTGGCGATGATGGGCTTGACGCCATCGTTGCGGTTGAGCATGCGCACATCGCCAAAGCGCTGGCGCCCCTCGCGGAACCAGGCGTCCACGGCCGGGTCGGGGTGGGTGGAGAAGATGGACGTGAACGCGCGCGGCGTGTGCAGCGTGAGCGCGGAGCCCCCCGCGTCCATGCCGTAGAAGTGCGGCGCGAAGATGATGGTGGGCGTGTCGCCCTCCAGCTCCTGCAGCGCGCCGGTGAGCTTGACCCGTTGCAGCACCACATCGCGCGGCGCGAACCACAGCCAGCTGCGGTCCAGCCAGGACTGCGAGAAGCGCACGAAGGTCTCGCGCGCCCAGGCGCGGCGCTGCGCCTCGGATGCATCGGGGTAGCACAGCGCCAGGTTGCGCAGCGCCACGCGGCGGCGCGGCGCGGCCAGCACGAACAGGATGCTGCCGATCAGCCAGCCCATGCCCCGCAGCACCGGCAGCGGCAGGCGCGCCAGCACGCGCATGAACCAGACGCCCAGGCGGCCGGTCATACAGCCACCTCGGCGCGCGGCTGCTTGTAGCGGGCATAGCCCCAGAGGTACTGAGTGGGGGACTGGCGGATGAGGTGTTCCATGGCCTGGTTGATCTGCAGGACGGCGGCGTCGATCCGCTCCGACAAGGGCTCGGGCAAGCTCTCGAAATGGGTGACGAAGCCCCGGCCCCAGGGCAGGCGCTCGCAGCGCGCCAGCACCACGGCCGCGCCGGTCTGCTGCGCCAGCCGCACGGCCAGGGTCATGGTGTAGGCGTCGCGGCCGAAGAACGGCGTCCACAGGCCCTGGCCCTCGGGCGGCACCTGGTCGGGCAGCAGGCCCACGGCCTCGCCCCGGCGCAGGGCCTTGATCATCTGGCGCACGCCCGCCAGCGTGGTGGGCACGGCCAGCATGCCGGGGCGGTTGCGCGCGGTCTCCATGACCCGCGCCAGCCAGGGCTGGCGCGCCGGGCGGTAGAGCACGGTGATGGGCCCGTGCGCCGCACCCCACTCGCGCGCGCCCACCTGGGCCGACAGCTCGAAGCAGCCCAGGTGCGGCGTGAGGTACACGATGCCGCGCCCGGCGGCATAGGCCCGCTCCACGCAGTCCGCGTTCACCAGCCGGCTGGGCAGGGGCGCGCCCAGCCACAGGCGCGGCAGCTCGGCCACCATGCGGCCCGCATGGGCCACGGCCGCGCGCACGTCGCTAAAGCGGTAGCCCGCCAGCGCCGCGTTCGCCAGGAAGCGGCGCCGGTAGCTGGCGGAGGCGGCAAACGCCACCCAGCCCATGGCCGCGCCCATGGCGTGCAGCAACCACAGTGGAAATACGGAAAAGAAACGGAAGACGACTGGCATTAAAATGGGCGGGTCGCTGAGTTAAATGAGCAACTTGCAGGGCGACGTAAAAAAATTCTGCTAAAGCGTTCGCCAAAGCTCCCAAGGCTGAGGGCAACGCCCAAATGCCGGAACACAGGAGTTTATTCAAATGGCGAACGACTTTCTCTTCACATCGGAATCCGTCTCGGAAGGCCACCCCGACAAGGTGGCGGACCAGATCTCCGATGCCATCCTCGATGCGATCTTTGCCCAGGACCCCCGCAGCCGCGTCGCCGCCGAAACGCTGACCAACACCGGCCTCGTCGTGCTGGCCGGCGAGATCACCACCAACGCCCACGTGGACTACATCCAGGTGGCGCGCGACACCATCAAGCGCATCGGCTACGACAACACCGACTACGGCATCGACCACAAGGGCTGCGCCGTGCTCGTGGCCTACGACAAGCAGAGCAACGACATCGCCCAGGGCGTGGACCACGCGAGCGACGACCACCTGAACACCGGCGCCGGCGACCAGGGCCTGATGTTCGGCTACGCCTGCGACGAGACGCCCGAGCTGATGCCCGCGCCCATCTACTACGCGCACCGCCTCGTCGAGCGCCAGGCCCAGCTGCGCAAGGACGGCCGCCTGCCCTTCCTGCGCCCCGACGCCAAGAGCCAGGTCACGATGCGCTACGTGGACGGCAAGCCCCACAGCATCGACACCGTGGTGCTCTCCACCCAGCACCACCCCGACCAGAGCGAATCGCAGACCAAGATGAAGGCCTCGTTCACCGAAGCCATCATCGAAGAGATCATCAAGCCCGTGCTGCCCAAGGAGTGGCTGCAGGACACGCGCTACCTGATCAACCCCACGGGCCGCTTCGTCATTGGCGGCCCGCAGGGCGACTGCGGCCTGACGGGCCGCAAGATCATCGTGGACACCTACGGCGGCGCCTGCCCGCACGGCGGCGGCGCGTTCAGCGGCAAGGACCCGACGAAGGTGGACCGCAGCGCCGCCTACGCCGCGCGCTACGTGGCCAAGAACATCGTGGCCGCGGGCCTGGCGCGCCAGTGCCAGATCCAGGTGGCGTACGCCATCGGCGTGGCACAGCCGATGAACATCACGGTGTACACCGAGGGCACGGGCGTGATCCCCGACGACCAGATCGCCAAGCTGGTGCGCGAGCATTTCGACCTGCGGCCCAAGGGCATCATCCAGATGCTGGACCTGCTGCGGCCCATCTACGAGAAGACGGCGGCCTACGGCCACTTCGGGCGCGAGGAGCCTGAGTTCAGCTGGGAGCGCACGGACAAGGCGGCCGCGCTGCGTGCAGCGGCCGGGCTGTAAGCGCTCGACCCTTTCCAACAAAGAGCCGGCACATGCCGGCTTTTTTTTGCGGCCTGTCCTACACCCGCACCCCGCGCGCGCCGACATCCCGATGCCATGCCCCTGGCTATCGTTCCTTCACTCTCTTACCCAAGGAACCGCCATGCTCAAGTACGCCATCATCTTCGCCCTCATTTCCCTGGTCGCCGGCGCGCTGGGCTTCACCGGTGTGGCCGCCGGCGCGGCGGGCATCGCCAAGGTGCTGTTCGTGCTCTTCCTGGTGCTGGCCGTCGTGTTTGTGGCGCTCGCCGCCATCGGCGTGGGCGCCGCGCGCAAGGCCCTCAAGTAACCATTCGCCGACCGACCCGCCATGGCGATGAACATTTTCGAGGCGCTGCGCGAAAGCCACGAACTGCAGCGCACCCTGTCCCAGCAGGTGCTGGAAACCAGTGGCGACACACCCGAGCGCCAGGCCCTGTTCAAGGATCTGCGCGAAGAGCTGGCCGCCCATGCGCTGGCCGAGGACCGGCACTTCTACGTGCCGCTGATGCAGCACGACGCGGGCATCGACCTCTCGCGCCACGCCATTGCCGAGCACCACGAGATCGACGAGCTGGTGGAAGACCTGGAGAAGACCGACCCGTCCAGCCCCGGCTGGCTGGCCACGGCGAAGAAGCTGTCGGACAAGGTGCACCACCACCTGGAGGAAGAGGAGCACAAGTTCTTCCAGATGGCCGGCAAGCTGCTGACCGAGCGGCAGAAGACCGCCCTGGCGCGCGGCTACCTGCAGGACTACGAAGGGGCGAAAGCCACGGCCTGAAGGCGTGGTGGCGTGGTTTCAGACGCTGTCCTGCGCCTGCACCACGCGGTTGCGCCCCTGCGACTTGGCGGCGTACAGCGCCGTGTCGGCACGTTTGATGAGCGCGTGGGCATCTTCCTTCTGGTCCCAGGTCGCCACGCCGAAGCTGGCGCTCACGTGGCCCACTGCGTCGAACGGCGTGCCCGCAATACGGGCGCGCACGGCCTCGGCCATGGCCATGGCGGCGTCCACCGGCGTTTCCTTGAGCAGGATGATGAATTCCTCGCCGCCGAAGCGCGCCGCGCAGTCGGACGAGCGCAGCAGCTCGCGCACGCGCAGCGCCGTGTGCTTGAGCACCACGTCGCCCGAATCGTGCCCGAAGGTGTCGTTGATGCGCTTGAAGAAGTCGATGTCGAACATCACCACCGAGAGCTGGCTCTTCTTGATGCGCGTCTCGGCCATCTCCGTTTCCAGCCGCTCGAAGAAGCGGCGGCGGTTGACCAGGTCGGTGAGGAAGTCCTTGGTGGCAAGGTCTTCGAGCTTGCGGTTCAGGCGCGCCATGGGCTCGATGACCAGCGACGACAGCGACAGGTTCAGCGCCACGAACAGCAGCACGAAGCTGCCCAGCAGCGCCCCCATCACCGTGTAGAAGGTCTGGCGCGCCTTCTCCAGCGGGAAGTACATGGGCACCTTCACCACCTGGATGCCCACCGTCTCGTTCATGCCCCAGCCAAAGCCGTTCTTGTCGCCGTAGATCTTGAGCATGGTGGGCGGCGCCACGGCGGGCGTGCTGTGGCAGGCCATGCACTGGGCCTGCTTGATGGTGATGGGGCGGGCCACGTACATGGCGCGGTGCATGCCCTCGCCCACCTCGCCCGTCACCTCTTTCTTCACGTCCACGCGGCCCTCGCGGAAGTCGTTGATGATGCGCTCCTCCCATTCGTTGGCGCGGTCGCGCAGGTTGGTGGGGTTGAGCACCGCCTCCTTGTACTCGTACCCCGCGAACCGGCCCTGCAGGCGGCGCAGGGTCTCGGTGGCGGCATAGGCAGGCACGGTCTGCGGCAGGAATTTCTCGGCCAGCGTCACGTCCAGGTGGGGCTTGACCAGCTCGGTCGTGTAGTCGCGGATGGCCAGGGCCGCGTGCATCATGATCTGCGAGTTGTGCTGCACCTCCTCGATGGCCGACTGCTGCAGGAAGCGGTGCACGTAGACCCCCGCACCCACCGCCGCCACCAGCAGCACGGCTGCCAGCACCAGGTTGAATTTGAGCCGCAAAGACATGGATCTCCCTCGGTGGCCGGCATGGAGGCTGCCGGCGTGTTGTGGTTCATCGTGGAAAGGCCTGCGTTTGTGCCAGATTTCCCCGGTGCGGTCCATTGGTTTTTGTCACAGGCCCCGGGCGCTCAGCGACAGGCTGCGGCGGTAGGGAGCACGCACGCGGTACAGCTGGGCGGGCCGGTGCGCGCCGCCCGTCTGCAGCGCGCCGGGCACGGGCTCCAGCATGGCCAGCTCTTCCACCTTGCGGCGAAAGCTCACCTTGTTGAGCGGCTCGCCCAGCACGGCCTCGTACACCGCCTGCAACTGCGGCAGCGTGAACGGCTCGGCGCACAGGTGCACGGGCAGCGACGAATACTGGCTCTTGCCGCGCACGCGCTCCACGGCGGCGCGGACGATGTCTCGGTGGTCGAAGGGCAGCGGCGGCAAGGCGTCCACGGGCGCCAGGTGCACGCTGGACGCGGCCAGGGCCTCGGCGGGCACTAGCGCGCAATAGGCCACGGCGACCGACCAGCCGCGCGGGTCGCGCACCGCGCCGCTGAAAGTGGCAAGCTGCTCCAGGTACGGGCTCTCCAGCCCCGCCTTGTCCCGCAGCACGCGCACCGCGCTGGCCTGGGCGTCCACGTCTTCCTGCGCATGGATGTAGCCGCCGGGCAGCGCAAACTGCCCGGCAAACGGCGCGCGGTCGCGGCGCACCAGGGCCACGTGCAGGGTGCCTTGCGCCAGGGTCAGCAGCACCACATCGACAGTGCAGAGGATGGTCGGCTCGGTCATCGGCTTATTTTCAGGCATGAACGAACAGGCACATCATGGCAACTGGTTGCAATTTAGTTAGTTGCATTTTTAATCTAACAGATTTACACTGGCCTCACTCGAAAGGAGAAGACCATGGCCCGCAACATCCAGCTTCTGGTGATCGACCCGCAAAACGACTTCTGCGACCTGCCTGCCGACTACCGCCCCGCAGGCCACGCCCCCAGCCTGCCCGTGGTGGGCGCGCATGCCGACATGCAGCGCCTGGCAGGCTTCATCCGCACGCATGCCGGTGCGCTGGACGCCATCACCGTCACGCTCGACTCGCACCAGCGCTTCGACATCGCCCACCCCGGCTTCTGGCGCGGCGCGGTGGCTCCGTTCACGCCCATCACCGCCGCCCAGGTGCGCGCGGGCGACCATGCGCCGCGCGATGCCGCCGCCCTGCCGCGCACCCTGGCCTACCTGGACGCGCTGGAAGCCCAGGGCCGCTATACCCTCATGGTCTGGCCCGTGCACTGCGAGATCGGCAGTTGGGGCCACGGCGTGCATGCCGACGTGCTGGCCGCCTGCGGCGACTGGCAGTTGCAGCGCCAGCGCGCCGTGCACAACGTGTTCAAGGGCATGAACCCGTGGACGGAACACTACAGCGCCATCCAGGCCGAGGTGGTGGATGCCGACGACCCCGGCACCGCCCTCAACACCCGCCTGCTTGCGGCGCTGGATGCGGCGGACGTACTGCTCATCGCGGGCGAGGCGGGCAGCCACTGCGTGCGCGCCACCACCGAGCACATCGTGCAGCACCTGCCTGCGCGCCCCGGCCGCAGCATCGTGCTGCTGACGGACTGCATGAGCCCCGTGGGCGGCTTCGAGGTGCAACAGCAGGAATTCCTCGACGCCATGCACGCCCAGGGCGTGCGGCTGGAAAATAGCAGCCAAATCAGCCTCTAGCGCTTACTGGACAGTCGCAAGCAGCTATCAATACGGGAGTAACCATGGTCATCACCAGCCTGCTCGACACCGACCTCTACAAGTTCACCATGTGGCAGGCCCTGCTGCACCGCCACCCGCAGACGCAGAGCGAATACCGCTTCGTCTGCCGCAACCAGCCGCAGTACCCGCTGGCCGAGCTGCTGCCCGATGTGAACGCCGCGCTGGACAACCTGTGCGCGCTGCGCTTCCGCCCCGACGAGCTGGACTACCTGGCCTCGCTGCGCTTCATCAAGAGCGACTTCATCGACTTCTTGCGCATCTTCCAGTTCCAGCGCGCCTTCATCGAGGCGCGGGCCGAGGGCGAGCAGCTCTCCATCGTCGCGCGCGGTCCGCAGGTGCACGTGATGGGCTTCGAGATCTTCGTGCTCGCCATCGTCAACGAGCTGTACTTCCGCCGCTTCGACGCCGCCGCCGCGCTCGTCCATGGACGCGAGCGCCTGGCCGCCAAGGTGCGGCAGCTGCAGGACCTGGCGCAACAGGCCACGCTGCGCCACCCCTTCGAGCTGTTCGACTTCGGCCTGCGCCGCCGCTACAGCGGCGCGTGGCAGCGCGAGGTGGTGCAGGCTTTCGCGGAGCAGACGCCGCAATGGTTCAAGGGCACCAGCAACGTGCTGCTCGCGCGCGACCTGAACCTCGTGCCCATCGGCACCATGGCGCACGAATACCTGCAGACCTACCAGGCGCTGGGCGTGCGCCTGCGCGACTTTCAAAAAGCCGCGCTGGAAGACTGGGTGCAGGAATACCGCGGCGACCTCGGCATCGCCCTGACCGACACCGTGGGCATGGACGCCTTCCTGGCCGACTTCGACCTGTACTTTGCCAAGCTGTTCGACGGCCTGCGCCACGACTCGGGCGACCCCGTGGCCTGGGGCGAGAAGGCGCTGGCGCACTACGCCCGCCTGCGCATCGACGCGCACACCAAGCGGCTGGTGTTCTCCGACGGGCTCACGCTGGAGCGTGCGCTGATGCTCTACCGCCACTTCGGCGACCGCACGCAGCTGGGCTTCGGCATCGGCACGCACCTGACCAACGACATGGGCGATGCGCCCGAAATGAAGCCGCTCAACATCGTGATGAAGCTCGTGCGCGCCAACGGCCAGCCCGTCGCCAAGCTGTCGGACACGCCGGGCAAGACGCTGTGCGACGATGAGACCTTCCTGGCCTACCTGCGCCAGGTGTTCAACGTGAAGGAGTAGACAAGCGTGTTGCGCATCACCCTGGCCCAGCTCAATTTCACGGTGGGCGACATCGAAGGCAACGTCGAGCGCATGGTGGCCGCCGCACGGCAGGCCGCGGGCGAGCGCGCCGACCTCGTCGTGTTCAGCGAACTCGCGCTGTGCGGCTACTACCCGGGCGACATGCTGGACGAGCCGCCCTTCATGCAGCGCGTGCAGGACGGCCTGAAAGCCCTGCAGCAGGCATCCACCGAACTGCCCGCGCTGCACTGGGTGGTGGGCGCCCCCACGCCCGCCACCGGCCCCGGCAAGCGCCTGCACAACAGCCTGCTGGTGCTGCAGAACGGCGCCGTGCGCCTGCAGTACGCCAAGCAGCTATTACCCACCTACAACATCTTCGACGAGCGCCGCCATTTCGAGCCCGGCCCCGACGTGGCCAAGGTGCTGCGCGTGGGCAGTTCGCAGGTGGGCCTCCTGGTCTGCGAGGACGGCTGGAACGACCACGGCGCCGACTACGTGACCAACCCCTTCGAGCGCCTGCGCGACGCCGCGCCCGATCTGGTCATCAGCATCAACGCCAGCCCCAGCCACGTGGGCAAGCGCGAGCAGCGCCACCAGATCTTCGGCGGCTCGTCACGCCGCCACGGCCTGCCCATCCTGTACGTGAACCAGGTCGGCGGGCACGACCAGGTGGTCTATGACGGCGCCTCCTTCGCGGCCGAGCCCGAGGGCGGCATCGTCTTCGAGGCCCCGCGCTTCGTGGAAGACGTGCGCACGCTGTGCTTCGACAACGGCCGCTTCTTCACGGCGGATGGCGCACGCCCCGCGCCCGTGCCCGCCGAGGGCCTGCCCACCATGGAGTTCTACCGCCAGCAGATCCTGCTGGGCCTCTCCGACTACGCGCGCCGCTGCGGCTTCCGGCAGGTGGTGGTGGGCAGCTCGGGCGGCATCGACAGCGCGCTGACCCTCGCCCTGGCCGCGCAGGCGCTGGGGCCGGAGAACGTGGTGGGCATCACCATGCCGTCGCGCTACTCCAGCAGCGGCTCGGTCGATGACTCCGTGGCGTTGTGCCGCAACCTGGGCGTGCAGTTGCACACACACCCCATCGCCGACCTGGTGGCAGGCTACGCGCGGCAGTACGAGGCGAGCTTCGGCCAGCCGCTGCAAGGGCTGCCGCTGGAGAACCTGCAGGCGCGCATCCGCGGCACGGTGCTGATGGAATACTCCAACGCCTTCGGCCACCTGCTGCTCACCACGGGCAACAAGTCCGAAATCTCGGTGGGCTACTGCACGCTGTACGGCGACACCAACGGCGGCCTGGGCCTCATCGGCGACCTGTACAAGACGGAAGTGTTCGCGCTCGCGCGCCACGTCAACGCCCAGGCCGGACGCGAGCTGATCCCGCAGGCCATCATCGACAAGGAACCTTCCGCCGAACTGGCCCCAGGCCAGCGCGACGTGGACAGCCTGCCGCCCTACCCCGTGCTGGACGAAGTGCTCAAGCTGCTGATCGAGGGCGACCGCCTGTCCGCCGCCGAGCACGCGGCCGCGCAGGCCTTCGTGGCCACGCTGCAGGAGGACGAAGCCGGCCGCGCACTGGTGCAGCGCGTGCGCATGATGGTGGCCCGCAACGAGTACAAGCGCCGCCAGGCCCCGCCCATCTTGCGCGTGCGGCCCCGCGCCTTCGGCAGCGGGCGGCAGATGCCGATTGCGGCAAAGTATGTGTGACCGACTACCAAATTCATAGCTGCTCGCGCTTTCCCAGCAAGCGCCAGAGGCCTATTTCATTCAAAAACCTATGCACGACACCGCCATCTACATCGGCCGCTTCGAGCCCGTCCACTCCGGCCACATGGCCCTGCTGCAGCGTGCTCTCGCCAGCGCGCGCAACGTGATCGTGGTGGTCGGCTCCGCCTGGCAGGCGCGCTCGCCCAAGAACCCCTTCACCTGGCAGGAGCGCGAGGCCATGCTGCGCGAAGCCCTGCCCGAGGCGGACCGCGCCCGCGTGCAGGTGCTGCCCATGCGCGACTACTACAACGAGGCCGTGTGGGTACAGGCCGTGATCGAGGGCGTGGCCGCCATCGCCGGGCCGGGCGCGGACATCGGCCTGGTCGGCCACTTCAAGGACGCCACCAGCAGCTACCTGGGCGCCTTCCCCGGCTGGCAGCTCATCCACGTGGAGCGCCAGGGCACCATCGACGCCACGGCCATCCGCGATGCCTACTTCGGCGCCACACCCGCCACCGCGCGGGCGGCGCTGGCCCCGCTGGCCGATGAAATCCCGGCCAGCACCATCGCCGCGCTGGAGCGCTTCGCCCACACGCCGCACTACGCCGCGCTGCAGGAGGAATGGCGCATGCTGCGCGGCTACCGCGCGGCCTGGGCCGCCGCGCCCTACCCGCCCGTGTTCGTCACCGTGGACGCCGTGCTGCGCTGCCAGGACCACGTGCTGCTCATCCGCCGCGCCCACGCGCCCGGCAAGGGCCAGCTGGCGGTGCCCGGCGGCTTCATCGAGCAGCGCGAGACCGTGTGGCAGTCCTGCCTGCGCGAACTGGCGGAAGAAACCCACTGCGATCTGCCCGAGCCTGCCCTGCGCGCCGCGCTGCAGTCCGTGGCCGTGTTCGACCACCCCGACCGCAGCCAGCGCGGGCGCACCATCACGCACGCGCACTACTTCGACCTGGGCACCGCGCCCTTCCCGGCCGTGCGGGCGGACGACGATGCGGCGCAGGTGGCGTGGACGCCCATCGCCGAGCTGGCGGGCATGGAGGAAGCGTTCTTCGAAGACCACTTCCACATGCTGGACCACTTCCTCGGCATTACCCAAAAAGGCCGCTAGCACTTGCTGCAAAAGCGCTGGCAGCTATCGTCTAGATAGCATCCGCATCACGCCTGCCGCTGCTCCCACAGCACGTCCAGCACGTGCCGCGTGGCCTGCTCCACGGCCCCGGCACGGTGCGCCAGCCCCAGGGGCCGCCACAGCGCAGGGGAGAGCGGCAGCATGCGGATGCGCGGGTCGATCTGCGCGGGCACGGGCGCGGGTGACGCCAGGGCCTCGTGCGGCAGCAGCGCGGCGCCGTAGCCAGCCGCCACCAGGCTCTTGATGGCGTCGTTGTAGTTCAGCTCGATGCGCGCCTTGGGGTGCGCGCCCGCCAGCGCAAACCATTCCGCTACCAGCCGCGACAGGCTGGTGCCCGCGTCGTTCAGGATCAGCGGCTGCCCCGCCAGCCACCGGGGCGTCACGCGCCGCGGCGAGGTCCAGGCCGCGGGCACGAAGGCCATCACCGGGTCGCGCCGCCAGGGCTGTACCGTGACGCCCTTCATGGCCGCCTGCGGCAGCGCGACCAGGCCCACGTCGAGCGCGCCGCCGGCCAGCCGCGCCATGGTCTCCTGCGAGGTGAGCACCGCTACCTGCACGTCGATGCCGGGGTGGCCGCGGCCCAGCGCCTCCAGCGCGCGGGGCAGCAGGTGCGCGATGGCGCCGGTGGAGGCGCCCAGCCGCACACGGCCCGCCAGGCCCTGCACCTGGCGCTGCACCACGTCCAGGGCTTCGTCGGCATCGGCCAGCAGGCGGCGCGCTCGCTCCACCAGAGCCTCGCCCACGCCCGAGGGCCGCACCTCGCCGCGCTTGCGCACCAGCAGCGGCGCGCCCAGCAGCGCCTCCAGGTCGGCAATGTGCAGGCTGACCGTGGGCGGCGCCAGGTGCAGCGCGCGGGCGGCTTCGGCGAAGGAGCCCAGGTCGGCGATGGTGACCAGCGTGCGCAGGCGGTCGAGGTTGAGTTCGCGCATGACGTTCAGAAAATCCGAATCCAATGTTTGTGAAATTCAACTTTTCAAAGTGTACGGCGGCGCCGAAGATTCATGCACATCACCATCCAGCACCTTCATTCCATGAGCACGACACCCCTTGTCTTCATCGACGGCGACCAAGGCACCACCGGCCTGCAGATCCACGAACGGCTGCAGGGCCGCAGCGACCTGCGCCTGCTCACGCTGCCCGCGCAGGACCGCAAGGACCCCGCGCGCCGCGCCGAGGCTATCAACAGCTGCGACATCGCCGTGCTGTGCCTGCCCGACGGCCCGGCGCGCGAGGCGGCCGCCTCCATCGCCAACCCCGCCGTGCGCGTGATCGACGCCAGCTCCGCCCACCGCACCGACCCGCAGTGGGTCTACGGCTTTCCGGAGATGAGCGCGGAGCAGTCCGCGCGCATCGCCTCCGCGCGGCGCGTGAGCAACCCCGGCTGCTACCCCACGGGCGCCATCGCGCTGCTGCGGCCGCTGGTGCAGGCCGGGCTGCTGCCGACGGGACACGCGCTGGCCATCCACGCGGTGTCCGGCTATTCCGGCGGCGGCCGCGCGCGCGTGGACGAGCACGAGGGCCCCCACGCCGCGCAGGCGCCCGCCTTCCAGGTCTACGGCCTGCGGCTGGCGCACAAGCACGTGCCGGAGATCGCGCAGCATGCCGGCCTCTCGCAGCGCCCCTTCTTCCTGCCGGCCTACGGCGCGTTCCGCCAGGGCATCGTGCTGACCATTCCGCTGCACCTGCACCAGCTGCCCGCGGGCACCACGGGCGAGCATCTGCACGCCTGCCTGCAGCGGCACTACGCAGGCGCCCGGTACGTGGAGGTGATGGCGCCCCAGGACGCGCAGGCCCTGGAGCACCTGGACCCGCAGGCCCTGAACGGCACCAACCAGCTGCGGCTGGGCGTGTTCGCCAACGCGCAGCACGGGCAGGTGCTGCTGGCGGCGGTGTTCGACAACCTGGGCAAGGGTGCCTCCGGCGCAGCCGTGCAGAACCTGGACCTCCTGCTGCATCGCTGAAGTGAAACACCCCCTGAGTCGCCTTCGGCGCCTTCCCCCTCTCCTTCGGGAGGGGGACGCAGCCAGCGGCCTGGCAAAGCCAGTTCCGCGGCTACCTCGCTGGGGCAGCGCCAGTTTCATCGGCTGCGGGTAGCGCGCAGCGCCATGGAAAACGGAGATGGTGCGAGCGAGCGCCAGGGTTATGCTGCGGCCACCATGACCGACAACTTCCTTTTCGACCACCGCTGCAAGAGCTTTCCGCAGACCGCCGCGCCCAGCCGCGCGGACGGCTTGGCGGCCAAGGGCTGGAACGTCCTCGCGGACGACCTGGCCTACCCGCTGGCCGTGCTGCGCCGCTCGGCCCTGGCGCACAACCTGGCCTGGATGCAGGACTTTGCCGCCCGCAAGGGCGTGGCGCTGGCGCCGCACGGCAAGACCACCATGTCGCCCGAGCTGTTCCGCCTGCAGCTGCAGGCCGGCGCCTGGGGGCTGACCTTCGCCACCGTCCACCAGCTCGCGGTGGGGGTGGAGGAGGCGGACGTGCGCCGCGCGATCATCGCCAACCAGGTGGTCTGCGGTGCCGACCTGGACGGCCTGCATGCCCTGCTGGAGCGGCATGCCGACCTGCGCGTGTGGTTCCTGGTCGATTCGCTGGCGCAGCTGCGCCTGATCGAGGACTGGGCCGCACGCCGGCAGGTGGCGCGCCGCTTCGACACCCTGCTGGAAATCGGCGTGCAGCGCACCGGCTGCCGCACGCTGGAGGAGGCCGTGGCCGTGGCGCAGGCCATTGCCCGGTCGCCGGCGGCCCGGCTGGGCGGCGTGGAATGCTACGAGGGCGGCGCGGCCCGCTGCGACAACGAGCACGACACCCGCGAGGTAACCGCCCTGGTGCGCCGCGTGAGCGAGGCCGTGCGCCAGTGCGATGCAGAGGGCCTGTTCGCCGACCCGGCCATCCTGGTCACGGCCGGCGGGTCGGCCGTGTTCGATCTGGTGGTGCCGCTGCTGCGCCTGCAGGGGCTGTCGCGGCCCGTGCAGGGCGTGCTGCGCTCGGGCTGCTACATCACGCACGACCACGGCAACTACCGGCGCTATCTGCGCCTGGTGGAGCAGCGCGAGGGGCTGGATGACTCGCTGCGCCCCGCGCTGGAGGTGTGGACCATGGTGCAGTCGGTGCCCGAGCGCGGCCTGGCGCTGCTGACCGGCGGGCGGCGCGACCTGTCCCACGACATAGAAATGCCGCTGCCGGCCCGCTGGGCCCCGCGCGGCCAGCGCACGGCGGCCGATGCGCCGGCGGGCTGGTCCGTCAGCGCTCTCAACGACCAGCACGCCTACCTGCGCTTCGACCCGGCGGGCCCCACACCCGCCGTGGGCGACCGCGTGGCGCTGGGCATCTCCCACCCCTGCACCACGTTCGACAAGTGGCGCTGGCTGGCGCTGGTGGAGGACGACTGGGCGGTGACGGGCGCCGTGAGCACGCGGTTCTGAACGCGCGTCAGGCGCTCCCTTCCGGCCGTGCCGGATCCGGCGCCGGGCCGGATATGCCCGATTCCGCCGCCACGCGCAGCTCCGCGGGCGGCACCAGCACCAGATGGTCGTTGCTGATCACGGGCACGAAGCCCAGCGGGCCGCGGCGCTTGTGGAAGGGCGTCGCGAACTTCTCCGCGATGGACGCGACCGCCTTGTCGAAGAAGGCCTGGTGCGCCGCGCCCGTGCCGTAGGCGATCTCCGCATGGTTCCAGCGCACGCGCCACTGCGCCTTGGAACGCTGGATGCCCACGCGCACGTGCTCGTCCAGGCACTGGGTCTCCAGCTTGAAGAAGATCGTCAGGCCGAAGTAGATGAAGCCGTCGTCGCCGACCTGCAGCCGTGGCGAGAGCGTGGTGCCGGCATCGCGCATGCGGTCCAGATGCTCGTCGAGCACATGGAACTCCACGTCGGTGGATTTCGCGCCCAGGTATTCGATGAACTCGACCCGCAGCCGCTCGGCGAACACCTTGCACTCTTCCTTGTACCGGTCGAACTCCCGGCACCAAGCCTCGGCTTTGGCTTGAAGGTCTTCGAACACGGTGGTGGCCATCGTCTGCCTGGGGCCTTGCGGCCTGGTGCTCAACGGACGTTGATGAAACCGAGGTCCGCCTCTTCCGTCGCTTCGGTTTCGGTCAGCGCGCTGTTCAGCAGCGCGACATCGGTGGCCATCGCATTGCGCCGCCCATCCCCGCCGATGCGGAAATGGGCCATGGGGCTGTTGGCGAACTGGAGCGCCGAGCCGAAGCAGTGCGAGGGAAGGACCAGGGTGCCGATGGCCGAGTTGTCGATCAGTTGGAAGGTCGGCAGCATCACGCGGTTGGACTCGGCAAAGCCGATCCGTAGGAAGGTGCGGAAGGCGCCGGCCCGCATGCCCGAGAGCTCGATGAAGCCGCTCGCCATCGGCACGGTGAAGCCTTCGGCGCTGAACGTATCGAGGCCGGAGAGCAGCGCGGCCCTCACGTGCTTGACCTTGGTGACGACGTAGCGGTCCCAGTCGGGCTGGAAGGTCTGCGCCTTCTGGAGGTTCGAACCCCATTGGCTGGGGGTGGATGTGGTCATTGCGGATCCTCGATGGCGGAACTGGCTCTCACGGCTGAATGTTCCATGCTGGAGAGATGCACCTCTCCCATGTGTAGGAATGGGCCTATATGGCTGACAGCCAAGCGCTCCAGAACCGCTGCGCCGGCTCGCGCCATCCGGTCGCTGCCAGGCAGGCACGAAGGCCCGCGCGGGCCTTCGTGTCCATCCCTACCTAGCTAGCGCTTCAACGATCGGTCTTGTGGCTCTGGCTGCCGGCACGCGCCTGCTGCCCGCTGCTGCTGCTGGCGCGCGTGTTGCCCGCATTGGACGACGCCCTGTTGCCGGGGTTGGTGTTGTTGTTGCCGCCGCTGTTGCTATTGCTGTTGTTGGTGTTTCCACCGCCACCATGGCTCTTGGAGCCCGCAGCGCGCGCTTCTTCCGAGCTGAACTCGTGGGCGTTGCCCGAGGCATGCGCCGCGCGGCCGCCTTCCGCAGCGATTTCGCGTTGGCGGTCGCTGTCCATGGATGCGAAGCCGCGGCCCGAGCCCGACTGGGACTGGTTGCGGTTGTTGTTGTTATTGCCCTGCTGGTTCTGATTTCCTTGGTTGGTGTTGGCCATGTGAATCTCCTGTAGGTTGAACAAGCTGCACACGAGGAATTTCGTGTGAAGGTTCACTGTCGGCGGGCTGGAACGGCCGGGCCGTAGGCGCGGGACTACCCGGCCGTAGGTGGCACTTGACGATGACCGCGCCCTGCCCGCGCAGCCGCCGGCAGCGCCAGAGTGCGCCTGCGGGCATGGAGGGGACGCCAGGGGCAAATCCACGGTTTTTTCTGGCAGGCGCGTAGGCCCGCTCCCACGGTGCCCGGCCACGGCATGCGGTAGCTTGCAGGCCTCAATTGCCGGAGAACGTTCATGGCCCGACTCGGAGCGCCTGCCCACCCGCCGTACGACACGGACCAGCCGCTCCCCGCGGGCATCCGCGGCCTGCCCACCACCTGCACCCTGGTCCTGGCCTATGCGGCCCTCATCGCCGGGATCTACTGGAACGCGGGCTGGTGGGCTGCGTGGTAGCTGCGCCTGCCGTCCTACACGCCGGTGCCCGGCCCCGTGATAGTTTTTTCATACCGCCATTCAAGGAGCCAGCCATGAGCGACGACCGGAGCCAAACAGGGGCCGTACCTGGCCGCCAACGCGTGGGCGGGCAAGCCATGGCCGCCGACCAGGGCAAGGCGCCCACATCGACCCGGACCCTCTGGAAGGGCGCGATCAGCTTCGGGCTGGTCCACATCCCCGTGGGCCTGTACTCGGCCACTGTGAGCTCGGGCATCGACTTCGACTGGCTCGACAAGCGGTCCATGGAGCCCGTGGGCTACAAGCGCGTGAACAAGGTCACGGGCAAGGAGATCGCCACGGCCGACATCGTCAAGGGCGTGGAGTACGAAGACGGCCGGTACGTGGTGCTGTCGCCCGAGGAGATCGCGGCGGCCTTCCCCAAGACCACGCAGACCATCGAGATCGAGGCCTTCCTGGACGCGGACGAGATTCCCTTCGTCTACCTGGAGCGGCCGTACTACACGGCGCCGCTCCAGCGCGGGGAAAAGGTCTATGCGCTGCTGCGGGAAGCGCTGCGCCACAGCAACAAGGTCGGCGTGGCCAAGGTCGTGATCCAGTCCAAGCAGCACCTCGCGGTGCTCATTCCCTGCGGGCGGGCGCTGATCCTCAACCTGCTGCGCTGGGGCGGCGAGATCCGCTCGTTCGAGCGGCTGAACCTGCCGCCGCTGGAGGCCAAGGCCGCCGGCATCAAGGATGCCGAGATGAAGATGGCCCTGCAGCTCATCGACGACATGACCCAGGACTGGGACGCGGACAGCTTCCGCAACTCCTTCGCCGACGAGATCCACAAGCTGGTGGAGGCCAAGGCCTCCGCCGGCCAGATCGCCGACGTCGCCAAGGTGGAGAGCGGCCCCGCCGTCGCGGCCGGCGCGGAGGTGCTGGACCTCACCGCCTTGCTCAAGCGCAGCCTGGAGGGCAACGCGCCCCCGAAGGCCAAGGGCAAAGCCAAGCTGGCCTCGGTCACGCGCCTGCCGGTGGCTACCAAGAAGTCCGCCAAGCCGGCCGCCAAGAAGTCCGCAGCCGCCAAGCCCGCGGCCCGGAAGACCGCGGCGCGGCGATCCGCTGCATAGGGAAAAAGAGGGCTTTGCACATGCCGGCCAAGGACTCCCTGGCGCTCTACCAGAAGAAGCGCAATTTCGCGGTGACGCCCGAACCGGCGGAGGGCGGCACGCCGGGCACCGAGGCATTGCAGTACGTGATCCACAAGCACTGGGCCAGCCGGCTGCACTACGACCTACGGCTGGAGCTGGACGGCACCATGAAGAGCTGGGCCGTGCCCAAGGGCCCGAGCTACGACCCGGCCGACAAGCGCATGGCCGTGCAGGTGGAAGACCACCCGATCTCGTACAACGATTTCGAGGGCCAGATCCCGCCCCGGCAGTACGGCGCGGGCCGGGTCATCCTCTGGGACCGGGGCTACTGGGTGCCCCTCGGCGACCCGGCCGAGGGCTACCGCCAGGGAAAGCTGAAGTTCGAGATCCATGGCCACAAGCTCCACGGGCGCTGGACCCTCGTGCGCATACACGGCCGCGGCAGCGAGAAGCAGCCCCCCTGGCTGCTGATCAAGGAACACGACGGGCTGGAGCGCCCGGCCAGCGAATTCAGCGTGGTCGACGAGATGCCCGACAGCGTGGCGGCGGCGGCCCGCATCGCCCCGCCTCCGGCCAAGGCGGCGGCACGGCGGCCCCGCCGCGGCGCGGGCGGCGAACCCGCGGCCGGCCTCGATGCCGCCCCCAAGGCATCGCTGCCCGGCGCGCTCGCCCCCCAGCTCGCCACCCTGGCCGACGGCCCGCCGCGCGACACCTCGGGCTGGCTGTGGGAACTCAAGTTCGACGGCTACCGCGTGCTCGCGCGCGTGGAGAAGGGCAAGGCCCGCATCTTCACCCGCAACGGCAACGACTGGACCGCGAAGATGCCCGCCCTGGCCCGGGCGGTGGCGGCGCTGCCGCTGCGGTCCGGCTGGATCGACGGCGAGGTGCTGGTGCTGGACCGGCACGGCATCCCCGACTTTCAGGCGCTGCAGAACGCCTTCGACGGGCAGGCGACGGAGTCCCTCGTCCTCTACGCCTTCGACCTGCCCTACGCCCAGGGGCGGGACCTTCGGCAGATGCCCCTGGTCGAACGCCGCGCGCTGCTGCGCGGCATCGTGCAGGCATCGCCCTTACCCCAGGTCCGGTTCAGCGAGGCCTTCGAGGCCCAGCCGTCCGAACTGGTCTCTTCCGCCTGCAAGCTGGGATTCGAAGGCGTCATCGGCAAGCTCAAGGAGGGCGCCTACGTGTCCCGCCGCAGCCCCGAGTGGATCAAGCTCAAATGCAGCCACCGCCAGGAGTTCGTGATCGGCGGGTACACCGACCCCCAGGGCTCGCGCACGGGCATCGGCTCGCTGCTGCTGGGCGTCCACGGCGAGGACGGCGCCCTGCGGTACGCCGGCAACGTGGGTACGGGCTTCAGCGAGCGCATGCTGGCGGACCTGCGCGACAGGCTCAAGGCCCTGCGCACGGAACACAGCCCGTTCGCCAACCCGCGCACGATCGGCCGGAAGGCGCACTGGGTGAAGCCCACCCTGCTGGCCGAAGTCTCGTTCGGCGAATGGACGCAGGACGGCAAGGTCCGGCATTCCGTGTTCCACGGCCTGCGCAGCGACAAGCCCGCCGCCGCCATCGTCCGGGAGACGCCCCGGCATATCGACAGCGCCGGCACGCCCCGGCGCGCGAAGGCCGCGCAAGCCCCCGTGCACGTGTCGCACGTGTCGAACCCGGACCGGGTGATCGACCCCGCCACGGGCACCACCAAGATCGACCTCGTGCGGTACTACGCCACCGTGGCCCCACTCCTGCTGCCGCACCTCAAGGGCCGGCCCGTGTCCCTGGTCCGTGCGCCCGACGGGGTGGAGGGCGAGCTGTTCTTTCAGAAGCACCTCGACACTGGCCGCATGGAAGGCGTGCGCCCGCTGGCCCAGGACCTCTACCCCGGCCACCCGCCGCTGCTCGAAATCGCCACCTCGCAAGGGCTGCTGTCGGCCGCGCAGATGAACACCGTGGAGTTCCACACCTGGAATGCCCGCAAGGACCGGATCCTGCGGCCGGACCGCATGACCTTCGACCTGGACCCGGGCGAGGGCGTGCCCTGGGCGCACGTGCAGGAGGCGGCGGCGCTGGTGCGCCTGATGCTGAGCGAGCTGGGCCTGCCGGCCTTCCTCAAGACCAGCGGCGGCAAGGGGCTGCACATCGTGGTACCCATCAAGCGCCTGCATGACTGGGACACCGTCAAGGGCTTCAGCCAGGCGATCGTGCAGCACCTGGCCCGCACGATTCCCCAGCGCTTCGTGGCCAAGAGCGGGCCCCGCAACCGGGTCGGAAAGATCTTCGTGGACTACCTGCGCAACGGCTTTGGCGCCACCACGGCCAGCGCCTGGACGGCGCGCGCCAGGCCGGGCATCGGCATATCGGTTCCCGTGGCCTGGCAGGAGCTGGACAAGCTGACCGGCAGCGCCCACTGGGACATCCGTACGGTGGGCGCGCGGCTGAAGACCGGCAACGGGCCCTGGGCGGAATACGCGGGCGCCGCGGTGGCGCTGGGCCGCGCGATGCAGGCGCTGGGCCACAGCGGCGGACAGCGCTGAACCGGCGCAGGCGTTGTCCTTACCTTTCGCTGGCGTCCGTCCGACAGGGCGCCCCGGGCGCGCTGGGTACCTTGGAGATTTCCACCCGCCACGGAGCCATTCATGAACACACCGAACCACCCCGCACCCACCCCGCCCCACCCGACCGTGCGGCAGCCGACCAACCCCCGGCAGAACCGGAACGCCTTCTACATCGCCGTCGTGGGCGCGCTGATCGCCCTGGTGGCCGTGATCGCCTTCAACCTGAAGGCCCCGAAGGGCCGACTGGACGCACCGGGCCAGGCATCCAGCGTGCCGTCTTCCCAGGGTCCCCAGCAAACCGGCGGGCCGGCCGGCCAGGGCAGCGTCCAGAGCACTTCGCCGCAGGCCGGCGACACGCCCACCGGCGCGGCGCGCGACGCGATGGGCGCGCCCGCGGGGGCGGCGCCGGCGTCCAACTAGCCGTTGGCGTCCTTCGAAGGCACGAAAAAAATCCCCTTCCCGGGGATTTTTTTCGTGCACCGGTCAAGCCTTACTTCGACGGGTCCTTGGACTTCGCGCTGCTGCCGTGCTGCGCCTGGCTGCCGTTCTGCTCGCGGTGGGAGCGCCAAGTGTTGAAGTCCTCCGAGAACTTCTTGTAGCGCTCGCCACGGTAGCTTTCGTAGTCGTTATCCAGGTTGCGCACCTGCTCATCGCGCCAGCGTGCGTAGTCCGGGTCATAGCCCTGCTGCGACTGCTGCTGGGAGCGCTCGGCGGCGAAACGGCCCGAGTCGCCATAGAAGCCGCCGCCGAAGCGGTCCTGCCGCCCCTGCCCGGACTGGCGGCCGTAGTCGTCGTTCCAGCCGCCGCTCTGGCGCGAGCCGCTGGCGTAGTCAAAGCCCTGCTGCTGGCCGCCCCAGCGCTCGCCCTGGTAGCGCTGGCCCGGGCCGGCGTAGGGGCCGTAGCCGCCGCGCGCGCCGTATTCCGACTCATAGACGTTCTGCCCGCTCCCGTAGCGGTCAGAGCCATAGCGATCAGATCCGTAGCGCTCGGACCCGTAGTCGCCGCCCTGGCCGCCAAAGCGCTCGTAGCCGCCGCCTTGCCGGGACTGCGACGGGTAGCCGCGGTCCTCCGGGCCGGTGTCGTGGCGCCCGCCGCCACGGTATTCGTTCTGCGGGTACCTGCTGCCGCTGCGGTCGCTGTCGTGGTCGCGCTCCGGGCGGCGCTGGTCATTGTCTTCACGGTATGCCATTTGCAATCTCCTGAGTGAGCATGGGGGACGGGGAACGCATGGGGCGAATTCCACATGCGAGCGGGTCATGCTCGGCCCCGGAACCGGGCCGCCGTGTAGGCCGGGCCCTACGGGAGCGTAGGCGGCGCACAACGATACAAATCCGCACGGCTATCCGCAAAACCGCTATCTCCTGAAACCCGGGCGTCTTGAAACGGCCACAAATGCCCGTATCATTAGCACTCACCGAAGACGAGTGCTAACACCGCCCTCGCCTGCCGGCAGTTTGGAGGCGCCTGGACGGTCCAGGCGCCGAGGAAGTCAGTTTTTTCACTGAAAACAGGAGCAATGCAATGAACCTTCGCCCCCTGCACGATCGCGTGATCGTCAAGCGTATCGAAAGCGAAACCACGACCGCCTCCGGCATCGTGATCCCCGACAACGCCGCTGAAAAGCCCGATCAAGGTGAAGTGCTGGCCGTAGGTCCCGGCAAGAAGAACGACAAGGGCGAGCTGATCGCCCTGAACGTGAAGGTCGGCGACCGCGTTCTGTTCGGCAAGTATTCGGGCCAGACCGTCAAGATCAAGGGCGACGAGCTGCTGGTCATGAAGGAAGACGACCTGTTCGCGGTCGTCGAGAAGTAATTCACTCCCCTTTTCATAGCTGCTCGCGCTTATCTGGTAAGCGTTAGAGCCTGATTTGATTCAAATTCTTTGTAGGAGCCAAAAATGGCAGCAAAAGACGTAGTTTTCGGCGGCGAAGCCCGCGCCCGCATGGTTGAAGGCGTGAACATCCTGGCCAACGCGGTCAAGGTGACCCTGGGCCCCAAGG
>Ga0222425_100169_pt1 | contig 48052 bp, 45 predicted proteins | sample 2B1ome_2_FD_180089 | JGI IMG/M metagenome (GOLD analysis project Ga0222425, IMG submission 180089) | Enriched microbial communities from leaf-cutter ant dump, University of Wisconsin, Madison, United States - 2B150A (version 2) | ecosystem: Environmental > Terrestrial > Nest > Insects nest > Nest... | reverse complement strand
TGCTTCGATGGCTACTTTAGCCTTGAATTCCGGACTGAAATTGCGCCGTGTTCTTTTACTCATAGATCGCTAAATTTAGATGGTTTTTCCACCTTAGCTACCTGTCCAGTTTTTGGGGAGCATTATAGGCTAACCGATAATCTGCTCAACTTCCTGCATTTTGACCATCTTGCCAATCGCTACGACGATTACACGCTAGCGGGAGCATCTCTGATGACCAGATTCAGGGATCGTTCTTTTACAAGTTGCTTTAAACAAAAATTTTATGATCGCCGGACAACGGGACATCAATCGCTGCCCCATTTGGAAAGGTGTCTGGGATGCCATTTACAGATATCAAAGCATCTTCATCACATCCAGGATGTGTACATTGTGGAACACCAGTCGTGTGGTGCCTGTAAAGAATACTTAAACGAAGATAAGCTTGCCGGAGATGAGGGGCCTGCATCGTAAATTCGCGAAAGCCCTCGGGCCTTCGGAAATTTCTGTTTTAACCTGTCGGTTAATGCAGCATCTTTCCTGAAGCGAATAAGAATAATATCCTTATCGTGGTGCGAAACCGGCTCAAAAATAACGGGGACAGACATGCGTATTTTGTGTTATTGAGTAGCGATTATAAGCAAAACCAGGAAAAAACAGCGCAATGCGCATTTTGTGCTGTTTTCTATTTAAAGGTATGGTTATCAAGATCATTAAATGTGTTAACATATCTTTTTGTAAATATAGAAACATGCGTGTGTTTTTGAGTTAGCTGCAACCTTAACAACAGAGCACAAACAAACGACAAATGACAATAAAAAAAATACTTATAGTCTTAAACATCGCCGGACTTTTAGCTTCTCTTGTTTGGTTATATAACCAACGAGAATTAGAACCACTAATTACTTCAATTGGACTTGTTGCGACATTAATTGCACAATTGTATGCTGAAAACAACAACAATTCTGACAACGTAACTATGAAACAAAAGGGTGGTAAAGGCTCAAAAAATTATCAATCAAAAGGCGACATCATTATAAATAAGAAAAATGATGAATGATAAAATAAATAAGCAGGAAGGTGGCGAAAATTCGACCAATTTGCAGGGACAAAGCATCGTTATCAATCAAGGGATAACTTATCAAGACGCAAAGAATATCGCTACTGATGTTTTTAGATCAAACTATTTAGAGTTATCAGCAAAAGCAGCAGAGACCGCCAAACAGAGAGCCGAAGAATTAGTAGATGACTTTTTGACTGAAGTTCAAAAACGAAGCCCTGAATCTATAAATTCAATGGAAAATCCTGGCATGCAGTATGCAATATTCACCGCACAAAAGGAATATGCAAAAACCGGTGACAAAGATTTATCGGATATGTTAGTTGATATTCTTGTTGACCGAGCAGGTCAACAAGAAAGAAACCTCAAGCAAATTGTATTGGACGAAAGTTTATCAATTGTACCTAAACTTACTCTGAGTCAACTCGACACTCTTACAATTATTTTCATATTAAAATATTCAAGGAACTTTCAAGTAGGTAGCGTTCCACTACTAAAGAAATATTTGGAAAGTTTCATTTTACCATTTACTTCAACTCTCTCAAAAGAAGCCTCCTTATATCAACATCTTGAATTTGCAGGATGCGGTTCTATAAGTATTGGTTCATCAAAGATTGAAAGTATAATATCAAAGACATATAAAGGAATTTTCAGCAAAGGTTTTACAAAAGAAGATTTTGAAAAAACAGAAATACCATTTGAAAAATATCCCCAAATCATTATGCCTTGTTTACAAGACAACTCTAAACTTCAATTAGCGGCAATTGATGACGATGCATTAACTGAACGAGCGAAATCACTTAATATTGAAGACGCTGAATTGAATAAGCTAAAACCTTTAATGAACAAAAATAAAATGAACGAGACCGAAGTCAAGGAACTTCTAAAACAACAAGGAGAATTTATGAATTCACTTCTTGACATTTGGGATAATTCTCATCTCAAAAACATGACATTAACGAGTGTAGGAATAGCAATAGCGACTGCTAACCTTAGACGAAAAACAGGAATTTCGGTGGACTTAGGAATTTGGATAAAGTAAAGGCAGCAGCTAACGGGGGTTTTGTACAAGTGTGGCTGGACGGAAGTAATGTGGTCTTTAAATCATTTTTCAGCAGAGGTTCGGGCTGAACAAGCAATGCTGATCAGTAATTCTTAACTTCAAAAAATAATTTCAAATCAGCAGCGGTTCCAGGCAGACGGATTGCTAATTCCACACCTGCACAAAGCCCTTTACGTTATGCGTCATGCTAAACAACACCATGCTAAAATTAAAGATTAAAATAAATGTATCTAGCAAAACTTAATATTTCAAATTTCAGAGGTGTAAGAAAAGCGGAGATAAAACTATCTCAACACTTCATATTGTTAGGGAACAACAATTCTGGGAAGAGTACAATAATTGATGCAATTGGTTTGGTTTTAGGTAAAGAATCACTTGTTAGAAATATTGGCGATTGGGATTTTTTTGGAGGTAACCCACAACCGCAAGACAGAATTATTATCAATGGGCTCTTGACTGGTTTTGCAGTTAATGACGAAGCAAGAAATAAAGAATGGTTTAACAATATTAACGGGGGCATTCCAAAATGGTACAATGAAGAAACTGGTGAAGTTCTAAATGCTCAAGATGATCAACAAAGCTTAAAGCTTGCAGTAGAAATTGGGTTTGCAGCAAGATTTAATAAGGAGGATTTAGAATTTGAAACAATAAGATACTTTTCATCAGGTATAACTGACCCATTTGAGGAAGAAGGTTTAAAAAATGTAAGCAGAGAATTAAATAGGCAAATTGGTTTTTTTCTTATCCCGTCAAAAAGAAACTGGGAGAAAATAATATCATTCAGTTCTGAAATATTTAGGAAAGTAGTAGATTTTCAAGAAGCAATTCCTGCTGACAGTATTTTCCAAATTAGAAATGATTTACGGAATAATTCACATGGCATAGAAAAAGAATCACCATTCAAAGAAATTGTTGACCGAATCAATTTAGAAATTAAAGGTTTCGCAAGTAAAGAAATGAATCTAAATTTCTTACCGACTAATGCGGATATTGAAAGTGCAAGGAATAGCATTACGCCTTTCCTATTAGGCAGAGGAAATACCAATATTCCCTTAGGTTCGCATGGGTCCGGGTTAGTTTCTTTGCAAACTCTTTTATTGCTTCTTGAATTTGGAAGATTTCGACAAGCCAATCAACAGAATTTTATCCTTGCTGCAGAGGAGCCAGAACTTCATATGCATCCTGGTATGCATAGAAGATTAATTGGTAGAATAAGAGGATTAAGTACTCAAACAATTATCTCAACCCATTCCCCCGAAATTGCGGCATACTATAAGCCAAATGAAATAAATATTGTAGAAACCCAAGAAGATGGTAATACAAGAGTGTCGCCATTAGTTGAAAAAAACACACCACCTCAGAATGCATTGATGAGGTTGTTTACGATTTATAGGAAAGAAACAAGTGAGGCTTTAATGCATTCAAAAATCATTATCCCAGAAGGTGTTTCTGAATTTTATTGGTTGAATAAATTAGTAAGTGCATTTATTACCACTGAAGGATGGAATGTGACAGATACAATAGCATCATTTGGTATTATCCCAACGCAAGATTCAAATGTTGTCCAATCATATACAGCCCTTAGTAGAATTGGAACTTTCTTAATACCTTTTGTTGATGGTGATACTGCTGGAAAAGGGTATGTTACAAACTTAAAAAATGAAGTGAAAAAACCACCCTTCATCTTACAGTTAAAGGATAACCACTTTTTAGAACACCTAATCGCATGGATAATTTTACCTAACAATGAACTGGAAGAAGCTAAACTAAGGGCCATTTTGGAACAAAAGCAAATAGATTATTATGATATAAATGCATTAGGAGCCTTGCTTGCCAATGATTATAAAAGTTATTGGAAAGTGCATGATGAATTAATTGAAATAATGGTTGAAACACCTTCCTACTCTCAAAAAGTAAGAAATCTAATAAAGGCTCTTGATAAAATAGTAATAGGGTGTGACCCCAGCATATTAATTCCGGAATGGGTAATAAATGAAGATGTTTCTACTGCTGATACAATTGTTTTAACTCTGAATATTTATTAAGTGAGGAAAGTTATAGTATATACAGGGCAGGCAGGAACAGGGAAAACATATTCATTGATGCAATTACTAACCCAAATCCTTCCACAAAGGGAATGGCAAAAATATGAAGCTGTTCTTGCTTTAACATTTATGCATGGCTCTAGGAAAAGACTTGAATCAAATTTAAAGTTCGTTAATACAGATTTCAAAGTAAAGTGCGAGTGCTCAACTATTGACAGTTTCGCCTTAAATATTCTAAATAGGTTTAGAAGTTATTTAGAGTTAAGTAAGCCAATAAGTATAAGTCTAAATGGGGTTGACTCTGAAGGTCAATTCGATATTCAATTAACACTAGACTCAATACACAACAAAACTATTAAACTTCTAAATTATGAGTCAGTAAAAACATTTATTTCTAATTCTTATCCGTACATAATAATAGACGAGTTTCAAGATTGTAATGGTACTTTATTAGAAATAGTCAAATTACTGACAAGTTCAACAAATGTCTTGATAGCGGCAGACCCATTCCAACAATTATCAGATACTGAAGAATGTGAAGGAATGAATTGGATATTAGAAAATGAATTTGAAGTAATTGACTTAGATTCTGGAGGCGTTAAAAGAACTAATAATAGTAAAATACTAAATACAGCAACTTGTTTAAGAAAAGGTGAAAATATAAATGGCACTAAAGTATATATTACTCCTTCTGCAAAGGCGTTGACATCCTACTTTTTAAAGACCAATATTTACTACAATATCGGCATTGGGAATATCGCTATTATTTCCCCAACAATGAAGAGCAAATTTGTAAAAGACGCCATAGATTCCTTATCAACAACCTATACCTTTAAAAAAGGGAGGCATAATGGAAAAACAATTGGCCCATACAACAAATTGCTTGGAAGTGATGGATATGCGAATGTTGATGAACTCTTAATAGAAATTCCGAAACGTCATTTGAATAAGTTAGACCTTAATAAACTGAAATCAAAAAATAATTTTATTCTAAATCGATGTTGCGAAAAGAGTTTAAAGAAAATGGCTCTCCGAAATTTAGAAGAAGTTCCCTATGATGATTTTGTATATACACTAAATCAATTCATTCATACTCATGATAACTTTTATCGCAAAGAAAGAACGTCTAAATTAACAGTAACTACCATTCATGCTGCAAAAAATAGAGAATTTGACACAGTAATAATTTTGTGGCCTTATGAAGTTTCTGGAAACACTCTCTACAAAAGAAAGTTACTTTACAATGCTATTACTAGAGCTAAGACAAATGCAATTATTATTGTACAAAGCAAGACGATGGACTTACAAAATTTGGCCGATGACGATTTGTTTGGATTAATCATTGACATTGAATAATATGACAGAAGCACGAACGCATAACAGCACATTTGCAATAGGCGGGGTTTCGTGCTCCGCAGACAGTTTAGTGGTAGCCGAAAGTTTTGTGCTCCGTATAAACATTTGTGGTAAAAATCCCGCCCATCGCAAATCTGCAAAACGTTATATTTAATTATCCCCACTCCAAAGCAGACAACCGTCACCATAACTTAAAAAGCGGAATCCTTCTTCCAAGGCATACTGGTACACTTTCTTCCAGCTATCGCCAATGAGCGCCGCTACTAATAACAGCAATGTTGATTGAGGCTGGTGAAAATTGGTGATCAAACCTTTAATAATCCGGAACGAATAGCCGGGCGCTATTATTATTTGTGTACGGGTCACCAGTCGCTCCGACGGACGACTTTGCATATATCCGAGCAGGGCCTGCAATGCCACCAATGCAGTGACTTCGGTCGTAGTTTCGTAGGGCAACCATTGTGCAACGGCTATTTGGTTGCCCTGTGGTTGTATTCCCTGCGTCAGACGAAGTCCTATCCAGTACAGACTCTCCAAGGTGCGTGCCGATGTTGTGCCCACAGCTACAATGGGTTTTCCTGCTTCTATTTGATGTATCAGCGATTGTACGAGCGTAGTGTCGACTTCTATCCATTCCGCGTGCATATCATGATCCTGCATGGTTTCGCTCTTTACCGGCCTGAAGGTTCCGGCACCTACATGTAGCGTAACCCTGGCCGCCGACACTCCGGAGGCTTGCAACTGCTCCATAAGGCGATCGGTGAAATGCAATGCGGCAGTAGGTGCAGCTACACTACCCTCTTCCTTTGCAAATATGGTTTGATAACGGGTTTCGTCGTGCGCTTCTGCTTTCCTGTTCAAATAAGGTGGCAAGGGAACGCTTCCTGCATAATGCAATACGTCGGCAAAACTTATATTCTGGTCCCAATAAAAATGAAGTATAAAATTCCCTCTCTCCCGCTGATGACATTCCGCCTTCAGGGTCAGTGATAGGCCGTTGTCGATATTCACCTGTAACTGTAAAATGCCGTTTTTCCAGCGTGCAGCACCGCCTACCAGACATTTCCAGTACACCTCTTTTTTCTGACCCATGGCTGTTGGTACATCAGCATACCTTTCATCAGGTTCGAGGCAAAAAACTTCAATTTTACCGCCGGTAGTTTTCTGAAAAAGTAAGCGTGCGTGTACCACTTTGGTTTGATTAAAAACCAGGAGTGTTTCTGGCGGCACAAGGGATGGAAGCTGGCTATAGGTAGTATCTCTGATATCCCCATCCCTGTACACCAGCAATCTCGACTGATCGCGTTCTTCCAAAGGGTAACGAGCTATTTGTTCATCAGGCAGATCGTACGTATAATCCTTGATGCGAAGTGCTGCAGGGTGCATATTTCGTTGATATCTCTGCGTTTGCAGAAATGCTCCGGCTATAGCAGGAAGCCATTAAAAGTTATTGATTAAGGAAAAAGCAGAATACCTCTTTAGGTCCGTGTACACCTGTAACCAGGGTTTTCTCTATATCGGCGGTTCGGCTGGGTCCTGTATTCAGGTTGACCATAGATGGAAGTTGGCCGTTGTATTTTTGTTTCATAAGCTTTAATGCATCTGCAATATCGGCTACAATCTGGTGGGGTTGTACCACAATGATATGAACGGGAAAATACACCGGCGCAACGCGGCCGTGATTTTGACGGCTGCTGAACAGAAAACTTCCTGTCCGGGCCACAGCTACCTCACAGTCGGTAATACATGCCTGGGCCATTTCATGCGCGGGATTAAATTCACGTACAAACGACAGTTTGTTATTTACAAGAAAGGAGAACAAAGGCTTGTGAGCACACAGCACTTCTGTCCAGCCACGGCTTTCGGCCAGCAAACTGATATTTTTTAATAGGTCTGCCTGGGTATTGCAGAAAACAAAATGTCCTCCGGATTTGCTAAACTGCGCGGCGAAGGATTCTTCCAGCGTGCCATCGGTTTGGACCGCAAAGAAAGACGACGAAGGATGATTTTCGACTTCCGGATAAGGAAGTGCCACGGATTCCTCATGTAATGCAATCCGTATTTTCCTCAGAATATTCTCTCTTGCTTTCGATGTTTTGAATGTCTGCATCCTGCCTGAATTTATAAAACCTTTCCCCAACGGAAAGCGAGCGCTAAGGTACTAAGTTATTTATTATAGAAGCGCGGGTGATATTGTTCCAACGTGTTCCGGAGGTAGGTCCGGTCGAGATGTGTATATATTTCGGTGGTGGTAATACTCTCGTGCCCCAGCATTTCCTGTACTGCTCTCAGATCGGCACCGCCTTCCACTAAATGGGTGGCGAAGCTATGCCGGAGGGTATGAGGATGTATATTTTTTTGTAAGCCTGCCCGCCTGGCGGCATCTTTGATAATATAAAACACCATAACCCTTGATAAGGCAGCACCCCGTCGATTGAGGAACACAATATTTTCCATTCCTTTGGCGGGATTAACCTTATTGCGAACGGTTTGCAGGTAGATATCGATATACTTTAATGCCTCGTCACCAATAGGTACCAGTCGTTCTTTATCACCCTTACCAACTACGCGCAAAAAGCCTACTTCCGGATAGATATTGGTTATCTGAAGGCTAACAACTTCACTTACACGAAGTCCACTGCTATACATGGTCTCGAGCAAGGCACGATTACGCTGTCCTTCGGCTGTACTGTGGTCGATGGCACCGAATAGTTTATCAATTTCGTCCGGACTCAAAACATCGGGGAGTTTTCGCTGTAGCCGCGGTGCTTCCAACAATATGCTGGGGTCGGCACCAATAATTTCTTCGAGCAAAAGATACTTGAAAAAAGCACGAATACCTGAAATTATGCGCGCCTGCGATGCTGCAGCAAGTTCCTGCTCGTGTACTGAAGCTACAAAGCTTTGTAGCTGCGCCAAAGTAATAGCTTCCGGAGCAGGATTGTCAAAAGTATGTAAGTAGGTGGCCAGCATACGTACATCATGTACGTATGCGCTTACCGAATTGGCAGATAATGATTGCTCGAGTTGCAAATAGGAGCGAAAACCTTTAATATAAACCTCCCACATGGAAACCTAAGCGTTCAATAAAAGGATGAAGAATAGATTATTCGGCAGCATCGCGGATTTTATCCAGCCAGTCGCCTAATTTACGAGCCTCCTGCTCCGAAAGTACACCGGAGATAAGCCTGTACGATTCCTGTGCAAGACGGTCGGTTTCGTTGATCAATGTAAGGCCTTTTTCTGTAAGCGTAACATCAATCATTCGTCTGTTTACCGCATTGTTAACCCGGTTGACAAGTCCTTTTTCAACCAACTTTTCCAAAATTCGGGTAACATTGGAAGTTCGGTGTATCATTCGTTCCTGAATACCGAAAGCACTGATAGGCTTACCCTTTTGTCCGCGCAATATGCGCAAAACATTGAACTGCGGAGCTGTTAACTTGTACTGCTTCAAATCCTGCTGCATCCGGTCTTCGATCCAGTTGGCAGTAAAGATTATATTGAGATACGCCCTCTGAAAATGATCGGTGAACTGCTGCATTTTCAATTCTTCTTCCAATTTCATGGCTGACGGCTTATTAAATTGTACTTTAGTAAACTATTTTTGGAACAATCGCGACTAAGCGGTGTAATACAAGATGAATTCTTACATGTTGAATACATGCCGGAATATATTGTATTTATGGAAAATAATATGGCAGCGAAAGTAAAAAAAATAACGAATAAATATTGGAAAATATTAGTTGATGCAGCTACCGGATTCAGCAACGATAAAGGCATGAAACTGAGTTCTGCACTTGCCTATAGTACCATATTCAGTTTGCCGCCTATGCTGCTACTCGTCATCATTTCGGGCGGCGCTATATATGGCCAGGACGCGGTTCAGGGAAAAATATTCACGGAACTTAAAGATATCGTTGGCTCAAATACTGCGTTACAGATCCAGGATGTCATCAAAGGACTACAATCACAGAAAAATAGTTTTTTGGCAACCATTGTGGGGTCCATTGCCCTCGTAATTGGCGCTACCGGTATATTTGTTGAGATACAGGATTCGTTGAATCTTATCTGGGGGGTAAGGCCGAAAGCAAAAAAAGGTTTTGTGAAATTGCTTATTAACCGGGTACTTTCCTTTTCGATGATTATTGGTCTGGGATTTTTATTGATAGTATCACTCATTGTAAATGCGCTGCTGCTGGCCATGAGCAATTATCTGTTGCAATTGCTACCCGAATTACCCATCAATGTACTGAGCTTCGTTAATACGGCGCTTATTTTTTTCGTGATTAGCTTTTTGTTTTCCGTAATTTTTAAAATGCTGCCCGATGTACGCATTAAATGGAAACAGGTATGGCCCGGCGCCTTTGTTACTTCTGCATTGTTCCTTCTCGGAAAATTCCTGATTGGAATTTATATTAGCAATACCAATACAGTCTCGCTGTATGGTGCGGCAAGTTCCATAATCGTACTATTGCTATGGATATATTTTTCTGCAGCAATTCTGTATTTCGGTGCCGAATTTACCCGTGCCTATATAGAGTATCATGGAAAAAATATTGAACCCAACAGCTATGCGGAGTATAGCGAAAAGCGACTCCTGAAGCAATTACAGGAACAACATATCTTAAATTAAACCTTCCGGTACATTTTGTACAATAGTAATTATTTCCGCCGGATTGCAACACAAGGGAGTGTTTTGCGGACCGGGCACATAAATTCTACCGGAGCTATTTCTTTCCCCAAAATACCGGCAGCACACTCAGAAGTGCGCCGGAAGCCAATAATATCATTATAGGTTTAAGCACACCCGCAATACCTTTACCCCGAAGTATTACCTCATTAACCGCATCCAGGCTCCAGTGTAAAGGCGAAGCCAGCGCTACGAGCCGCATGGATTCGGGTAGTATTTCAACAGGTACCCATACACCACCCATAGCAGAAAACAGGACCACTGATATAGCCCCAAAAGGCATTGCCTGATTGGCGGTTTTGAAAACGCTTCCGATAAAATAACCATAACTCACGGCTGCAAATGCTATAGCAATACTTATGGGAAACAGCGTCCAGGGATGTGCACCCAGGCTTAACCGCGGCAGACCAAACACGGGCAGCAAGTACAATCCTACAAGCAACATTACAAAGAACTGGAGCATACATACCAGTACGTAAAATACAATTTTACCAAGACCCACTTTTCGGGTGGCCGAGGGTATAAGGCGTATGCGTAATGCGCTGCCTTCGTCACGCTCGCGTATCATATTGCCCGAAATGGGCACTACAATCAGGAACATTCCAAATATAGCCCAGGCGGGTACATTATGCTGCACCGAGTTCATAGAAGGACTGATTTCTACTTCTTTTTCGAGGCTTTGCTCCTGTACGGGCAACACATCCAGTGCTTCAAGATTTACACTCACTTCCCCGTCCTTACCATTCATTTTGCCAATACGCTCGAGCAAAATTTCCGTTTTCACCTGCGTGAGGTATTGATTGAGTGCAAAATTCAGGGCGCTGCGAAAAGAAGGCTTCACCACGGGGTCAAACAGCAGTTGTATAGCAGGTTGACCAGGGTTATCCATTATGGGCAAATTCACTTCCATTCCCAGCGACCTGGCCATTTCCCTGGCCATAAGGTTGGAAGTATGTACCAGTGTAGCGGTAGTAGCTTCTGGGATAATAATACCCATCTGGTAATCGCCGCCTTTAAGTAGGTCACGAAGATTTACATTGCTGACCGGCGCATCCTTTAGTGTATCTATAACCTGAAAACTTTTGTTTTTCCTGAGTCCCTGCACAATCTTCTCTCCGGCCGAACCCTTATCCTCATTAGCCACCAGTATCTCAAACTTCATTTCCTGATAGTCGCGGTAGGGGGCATCCTGTACTACGGCCATCACTATAATAAGTGCTGCCGGCATGATAAGCAGCAGCAGCAATCCTCCCGGATCGCGCAATAAGAGCAGAAGTTCTTTTCGGAGTGTAGCAAACACGGCATCAATTTTAACCGGAATAAATTTACTTCCCGTACTGCGTAAAAACAGAAACGAGTGACAGCAAAGATACTGCCACTCGTTAAGACGATGAAGTTTTGTTTATCTAAAAGTACTATCCTTCACACCGCTGTTAGCTTTTGCGGTGGTAACGGTGATAGTGCCCTGGCCAACCAATTCAATGGTGAATGGAAATTTGTAGCCGTTTCCATTTTTTACTTCTTTATAATCGGCGTACTTTTTAATGGAAACCCGCGTGCCATCGCCCCTGCCTTTGGTTTCTACAGCTTTTACCAATAAGCCGGTGGCTGTGCTGTAATATTCTGTGGTACGGGTATCGCCGTCGTCAGAAACTTTTTCAAGCGTATATACTTCTATATTGTCAACACGCTCTTTATCTAACAATTCGTACGTGATACCATACTTCTCCGGATGCAACAGCACCTGAAGATCAGCATCCTTCTTATAGGAATTTACCATGTCCGCAGGCAGCTCCTGTTTTTGTCCGCCGCCTTCCATAAATCCGGTAGTGCCGTTGATTACAAGTTTTTGTTGAACGGCATTACCGATCATAAATACCTGTTTCATTTTCTCAGGTGAAACGGTAGCAATAGTTACTCCCTGTTTCATACCCATTCCGTCCATATCACCTGAAATAAGCAGGTCTTTTAAACCTTCTATCGCCGCTTTGCCACCGATAGCGTCAATGTATTTAGCCAGCACTTTCTCCGCATCCATACCATCAATTACTTTCGTCTCAACCGGTTTTACCTTGTTGCCATAACCGTCAAAGAATTTGAGCTCGCCGTTAGCTGCAAACTTCTTCAGCTTAGGAATTTCCGATTTATTACCTACAACTATAATATGGGTATTACCGGTAGCCAGGTATTTATTGGCGGCCTCCTGAACATCTTTAGCAGTGATTGCGCTTAAATTCTTCAGATAGTTTTTGTAATAATCTTTGGGCATCTTGTACCGATCGATATTAATCGCGTACTGCGCAATCGTCTGCGGGTTTTCCAGTCCCAACGCAAAAATGCCGCTCAGGTAATTAATTGCACCCTGTAATTCTTCCTGACTAACCGGCGTCGAACGCAGCAGGTTCATTTCTTTCAACATTTCTGTAATGGAACTGTCGGTAACTTCATTGCGGCATTTTACATCTACCGAAACCTGCCCTACCACTTCATCAGACCTGATGGAAGAATTAGAACCATAGGTCCAGGCATGGGTTTCGCGCAGGTTGTTATCGAGGCGCTGGAAACTACCGCCAAGAATCTGGTTCAGTACGCGTGTTTTAATTACATCGGGCGTACCTATCATTAGATCGATAGGGTGCGTTATACTTACTACGCTTTGTACCGCACCATCGCGTACTACAAAATCAACCTCCGTAGCCTCAGGCTGCTTTACGGCAGGCAATTGTGCCTTCATCACCGGACCACGCTGCCATTTTCCAAAATACTTATTGGCAAGTTCCTTTGCTTTAGACAGGTCAATATCGCCTACTATCGCCAGATAAGCCACATTTGGACGGAAATAGGTTTTGTAATAGTCCATGCAATCTTCCAATGTCACATTCTTAATGGTTGTTTCATTGGGTACCTCGCCATAAGGGTGATTGCTTCCGTAATTCAGTACAGCCGATACGCGACTCATCATCGCATCCGCATCATTTCGGTTAGCGTCCAGTCCGGAAAGCGTTTGCTTGCGCAATTTTTCCAGTTCAGCTTGTTTAAAATCTGCGTTCAGCAGTGCATCGCTCATAAGGTCGAGCATTTTTTCCTGGTATTTGGTTAGCGAGCGGCCAAATATTCCCTGGCTGCTGGCACCTACATAGGCTGCAATAGCATCTACTTCTTCGTCAAATTTATCTTTACTGCGGTTTTTAGTCCCGCTGGTAATCAGTTCTCCTACAAAGGAAGTAATACCTGCCTTATCGCCTTCGGGTTCGGGTTGTATATCCAATTGGATAGAATAAGTAACGACAGGCAGTTTGTGGTTTTCTACCACAAATACTTTAAGACCGTTTTCGAGGGTGAAGGATTCTGCTTCACCAAGTTTAATTTCGGGTGCAGGACCGGGCTTAGGCCTGATACTACGATCTATTTTTTGAGCAAATGTTGCTGTAAAAAGCGACAAAGCACATATGGACAAGATTAATTGTTTCATTTTGAATTAGATTGATTTTAGAATTGTACAGCGAATTTTGTTCAGAATAGATTTAGTAATTCCTTGGTAAATAGTGAACTACCAGGCTGTTTTCCTTAGTAAGATATTTATTCGCTACACGTTTCAGGTCTTCCCGTGTTACTTTCTGATAACGTTCCAGTTCGGTATTGATCAGGTTAGTGTTTCTGAAAAAGGTATAGTTAGTCGCCAGGTTTTCGGCGATACCTGAAATGCTGGCGTTCTGAGATACAAATGCATTTTCAGCCTGACTTTGAAGTTTATTAAACTCAGCTTCCGTGATCAATTCTTTTTTAACCTTTTCAATTTCAACATTCATTGCCTTTTCCAAAGCATCCGCAGTCACATTTTGATTAGCGATGGCCAGCATAAATACCAGCCCCGGATCCTGCAATGGCGGTGCAAAAGCGCCCACATTCACAGCCTTTTGCTCCTTATCAACTAACTGTTTCTGGAAGCGGGAGCTTGCTCCGTCAGACAAAACACTGTTGAGCAACATCAGAGGATAATAGTCGTCGCTGTTCATTTCAGGAATATGGAATACCTGAATTACAGCAGGAAGCCGAACCATGGGATCGTGGAAGGTAACGCGTTTACCTTTTTTCTGTTCTGGTTCTCTTTCAATATTTCGTGGAATGGGCTTTGTGCTTTTCGGAATTTCGGAAAAATACTTATTGATCCACTCTTTAGCCTGAGCCTGGTCGAAGTCTCCGGCAACTACCAGTACCGCGTTATCGGGTACATAAAAGGTGCGGTAAAATTCCATAAACTCAGAATACTTGGCTTCGTCGATGTATTGCTCTTTACCAATAGGCGTCCAGCGATAAGGGTGCTTGGTATAGGCATTCTGAAAAACCACATTCTGGAATTGACCGTAGGGACGGTTATCGTACGATTGTTTCTTTTCTTCTTTTACTACTTTACGCTGGGTTTCGATACCTACGCTATCAATTTTAGCCCAATGCATTCTTTCAGACTCCATCCACAAGCCGAGCTCCAGCTGGTTGGAAGGCAGTACCTCATAATAATACGTACGGTCGTGAGAAGTATTCGCATTCAATACGCCGCCGTTGTTTTGAACTAATTTAGCGTACTCAGCGCGTCCGATATGCTCGGAACCTTCAAACAATAAATGTTCAAAAAAGTGAGCAAAACCCGTACGTTGAGGATCTTCATTTTTGGAACCTACATGGTACATTACAGACACCGAAACAATAGGTGTTGTATGATCTTCATGAAGGATTACATGCAAACCATTCGGTAAATCATACTCTGTAAACGTAACATTCCCCTTTTGTGCGACGGCAGCAAATGCTCCCAGGGCAACGAAAGCAGAACTTAAAATAAATCGTTTCATGAAAAAATTGATTTTATAAAGAATTCAGGCAAAGATATAAGATTCAGCAATCAATATTCTACCACATAAAGGGGGAATATAGTGTATCTGAGTGTGTTACAAAAAAAAGTTGTTGCCGTTTCAGGGAAAGGCAACAACGCTGCGCGAATCCGCGCATTATATCATTTTATGCAGAAAAAAAATTAAGGCAGAAAATCGGTGGAAGACTGAATTCTTTCAGGACAACCATATTTATCGCGGGATGAAGCGCAGGATTGAAAAACAACACAGGCGAATGCCACCACCACCACTACGCTCCAGATTTTGTATATTTTTTTCATTGTATAAATAAATTGAACAGTATGATTTACTAATTTTTTGCAATAATAAATAAAAATGCTGTTTAAAAAAACGCTTGCTATTTTTGCAGCGAAAATAATAAAAAATCAGCATGCAGCTACATTTTATTGCAATTGGCGGGGCCATTATGCACCAACTGGCCATCGCTTTACACAATAAAGGTTTTCAGATTACAGGCAGCGATGATGAAATTACCGATCCGGCAAAGACCAACCTGGCAGCCGCCGGACTATTGCCAGCCGCATTTGGATGGTTTCCCGAACGCATACATGAACAATTGGATGCCGTAATCCTGGGTATGCATGCTAAAGAGAATAACCCCGAACTGATACGCGCACGCGAACTGGGGCTAAAGGTGTACTCCTTTCCCGAATACATGTATGAAGTTTCGCGCGACAAAAAACGGGTAGTTATTGCCGGCAGTCACGGAAAAACTACCACCACTTCCATGATCATGCATGTACTGCGGGATCAGAAAATGGATTTTGATTTCCTGGTAGGAGCCAAAGTAGAAGGCTTCGACTATTCCGTAAAGATTTCGGACGCACCTGTTATTATACTGGAGGGCGATGAATATCCTGCATCCGTAATCGAAAAAAGACCTAAAATTCATTTTTACCATCCCCATATTTCTGTACTGACCGGAATTGCCTGGGATCATGTGAATGTATTTCCAACATATGAATTCTACAAAGAACAATTTGCCATTTACCTCAATCAGATGCAGGAAGGCGCCGTTCTTATATATAACGCTGAAGACAAAGAAGTAGTAGGTCTTACTGAAAAAATGCCCAGACACATCAGGGACATTCCTTATATCACACCCTCGTACCGGGTGCAGGACAATGCGGTGGTATTGCCCACCTCAGAAGGTAAAGTGCAATTACAGATTTTTGGGGCACATAACCTCCAAAATATGGAGGCTGCAAGAAAAGTGTGTAATATGCTCGACATAAGCGATGATGCTTTTTATAAGTCCATTGCCAGCTTTACAGGTGCTGCACGCAGGCTGGAAAAGCTGCATGAGCGCCAACATTTCATCGCCTACCGTGACTTTGCCCATGCACCTTCGAAACTGAAAGCAACCCTGCAAGCGGCGCGCGACCGGTATCCGGATCATAAGCTGGTGGCCTGTTTCGAACTTCATACCTATAGCAGCTTAAATGCTGCATTTCTTTCAGAGTATGCGCATACCATGGATTTGGCCGACAATGCTGCCGTATTCTTCAGCGCCCATGCTTTGGCACTAAAAGGATTACCACCCCTGGATGCCGGCGAAGTGCAGCAATATTTCGAAAACCAACAGCTTGCCATATTTCAGGATAAAGCAATGCTGGAACAATGGATTAAAGCACAGATAGCTGATCCCGACATGCCCGTTTGCCTGCTGCTCATGAGCTCGGGCACCTTCGACGGAATGTCTCTTCAATTTTAACCAATAAGTTTTAAACGAAGTACGGCATTCGCGGCCTGCGTTATATTGAACTAATAATTGTAATCGATAATAAATGAAAAAAATACTGGTTGCCAATCGCGGCGAGATAGCATTGCGTGTTATGCGTTCCGCAAAGGAAATGGGTATCAGCACCCTGGCGGTTTTTTCGGAAGCCGACAGGAATATGCCTTTTGTAACTTATGCCGACGAAGCTGTATGTATAGGACCTGCGCCCTCTTCGCAATCCTATTTACGTGCTGACAAAATAATAGAAGTAGCAAAAGAATATGGTGCTGACGCCATACACCCCGGTTATGGCTTTTTAAGTGAAAACGCGGCTTTTTCAGCTGCGGTGGCCGAAGCGGGCCTCACCTTTATCGGGCCTTCTGCTTACTCGATCGAAATAATGGGAAGTAAAATTGCCGCAAAACAGGCAGCGCAAAAATTCAATGTTCCGATGGTACCCGGAACCGATCAGCCCCTGAAAGACTATGAAGAAGCCCGCTCGGTGGCCGATCGAGTAGGATACCCCCTGCTGATCAAAGCCTCTGCCGGCGGCGGCGGAAAAGGAATGCGCATCGTGCATAAAGCGGAAGATCTGGAAGAACAGATGCGCATGGCGAAAAGCGAAGCCCTGAATGCCTTCAGCAATGATGATGTATTCATCGAAAAGTATGTAGCAGCACCCAAGCACATTGAAATCCAATTGCTGGGCGATCAGCACGGCAATTATGTCTACTTGTTTGAAAGAGAATGCTCCATTCAACGCCGTCACCAAAAACTGATTGAAGAAGCACCATCATCCTGTCTTACCCGGGATATCCGCAAAGCTATGGGCGAATGCGCTGTAAACGTGGCCAGAGCATGCAAATATCACGGCGCCGGTACTGTAGAATTTCTGGTTGATGATGACCTGAACTTCTATTTCCTGGAAATGAATACCCGCCTGCAGGTAGAGCACTGCGTCACTGAAATGATTAGTGGTGTGGATCTGGTAAAAGAGCAAATAAAGGTAGCCCGCGGCGAAAAATTGTCGTTCAGCCAGGACGATCTCTCTATACATGGTCACTCTATAGAATTGCGTGTATGTGCAGAAGATCCTATGGACAATTTTATGCCCGATACCGGCAAACTCAATATTTACGTGCGTCCGCAGGGTCCCGGCATCCGCGTCGACGACGGATATGAACAGGGCATCGATATTCCCATCTTTTATGATCCGATGATTGCCAAACTGGTAGTATGGGGCAAGGACCGGGAAGAAGCTATTCAACGCCTTTGCAGGGCAATTGATGAATTCCGTATACAAGGTATAAAATCAACCCTGGCCTTTGGCAAATGGGCAGTACAACAGCCCGCCTTCAGGGAGGGAAAATTTGACACCCATTTTATCGAGAAGTACTTTAAACCCGAGTACCTGCAGGCCGACGGACCCGATGCCTCAGAAATAGCTGCCGCACTGGCCAGCGTATTATGGGAGGAAGGTACAAAAGCTGCACAACCGCAACAACTGCCCGGGCAAATGTCCAAGTGGCGGATGCAACGGGTATAACAGCGCGGAATTATTCGCCGGCACTAGAAAATAAAAAGCACAAAGCAACCTGCCATACAGGTTGCTTTTTTAATTAATATATACAGATAATCAATGCATTATTTTAAAATAGGAATCAAAATAAAATTTTTATTGAACTGACAAATGAGTTAGCTTTACGAGTATAAAATCCCTCACGGAAATACCTGCTGTATCTCTTGCTTCCGCTAAGGGAAAATCGTTTACCGCCCCACAATTATGAATTATGCAGGACAACAACAATTTCAACCCCGACGAAGAAGATGAACAGGAACAGTTCAGTGAAGATCCGGAAGAACAGTTGCGCATCGAGAATGATTTGTTGCGGCTGAAAATCCAGGTCGAAACAGGTACCAATATCCATGATCTGGACGATATACCTGCCGAAGTAGAAAACATGTTTCTCCACCATATCCTTGCCTTTGAACGGCAGCTTGGTAACCAGGAGGAAGAATCCGTCTACACTATTTTAGGCGAACCCCGGCAGTTCAGGAAGGAGGCAGAACTGGATGATTCCGAGATAGAGGCAGCGCTGGACGAATTGCAGCAGTATTTATCAGAGAGAAACTTTGTGGTTATTTTCATCGCCGCATATCCGGCCCGGCTAAAATACAGGTTTATTACGGAAGAACTTTTTCTTCACCAAACCAGGCGGGTAGATCTCCCGGAGATGGTCAACCATTTCATCTATGAAGAATTTCATCCCAATCATGACCTGTTGCTGATAGACTTAACACAAGACTTTCTTGGTTTCTGGATGGAAAAAAATGTGGAGGAGCTATACTTTTTGCTCGGAGCTGAACTAAGAGCACATTGCGGCGGGGCGGAGATCAGTAAAATATGTCCACATATCCGCGATGTACTGGACGCCTATCAATCGTTCGAAAACGGCAGCTTTGATATTACAGAGATCGAATGTCGTACGAATGACAACGGCGTACCCGAAGGGAAAGCCCGTATTCAGGGCAATGTACATTATGATGCTATACTGGAAAATGGCGATACGGAAACTATTGCCGGCACCTTCAGACTGCAGGCCAGCTACGATATCGGTTTTTGGGAAATATGCGGCTTCAGTCTCCCCTGTCTGACCATGGAATAATTGAATACGGACGCGAGGCATGTACTGACACGCTAATAAAACTTGTGTTAAACACAATAGCCCGGGCGAATATCCGTTTTATTCGCTCTAACTTAGCCATTTCCAGATAGCGGATATTATTATACCGTATTTTACTCAAAACTTTATCAGTAATAAATCTGTTATCCCAGCCCGGATAACAAACACACACAATATATGCAGGCAGAAATCTTATGGGTTGATGACGAAATTGAATCATTGAAATCCCAAATACTATTTTTAAAAAACAAAGGATATGAAGTAAATCCTTTTACTAATGGATATGATGCCCTGGAGCATCTAAAAACCAATCAGGCTGATGTAGTACTGCTTGACGAAAGCATGCCCGGCATGACAGGCCTGGAAACCCTGGCGCGTATCAAGGAACTATACCCTTCCCTGCCCGTAGTAATGGTTACCAAGAACGAGGCTGAAAACATTATGGAAGAAGCCATCGGATCGCAAATTACCGACTACCTGATTAAGCCCGTAAACCCCAACCAGGTACTGCTTTCGCTGAAGAAAATTATGGATGGGCGCAGGTTGGTTTCTGAAAAAACCACCATCGAGTACCAGAAAGATTTCCGTAATCTCTTCATGGCGCTCAACAATAACCCGGACGTAGAGGAATGGAAAGAGCTCTACAAAAAACTGGTGTACTGGGAAGTGGAGATGGGAAAAAGTGATAGTCCTGAAATGCGGGAAGTGTTCAATACCCAAAAGGCAGAGGCCAATACCGAATTCTTTAAGTTTGTTTCCCGGAATTATACCGATTGGATTCAGGAGCGGAAAAGCGATACTCCTGTAATGTCGCACAACGTTTTTGCAAAAAAAATTGCGCCCCATATTAAAAAAGGCAAGCCAACTTTTATGGTGCTCATCGACAATTTGCGCTATGATCAATGGAAGTCTATAGAGCCTGCTATCAGCCAGTTTTTCCGGGTTCAGGAAGAGGAAATGTTTTACAGCATCCTGCCTACTTCTACCCAATATAGCCGGAATGCTATTTTTTCCGGATTGTTACCTGTAGACATTGAGCGCAGTTATCCAATAGAATGGAAAAATGACGACGAGCAGGGCGGTAAAAATCTGTACGAGAAGCAGTTTCTGGCCGACAATCTGAAGCATTTGAAACTGGGGCATATTAAATGGGATTACCTGAAAATTACCAATAATGACGATGGTAAAAGCATGGAAGACAACTTCCATAACTATTTAAAAAATGACCTTACCGTAATTGTCTACAACTTCGTTGATATGTTGTCGCATGCACGTACCGAAATGGAAGTACTGAAGGAACTGGCTGGCGACGAAGTCTCCTACCGATCGCTGACGGTAAGCTGGTTTGAACATTCCCCACTATTCCGCGCCTTGAAAAAGATAGCCGACAAGGACATTCAACTCATCGTCACTACCGACCACGGTACCATGCGCGTTCGTACACCGAGCAAGTGTGTGGGTGACAAATCGACCACTACCAATCTCCGTTACAAACACGGCCGCAACATACAGTATGAAGAAAAAGACGTATTTGCCGTTACCAACCCGCATGAAGCGGGTCTGCCCCAGCCCAATGTAAATTCCAAGTACATTTTTGCAAAAGAAGATGTCTTCCTCTGTTATCCCAACAACTATAACTATTACGTTAATTACTATAAAAACACCTTCCAGCACGGCGGTGTATCGCTTGAAGAGGTAATTGTACCCATAGTGCGGCTAAGCAGTAAATAGAACCTGAAATGATATGCATACTGAGGCTGTCCGAAATTCCGGACAGCCTTTTTTTTAAAAATTTCCTACAGGTTCAAACAGGACAGGTAACGAAGACGCAACTACAAGCTCCTGCCGGTAGATCAAAGATCCTTCGGGCCGACATATGATAAAAGCAAACCAGCAGGGTCTGTCACCAGCAACTTTTTTTGTGTAACTGATTGATTTTTTTAGTTTTTGGTTTTAAAATTCCAACCGATTTTATAATTTTCTCCCCTATTCCAAAAACCAAAAAACCGAATCACTGCGCATGAGCGAAAATATTATGCATCCCGCTGAAGAAATAACTATTGCTCCTGCGGCTCAGGGCGTATCACGCCGGCAATTTCTGAAATCCGGCACCCTGGTTGCCACTGGTCTGGCACTCGGACTTCCCTGGTTCGGTGGTTGCCGCAAATCGGCGGCCGAGGCCAACGCCATATGGGAAGAGCTGGAAGCACAGTTGACCGGCACCCTGTTCCGCCCCAGCTACAGAGGCTACCGCGATCTGGCAAGTCCCTGGGCTTTGCAGTACGACAATGTACTTCCGCGTGGTATTGCGGCCTGTGTTACTACCGATGATATAAAGGCATGCCTGCGTTGGGCAAAAAAGCATAATATCCCCATGGTAGCTCGCAGTGGTGGCCATTCCTACGGGGGCTACTCCACCACCACCGGGCTGTTGATCGACGTTTCGCGTATGAATAAAGTCAGCTTCGACGCGGCCACCGGCAGGATAACAGCACAGGCCGGTGCGCGCAACCGTCAGGTGTTTAACGCAGGTAAGGAATTCAACGTTTCCATCACGCACGGTCGCTGTTTTGAAGTAGGCGTAGCAGGGCTTACCCTGGGAGGTGGTATCGGCTTCGATATGCGCAAAAACGGCTATACCTGCGACCGGCTCGTAGAAACGGACATTATACTGGCCGATGGCGAGATGCTCACCTGTAATGCGCAGCAAAATGCCGATTTGTTCTGGGCCTGCCGCGGCGCCGGCGGGGGCAATTTCGGCATACATACACGCTTCGTATTTGACACTTTTCCAACAGGTGAGATAACTGTATTTAATATAGTATTCGAACAGGAGCTGGAAGCCATGATGCTGGCAGTGCAGCAATTATTACCCGCCTTACCCGATACCTTTGGTCTTAAACTGAGCGTAGCCGCCAGCGGCCCGCAAACGCAGCGCAAACTCAGGTTGAGTCTTATGGGTAGCTATGAGGGCAGCAAAGAAGCAACGTCATCCCTGCTGCAACCCCTGCTGGACATGCAGGCTCCTTCATCTTTCTTTATGAAAACAACCGGTTACTGGGAAGGCCAGGAGCTTATTTCAGAAGAAGGCTTTCCGGAATACAGCCATGAACGTTCGCGTTTTGTAAAAGGCTATCTGAGCCGCTCTGCAATCCAGATTATACTGGAGCGTCTTCAGCAATGGCCGGGAACCAGCAAAGGTGCCAGCTGGAAATTTTTCCTGCTGGGTGGCGCCATCGATCAAAAAGCACCTGGCGAAATGGCTATGGTACATCGGGGTTATACCATGTTGTCAAGTATCAACCTCGAATGGTCAGAACTTGATTCAGAATACAGACTGGCAACGAATAAGAAATGGATGGACGATTTCCACCGCCAGATGGCTCCGTTTACCTCCCTGCACTGCTATCAGAATTTTATTGATCCACATGAAGAAAACTACCTGCAGGCATACTACGGACAGAACCTCGACAAACTTATAGAAGTGAAGCGCCGCTATGATCCGGACAATTTCTTCAGTTACCCCCAATCTATTCCGGTAATTTAAATCCTGCAGAAAGTGTCCGATTGAGTTAATCCCGAGCTGAAATCATTGTAACATGGAGATTATTGTATTGTTTGGCGAAATGGGTGGCGGTAAAAACTACTGGGGCGAACGTATTGCAGCGCAAAAGGGTTACCACTTTTACGATGGTGACGCAGCTGCACCTCCAATCGTTGTGGAGCGGGTAATGCAATTTAAAATGCTGCGACGCGAGCATATCCGCTCATTTGTAGACGTATTATGCGAAGAGATTGTGCGCAACACACCGCCGGATGCCAGCGGAATGGTAGTGGCGCAGGCACTTTATTTCGACGAAGACCGAAAATACCTAGCTGCGTCCTTACAGGAAAAAGGATTTATCGTGCGCTTTCAATGGATTCGCACGCCCTTCTGGCGCAATTTACGCCAGGTATATTCGCGTCCGAAGGGAATGCGGTGGGCCATTTACTGGCTAAGGAATAAACGATGGTTTGAGCACCCGACGCACGAATATACCCTGTTGCGCTAAGCACAGTGTGCGGGTTATCGACTCAACTAGCTTTTTATTTTCACCTGCTTCGACGACATCATATCAATACCTGCTTCCCTGAACAGGTCCTGTATATGTGCATACAGCTCCGACTGGATATGAAACATCCGCCCGGGATGCTTAGTATAAATATTGAGTTCGTATACTACATAAAATTCGTCGAGTGATTTCTGAAATACGAATGGTTGCTGATCGCTGCATACATCCGCAGTAGCAGCTGCGGCCTGCAGCAACAGACCATGCACCCGCTGCCAGGCAGTATCGTAACCAATGGTAACTTCGGCCGAAAGTATAAGTCCTTCCTCCCGGGCCGCCGAGCTGTAGTTAACGGTATGACTGGCCAAAATGGTGGAATTAGGAACCGTTACATCCTGATTGTGAATTGTACGCAAACGTGTAACCAAAATTGTTTTTTCCATTACACAACCCGTAACATCATTGACCCGGATCCAGTCGCCCGGCTGAAAGGGTCGCATATAGGTAATCACCAGGCCTGCTATGGTATTGGAGATTGCAGACGACGAACCTATAGAAAACAGAATACCCAGGAATACCGAAACTCCTTTGAATGCATCGGAATGAGAACCGGGCAAATAAGGAAATATAATTACGAAGGCAAAAGCAAATAGCAGGAAGCGAACGATGTTATAGGTGGGTCGGGCCCATTCCTGGTGAAAGCCTCTTATCTGCAATACGCCCCGTTCTATTTCCAGCGACAGGAACCTGAAAATGCGTGCCACAAGCCGTGTAACGATTACAATTACAATAATGGTAATAAGGCTGGGAATATACTGAAACACGGATAAGCCTATGGTCTTGAGTGGCTGCCATATCCAGGATAGCAATGTGTTGGCCCAGTTGCGCGTTCCCGGAAATATGCTGAACATATAGGTTAGCGCCAGATAAGATAGTAGTAAAAACAGCAGAACACGAAGCACCAACAATACCTTATTCAACAATCCGAAAAGTCTTGCAGGTGTGAATAGCTGGTAACTTTTCACTTTTATACCCTGCGACAGCACCTCACTTTTGTGCCGTATCCATGCCCGCAATTTTCTAAACAAGCCATTCAACAACCACAGCGCAGCCGCCCAAACCACCAGCACCAGCACCACATACCCTATTTGCAGTAATACCTGCTCGGCACTGTGTTCCTTCTGAAAGTAATGTACTTTCTCTATTATTGCTGTTCTGTAACGGACAGCCAGTGAGTCGGGCTCTGTATCCAGCCACAGCGCATCTACATTGCTGATACTGGTTATAGTTTCGGTGCCATAAACCAGGTTCAAGATTCCGTACTGCGATTTTATATGAAGTGAATCCGGAATAAAGGGCTGCTGCTCGTATAACCTTCGAATCCGGCCGGCGGCGTCTTCTGCGCGTTGATCAGCTGAAAAGGAACCCAGCGGTGCATTTACAATAAATACAGTATCGTAGAAAAGTAGTACAGCCGCACCCTTACTTTTCAATTTCATAGCACTGATGGCCTGCTTTTGTTGCTGCATCCTTAATGAATCGCGGTTGCGCATAAGCTCCAGTTCGGCCTGCAGCTCTCTTTGTTTACTTTGCGAAACGGAAGAGTTCTGATTCAGCTCCTCGTAAAGAATAGCCGCCCGCACAGAGTCTTTCCAGCGCAACTGCTCACTCTCCTGCAACAGCTGCTGCATTTCGGCCAGAGCCGAATCGCTGGCTCCACGCGCTACCTGGGCATGAAGCTTTTGCGACAGTACAAGCAGCGGCAACAGAACAAAGATCAGAAGGTATTTCAAAATGTTCGATTTTGACATATGCGCAAATATACGATTATGGTGCCGTGCCTTCGGTACTCCTAAGTACAAGGTACTCAGATACAGACGGGGAGCAACGTAGTTTACGTAAATAGTTTTACCTTTACGCTCATAATTTTCAAAAGATTCATGGCACATTATTATAGCCTCGGACAAATACCGCATAAGCGTCATACGCAGTTTCGCAAGCCAGACGGCGGCCTTTATTCAGAACAACTTTTCAGTACGGAGGGCTTTTCGTCAAATTATTCATTATTATACCACGTACACCCTCCTACCATTATTATCAGGGCCGAAGAACCAACCGATGTATCACCCAAACCGGCAACTGATAATATCTTAAAACACCGCAGTTATCAGGGCTTTAAAATTAAGCCCGAAGCCGGCTACCTCGCAAGCAGGAAGATCGTCTTGTTCAACAGCGATGTATATATTTCGCTGGCTGCCCCGTTGAAAGGGCTTGGCGGCAACGAATTTTACAAAAATGCTGATAGCGACGAAGTCATCTTCGTACATGAAGGTACCGGTGTACTGAAAACCCAGTATGGCCAGCTTAAGTTTGGCTACGGCGATTACCTGGTCATACCGCGCGGCACCATATATCAAATCGAATTTGATACGGAGCAGAATCGATTGTTCATTGTTGATTCGTTTAGTCCTATACAGTTTCCCAAACGCTATTTAAGCAAGTACGGACAACTGCTGGAACACGCTCCTTTCTGCGAGCGCGATATTCGTAAACCGGAAAATTTACAAACCATTGACGAAAAGGGAGAGTTCCTGATCAATGTGCGTAAGAAAGGCCTTATGTACCCTATCTGGTACGGCACCCATCCCTTCGATGTAATAGGCTGGGATGGTTACGAGTACCCATACGCTTTCAGCATTCATGATTTTGAGCCCATCACCGGCCGGGTACACCAGCCACCACCTGTACATCAGACCTTTGATGCAGCCGGATTCGTAATCTGCTCCTTCGTACCACGCCTGTACGACTACCATCCACAGGCTATACCTGCACCTTACAACCATAGCAATATCGACAGCGACGAAGTACTCTACTATGTCGACGGTGAATTTATGAGCCGTAAACATGTAGAAAAAGGCATGATCACTTTACATCCGGGAGGTATACCACACGGACCACATCCGGGTGCTGTAGAAAAAAGCATCGGAAAAACCGACACACCCGAGCTCGCGGTAATGGTCGATACTTTCCGCCCGCTGATGATGACCGACTGGGCTAAAGAGATTGAAGATGATCGCTACATTATGAGTTGGGCTGAGTAGTAACTGGCTTATTCATACGACATCCGGAAACCGCCAGCACCTGTGACCGGCAGCAATGGCTATCCGGAATTGATATATTATTGGTTCAATAAATTTTGTTACAAATGGATGCTGAATTCACCAACTCTTCCTACGTACGTGTGAAGAAGCGGCTCAAAAAACTGGTAATGGCTATGTGGAGCCAACACTGATGGCTTCAAAAGAAAATGATATCAGTACCTCATAACACTCAAAATCTATTATAATATGTCAACAGTTCAGGGCAAAACATTTGCCGAAAAAATAGCACAGGCACAAGATTTCTTACCGATCAATGGTACAGACTATATTGAATTTTACGTTGGTAATGCCAAGCAAGCTGCACACTACTACAAAACAGCTTTTGGCTTTCAGTCTGTAGCCTATGCCGGACCCGAAACCGGTGTACGCGACCGTGCTTCTTACGTTTTGCAGCAGGGTAAAATCCGTCTTGTACTCACCACGGCGCTTAAATCAGACCATCCTATTTCCGAACATGTAAAAAAACACGGGGATGGTGTAAAAGTATTGGCTTTATGGGTCGATGATGCTTACAGCGCATTTGAAGAAACTACCAAACGTGGTGGCAAACCTTATATGGAGCCGGTAACCTTAAACGATGAATTTGGTGAAGTACGCATGTCTGGAATTTACACCTATGGCGAAACCGTGCACATGTTTATCGAGCGTAAAAATTATAACGGTCCATTCATGCCCGGCTACGAAAAATGGGAATCGGATTATAACCCAGGCGACGCCGGTCTGCTCTATGTCGACCATTGCGTTGGTAACGTAGGCTGGAACCGCATGCTGCCTACCGTAAAATGGTATGAAGAAGTAATGGGATTTGTAAACATCCTTTCTTTCGACGACAAACAAATTAATACCGAGTACTCAGCTTTGATGAGTAAGGTAATGAGTAACGGTAATGGCTATTCTAAATTCCCCATCAACGAGCCGGCAGAAGGGAAGAAAAAATCACAGATTGAAGAGTACCTCGACTTCTACGAAGGTGAAGGCGTACAGCATATAGCCGTTGCAACCAAGGATATTGTAAAAACAGTAACCGAGCTTAAGTCACGCGGTGTTGAATTTTTGAGTGCACCACCCGATGCTTACTACGAAATGTTGCCCGAGCGCGTAGGTTCTATAGACGAAGATATTCAGAAATTACAGGCTCTGGGTATTCTTGTCGACCGCGACGAAGAAGGTTATCTGCTGCAGATCTTCACCAAACCTGTGGAAGATCGCCCAACCTTATTCTTCGAAATCATCGAACGCCATGGAGCACAAAGCTTTGGCGCAGGTAACTTCAAAGCACTATTCGAAAGTATTGAACGCGAACAAGCTAAAAGAGGAAACCTGTAATCAGGCGCACAGGTTTTTTAATTTATAAAATCAGGAAGAATGCAATGCGTTCTTCCTGATTTGCTTTTGAGCGGCTTCACCGGTTGACGAGAGCCCGGGGCATAAGCGCTCCTGATATTGGCGCCGGTACGCTCTCTGCCCTTCAATACGTTAATACAGATTTTCAGCACTTTATTCTGCCCACCCACCTCCCCATCCGTATCACCCATCATGCCGCTTTCAATTGACCGCCGTGTTGTGCAGGTCTGCTCTAATAGTTTTTTCATGCAATCACTACAGGGAACACAGATCAGTAACATACAGCAGCGTGGGACTTTTTCCCGATGCATATATGCACGCTGATAACTTTAATCGCAAAGCATGATATCCATCATACTTAAAGTCAAAGAAAATATGCTATTTCGCGGCCAGATTCATTACAAACAATTGGAAGCCCCGAACAGGGTTGCTTATATATTATGTATATATTATGATTGTAGAAAAGCAGTTTAAATGGGAAGCAGCACATCGCATTCCCTGGCATACCGGAAAATGCAGGCATTTACACGGACATTCCTACAAAATGACCATCGGGTTGGAGGGCGACACCAACGAACAGGGCGTGGTTATAGACTTCGCTGAAATAAAAGCCATGATGTCTGCGCAGATAGCCGAAATCGATCATGCCACCATCATTTCCCAGAATGACCCAGATCTGCTGCAGGTATTCCGGGAAAAAAACTGGCGCTATTTTTTACTCCCTTACGATTCCACAGCCGAAAACCTTTGCCGGTACTTTGTCGATCTTATTTTAAGAGAACATAAAGACCGTCTGCAGGCATTACATATCAAAGGTGTTTGGGTCAGCATCTCTGAAACAGATACAGCACTGGCAAGGCTATTCGCCGAACTGTAACACTAGCGGAAAGAGTTAACCGTTTTCCGCCCGCCTTTGGTTCTGAACGTACCAGTTACAGCATGCTACCCGGAATGTTGCAAATAAAGCAGGATTACCATATTCCCTTTTTTGCCTGTCAAGCCTAAAACACTTTACTTTGTCGGCCAAATATTATATGCCATGCAACAACAACCGGACTTCAAAGAAATAGCAGCACAATTAAGGCAACCAAGCGGAGCCATGGGTATTGCTACTGCCGAACGAATGCAGGTCAACAATCAACACATGATCGAACAGACCATTCGCGTATTGAAGGCAGCTAAAGGTCATAATGTTTTGGAAATAGGCCCCGGTGGTGCCTACCATCTTCCCTTCTTACTGGCACAGGCACCCGGCATCAATAGCTACACAGGTATCGATATTTCTTCCACGATGGTGGATCTGGCCCGGCAAACCAATGCCGGAATCTTGTCCGATAACATCCAATTTGTACTCGCGTCTGCAGATCAGGGATTTGTAAGCATTCCTGCTTCGGAGCACTACCATAAAATATTCACCGTAAACACCCTGTACTTCTGGGATAAGCCACTGCAACAAGCCGGCGAATTGTACCGGGCACTCGCTAGCGGAGGTCAACTCGTGCTTAGCTTCGCCAGTGCCGCTTTCATGCAATCGTTGCCCTTTACAACTTATGGCTTCAACCTCTATACTACTGAACAGGCTGCCAGCCTGTTGGAGGAAGCCAGCTTTCATATTGAAGATATTCATACCGAAACCGAAAAAGTACCGGGCATGCCTGAGGAAGCCATGCCACGAACTTTTCATATCATCATCGCAGGCAAAAAGTAAAATCTTCGTCACACCCACGCACCGTTCCATTGAATTCATAGCATCAAACCAGTCAATATGCTCTACCGCTTTCTTTCCATAACCTGTTTATTACTGATTACAGACTTTCAAAATACATACAGTCAGGCTCCGGCCATCATCGGAGCTATGAAACGAGTGATGTGGTCGGGTGAACTCCAGGGCAATATCAGTCTCGATACTATAGCGCATCCGCATACGTACGGTATGGGACCACTCGCGTATTTAAAAGGGGAACTCTTGCTTTGGGATGGAACCGTATATTCGGCACGCGTGCGCCACAATGGCACAGCACAGATAGATACCAATCGACAGGTCACAGCACCCTTCTTTGCCTACAGTACCGTTGAAGCCTGGTCTGAAGTCGTGTTGCCGGACAGTGTACGCAACGCATCTCAGCTCGAACAATTTATGGCTGCCCTCTATCCCGACCCTGCTGCCATTACCCTGTTTCGTTTAGAAGGTATCGTCGACTCATCTGTCACTCATATAGTCAACCTGCCTGAAGGTACTACAGTACGCAGCCCGCAGGATGCACATCAGGGAAAAGTAAGTTATACGCATACCAGGGCTATGGTGCAGGTATTGGGATTTTACTCCAGGAACCACCAGGGCATTTTCACACACCACGACAGCTTTTTGCACATGCACCTTGTTACCCACGACCGAAGTGCTATGGGCCATATGGATGCGCTCCAGTGGACGCCCGGCGCTATGAAACTGTTTGTTCCACAAGAGTAAATCATCCTGTCGGCGCTATAACTGGTTACTGCTACAGGTATATCATTACCAGGGCTTGGGCCGGTGCAGTATCTTACTTTTCTGTTGCGATCCGCTTACGCAAGCGACTCAGCGATTGAGGTTGTATACCCAGGTAACTGGCGATATAATACTGCGGCACGCGTTGCAGCAATTCAGGATGTTTTTGCAACAGAAAAAGGTAGCGCTCTTCCGGACTCGAAATTTTAAACATATCCAGCGCCTCCTGCTTTTTAATCAGTTCCCGTTCCGACATCTTACGACACAAGGCTTCGAATTCCGGAAACCGACTAAATCCTTCGGCTTCCGTATCAGGATTAGAAACCAACAGTACCGCATCTTCCAACGCAGCAATACTGTATTTAGATGCAGAATTATCAATACTGCAAGCGGGCGTAATTATTTCCTGTTCCAGAAAAAAGTCGGTCGTTTTTTCAAGTCCGTCAATCGTGTAAAAAGAGCGCAAACAGCCTTTCATAACCATATAGCTATCCTGTGTCTTTTTACCTTCTTCCAGCAACAGTTCGCCTTTTTTACATCCCTTGAAAATAATAAGATCCATTACCCCTTCCATATCTGCAGCGGGCATCCGGGTATGTCGCGACAGGAAATCAAAAATTACATCTTGCATACGCATTATTATGTCATGGGCTCGAAACCCATAAGGCGCAAAGCTAAATATTTAATATGTGCAACGCGCCAGAACTTGCCGAGCTTATCACCCGTTTAACCTGCATTCCAGCAAAGCAAATCCTCCGTAACTGCCCCCGGTTCCCTAATATCAATTACAGCAGCTCAAAAATTTGTCCGTAAATTATCCGCCACCCCGCAATCCCGAAATCAAGTACCGCTGTACAGCAACATTGTGCTTTTTTCCCAAAAAGTATCTGATCATTTCAAACTGCAACAAACTGCACCTAGTTCCCTCAGGTGCCGAAAACCTTATATTAAGACAACAGTGCCCAGTAATCGATACCCATCTAAATTATATATAAAAGCACGTTATGTATCATGAGGCTGCACACTTATTCAAGGCCACTTAGCCGGAAATCATTTCTGATCAGCAGCAAAAAACCCCGATAAAGCTTAATTTGCAGACTGTTATGTATACAATTACACAAGCAAGTCCAGAAGATTATGCGCGATTACTCCAAATTTGGGAAGCCTCTGTACGCGCAACCCACCATTTTCTTTCCGAAGAAGATATCCAACAGTACAAAAAGGCCATAATGGACGAATACTTTGCGCAGCTTAACCTGCATTTTCTCAGTCATGGTCCGCACATAGCCGGCTTCATAGGCCTCGAATCCAACTATATTCAAATGTTGTTTATAGACCCCGAGTACTTTGGCCAGGGCATGGGAACCAGGCTGATGCAGTTTGCATGTAACCATTATAAGGTGCAGTATGTCGACGTTAATGAGCAAAACCCCGGAGCCCTTAGCTTCTATCGCCGCATGGGTTTCGAGGTTTTCAGCCGTTCGCCGCTCGATCCGTCCGGCAAGCCCTTTCCTATGGTACACATGCGCAAAACGCACTAGCAAGTTTTCTGTTTTTTCAGTTTTAATCAGGGCGCCTTATCCGGCTTTCCGCTATTAGTCCTCGGCTCCTTACTTCGTACAGTAGCCTGCGGGCTAACCGCTGCAATCCGGGGCGCGCTGCTGGCATCCTTTCGACGGAATTTTAACCCAAATAATTGGCCCAACCATCTTGGTACATGCTTTAGTCTTGATGCACAAACGATGATATATGACTAAAAGACTGGCCTTATTTATGATTATTTCCTGCATGGCATATATAGCCGGTGCACAGAAACAGGGTAACAAATGGTACTTTGGTACTCTTGCTGATCTTGATTTCAATACCAGCCCACCTACAGCATCCAACAATAATGTAACCAATTGCGTCGAAGGCACCTCGAGCATTGCCGATCCGGTGACGGGTCAGCTGCTTATGTATACCAACGGCCTCCGGGTATGGGATGCCAACCACAATATGATGCCGGGTGCTATAGTTACACCCTTCAGAGGTCATATGTCCAGTACCCAAAGTGCCCTCATTGTGCCCGAACCGGGCAGCAGCAGCCGCTACTACATCTTTACAACAGCAGCACAGGTCAGCGCTTTATACTGGCCTCCCGCTATGTACTATAATATAGTAGACATGACACTCAACGGTGGCAACGGCGATGTGGTATCCTGGAACAATACACTGCTGGATACTACTACCGAAAAACTGGCCGCCATCGGCAATTGCGATGGCTCCGAATATTGGATTGTAGCCCACAAATGGAATTGCGATAGCTTTTATGCATTCCGGCTTACCAGCGCAGGATTGTCAGAGCCGGTAAAAAGCAAGGTGGGTATGGTACACCACGACCCGTTTGGAGGTTTTAATACCGAAGCCTCGGGCTATATGAAGTTTTCACCTGATGGAAAGAAACTCGGCCTCGTTGTAATGGGACAAATCAAAACGGTAGAAATATTCGATTTCGATATGAATACAGGAATAATTTCCAACCCCATTACAGATCCCGTAGACGACCTCGGCACTTCAACCCTCGACGGCCCCTATGGATGTTCCTTTTCGCCCGACGGCAGCAAGTTTTATGTGTCCATATATACCGTAGACGCTACACGTAATATATGGCAATACGATCTGAACGCCGGCAGCCCCGAAGCAATAAAGTCCGGCAAAGTAAATGTCGCAGTACAAGGTGATTCTGCTTATAGCACAGGCGCATTACAAATTGGCCCCGACGGCAAAATCTACATAGCCCTCCACAATGCTCCCTATCTCGATATTATTCACAATCCCAATGAAGCCGGTGCGGCCTGCAATTACCAGCCCAACGGCATCGCGCTCCACCCCGACAGCCGCTCGCGCCTCGGTTTACCCAATATGGTGGAGAGTTTTCTGGCGGCACCGGCTTCCGTTCAGTTTCAGCCCCCGCTACAGAACTGGCTATGTCCGGGCGATACGGCCTGGGCAGCCCAGATGCCGCACCATTTTCGCATCCTGCCCTCTGCGGGCGTCTGGGTAAACGGCGACAGTACATGGGTTGCCTTCAGCCCCGACACTACTACCACCTATTGGGTCATCAGCAACAACAATTGTTCGCCCGACGATACCATTTCATTCACCATTCACCGCTCCAAAGGACCAGATGCCGCCTTCCGCTTTTCACCAGAAGAAATAAGACCCGGCGACGAATCCTTTACGCTCGTCAATACAACAACAGGAGCGCTGCACTACCACTGGTATGATTTTGATGGCATTTTGTTTTCCAACCTTGAAGATCCAACACGCCCGCATCCCGGCCTGGGCCGGTTTTGTTACACCCTGGTGGCAACCGATTCCATAGCCTGTACCGACACTGCAGAGCAGTGTATTGATGTTAGCGAGCATGGACCCTTGCTGATTCCCAACAGCTTTAGCCCCAATAATGATGGTCTTAATGATGTATTCCGCATACACGGACTTTACCGCGAACTACTTGATTTTTCGGTATATAACCGGTATGGCGAACGTATTTACTATTCCAAAAACAAATCAGCAGGTTGGGACGGCACATTCAAAGGCAAACCCTGCGAACAGGGAACGTATTACTACATTATCCGTCTCGTGGCCGGCGATGGTAATACAAAGCATTTTAAAGGAGATATCAATCTTATCAGATAATAAAAGGACAATCAATAGTCCGTGTATGTTGTTGCGTCATTGCAGCAGCGGGTCCAGACAGGAATCCCCGGTAGCATTGCTACCGGGGATTCATATTTTAGGGGTTAGTAGACCAAAGTGAAATATCTTTTACCATTGCCCGCTGCGGCAGTTTCAGGTTGTGAACTACCAGGTTGGCCAGGTCTTCCGGCTGCAACACTTTCTCTGCATTACCATCGGTAAAGCCTGCCTGCAGCGTCATCGAAGTGCTGATCGTACTTGGAAATACGGTCGACACCCTGATATTTTTTTTTCTTACTTCCTGCATCAGGGCCTCCGACATATTACTTACGGCTGCCTTCGATGCTCCATAAGCACTCAGGTTGGCAGAGCCTTTGAGCCCGGCAGTAGAACTGATATTGATGATGTCGCCGCTTCCATTGTTCAGCATATACGGAAGTACCGCACGCAGCATATAATAACTACCAAATACATTTATCCTGAATACTTCCTCCCATTCTTCCACCGGCAAATCCAGGTAAGCACCTACTTTCAATATTCCTGCATTATTGATCAGGATATGGGCAGTCTGCAGCGATTCCATCAGCGAAGCTACTGCAGTCTGTACGGCACTGTAGTTGGCTACGTCGGCCTGAGCCGTATATACTTTTACATCAGGATACCCTTTGCTGATTTCCTCCCGAAGCAGTTCTAAATCGACTGCAGTGCGGCCGATCAATCCGAGGTGTACGCCTTCAGCGGCCAATGCAAGGCTCATAGCCTTGCCCAAACCTTTGCCCGCCCCGGTTATGATGGCGGTCTTTCCTTTTAATATTTGCATCGTGTTTTATTTTCTGCCCAAATTTCGCCAGCTTTCAACTGGCTTCCAAATTGCACGCAGAAAAACATCAAAATCATCGACTATGTCAATTAATAGCTACATTGGCTTAGTCTATAAATGGTACGCAGCGTATACAACCGATATGGCGGACGAGTATTCATCAGATCTTATCCCGTTAGGCGCCGGGACGGATTGATAAAGCGTATACCCACGCAAAAAGCCGTGTATTTTTATCACTGCAGGTTCTATTGTCCGCTCCGGGGCAATGTAGTCATGAAAGGAGACATTACATTAGTAAGGTAGTACCTATAAACCGGCCTCGCCGCAGCCGTTGTAAGCTTCACAGCGTAGAGCACCTACAATCAACGCGCTTCATTCATTGCGTCAAAAGCCTTGTGACGCTGCGCAAAGAAAGCAGTTGCAAAGGGTATTGTCCCTCCCACACCAATCTCCCATTCATCCTGCTCCATACCCGAAACCAATGCTTCAGCCACTTCCGCTGCCGGAATACCATAGAGCGCCCCACCAATTTCGGCCGAAAACGTTGTATTCACCGTTGGCGGCATCAGTTCAAACACTTTTATATTGCTCGCGGCCGCCAGGGTTTTGCGCAGCGACAGGGTGTACGAGTGCAGCGCAGCCTTACTATCCGAATAGGTAGGAATTACAGCACTGGGCGACAAGCCCACTATTGAACTTACATTCACTATAGCAGCTTCGGGTTGTTCCTGCATCAATGGCAGCAAAAGTTCTGTAAGTCTGATAACCGACAAATAATTAGTATCCAGCTCCTGCCGGGCTTTGTCATAAGCATCCGCCTTCGCACCATGTTCATACTTAAATGCCTTTCCGGCATTATTAATCAATACACTTAAGTAAGGAAATTGCTGCCGTAGCTGAACAGCAAGCAAGTTTACCTCCTGCCCACTGGTAATATCGCATACTATCGGAACCACATTAGGTAGGGTTGACGCCGCCTGCTTCAGTTTCGCTTCATTACGGCCAATAATAATTACCTGATTATGCTGCCGGGACAACAGCCTGGCTATTTCATAACCGATACCGGAACCACCTCCGGTAATAAGTACGGTCTTGTTCTGAATCTTCATATTTCTGTTCTTAATTTAAAAATTTTGTTCTTTAGATGGTTCGCAACACTATTTCCTTGGCATTTACAAAAGGTTTTCTACCAATATAGCCGAGGCGCCACCGCCACCATTGCAAATACTGGCTATACCATATTTACCGTGCTCCTGTTGCAATACATGCAGCAGTGTTACCAATATTCTTGCTCCCGAAGCACCAATCGGATGCCCTAAGGCCACTGCACCGCCATACACATTGGTCTTCTCTAGGTCGAAGCCTAAAATCCGCTGATTCGAAAGCACCACCGATGCATAGGCCTCATTGATTTCCCAAAAATCAATTTGCGAAAGCCTTAAGCCTGTTTGCTTCAATACCTTTTCAATAGCCAGAGCGGGCGCGGTAGTAAACAACCCAGGGGCTTGAGCCGCATCTGCATAGCCTGCAATACGGGCCACCGGCCTTAGGTGATGCATCTTAACAGCGCGCTCCGATGCCAGCAACAGCGCCGCAGCACCGTCATTCAAATTACTCGAGTTTGCTGCGGTCAGCAGTCCATCTGTTTCAAATGCCGGTCGCAACAGCGGCAGCTTCTCTGGAACCAGTTTGTAGATATCTTCATCTTCCTTCATTGTGTCAGACGCTCTGGAACGGGGCCATGGAAACCGGCACCACTTCCTGTTCAAACTTACCGCCTGCCGTTGCCTGTTGCGCCCTGGTGTACGAACGTAGTGCGTAGTTGTCCAGCTCTTCCCTCGTATGTCCGAAAGTTTTAATCACCAGTTCTGCAGCACTCCCCATATGTATATCATCGTACGCATCCCACAAACCATCCTGGGTCATACCGTCTTTCAACGAAACATCGCCCACTTTAGTCCCGTTGCGCAAATAGGCATAATGCGGCACATTGCTCATACTTTCCATACCGCCGCTTATTACCAGGTCATCCATTCCCAAGGCTATTTGCTGAGCACCTATCATGGTTGCTTTCATACCTGACGAACAAACTTTGTTAATGGTAGTAGCATCCTTATCGTAAGGTATACCTGCATATATTGCGGCCTGCCGGGCGGGCGTCTGCCCCAGTCCGGCACTCAATACATTTCCCATATATACACTGCTCAGTTGTTCCGGCGCCAGGGATGCCTGTGCCAGCGCGGCTTTAATAGCCATTGCACCCAGTTGCGGCGCAGTATAGCCAGAGAGCGCTCCCATTAATCCACCAATCGGTGTTCTCTTCGCAGCAACTATAAATACATCCTTCATTAGCTCCAATATTTTAATATACCAATCGGTATATTTTTAATTAAAAAAAATATAGATATTACTTACCCAAAACAATTTACCCCATTTCTGAAAATACTATTTCAACATCCATCAACATCGCAACGAAATATTCATAACGCAGCATTTTCATTCCACCAACCCTCATTCCGGGGGCCAAAGATAGACAAAATACCATTCGGTATATTTTTAACAGGAAAATTTTTCTGTAAGTATAGAGGAGTACGATACAGGTATAAGTTTTGGTAAATACACCTTGATTAAGGTACCGGAACAGAATACGTTCGAGTAATACCGGCTAAGTCCACTCATTAGGATCCAGCACCAGTTATAAATAAGGCATCGTTCAAAATTGAAACAATGTTTTATAGTACAAGCATTTTCTGAGAATTGAAACAAAGAATTTTCATGCGCCCACGCTCCCCTGATCCGGTGCAGGAAGTTCTGATAAGCTAGCATCAGGAGCCAGCAGGACAGCATTAAGGCTGTGTTTCCATTCCGGCCAGCCCTAGCTACAAACTATCTTATTTTATACAGAATACAAGGCTTACCAGATTTTCGGAATTCGGCAAGCGTCGGACCAGGTGGAAGTACGATATGGCTCAAGACTACAGAGGAACGGATCAATTACTATTGATGCAAGAATGATTTCCGTGGATCTTTTCGGTGACGAAGTACTCATTGATACACCTGTAAGAAACACAGACTTTGTCGTATATAACATTCGTTTCCAACAGAAATATTTGCCGAAAGAATAATTGTACTGCTCTCGGCGAATACATTACTGTACTCGTTCCAAGCCACGATCTATCGCCTTCCGCACCTTATTTCCATAGCTATCATTATTTAAATTGCCAGCATAAGTATGCGCCATTCTGTAGTTATTCTGTGCTTTCTGCCTGTCGTTCAAATCTTCATAGCACCGGCCAACATTCAAATACAATGATGGTAATAAGTATGCCGCAGCTACTTCATCCAGGTTTTGAGCCAGCAAAAGCGCCCGCTCATCCCAAATAAGTTTCTCCATTACATTGGATTGGTGTCGGGCCACATAGTGTGCAGCAATGCAGCGTTCCCAATCATTTGTTGCCTCCGTCCATGCACGCAGCACCAGGGGCGCAGCTTCAGCGCTACCCTCTTTCTCCATGGCCAGTGCACACAGTTTTATTACCGGATTTTGAGCATCAAATGGCATATTCTATTTTGAAGGGTAAAAACAAAGCTACCCGCTCACCTCCCTTGCAACTCATACACAGCAAACCTATGGCTTTTCCTGAAAGTGTAAGTCAATTGTATCCAATGATACAATATATTATTTTCAGGGCGCCTTCGCCGGCTATCCGCTGCTAGTCCTCGCCGCGGGTGCAATTTAAAGAACCGTAAAATAGTTTTACCCAATTAAATTATGTATCTAGTTTACTTATGCTTCCCGCGGCTGTGGGCTATCCGCTACTATCCGGGGCGCGCTTTGGCTACCGGCCATCTGTCATCCCAGCACATACGGCAGCGAACATCAATTTGCGCTCCAGAACCGTCCAGCACTCCGGCAACCCTGCATCAAAGCTCCTACCGTTTCCCCGCAAACTGCCACAACAGCGTTCTGCCCTCTTCCGCTTCCAATACCAGTGTAAACTCCAGTGAGTCGTTGGCACTAAATTTACCATGACTGCCTTCCAGCAACTTCAGGTCAGTCACCGGACTTACTTTTATGCCAAAATTGCCCGCCTCCGGATGGTACAATTCAAACACCGCGGTGCCCCACTCCACTTTCCACAGAGCAGCCGCCGGCGTAATGTTGATCACCGTATCCCTTACAAGCGTATCCATCCTTAAGGCACCTTTATAATCACCTAAATACCGGTCGCGCACATGAGTAGTGCAATCGGGCGGACCCAACTCCCAAATACTACAATTGGCACGTTCCTGCTTCTTACAGGCTACCATGCTAACAATCAATACAAGTAGCAACGGCACACTAATCAGACTTTTCATATCGACAATTTGTTTTTGAAACAGGGGGCACAGACAGGTGTCCCCAGAATTGTCAAAAAACGGCATTTAAACCTGCTTATTGTTCCAAGCAAAAACAATTTACCCAGAGAGGTGAATGTTACATCGCAACCCCTTTCCACTACGCAAACGCAGACCGGCACAATGGGCTTATCGGTATCAGTACTACTCAAAACTGTTTTTCAAAGCTCTTTCCGTTAAACGTGTAAACGCTTCCATCCGCCATCCCAAACCACAGTTCATTATTCCTGTCTTCAAAAATCGAAAGCACAAAATCATTGGTTAATCCATCGCCGTTCGTATAATTTTCCAAATGTTTTCCATCGTATTTCCAAATTCCGGCATCCCTGTCACCAAACCAGATATTTCCCAACCTGTCTTCCGCAATGGTAAAAACATGTTCCATTGTGCCCCTGGGCGAGGGCTCGCCGTTTCTTTTACTATTAGCCTGCATAAGATGATACTTTTCCGAAAACTGTATCAGGGAATCCCCTTCCATCAGGAGTATGCCAATCCCATTGTTTCCTATCCAAAGCCTTCCTCGCGTATCTTCCAGAACGCTTCTTATATGCAAAGACTGCACCTTTCTGTCATAGTCTAGTCTGGCATCATCGATAATTTTAAAATCATCTCCATCATATCCGAGTACGGCCGCATACGTAGCAAACCAAACTACCTTCCTGCCTTTCGAAATATCAGTTACAGCATACAGATTATCCCCGGCGGTACGGACGTTCTGAGGAGGAAATTCCAGATAATTCAACTGATGTCCATCATATCTGTATACGCCCGGTGACACACCAGCTTCAAACCATAGCTCATCATCCGATTTCATCCATTTACCGCTGGTAGCATTATCTTTCTGTAAGTAGAAGGCCGGTTGAGCTTTCTGGCGGTTCGTAGTTTGTTGAATGATCCGTGTGCCATCGAAGCTGCTCAAGCCTGTCTGTGTAGTGAACCAGATATTTCCGTCCTTATCTTCCTGGATATCGTGGATTTGGTTATCTGTCAATCCATCAGCACTGGTAAAATACCTGAACGATGTACCATCGTATACGGCCACACCTTCCTGAAGACTGCCAAACCAATAGTTGCCGCGACGATCCTGCAAAATTGCTCGAATGCCGGACCTGAAATGTAACTTATCGTTTTGCGAATTACTTATGGAAGCTACTTTCCAGAGTTCGCTTTCCAAAGTCGGTTGCTCCGCACAGGAAGTATTGAGCATGAGCAAGAGCGTCGGGATGATACATTGTAGCCCCCTGTGCATTTCAGTTTTCCGAACGACAGCAACCTCACGACCTGTCTTCATCATCAACATTTCATTCATAATCTGGTATATGCATGCCCAATACAATATCGCGCTTAACGGTCCATAGTCCATCTTCCATTTGTGGATGCACAATGCCCGAGCCACCCCTGTCTTCCAGTCTCTGTCTTACTTTATCGGTCAGTAAAGGATCATCTTCAAACAAATATTCATCCAGATAGTATTCGTTCTTACCCGGCTCCTTTATCGTAATATGTATATGCTCACACTCGCTTCCATCGGGATAATGCGCAGGTCTGAAGGTGTAAAAGCTATAGACGCCGTCTTTGCCCGTCTTTGCCCAACCGCGTATATATCCGTGCCGCTTAGCCCAGCCGCTTTCATCGCCCCTCGTTTCGTATATGCCCTGCCGGTTGGTATGGTATATATACAGGATTACATTTTCAGCTGGCGATGTACCATCCGGCTTATAAACGGTCCCACTAATTTTCAGCTTAGGTTCATTTGCATCAAATTGCGGCAGCGTGTCAACAGGTGTCAATTCCCGCTCGCCATATTCGTATAGGGCTTCGCAGCCTTCACAGGGTCCGCCAACCTTTTTTCGGGTATTCGACGTACATGACAATGAGGTCCATATTATAGTTAGCAAAAGAGGCAGGAGCCCCCGTTTCATACGCATATAATAGCCTTTTTTGAAGTTGAGAACGTATTTCCAGTTCGGACAAAAACAAATATAACAAAAGAGGCTTCTTGTGCCCGCGAAGTCGTTCAAAAATCAATATATTTTTAATGAGTAGGGCGCCCGGGCGGGCTGTTCATTGCAAATCCTCGCCGCTAAAAAAAATTAGACTTCCGCATCAATATACCCAATTTCCTGAGGCATGCATCCATCATGAATGCACAGCGGCTGCGGGTTTTCCATTGCCATCCCTGGCGCTACCAGCAGAAATATCTGTACTCATCTGCTTCTATTCCTCAGCGATGGCTACGCATCAACATTTTGGTTCGAATACAATTCAAAAATAGTTCGTAAACAAAAGCACTTATAATGCTTTATCAATATCTGTTGCCCATTACAGCGGCCGGGAAGTGCATCGCAATTTATACGCCCTGTCTTACCTTTCCTCACTTTATCGGCAATTCTTAGCCGTCTGTAGCCGTTTATCGGTAGTATATCGACGTTCATGACCAAATACCCGCCGCAACTGTAGCTTCGCAGGCACATAGACGACAAACCATCAACAGGAATTTTCTGCAATGCTTCCATCAAAGTTGCTAACAGCCGGATGAAGCAATATTTAACATGCCCCCTACTAATACAACACAGGGTATCAGGACTGAATTTCGTTGATACAGAAAACGAAGGGAATAAATGACAATTGCCAAAAGAATAGGAATGCATTGCGGATTTTGGATGCTTTGTATCCTGGTGCTTACATCATCGTATCGTCCGGGTTTACCAAGTTATGCCATCGCATTCAAAACCATACTGATGGTCATGCCCGTTCACATTTGCTATTTTTACGCAGTTGCTTACTGGGCTATACCCCGTTATCTCTATTCAAGGCGCTACCTCAAACTCATTTCAGCATTCTTATTGTGCTTTCTGCTGGCCGCACTTATGTTTCGCCTGTTAGAGACCCTTGTTATCGTCCCTTATATTTTTAATATATTACGCTCCGCCGATCCCGGCTTTCAATGGGCAAAGGCCGGGGGCGATTTTTGGCAGCAGCTGGTAAAGCCGGAGTATATCATCAATGCCTTTGAACAAAGCAACCTTGTAGTATGGATACTCATCTCCTTCCGCTTTTTCAAGCTGTGGCACGAGCGGCGGCAGGTAGCACTACAGGCCGAGTTAAATTTCCTTAAGGGACAAATTCATCCTCATTTTCTTTTCAATACACTTAACAATCTGTACGCGCTTACACTTAGCGGCTCCAAAGATGCGCCGCCTATTGTAATGGGCCTTTCTAATATTCTGCGCTATATGCTGTACGAATGTAAAAGCGAGACTGTTTCCCTCAGCAGGGATATAGAAATACTGCAAAGTTATATCGGCCTCGAAAAAATAAGGTACGAAGGCCGGCTTGATCTCAATATAAATATTGAAGGTGCTATAAGCGGAAAACGCATTGCACCGCTACTCATGCTGCCGCTGGTCGAAAATGCTTTTAAGCATGGCGCCAGTGAAGTGCTGGACGATGCATGGATCAATATAGACCTTAAGGTAGCAGACAATACATTAAAGTTTAAAATCTCCAACAGCAAACCGGATAAGGAGCAAAGCCTTGCTAATGGTGTGCATTTTGGTAATATTGGCCTCAGCAATGTACGTAAGCGGCTCGACCTGCTATATCCGGCTGCACATACCCTGCAGATTATCGAAGAAGAAGAGCTATTTGTTGCTATACTTGATATTGACCTTTTAAAGTTAAACCAACTGGCTAAAATTGATACAGACTACAAGCGCAGAATGTTACCACAGGAATAATGGCTTAAAACCTTGACTATGCTAAAGATTAAAACGCTGATCGTAGACGACGAACCGCATGCAATTGAAATCATAGAACGATATATCGGGCTGATTCCAGAAATTGAACTGGTCGGCAAATGTAATAACGCAATTCAGGCTTTTCAGGAGCTACAGCGGCAGGAGGTTGACCTCCTGTTCCTCGATGTCAAAATGCCCGGCCTGCTGGGCACCGACCTTATACGCAGCCTGCAGCAGCCTCCCGGCGTAATTTTCACCACCGCCTATGCCGAATATGCATTGGAGGGATACGATCTCAATATCATCGACTACCTGCTGAAGCCGGTACCACTCGAGCGGTTCCTCAAAGCGGTAGACAAAGTATTTGGGTTCTACAAAATGAACCACTCTACCGCAAAGCCTCAACAAGTGCCTGCCTCTAAAGATACCTTCCTGTATTTTCGAATGGATCGTAAAATGATAAAGGTAAATGCCAGCGACATATACTGGATCGAAAGCCAGAAAGACTACATAAAAGTAAAACTCAAAGACCGTGAGATAACATCCAAACAAAAAATAAGTACCGTCAGCGAACTGCTACCTGATGATAAATTTGTACGAATTCACCGTTCCTTTATTGTCGCCATCGACAAAATAGAGAGTTACCTCCACGATACCGTAGAAATTATGGGACGCGAATTGCCGGTGGGTAGACATTATAAAGAAGAATTCAATCTCAAAATGAACCCCGGCACAGCTGGTAGCAAAAACATTTAAGCATCCTCACCACTTCACTGCCTGCACAGCAATATACCATACGGTACAGTTGCCTCACACTACACAGCCGCTGCGATACGCGCCGGTTAAAGCTTCCCGGCTATATTGCTTTGCTCCGGCAACCGAACTTGTTGCTGATGATCCAGTATCTCATTCTTCACAGCGGCTATACTAGGGCTTTCCAATTCCATAATGCGCTGACCTGAATCCGTCATTAATCATCGTATGCCTGCATTATATAGACCTTCCGGGGTTGTCTGGCGACGCCGAAAAATTGGCTTTAAAATCGCTGGTAATTTTACCGCGTCAAAGGTCCTAAGTACATGCTCCGGCTACAATTAAACTATAAAAGAGATACTAAAATCAACGCTTATGATTCCATGATGGATCCCTCATCTGGAATGCAAAAGCTCCCTGGCAAAACCGCCATTGTCATCCTCAAATCCTGAACTGAATTTTATATTAACTGGAAATAAAACAATGAAAAAAGCACTGAAATATATTACCATCACAGGTACCTGTCTCATTCTTATAATACTGGCAGTAGCCACTTATATCAAGTTAGGTCTGCCGCGTATACCTGTACCCACCGACATTACAGCCCCGGTAACCGCCGACCGTGTTGAGCGCGGAAGTTATTTAGCCAACCATGTTGCAGTATGTATGGATTGTCACAGTACCAGGGACTGGACCTTGTTCAGCGGTCCTCCCTTAAAGGGTGCCGACCTGGGAGGCGGTGGCGCATTTTTTGGTAAAGAAGCCGGTTTTCCCGGCAGCTTCTATGCACCCAATATCACACCCTTTTCGTTAAGCGGCTGGAGCGATGGCGAGATATACCGGGCTATTACAGCCGGTGTAAGTAAAGATGGGCGCGCATTGTTCCCCGTCATGCCTTACCATAGCTATGGCAGGCTCGATAAAGAAGATATAGTCGATATCATTGCTTATCTCCGCACCCTTGCGCCGGTAGAAAATTCCGTACCGCTTTCCCAACCTGATTTTCCCTTCAATTTTATCATAAATACAATGCCCAGGGAGCCGGCAAGCGTAACAAGACCTTCACCACAGGACCCTCTGCAGTATGGCGCATACCTGGTTCAAATGGCTGGTTGTGTAGACTGTCATAGCAAAAGAGAAAAAGGAGAAATTGTTGCCGGCTCTGAATTTGGCGGTGGCATGGAATTCCGGCAACCCGCGGGAATTATACGCGCACCCAATATCACGCCAGACCTGGAAACCGGAATAGGCTCCTGGTCCAAACAATCCTTCATCCGAAAATTCAGACAATATGCAGACAGCACCTACCAGGTTTCGATCTTAAGCGAGCACGACCTTAACAGCCCAATGCCCTGGACTATGTACGGCGGAATGGAGGAGAAAGACCTCGAAGCCATATATGATTACCTGGCAAGTTTAAAGCCTGTTAAGAACGATGTACAACGGTACGGGAAAAAGTAGGATGTTGGTACACATTGCCTAATACGAAGATTTCAAAATATATAAAATCAGCAAAACAAAATGACACGATCATTTATGGCGGCATTTGCCACCGCAACAATTATGACGGCCTCCTGCAGCAAAGAAAAAGACAATCTGCAGCATTACCAGGTTGCCCCAGAGCAATCTTCAGCCACCTGGAAAGGATACCTCAGAACAGGTTATTTCAACGAAGGAACTATATCTATTGAAAGCGCTACGGTAAAAGTAAAAGATGGTGTGGTCAGCGAAGGCACCTTTGTTATGCCCTTGTACAGCCTCAAAAACCTTAATCTCCCCGACGATCAGAAGCCACTACTGATAGAGCATCTGCAGTCGCCGGACTTTTTCAATATGGTTATGCATCCATCGTTGAAGTTTACCATAGCTGCCGTAACAGAGTACAAAGGTCCGCATAGCGGAGCTATAACAGGAGCAAATTACTATGTGACCGGCGACCTTAGCATGCTGGGAACAGCCCGACAAATAACTTTCCCTGCCAGGATAGCGCTCAGTGGCCACAAGCTCGAAGTAGATGCCGACATCACCATAGACAGAACTCAGTGGGGTATGAACTACGCCGCTGACGAGGCACTTCCCGACGAGAATTTCATCAAACACAACGTAGATATTCACCTGCATCTTGCCGCCGAAAAAAGCAAATAGAACATACGACGGCTCACCAAAGAGAAAATTAATACCATCCTAAACCATAACTACTGATTTATCCGCCAAACGCAAGCCCCGTCGCCGCATACATCCTGACAAATCAAATTACATTTAACATGGAACAAATCGAAAAAATCCAAACCGCCCCTATCACCGATGCCTACCGCAGTTACCAGGGCGGCTATTTCAAGACCCTGCTTTCGCCCGCACAAACGGGAGGAGCCCTGGCATTGATTGACATGGTACTGCCTCAGGGTGCAGAGCCGCCCATGCACATACATACCCGGGAAGACGAAACCTTTTATATCATCGAGGGAAGCATGGGCTTTACCATTGGCAACGACAGCTATACTTTCGGTGAAGGTGCTGCCGTATTTGCCCCCCGAATGGTACCACACTCGTTTAAGATCTTGAGTCCCGAAGCACGATTCATAACCATGATTACCCCGGGAGATTTCTGGAATTACTTTATGGAATTCAGTGAGCCATGTGACCACACACCTATTGTTACGCCACCACAAGGTCCACCACCCGCCGAACTAATCAGCCGCCTGATCGACAGAATGGAAAATAAGTACGCTATATCATTTGTTCAGCAGCGTTAAATGATGTGCACAGGCCTGTATAGTATATTATAAAGGAAACAACATATCCGCAAATATCCCGGCAGCCTTCCTACCGGGATATTTTTGTGGTACATGTTGCGGCACATTATCTATGCTTCCTCTGCTGTACTTCTTGACGGCATTGTCTCGCTTCTCCATACCACATCCGAGTGGCCACGTAATGTGTATTTCCAAAGCGTGAACCAGGCGCAGACGGTGAGATGGAACTTGTTATGCACAAAAAATGCGGACTACGAACTGTTTAAATTTTATCAGGGCGCCTTATCCGGCTATCCGCTGCTAGTCCTCGCCGCGGGATGGTATTTGCGTACTACACAGCACACCAATACCCAAGTAATTTATATACCCCATTTACTTATGTTTACAGCGGCTGTGGGCTATTCGCTACTATCCGGGGCGGGTGGCAAGCTATCTATCTTTTCTTAAACTCGGTGCTGTAATTTACAGCCCAAATTCAAAAATATCTATTAGCAAATACCCCACCAAGTGCTTGGTTTGCTCATTTTTTTGACTTTATTACAAACAACGTAAAGACATATTCTTCTCCGGTATCCCACTTCGTTAATTCAAAATCCTTAACCTTTTGGATTTTATCAATTTTACTCAGGTCTAATTGGTCAAATTCAACACGACTGTTGGTTAAGGGGGCATTATTTATTTTGAAAATCACTTTACATTCTTTGCCCTTGATGCACTTCTCAAGTTTATTCTTTGATATAGTTTGTACTTTATCTTTAGTGAAGACAAATAAAACCCCTCTATCTCTTTTTTCTCCCAAATAATAATGTATCAAGGAAGTGTCTGGATTATTACCATAAGTCCGGCTCACATAAGAACCGTCACCCTCCGCAAAAATAACCCCTATTGTATCAGGATTGATGTCATATAATTCCTTATCAAAAATTAAACCATTGAGATAAATTAAGGGACTGGAACGCCCACCTGAGTTTAGAATTATTTTGCTATTCAAATCTTTATTGATTTGTGCGTTCGCAAAAAACGCAAGATGGATGAGGTGTAGTATAATTAAAATAGATTTCATAATAAACTATGGATTTCTGTTTCGGATTAACGGGAAGTTAAGGTCAGTATAGAAGAAAGATGGCATATTTCTATCTATAGCACCTTTCATTGGGTCCATATATATCATTTGCCCGCTACCAGTATTGTATCCTATTATTAATACAGCATGCCCTCCGCTTCCAAGTGGCATGGTATTAGGCCGGGAAATTTGAGCAGGTTAAAATTAGAGTTATTTGTTTAACGCTTATTAAATTTAACCTATGAAAAAGATCAAGCACAGTGAATCAGCGATTCTAAACATTCTTAAGCAACAAGAA
>Ga0222425_100168_pt1 | contig 48093 bp, 45 predicted proteins | sample 2B1ome_2_FD_180089 | JGI IMG/M metagenome (GOLD analysis project Ga0222425, IMG submission 180089) | Enriched microbial communities from leaf-cutter ant dump, University of Wisconsin, Madison, United States - 2B150A (version 2) | ecosystem: Environmental > Terrestrial > Nest > Insects nest > Nest... | reverse complement strand
GGCCTTGAGCAGCTTGCCGGCCGACATGGCCTGGGACACGCCGGTGGGCGTCAGATCGACGTCGGTCCAGCCGGTGAAGCGGTTTTCAAGGTTCCAGGTGGATTCGCCGTGGCGGATCAGGACGAGCTTGTACATGGTTTCCCTAGAGGAGTCAGGCCAAAACCCGCCATTCTAGAATTGCAGGGTTCGCCAACCCAAGGAATCTTCGTGAAATTCATCATCGACAACTGGTATCTGATCTTCGTGGCACTGGCTTCGGGCGGCATGCTGCTGTGGCCGGTCCTCAAGAACGCCAGTGGCGGCACGCTCAACCCCGCCGGGGCCGTGCAGCTCATCAACCGCGAAAAAGCCGTCGTCATCGACGTGTGCGAAGCCGAGGAATTCGCCGCCGGCCACGTGGGCGGCGCCAAGAATGTGCCGCTGGGCCAGTTGGAAGAGCGCCTGCCCGCCGTCGTCAAGAATAAGGCGCTGCCCGTGGTGCTGGTCTGCGCCAGCGGCGCCCGCTCCAACCGCGCCGTGGCGATCGCCAAGAAACTGGGCTACGAGAACGCCCAGTCCCTGGCCGGCGGCCTCAAGGCCTGGCGCGAAGCCAGCCTGCCGGTGGAAAAAGCCTGAAACGGCCCCATCTGCACAGCCAAGCCCTTTTTTTCTGACCCCGTTTGCCCAGAAAGGATCGCCGCCATGCAACCCGTGAAGATGTACACCACCGCCGTCTGCCCCTACTGCATCCGGGCCAAGCAGATCCTCAAGTCCAAGGGCGTGGAGCAGATCGAGGAGATCCGCATCGACACCGACCCCGCGGCCCGCACCCACATGATGGAGATCACCGGCCGCCGCACGGTGCCGCAGATCTTCATCGGCGCCACCCACGTGGGCGGCCATGACGACCTGGTGGCCCTGGACGGCCGGGGCGAGCTCATGCCCCTGCTGGGCGCTGCATAATGCTGCCCCATGTGCCCGCTGCGGGAGCTGATCCCCGGCGGGTTTTGTTTTGCTAGAAATTCTTCGTAAGAGACTTCACCACCATGGCCGACCAAGAAAACCCCGTGTTCCAGATCCAGCGCGTCTACCTCAAGGACCTGTCGCTGGAGCAGCCCAACTCCCCCGGCATCCTGCTGGAGCAGGAACAGCCCAGCGTGGACATCCAGCTCGGCGTGGAAGCCACGCCCGTGGCCGAGGGCATCTTCGAAGTGGCCGTGACGGCCACCGTGCAGACCAAGATCAAGGACAAGACCGTGTTCCTGGTCGAGGCCAAGCAGGCCGGCATCTTCGAGATCCGCAACATCCCCGAAGACCAGATGGGCCCCATCATGGGCATCGCCTGCCCGCAGATCGTGTACCCCTACCTGCGCGGCAACGTGGCCGACCTGATCAACCGCGCCGGCTTCCCGCCCGTGCACCTGGCCGAAATCAACTTCCAGGCCATGTTCGAGCAGCAGCAGGCCCAGGCTGCCGGCGAAGCGTCGCCCATCATCACGCAGTGATCTAAAAATGGAGGTCTTTTTGGCCTCCAGCGCTTACCACACAAGCGCAAGCAGCTATGAAAATCATAGTCCTCGGTGCCGGCGCCTGGGGTTCTGCGGTCGCCATGAGCGCGGCCCAGCACCCCGCCGGCCATGCCGTCACGCTGTGGGCGCGCGACGCCTCCCAGGCGGCCGGCATGCGCGCAGCGCGGCAGAACGCGCGCTACCTGCCGGGCATCGCCTTTCCCCCTTCCCTCACCGTGGCCCATGGCAGCTTCGCGCCCTTGCTGCCCGGTGCCGACCTCGTCGTCGTAGCCACTCCCATGGCGGCGCTGCGCGGCATGCTGCAGGCGCTTGCCGACTGCACCGCGCCCGTGGCCTGGCTGTGCAAGGGATTCGAGGCCGCACCTGAATCTTCAGGGTCTTTTGGGCTGCTGGCGCACGAGGTACAAGCGCAGACAGCTCCTGATTTAATAGCGGGCGTCTTCAGCGGCCCCAGCTTCGCGCAGGAAGTGGCCCTGGGCCAGCCCACGGCCCTGGTCGCCGCCAGCGCCCATGCCGCCGTGCGGGACGCGCTGGTAGCGGCATTCCACAGCCCCAGCGTGCGCGTGTACGCCAACGAGGACATCGTGGGGGTGGAAGTGGGCGGCGCCGTGAAGAATGTGCTGGCCATCGCGACAGGACTGTGCGACGGCTTGGCGCTGGGGCTGAATGCCCGCGCCGCCCTCATCACCCGCGGGCTGGCCGAAATGACGCGGCTCGGGCTGGCGCTGGGCGCGCGTCCCGACACCTTCATGGGCCTGTCGGGCCTGGGCGACTTGGTGCTGACGGCCACAGGCGACCTCTCGCGCAACCGCCGCGTGGGCATGCTGCTGGCCCAGGGCCGGAGCCTGCCGCAGGCGGTGGAATCCTTGGGGCACGTAGCAGAGGGAGTCTACAGCGCACGTACCGTGGCGCAGCGCGCGGCCCGGCTGGAGGTAGACATGCCCATCACCCGGGCCGTGGTGGCCTTGCTGGACGACCACCTGCGCCCCGCCGACGCCGTGGCCCTGTTGATGGGCCGGGGCCCGGCGCAAGAGATAGTCTGAACGGCTGCCGAACCGGCAGCGGTTTCCGTCAAAGAGCAGGCAGGTTGGGCACCTTGACCAGCAGGCGGGCATTGAGGTAGCGCTCAACCTCGGATTCGTTCTTGAGGCTTGTGTCGAGGAATTCAAGCACGAACACCAGGCCCAGCCCGCCCACGATACCGCCCAGCAACACGCCCACAAGCACCATCCAGAGCTTGGGGCTCACCGGCTTCTTGCTCACCTCGGCCATGTTGATGACCGAGACATTGCCAATCTTGGCCGATGCCTGGTCGGCCTGGAAGCGCGTTTCCTCCGCCTTCTCCATATAGAGCTGACGGGTGTCGCGCAACACCGTTTGCTGCTGCATGGCGCGCTTGTATTCAGCCTCCTTGGCGTTGATGGTGTTGAGCTGCTCCTGCAGTTCGCGCTCCACGCGCCCCCAACTTTGCAACGACTGGCGCATCCCTTCGCGCGCGGCCTCTGCCTTGAGCAGATCGTCCTGAATGCGTGTGGCCAGGGGGTTGGGGCCCTGCTCCGTCGAGGCGTATTTCTGGTTTTGCTGCTGCGCCAGCATCTCGCTGACCACCTTGATCTCTTCCCGGAGTGCGCGCAAACGCGGGTCGTCTCCTGAAAAACGGCTGACGATGTCGGCTTCGCGCCGCTTGAGGTCCGTCAACTGCTTGCTGATTTCGCTGATGGCAAAGTTGTTCGTCGACTCCGCACCGACCAGCCGCACCGTCGCGGGCACGCCTGCGGACTGGGCCTTGAGCGCAGCAATGCGGCTATCCGATTCGGCCAAGGCAACGCGCAACTGGTTGATCTGGCTGCGCGCGTCCTCCAGCTTGTCGAGCTTGGAGCCACGCTGGCGATCCACATCCACCACGTGGCCTTCGTTGCGCAGCCGGTCCACCAAGGCTTCCGTTTCACCCAGTTGCGCCTCGAGCTGCTTGAGCTGCTGCACGAAGAAACCTGACTGCTCGCGCTGGTAGATGCGCACACGTTCGCGCAGATAGCGCGTCACCAGGGCGTTCACGCCCAGCGTGGCAGCCTCGGGCGACTTGCTGCGCAGGGACACTTCGATGACATTCGAGCTTTTGACGGCAGCGGCAGTCAGATCGCGCTGAAAGCGGTCCACGGCCTGGTCTTCCAGCCCCCGGTCAGACGACAAGGGAAAGAAGAAATCCTCCATCGAACGGTACAGGTGCGTCGCCATCTGCATCACGCCTTTGGGCGTGTACCAGGGGTGCTGGGCATCGATGCCGGGAAAGAGGATCTGTGGCGTGAGTTCGTTCACAACCTCATGCGCGAGCTTGGCGCTGGTGAGGATGCCGGTTTCCGAGCGCAACTGCTCTTCGCGCACCACCGACATGATCGGGGTGCGAAACTGGCTGGTCGGCAGGACGGGCATGAAGATGTCCTCCTGGCCGATGCGCACCAGCAGCCGTGCCGTGGCCTCGTAGGTGGGGGCGATGAGCTTCAGGCCTGCGTAGCCTCCCACGACCGAAGCAAGGAAGAACAGTATCAGCACCCACTTGCGCTTGAAGATCGTGTTGAGTATGTCTCGTAGCGTCATAGAACCACCTGCTGCTGCCATCAACGAACAAAAGCCCTGAAAGCCCTGGCGGCATCGCGCTCACCACCATCAGGCCGGACCAGACCGAAATTGCCAAACCCGTCGGGCGACGGATAGTCCTCCAGAGAGAACCAATACACGCGCTGCACATTGGCAGGCAGGGCCCGCGCACCGCTCCCGTAGGGAGTGGAGGTGAGCCGCCGCTCAATGAATTCCAGGGTCTTGCGCAGGCGCTCGGCCTGCCCCGCCTCGGTAACGCCCAGCTTGTGACGCGCGATGAAGTAACCCATCTCCGTGATCCAGATGGGCTTGCCTGGAGCGCCGCGCAGCGTCATGAAAAGCTGCAGGTTGAACACCTTGCCGAGGAAACCTGGGTCCTTGAGACTGCCCACGAAACCCATGCGCACAGCACTGGAGTCGTCCGCATCCATGTCTTCCGGTTCGCGAATGCCGTCCCTGCTATCAAACAAGTAGGGGTGGACGGCCAGAATGTCGAAAGTGTCGCCATGGCGCGGATTAGCGTCCCAGAGCTGCCACATGAAACCGACATCTGCCTTGGACAAGCCTGCATGCACCAGCTTGACCTTTGAACGCACCGGCGCCAGCGTACGCTGCACGGCCTGCATCAGGCGCGTGAACGCTGCAGGGTCTGGCCGCGGGCCCCAGAACTGACGGATGTTGGGCTCGTTCCATACCTGCCAGTGCACGATGGGCGTGAATGGGAAAGGGGCGTTGCCCTGGGGGCCGTATCGCTGGACCGACGCAAGCAGAAAGCGTGCATAGTCTTCGTATGCATCGCTGGCAGGCGCCATCTGGTAAACGTCCTTGGGTTTGCTGCCGGGCACCAGTGCCCAGTCGGGTGCATAGTGCACGATGGGAAGCAGTTCCACCCCTTCTTTCTGAGCAATTTGAACCATCGCGTCGAGCCGGGACCAGTCATAGCTGCCCTTGCGCGGCTCCACCACGCGCCATTCCCAGTCGGTACGCACCTGCGTGACGCCGAGCGATCGAGCCAGCTTGAAGCGCTTGGACAAGGCCTGCGCATCGCCAGGCGGCCACAGCACGTTCACACCGTACCCCATCGCCGCCTGTGCGGGTGCCGCGCCCAGCCACAGGCCGACGCACACGATGCAGGCTTGCAGAAACAAAGAGAACGCGCGCATTGCAATGCTTCAGTTGCTGTTGCTATTGCGGTTGCGGACATAGTCATGGCTGAAGCCAAGCTGTATGCCTCGGAAGAGAACGAGATCGACGATGTACTGCTGGACCCACCGGTTGGCGTTGGCAATCGGCGTGCGAGGGACATAGACGATGTCGGAAGGCTGCAGTGCAACCCGCGAATCGACCTTGCTTTCGGAAAGAGCGCTTTCGCTCAGGTCCAGGTGGTAGGTGATGGGACGGCCGTCCTCGCCTTTGCGCACCAACAGCACGGAATCGAGCCGTGCCGTGGGCAGGCTTCCGCCAGCGGCATAGAGGGCCTGCAACACGGAGACGCCGCCATCGAGGTTCAGCGTCTGCGGCACGCTGACCTCTCCGCCAACATAAGCACGATGCCCCTGGAACGACCGCACGATCACGGAGAGGTTGGGTTTGTCGAGCGACTTGGCATAGCGTGCGGTCAGGTCCTCGTCCAACTGCAGCGGCGTCAGACCCGCTGCCCGCACGTCGTCTACCAGTTGCAGCGAGATGAAACCGTCTGGCCGGACCTTGACGGCCTCATTGAGTTCAGGGACATAGAAGAACTTGATCTGCAAGTCGTCGCCAGGGCGAATGATGTAGCTCGATTCGCTGGCATAGGTACCGGTGCCTACGAGGGGAAGCGTGCTGCCGGAGGGAAGCTTGTCCACCTGGATGGAACTACAACCAGCAAACACCGCGCAGGCTGTCACCATGCCGCAGGCAAGGGTTCGGCGCAATTCGGGAAGGAACCACATGATCTACTCCTGGTGTTCTGAAATGGCTCAAAGCAGGCGGTACGCCCAATCGGGAATGTGATTGACCGAGCGGTTGAGCACGACACCCATAAGGCGGCCGCCGCTGTGTTCGATTTGTCCGCCCACATGCTGGGCCACCTGCCGGCGCGTCCGCTCGGACTGCGCCACGAGGATGAAGTCAGGCACTTGCTTGGTCATGACGAGGGCTACGGGCGTGACAGTGGGAGGCGGCACATCCCACAGGACCAGCGAGAAGCGTTCCAGCCACTGCTGGAACTCCTTCATCCGCTGGCTTTCTCCCCCAGCACCGAACAGTTCGAGGCAGGCAGGATGGGACATGCTCATGCGCATCGCTACCTGTCCTCGCGCTGCGGGAGCGGGCGATGCTACGGGAGCGGGCGAGGCCTGGTGATCCGTCACTTCGACGACCAAGACGGAAGAAAAAGCCATGCCGAGCTCGGCCGCCAGCTGGCGAGTGACAAAGCTGTTCCCCACCCCGCGTGCCGCGCCCACGACCATGATCTGCAAGGACGAAGCATCATTCGCCTTGCGCAGCACATGCGTCATCAGGCTTTGCATCGGGATGGTCAGCCGCTGGTCCAGCGGCGCCACGGGTTCAAGGTGTGTTGCGATGGATGGGGTGGTCATGGCTCTTGCTCGGTGGTGTTGTCGCAGACCTTCTGCCTGAAAGCAGCTTGCCCATCTCGATGATGGGTTTTTCCAGCAGAACGTGGGTGAGTAGACCCACGCCCAGGGTCGCTGCGGCGGCCAGCCCCACGTAGAGGACATTTGCCGTCGGCGTGGATTCCAGGTGCGGAAACAGTTTGCCGAAGCTGCCCAGCACAAACGGATGGCTCAGATAGATCGCGTAGGACGCATCACCCATCCATACCAAGGGGTCGCGCCGCGTGGCGAACCGCCCCGCAGCTTTTTGCGCGCGCTCAACATTGAGTAGCGCCAGCAGCAGCATGCTGTATGCGCCCCCGAAGGCAAGGACCCGCAAAGGCTGCTCCTGGTTGATACTGCCGGATTCGGCTAGCAACACGCCCGCCACGAACAGCGCCACGGCGATGCATCCAGGCCCGAACCAATGGCTGCGCGGATGCGCCATCCAGTACCGGTAGACCGAAGCGCCCATGGCGAACTGGATCATGTACAACGATGTGAGGTGCAGATCCCATATCTGCGTATCCGTGGCCTGCTGGTACAGCCATCGCACGATGGCCAGGGCCGACAATCCCCAGAGCACGCCAGCCAGCCAATGGGGCCGCAGCAGCCACGCGGTGAGGAAGACGATGGCGTAGAAGACGATTTCATGTTCCACCGTCCAGCCGACGAACAGCAGCGGCAAGCCCGCCTGCGGAAGAATGAACGTGGATTGCAAGACCGTGGACATCGTCTGTGGCCCAGAGCCCATGGTCATCGCTGGATTGTGGAGCCACAGCATGGCCACCATCAGCGTGAAGAGGATGTACATGGGGTAGATCCGGATGAAGCGGCTGACCAACCACTGTCGCGGCCGGAAGGGTGCGCCCAACGTGATGTACGTCATGATGAAGCCGCTGATCACGAAGAACATGTCCGGCCCGGAGTAACCGATGCGCTGCGAGAAGAAACTGTGGCTCTGCACCCAGTGCGGCAGGCGCATCGCCACATCTTCGAGATGGACGACAAGTACCATCAACACAGCGATACCGCGCATGCGCTGCACACACAGCAACTCGGCCTTGTGGATCGGAGGCCTGGCCATCGCACTGGCGTAAATCTGGCGTAGCTTCTGGAGCATGGGGCTGGTCCGACTACTTGATCGCCAGCAGCATGGGCTGAGCCTCGCCCTGCACCGTCATGATCGATGCACGGCGAAAACCTGCTTGCTTGCACATCTCGATGAGAAACGCTGATTCATACGCCACCGCCGCCTCGGGGTTCTTGATCGACTCCACGCGCGCAGCACCCATGGTGTGCGAGAAGGTATGGCGATCGTTCAGCGTTGGAGGCGGGTAGTCGATGCAGAACGTATACATTGCCATTGCCTTCCCGTCGCCCAGAATGCGGTAGGCCTCGTTCGTGTAATTCCGGAGCTCCTCTTCCAGCAAATGCGTGTAAAGCGAGGTCGAGAAGACGAGATCAACGGCGCCATCGTCCAGCGGTATGCGGAAAAAAGACCTGTCGCTGTCCTGGTTCAGGTAGGTCGCGCTCTGGTGCGATGATTTGATGAACGAGAAACGGCCGGCATCGAATTTGTTTCGGCACCATGCGAGCATTTCGTCGTCGATGTCGATGCCGTAGTAGTGTCCAGCAAAGCGCTGGCCCTTGAATTCGTAGTCGCGCAGATGGTGCGCATAGCGCCCACAACCCACGCCGATGTCCACAATGCGGGAGTCGAGGGTGGCCAGCTTCTGATCGAAGATGAAGTACCAGAAATTGCGCGCGGCATTGAGATAGACCATCTGGTTGTGGAACAGGCGGCGCCCGGCCCCGATGCGCACCCGCATGTAGTTTGGCGGAAGCCCCCTGAATTCGCTGAAGAACAAGGGGGGCAATACATCGCCAGCGGCGAGCACCCCCTTGAACAAGGGGTTGTAGCTCAAGGTGGCAAGCGAAGGAACATAGCGCCGGACATAGTGCTGCAATTTCATGTGCACTCCTGGGTGACGACGGAGGATGGAAGGGGGTGCGCCACGCGCTGGTAGATGCGTCGCACGGCATCGACATGGGCTGCACGCGTATGCCGCGCTGCTATCAACGCGCGGCTGGCACGGCCACGTTCGATGATGAGGTCCGGGTCGCGCATGGCACGCTGGAGAGCGGCGCTGAGCGCAGGCACCGACACTGTTTCGGCCAGCCAGCCCGTCTGTTGATCGATCACATAGTCCGGAATGCCGCCGACAGGGAATGCCACCACGGGCGTCTCGAACGACATCGCCTCGATGCCGACCAGCGGGCCGGGGTCATCCCACACCGATGGCAGCACAAGCAGATCGGCATGGCGGTAGTGGCCGGCCAGTGCCTCCTGGGGCAGCCAACCCACGAACGTGATGCGGTCCTGCAAGCCAAGCTGGATCGCGAGGGCCTGTACGCCTGCCAGCTCGGGACCGGACGTGACGGCTACGAGCCGCCACTGCCCGTGCACGCCGGCAAGGGCCTGCACCAGCACACGCAGTCCCTTGCCCGCGACGGCCTGCCCGCTGAAGAGCATATGGAACGGCCGGTCGACCCCTGCCCGCCCCGCAGGTTTCTCAGGCATGGCAGCCAGCCCTTCCGCCTGGGCATGGAATCGGCTGAAGTACGGCACCATGTTCAGGCGTTGATCTGCAAAGCCGTTTTTCAGCAACACGCGGCGCATGTGCTCGCTGCCCACGATGGATGCGGAAAAGGACTGGTATATCCCGCGCTCATTGAGCTTGGCCGGCAGGTCGGCAAGACTGACAAAGCGGCCGTCTGCCACCGGCGGACCAATGAGGCAGCCAAAGAAAGCGCAGGAGAGCCCCAGGGCGCGCTGGCAACGGTCGCCAGGGAAGCGCCTTCGGCCTCGGCGCAGGCATATGGAGGTGTAGTCGTGGTAGGAGCGGACCGTCGGGATGCCTGCGGCCAGCAGCGTCTGCAGCGCATGAGGCTCGCTGCACAGGTGCACGTGCACGATGTCAGGCTGCCAGTTCCGCAGCAGCACGGCGAGCGGGTCCGAGGCTTCGGACCGCGGGCGTGCGGCGAGCAACTCGACATCTGCCACGTCGAGATGCCCAGGCACCTCTGCTCCCAGGTGGGCGAGCGCCACGGTATCGCCCGCGTGGCGCAGCGCCCGCGCCAGATCGAGCACGTAGTTGGGCAAGCCGCCTACCGACAAGGTTTCGACGAGCAGCAGCACCCTCATGCCGTTTCCTTGCGCCCTGCCAACGTGGCGATGGAGATACCAGGTGCCGGGGCCTGCTGGTGTGACAGCCCCAGTGTCAGCACCGTCACGAGCAGCATGTGCATGTTCTGCAGCAAGAGCATGTCCACCATCGCGAATACGACATATGCGCCCAGCGCGCCAAGTGCGGCCAATGTGAACACTTGCGACGCGGAGTCCTTCGCTTTCCATAGCCGGGCCAGATGCCGGCCCACCATGCCAAGAAAGAACAGATAGGCGGCCAGCCCGATCAGGCCCGTGCCCGCCAAGATCTCAAGGAAAGTATTGTGGGCATGCACGGACGAATAGCCCAGTTCCACGTGGAGCTGAACGCCGCGCGCAAAGAATTCGTCGCGGAAATTGCCCAGGCCGACGCCCAGCAGCGGATGGGCTTGCACCACATCCAGCACCACGCCCCAGATGATCAAGCGATCAAGCACCGCTTCGGGACGCCCTGGAACCAGGCCCGCTACGGTGCCATCCCACTGGGGCACCAGCGCCAATGCCAGCGTAAGCGCAAATGCGACCGCAACAACCAGGGCAACGGCAATGCGGGTCCATTGCGGGCGCATGGCCAGCGTCAGCACCAGCACGAGGACTGCCGCACCCAGCAACCCACCGCGCGACTGCGTGGCAGCCAACCCTGCCGTGCAGACAACGGTACTGACGAGCGCCAGCAGGCGCATACCCGGCGAAGGTGGACGCAGAACATGCGCAAGAACCACGCTCATGCTCATGACCAGGTACATGGCCAGGCCCTGTGCGCCCCCGAAGGTGCTGCCCGCACGCCCCGATATGTCGAAGGTGTGGCGTATCTGCTCAAGACTGCCTTCCGGCAGCGGTACATCGATGCCCATCATGTGGGTAAGCGATTGCCCATTGAGCGCGACCTCAACCAGGCCATCCACCGCAAAGAAGCATGGAATGACCAGCAGCATGACGCTGGCGAATTGCCAGTAGCGCCGCGTAGGCCGGAACACCAGCACCAGCACAGGAAGCACCACGAACCACTCGATGATGCGCAGCCCCTGCTTGGCGCTCACCATCGCGCTCATAGACACTGACTGGGACAGCGCGACCGCCAGCAAAAAGGGAGAAATGGCCTTGACGATGGTGGGAACCGTGAGCGTCCTCAAGGACGGAGTGTCTTGCCGCAACAGGATCAGCGGCCACAGCACGCACCAAAGGACAAGCAATGCATCGGAAGCGTTCACAGGAATGCCAGCGACCGTCTTCTGCACGGGAATGGCCAAGCTGGCGGTGAAACAGAACCAGACCCACTGCGGCCTGCGCACAAGCACCACAGCACCACCGAGAGCGAAAGACAGGGCCAAACCGATCATTGGCCAGGCCACTGTCAGCAGGGCGATGCCGAATCCGAGCACCACGGCGATCAACAGCGTGGCCGTGCCCTGCGCGGCAGCAGGCGCCAGTCCGGCGCGATGACGCTCAAGTTCAACGGCTTGCATGGGGTGGCCGCTCCAGCGCGAAGGGATTGAGTGCCAGGATCTGGGCATTGGCGTGCAACATGCGGCGTCCCGATGCGCGGCGTGCAGGACTCAGCAAGGCCAGCGCCGGCCGGATGCTGGCGGCCAGCATGGCAAGGTCCGTCATCAGCTTGAGGGCCCACAATTCCCAGCGGGGACGGTGCTTGCGGTAGAGCCGGTACCTGCTGCGGCGCAGTTCCAGCCGCATGCGCACTGCGGTATCGCTCCATTCCCGGCCTGATCTCTGCCCGCTGGGTGCTCGGTCCGACGACTTGCCACCATGGTGCAACACCTTGCTGGTCGGCACGAGCCAGAGCTTCCAGCCTGCATGGCGCGCACGCACGCACCAGTCGACATCCTCGTCGTACATGAAGAAACCGTCGTCCAATAGTCCCACGGTGTGCAGAAGCTCGCCCCGAATCATCATGCACGCACCATGCAACCGCTCCAGTTCCACCGCCCGGGTCTGCCCGATGGCCGGGAATTGCGGGCCTTGCACCGCGCGTCGGACCATTTCCAGCAACGTGGGAAAGCGATGGGGAAAGTCCTGCTCCGCGCCGTCCGATGCATTGACGATGCGGGCGCTCACGGCTCCCACGCCAGGGTGGTCTCGCAACGCGGAGAGCAACGTATCGAGCGTCCCGTCAAGGACCAGTGCATCGCTGTTGAGCAGCAGCGCCCATTCACTGCTGCATTCACGCAGCACGAGATTGTTTCCACCGGCAAAGCCCAGGTTGGCACCAGCGTCCAGGAGCCGGATATCCGGATGCGCCTGGGCAATCTGCTGCAGGCTGCCGTCGCTGGAGGCGTTGTCCACCACGGCAATGTCGAGCTCCACGCCGGTGGGAGGGAAGCGCTTGAGCGAAGCCACGCATTCGGCCACCAGGGCGGGCGTGCGGTAGTTGACGATGGACACCGTGAGCCGCTCCATGCCACTACCCTCCTGCAACTGCGTGCGCGCGCGCTTCGCACAAGTGCTGTCCGACGGCGTGGCAGGCCGCGCGGAGCTGTTCCAGCGTCAGTGTCTTGGTGTCGAAGGCTGCCCGCGTGCGCGCCATGTCCAGCCAGAATGCGTCGAACTCACGCACATTGGTCACCAGCAGTTCACCGCTGCCAAAGCCTTCGAGGATCCACTGCGAGATCTGCCCCACAGGTACGCCAAAGCCCGCACCCAGATGGAAGGTCCCACCACGCAGCTGGCGCATTGCGCCGGCCAACTGATCGGCACAGTGTTCCACGGGGAGGAAGTCGCGTTCGACGAACGGACTGATGTCAAGGACGATGCGCCCTTGCCCGCGCAGGCTGCGCAGCGCCTGAGCGAAGAAATTCCGCCGCCCAGGCAGATCCTCGTGGCCAAAAATGTTGCTCAACCGGAAGATGGTCAGCCGCTCGCCCAGCATCTCGGCAAGGGCTGTCTCGGTTTGCCACTTGGCCTTTGCATAAGGACTGCGAGGCGCGGCAGGCAGGTGCTCATGCAGCCGCCCGTCGGCAGGCGCCGTCCCATAGACGGTGCGCGAACTCAACATGACGTAGCGCAGATGCGCTTGCGGCAAGACGGAACGGGCGAGCCGCAGATCGATGTCCAGGCTGGGCTGGTATTCCGCATCCTTGAGGCGGTCATCAAATGCGCAGTTGAGCACCACGTCGCTGTCGCGCGCCCAGGCAGTGTCTGCCAACGCCTCGGCATGGCCCAGATAACGCCAATCCGTGGCCGCCGCGCAGCGGCGCAGCGCCTGGGCGATGAAGCTTCCCGAACCAACGACAGTGACTTTCATTGCGTCGTCCAGAACAATCGATGCATGCCGAACCTGCCGCGCACGGAAGATGGCAGCCAGCGGTAGCGCTTACCGAGCGAAAACCCGCCGAACTTGGCGAACACCCGACCCAGCACCGCCAGCTTCTGCATCGGGGAACGGGCGGCAGCCCACTCCGCCCGCGCGTAGCGCTGCCCCTCGCCAGCCGTGACTCGGTGCAAGCGCCGCAACTCGGGGTCCATTACCATCAGCGCACCGATGTCAAAGTAGCGCTGGAATTCTTGGCGCAGACTGTATGCATGACTGTGGATCACCATCGCGCTGGGCTCATAGGCACGCCGGTAGCCTCGCTGCACGAGACGCAAGGCGGCAGACAGGTCCTCGCCCAACGGCAGGACCTCGGGAAACCCGCCGATGGCCGCCAACGCATCGGTACGGTATGCCGCGAACGAGTTAGAACAAAAAACAGCCTTGATACCCCGGGTGTCCAGGTCTTGCACCGAGGTTTTTTCCGCGGGGCCAGCGGGATAGTTGAACTCGCGCGCAAAGCGCTCGTGCAAACCAGCATCCTCTCTGGGAAGCTGGCGCCCATAAGCCAGCCCGACTGTCGCATCGGCCAGGGGGGCCAGGATGTGCTCCAGCCAATCGGAGCCCACCGGCAAGGCGTCCTGGGTCAAAAAAACGATGAACTCGCTATCGGCGCACAGCCGGACCCCGAGATTGCGCGTTTTACCGTGGCCGAATTCCGCGCGGTCGATCCTGTGCACCATGTGGCCTGCCGCCTGCACTAGTTCGGCTGTTGCATCCTCAGAAGATGAGTCAATGAAGAGCACGCGGCACGGAGGCTCGGGTAGCCGACGCAGAGCCGCGAGCAAATCGGGCATCCAGCGCGCCGCGTTCAGCGTGAGAACAACCACACTGGCACGAGCGCAAAGTGGCGAGGCCTCAGAAGGCATTGTGCCCCCGGAACCCGCCCAGGGCGGTCTTCAGAATGATCCAGAGATCCAGCTCAAAAGACCAGTTCTGGATGTATTGGATATCGTGCGCGAAGCGTTCGGTGAGGTGCTCCTCCGTGAAAGTGTTCCCCCGATGGCCGTTGACTTGTGCCCAGCCGGTAATGCCTGCGGGAACCTTGTAACGCTCGATGAATTCGCTGATCACGCTTTCGTAGACGCGCTCTCCGGCCTTGACTCCCGGCGGATGGGGACGGGGGCCGACAACGGACATCTGGCCCAACAGGACATTGATGAATTGCGGAACCTCATCGAGGCTGGTGCGGCGCAAAAAATCTCCGATGGGCGTGACACGGGCATCCCCACGCCGGGTCAGCTCGATGCCCTTGCTTGCCTGCGCAGGATCATGGGTCATGCTGCGGAACTTGAAAACGCCAAAGAGCCGATGGCCCATTCCGTAACGCTGCTGCACAAAAAATACAGGTCCTGGCGAGCCAATCTTGATCAGCAGCGCGATGGCCAAGCCCAAGGGCAGGAACATTGCAAGGGCCAGCAGCGAGAAAAAGATATCGAAGAGCCGCTTGACGATCCTGCTACCCAACGGCAGGTTGTCCATGCCCAGCAGCATGAGGCGATGCCGCTCCGCTTGGGGATGCCTGGCCATGCTGCTCTGCAGCACCGCCAAATCGGGGGCCAGGTAAATGCGGCCACATCCACGGCGCAACGCAACGGCCAGCGCATGGATGCGCGCACCAGCCATGTTCGGCAAGGCAATGACCACGCCATCTGGCTGCGGCTGCAAATGGTCCAACTGGGCTGTGCTTCCCAGCCAAGGAGCGGGCAGCTCGGACACGAGCGTGCGCGTGCTGCGGTCATCCATGAATCCGACCACCTTGATGTGGGGGGTGGACAGCGCAAGGTGCCGGGCTGTCAGAATTCCTTGCTCACACGCACCAATGATGACGACGCTCTGGGTGCGGTCGATACGACCCAACCCATGGCGGATCAGCGCGCGCATGGCCATGACCAGCCATGGCATAGAGGCCAGCAATGCCACGGCATGCGCAAAGGGAAGACGCGGCGCATTGAGCAGCCACGATACGCATGCCACGATGCCGATGCCCAGGCAGACATTCAACACCGCACTGGTCCACTGCAACGCTTTGGCCGCACCAGCGTCGGCGAAACCATGGTAGTGCCGCACGGGCAGGATAAGCATGGTGCATGGCAGCAGCACTGACCAAAGCGCCGTGCCGCCAAAGGCCGGCCCGTGTATCACCGAGTTCAATGCAGCGTCGACGCCGCGAACAGCCAGAAAGGCGGCAACGGCCGTACCGGCACGAAGCAGCAGCAGCTCAAGATCCTCGAGCGCACTGGCATCCAGCTTTCGGCGCCGCTCAGTCACAGCGGGCGTTGCCGTGTGGAGCGGCGATGCCTCGGCCGGCAAGGGTGGGGAAACCTCGGAATGCATGGGAAGCGCTCACTGCCTATGCGGCGGGATACGCTACGGCGATGGGCCGGATGTGGCGGCCTATTTCCCCAAGATCGCCTGGAGGGGTAAATGCGCCTTCTTCGAGCGGCCCCTCGCCAACCTGGGCGCCAGCGAGCATGTCGGCATAGCGCGGCAACTGCTCGGCGTACCAGGAAGCGATCTGGGGCATGTCGTCAGCGAGTCGATGCTGCGGCTTCCAACCCATGGCTGACAGCTTCTCCCAGGAAATGGAGTAGCGTGCATCGTTGAACGGGCGATCTGGAACGAACTGGACCACGTCCTCCGCGGCCTTGCCAAACTGCCGGGCGATCATGGACGCCACCTCGAGGTTGGTGTATTCCTCCACCGTGCCGATGTTGTAGGTTTCGCCCATTTGACCGGACTGCCCCAGAAAGACCACCGCAGCCGCGAAATCCACGGCACTCAGGTAGTGCCGGCGGTTCATTCCGTTGCCATGCAGGGGCAGGGGCCGGCCCAGCAGCATGTGGCAGACGAAGCGAGGAATGATCTTTTCGGGGTACTGCCGAATACCGTAGAGATTGTTGGCCCGCACGATCAGGACGGGAGTCTGGTAGGACTGGAGATACCCGCTGATGATCATTTCAGCCGCCGCCTTGGACGACGAGTAAGGATTGGTAGGGCGTAGCAGGCTGCTCTCGTCCGCAGATCCAGAAAGCACCTCGCCGTACACCTCGTCAGTACTGACGTGGACGATACGGGGAACACGCTCCTGCCGGCAGGCCTCCATCAGGCTGTGGGTGCCGAGGACGTTGGTGCGGGTGAATTCAAGCGAGTTGCCAAAGGAATTGTCAACATGGCTTTCCGCCGCAGCGTGGATGACAAGCGATGCCCCGCGAACGGCCCTGCGACACCCGTCCAAATGGGCAACATCGCCCACGATCAGTTGAACACGCTGCTGCATCAGGTGATGAGCGATGTTGCGCACATCACCCGCATAGGTCATCTTGTCGTACACGACAACCTGCGCATCCGGGAACTGCTGGCATACCTGGTCAACGATATGCGAGCCTGCGAAGCCCGCCCCCCTGTAATCACAATCTTGCACATGCCCGCATCCTCCTGAGCCTATGGCTTCATTGAAATTCTTCCCTGCTCTTCATCCTCGGGCTCAACCCCTGCACTACGCCACCTTGTGTGGCATAGCCTGCCCAGAGCCCTTCGCAGTCATAACATGGCGATCCGAAAAAACTATCGACACTCTGCGCATCAATGGTAAAAAATTATCGCGCTGGTGTACAGAGATTTTGTGCCAGGGATGCAAGCGGCTGGCCATGGTCAAATCCAGCGCATGAATGGCAAGGGCGGGAAGCATCGTGATGGCGGGTCGAAGGCAATCTCTGGTAGCCGATGGCAGGCTGTATTGGCGCGTGTGCCGGGAGTCCTGTGGGTACTGCTAGGGCAAGCGCTGCAGAGCGCGACCAATTTCCTCACCATCGCGGCGATGGGGCGCTTTGCCGGGGTGGACGAGTTGGGCGTTTTCGCGCTGGCCCTGTCGTGCTACTTTTTTGCTGTTTCCGTCGCCGATACCCTCGTCGCCACCCCCTACACCTATCTGTACACCCACGCCGATGCCGAGGCGCATGGCGAGCTGACGATCTCCGGAATGGCCAGCGCAGCGCTTGTCGGCGCCGTGGCCGCTACCCTGCTGACCGTCGTGTGGTGGCTGGACTGGACTGCGCTGGCCAAACTGTGGCCGATGCTGCCCTGCGTGGTAGCGCTGACAGTACTGCGCGAGTTCTTCAAGCGCCATTTGCTGGTCACGCAACGCTATGCAGCGCTTTTCGCCATGGATGCAGTGCTCTGTGCGCTGCAACTCTCAGGCTTGCTGGTGGTGACGCTTTGGGAGCATCTTTCGGCACACAGTGCAATGGCAGTGATGGGTGCGGCCACGGCTTTCTCGCTGCTACCCGCTTTGTCGCGCCAAGCTCTGTCCTATAGTGACGCAGAGCATGCGCTGCGGCACCTTCCGCGATTTCTGCAGAGCTCCGTTCGCTATGGGCGCTGGCTATTCCTGGGCGGAATGTGCCATGTCGGCAGCGTGCAGCTGTATCCCTGGCTTGCGATGGCCAGTGGAGGAACACGCGCAGCCGGCCTCTACGCCGCCTGCGTGAGCATCGTCAATTTGTTGAACCCACTGCTCACGGGGCTCACCAATTATTTTCGGCCTCGGTTCATGATGGCCTTACGGGGCATGCCATCCAAGCAAGCATTTAGCACCTATGTGATGCATAGGTCCATCGCATTCGTAGCACCGGCATTGCTCCTCGCCCTAGGACTTTCCACCATGGGAGACGGAATGCTCTCGCTTCTCTATGGCGAACACTTTCGTGGGGGAGGGGCTGCCCTTGCGTGGATGGGCTGGGGGACGCTGGCCGTCGCCATCGCAGCGCCCGTGCAACTGGCTCTGCTGGCAATGCACGCTCCTTCCACCAATTTTGCGTACCACGGCTTCAGCTTGTCATTGCTGCTGGGCTTGGCATGGCTTGGCTGGAACAGCGTAGATGTGACCCGCCTGGGCCAGCTCTACGCCGCAATCAACACATTGGCCGCACTGCTGCTCATCGCCTTATGGCGAGGAAGATTGATTTCGCAGCAATGAGCGGGCCGGAGCCGGAGCCCGGCACCGCACTGATGTGGCTACAGGACCCCGAACAGCATCAGCAACAAAACCACGGATAGGGGGACGCCGAGCAGCCAGAGGATGATGGGCATGGTGATCTCCTTGAAATAAAAGAGTGAAGGGGATAGGTGCCTCCACCTTATTCACGCCCCTGCCCCGCCCATGTGCGCCACCACAGCGCACCCACGTAGGCCCATGCCCTGCCGGGCCGTCATCATCCCAGGCCCTGCTCCAGCGCCAGTAGCTCCTCCACCGTCTGGCGGCGGCGGATCAGGCGGGCGTGGCCCCCGTCGACCAGCACCTCGGCGATGAGCGGCCGGGTGTTGTAGTTCGAGGACATCGAGGCGCCATAGGCCCCCGTGTCGTGGATCACCAGCAGGTCGCCCACCTGCGCGGCGGGCAGATCGCGCGGCAGCACCACGCCGCCGTCGCCCTGGGTGAACACGTCGCCCGATTCGCACAGCGGGCCCGCCACCACCGTGGGCCGGTCCGCGCCGCTGCCGCCACCACGGCGCAGCACGCTCATGGCGTGGTAGCTGCCGTACATGGACGGGCGCATCAGCTCGTTGAAGCCCGCGTCCACCAGCACGAAGTGGTTGCTGCCCGCGTCCTTGGCGGCGCGCACCTCGGCCAGCAGCACGCCCGATTCCGCCACCAGGAAGCGCCCCGGCTCGATCTCCAGCCCCAGCGGGTGGCCCACGATGGCCTCGGCCTGCTGGCGCGCGGCGTTCCACAGGCCGAAGTAGTGCTGCGTGTCGATGGCCGGATCGCCCGCGCGGTAGGGAATCGACAGGCCGCCGCCGGCCGAGATGGCGTGCAGGTCGTGTCCCGCGGCGTGCGTGGCACGCACCAGGCCCACCATGGCGCCGCAGACTTCGGACAGGTGGCCATAGTCCACGCCCGAGCCGATGTGCATGTGCAGGCCCACGAGCTTCAAGCCGTGCTGCGCGATGGCCGCCAGCGCATCGCCCAGGCCGGTGTGCCAAATGCCGTGCTTGCTGTGCTCGCCGCCGGTGTTGGTCTTGTTGCTGTGGCCGTGGCCGAAGCCCGGGTTGATGCGCAGCCACACCGCATGGCCCGGCGAGCGCGCGCCCAGCTGGTGCAGCATGTCGATGGAGCCCGCGTTCACCGGCACGCCGTGCTCCACCACGCAGTCCAGCGTGGCGGCATCGAACAGGTCGGCGGTGAACACGATCTCCGAAGGCTCGCCGCCTGCGGTGTAGCCCGCCGCCAGCGCGCGCAGGATCTCGCCGCGCGAGACGGCGTCCACCTTCACGCCCTGCGCGCGCATCAGCTTCAGGATGTGGATGTTGGAACAGGCCTTCTGCGCGAAGCGCACGGTCTCGAAGTTGGACACCTGCGCGATGCGCTGGCGGATGGTGGCTGCGTCGTACACCCACAGCGGGGTGCCGAACTGGCCGGCCAGGGCCCAAAGCTGGGCGGGAGAAAAGGGGTTGGACATGGTGGATTCCCAGGAAGCAAGCCGCGATCATGCCAAGGGCCTATCATTCAATCCAATGCTTTTTCAATCAGTACCCATTCACTCTGGATATGGATGACCGCATCACCCACCGCCACATCGAGGTCTTCCGCGCCGTGATGGCCGCCGGCAGCGCCACGGGCGCGGCCGACCTGCTGCACAGCTCGCAGCCCACGGTGAGCCGCGAGCTGGCCCGGCTGGAGTCGCTGCTGGGCTACGCGCTGTTCGAGCGCGTGCAGGGCCGCCTGCGCCCCAACGCCCGCGCGCTGGCGTTGTGGGACGAGGTGCAGCGCTCCTGGCAGGGGCTGGAGCGCGTGGTGGAGCGGGCGGTGGCACTGGGGCGCGACGACGCGGTGCAGTTGTCGGTGCTGTGCCTGCCCGCGCTGGCGCATGCCCTGCTGCCCGGCGCCGCCGCACGGCTGATGCGCTCGCGCCCGCATGCGCGCCTGTCCGTCACGCCGCAGGAGCCGCCGCTGCTGGAAGAGTGGATGAGCGCCCAGCGCTTCGACCTGGGCCTGTCGGAGCAGACCGCCGCCCCGCCCGGCACGCGCGCCGAGGTGCTGCTCACGCTCGACGAAGTGGCCGTGCTGCCCGCCGGCCACGCACTGGCCCAGCGCCCCGTGCTGGAACTGCGGGACTTCGCGGACCAGCCCTTCGTGAGCCTCTCCGCTGGCGACCCCTACCGCCGCCTCATCGACGCGCGCTTTGCCGAAGCCGGCGTGGCGCGCCGCCTGCGCGTGGAAACCCACAGCGCCGCCGCCGTCTGCGCGATGGTGCAGCAGGGCCTGGGCGTCGCCATCGTGAACCCGCTCACGGCCCTGGCCGAGGCCAGCGAGCGGCTGGTGGTGCGGCGCCTGGCCTTCTCCATCCCGTTCAGCGTGGCGGCACTGCTGCCGCTGTACCGCCCGCCGCTGCCCGAGGTGGCGCCCATGCTGGAGGCGCTGCGCGAGGAGAGCGCCTCCGTGACAGCACGGCTCAAGCTACCAATTCCGTAGCTGCCAGCGCTTGCCCAGCAAGCGCTGGAGGCCGATTTGACTTGGAGAATACTCAGGAAGGCGACAGGCTGCGCACTTTCACCGCCAAGCGCTCCTGCACCGAGGGCGAGACGAACTTGTTCACCTCGCCACCCAGCACCGCGATCTCGCGCACGAAGGTGCTGCTGATGAACTGGAACTTGTCGCTGGGCGTGAGGAACACCGTCTCCACCTGCGGCATCAGGCTGCGGTTCATGCCCGCGAGCTGGAACTCGTAGTCGAAGTCGGTCACGGCGCGCAGGCCGCGCACCATGGCCTTGCCGCCGCGCGCCACCACGAAGTCGCGCAGCAGGCCCGAGAAGCTTTCCACCTGCACCTGCGGGTACATCCTGACCGCCTCGCGCACCATCTCGATGCGCTCCTCCAGCGTGAACAGCGTCTTCTTGTGGTGTCCCGCCGCCACGGCCACAATCACGCGCTCGAACAGCTGGGTGGCCCTGCGCACCACGTCCTCATGGCCCAGGGTGATGGGGTCGAAGGTTCCGGGATAAACGGCGAGCACGTTCTGGGCCATGGCTGGTTGTCTCCTGTCTGGCGAATGGACGTTGGCCCGTGGCCCTCCGAAGAGACCCCCTGGCCGCGTGCGCGCATTATGCAGTGCAGTGCAACATGAGCCGCCAGGGCGGACGCGCCGCTACGCCCCGGACGGCAGGGCGTCCGCCGCCCCGCTGCCCGGCGCCAGCAGCATCAGCCGCGCCACCAGCGCCACCAGGTCCTGCTGGCGCTGCGTGCGGGTCTTGAACAGCAGCGCGCTCAGCTGCGTGCGCACGGTGGTGATGCGCACGCCGCGCGCGTCGGCGAAGTCCTGCGGCGTCTGGCCGCGCATCAGCGCCAGCAGCAGGTCGGCCTCGGCCGGGCTCAGGCGGTAGGCCTGGCGGGCCAGCGTTACGGCGGCCTCGCTGCACAGGCTGCGCGGCATCACCACCCAGGCCACGCCCGGCGCCTGGTGCAGCACGCCCAGCGCGGCCAGGTCGCTCAGCGACAGGGCCACCAGCAGCAGGCCGCCGTCCAGCTCCACGCAGCCGCTCTGGCCCCTGAGCGACTGCTGGAACAGCGCGCGCAGGGCCGGGTCGGCCGTGCTGGCCAGCAGCGGGCCGCGCTGCAGCTGGTGCAGCAGGCCGCCCTGCCCCGCGGCGGCCCACAGGGCGCGCACGCGGGCGTTGGCGTGCAGCAGCCGGCCCGCCGTGTCGAAGAACAGCAGGCCCATGGGCATCTGCTCCATCAGCGCCTCCATGCCGCGCGTACGGGCGCGCAGGGCGACCACCTCGCGGTGCAGGTAGGCGGCGTGCTGCACGGCGGTGAACTCGGCCGTGAAGCGCGCCACCTCGTCGCGGGTGAAGCCCTCGCCGTCGCCATGGCGGAAGATGGACATGAACAGATTGCCCACCGGGTTCGCCGCGCCCTGGCTGCCGCCGAACATGCGGGTGCCGATGCGGTATTCGCGCAGGAAGTCGTTGTAGATCTCGCTGCGGCGAAAGCCGCGCGTGGCCTGCACGGGCGCGTCGGTGGCCACCCACACGCCCTGGCGCAGACCCAGGCCGGTGCGGCGGGCCATGGCGTCGCCCCACAGCGGATCGTTCAGGCGGTAGTGCGTGGCGTAGCGTTGCGCCGCCTCGGGCGTCACGCCGAGGGCCAGCAGGGCAGGCGCACCTTCGCTCGACGGAGACTGCAGCCAGTAGTCCACCTCGGGATGGGCGGCGAATGCGGACCCCCACTGCGCGAGCTGGTCCAGCCCCTCGGCAAGGAAGGCGCCGCCCAGCAGATCGGCCCCAAAGCTGCCCGCGTAGCGCGCCAGAGAGTCGCTGAACCGTTCCTGCTGCGCCACCGAGGCCAGCAAATCGCCCAGGGCTGGGTGCAAGGGGTTGTCCTTTCAGGAAAAAAGGGGCGGATGGTAGGGGCGCGGGCGGCGCGCGTCATCGTTCAGGTGAATGATGTTGCCGTGCTGCAGCGAAGAGGGGATTTTCATCCAGGTGGGGGATGGGCGGGTCGGGGCGCGATTTCTACATTGGCGCCACTGTTTTTTCACTTCGCACCATCGACCTATGACTACGTTTTTCTCCCGCCGCACCCTGGCCCTGGCTGCCGTCCTGGCGGTGCCGCTGGGCGCGCAAGCCCAGTACGCGACCATCAACGGCGTCAGCCAGCCGCCGGGCCAGTTCACCATCACGTGCACCGACTTTCCGCTGCCGGGCCCCGAGCAGATTTGCGCCATCTCGCCAGCGCCCTCCTCGGTTCCGGGCACCACCATCTCCGGCAATTGCGGCAGCAGGGTTCGCATGCCCGATGACCCCGCGCGGCCCAATACCTGGCTCTTCCAGGTCGGCCCCCGGCCTGCCAACCCGCCCACCGCCAACTGCAACCTTGTTGTGACCGCCGGTGGCTTCGGACCGGGCGCGGTTAACGCCGCCGCCATCCCCACCCTGAGCGAATGGGCGCTGCTGGTGATGTCGCTCATGGCAGCGGGCGCGGGCTTCGTGGCGCTGCGCGGCCGCAAGAGTATCTAGTCTTTCTGGCCGTCAGCGCTTATCCAATAAGCGCTGGCAGCTATCAAAAATAGAGTATTCGGCTCCGTGTCCCACGACACCACCGACGCCCTGTTCGACACCAGCGCCTGCCTGAACTGCGCCGCCCCGCTCACCGGCCCCTACTGCGCGCAGTGCGGGCAGAAGAAGGCGGGCCGCATGGGCGCGGCCACGGTGCGCAAGGAAGCGTGGGCGCGCTTTCGCTGGTTCGAGTGGGACGCCATCCGCAAGGCGCTGCGCGTGCTGCCCCAGCCCGGAGCGATGGCGCGCGAGTACGTGCGCGGCCAGCGCAAGGACCATCCGCACCCGCTCACGCTGCTGTTTCTCTCCATCGGCTTTTTGCTGGTGGTGCTGGCGCGCACGGACTATCTGCAGCCCGCCTTTCCCAGCGAGGCGGCGGCGGCGCAGATGTATGCGCTGGTCAAGGGCTATTCCAAGTGGTCCTTCTCGCTGGGCGCCGTGGCGGCGTTCGCCAGCACCTGGCTGCTGTTCCGGCGGCAGGACGGCTACAACGCCACGGAGCTGCTGGCGCTGGCGCTGTACTGCCAGGCGGTGTTCATCGCGCTGCAGATGCTCAACCAGCTGCCGCTGGTGGTGGCGCATTCGCCGGAGCTGCTGCGCTGGCACAAGCAATGGTCGCCCTGGTACATGACGGCGCTGCAGGCGCTGGCCTTCATTGTGGCACTGCGCCAGTTCTACCGGCTGGACGGATGGCAGGGAGGCTGGCGGCTGCTGCTGGCGGGCGGGCTGTTCGCGCTGCTCAAGTGGCAGGCCACGCAGCTCTACGCGCGGGGGGTGGTGGAGTTCGTGCTGTGGCGCCTCGGTGCGCAATGAACAGCGTGAAAAAAACCCGCTCCCTCATTCACCTGAATGATGTGACGGCGCGCCGCGCCCTCCTACAGTCCACGCCATCCACGCAGCAGCCCCGCACTGGTCGATGAACATGGACTTGAACACCCTGATGGCCGAAAGCCTGGAAGCCCTGGGCGACCCCGGCATGGCGCCGCGCCTGCTGCGCGGCCTGGGCGAGGCCCTGGGCAGCCGCAAGCTGGTGCTGTTCTCCCCCCTGCCTGGCGAGGGCGACCCGCTGGCCGCCCACCAGTGGGGCATGCCGGACGACTTCCTGGAGCGCTACGCGGCCCTCATCCAGGTGAAGGACGCCTGGAGCGAGGCGCTGGAGCGGCAGCACGGCGCGGCGCTGGCGCGCGGCGGCTCGCTATCGCAGCAGCTCGTGCCCACGGCCGCACTGCGCAAGACTGCCTTCTGGGCCGACTACCTGCGCCCGCTGGGCATCGACGCCATGGTCAACAGCATCGTGGAAAGCGCGCCCGCGCACGGCCTGCACGTGCTGGCCATGTACAACGACCTGGGCCAGCCCGAGTTCACGCCCGCGCAGTTCGCGCAGCTGCGCGCCGTCACGCCCTGGGTGCGCGGCCTCATGCACGCGCAGCGCCGCCTGCGCCAGGCCGAGCGGCACGGCCAGGCGCTGGAGCGCGCGCTGGACCAGTTGCCCCTGGGCCTGATGCACGTGAGCCCCAACGGCTGCGTGCGCTACCTGAACGACCACGCCCGCGCCTGGCTGGGCGTGGAAGACGAATGCCGCATCCTGCTGCGCCACGCCACGGGCTGGCACACGCGCCAGCCCCTGCAGCTGGCCCAGGCGCATCCGGCGCTGCCGCCCCTGCTGGCGGCATGCCTGACGGCGCGCACGCCCGTGTCGGCGCGGCTGCACACGCAGCAGCACCAGGCCGTGGTGGCATTGGCCACGCCGCTACGCGGCGAGGGGCTCGCCCAGTTCGTGCTGGTGCCCGAGGCCCTGCCCCAGGCCGACGCCGCCATGCCCGTGTGCAGCGCCCTCTACGGCCTGACGCCCGCCGAGGCCGCCCTGCTGCCCCTGCTGCTGCAGGGCATGACGCCGCGCGAGATGGCCGCCAACCAGGGCGTGAAGCTGCCCACCGTGCGCACGCAGCTCTCCAGCCTGTACGCCAAGACGGGCACGCGCGGCCAGGCCGAACTCGCCCAGCGCGTGCTGCGGGTAGCAGCCCTCGTCCACTGACCCTTTTCAAAAACCCAAGGAGTTTCCACCCATGAAGTACCCCATCCGCTCCATCGCCCTGGCCTGCGCCGTGCTCACGGGCCTGGCGGGCACCGGCCTGGCCCTGGCGCAGAAGGCGGCGCAAATGCCCAAGCCCAGCAAGGCGCAGCTGATGGCCGAGCTGGCCGCCACGCTGCAGGCCTGCTCATATGACGGCAGTCCGCTGGCCTTCTCGCCGCCCGACCTGTCCAAGGGCGGCAACAGCGGCAAGCAGGTGGTGGCCGAGATCATGAAATACACCGGCCTGCCCGCCAACTTCGTGGTGGTGGAAGGCCAGGTGCCCAACGCCGCCGCCGTCATCATGCAGGGGCCGGACAAGGTGCCGCGCCGCGTGATCGCCTACAACCCCGGCTTCATGGGCGAGGTGATCCGCGCCACCAAGGCCAACAACTGGGCTCCCGTGAGCATCATGGCGCACGAGATCGGGCACCACCTGTCGGGCCACACCATCGTGCCCGGCGGCAGCCAGCCGCCCATCGAGCTGGAATCGGACAAGTTCAGCGGCTTCGTGCTCTACAAGATGGGCGCGCCGCTGGCCGACGCGCAGCGCGCCATCGCCACCCTCATCCCCGAGGCCGACGGCCAGACCCACCCGGGCCGCCGCAAGCGCCTGGCGGCCATCGCCAACGGCTGGACGGAAGCCTGCGAGCTGCAAGGCGGCGGGGCGGCGTGCCAGGGCGGCAAGCCGGTGACGGTGGCGCAGGCGCCCGCCGCTGCGCCCGCTCCCACGGCAGCGCCGGCACCAGCCGCCACGCCTGCGTCCCTCCCCGCCGCAGCGCCCGCCGTGGCCCAGGTGCTGCCCAAGGCCGACACCGCCGCCCTGCCGTCCAAGGGCGGCCAGTTCATCTACGACGAATTCGGCATCCTCGACCCCGCCATCCGCGCCCAATTCGAGCAGCAGATGCGCGAGCATGCCGAGAAGACCGGCGTGGAGATCGTCACCCTGCTGGTGAAAGACCTGGACGGCAAGACCGCCGAGGAATACGCCCACGCCATGATGCGCCAGCTGCGCGTGGGCAAGCTGGACGTGGGCAACGGCGCGGTGCTGGTGGCCGCGCCCGAGCAGGGCCAGGCGGCCGCCGTGCTGGGCGCAGGCGTGGCGCTGGAGATGGGCAGCCACGACAAGGCCGGCCAGCTTGACCGCTGGATCAAGACCGCCTGGCCCCTGTGCAAGAAGAAGAACGCCTGCGGCGGCTGGACGGAGAACCTGATGCTGACCGCCGACCACATCCGCCGCGACACCCGCCATGCCGACTGGACCATTGCCTACAACACCCTGAGCGAGCTGCAGAAGGCCGATGCCGCCGAAAGCGGCAAGTCCGTCAAGCCGCAGGACAGCAAGACCTGGCACAAGATCACGCGCCTGTCGGGCACCGTGGAAAACCTGAACCCGCCCCCCGGCGTGAAGAGCGCCTGGGTGAGCGAGGTGAAGGTCAAGAACGGCAAGAAGGCCGTGCTGCTGCGCAGTAGCGAGGGCCTGACCACCATGCTCTACGTGGACCCGCGCACCGAGGCGCTGATGCCCGGCGGCAAGCTGGAGCAGGGCAAGACCTACAGCGTCATCGCGCGCTCGGACTTCCTCTCGTGGAACCCCAAGGACACGCAGTCGCTGGACCTGCTGAGCTACGCGGCGGCCGAATGACGATGAAAGTACCCGGAATCGCCATGCTGCTTGCGGGCGCCGCCAACCTGCTGCCCGCGCTGTTCTTCCTGTTCACCGCGCTGCTGGGCAGCAACGGCATGAACTCCACGCAGGGCGGGCGCCTGCTGGGCGGCCTCGCGCTGCTGCTGGCTCTGGGCTGGGTGGCGGGACTGTTCCTCGCGCGGCAGATGGCGCGCTGGGCGCAGGAGCGTGGCTGGTCGTCCCTGGCCAGCGTGGCGGCCGCCGGCAGCGGCACCGTGGCGGTCTACACCGTGCTGGCGCTGCTGGCCACCTTCGCCATGCTGCTGGCAGTGGGAGCATAGGGATGAAGGCACGGCTGCACCGAAGCCTCGCCCTGGCACTGCTGCCCTGTTGCGCGCTGGCGGCACACGCCGCAGGGCATTTCTGCGGCCAGGACAAGCCCCACCCCATCGACACGGCCCTGGCCCAGGCCAGCGCGCGCAGCGGCGGCGTGACGGTGGACCTAGCCAACGCGCAAAGCGCCGCCTGGGCCGCGTGGGACAAGGAGCTGAACCGCATCTATGCCGCGCTGCTGAAGAAGGCCCCCAGCCCCGAGGCCCTGCGCGCTGCGCAGCGCGCCTGGCTGGCCTACGACAAGGCCCAGGCGCAATGGGACGCCGCGCTGCACGCGGACGAAGGCACGTCCACCGCGCTGAACCAGGGCGGCGCATCGCTGCAGCGCCGCCGCGCCCGCGTGTGCGACCTGCAGAACGACCTGGACGGCCTGGAATGATGCGCCGCGCCTTCCTGGCCCTGTCAGGCCTGTGGCTGACCCTGCGCGCCCACGCCGCCAACGAGATCCGCCTGCGCATCCGCAACGACAGCGCCGAGCCGTTCGAGCATGTCTGGCAGGGCTGGCCCCAACGCGGCACCGACGTGGACCTGGGGCCGCTCGCCCCTGGCGAGACGAGCCGCTGGCACGCCCTGCCCGCCGTGCTGCCGCACTACCGCAAGACCCGCGTGCAGCTCGCACGCCGACAGGTCACGGGCGTGCTGCAGGGCGGCGCGCTGATGCCGGGCAGCTACACCCTGGCGTGCACGCTGGAAAAGAAGGACGGCGCGCTGCGCGTGGTGCCGGTCCGCGAGCTGGAAAATCAAAAATGATAGCTACCAGCGCTTGATGGAAAAGCGCCAGCGGCCGATTCGGCTACAAATTTCGCAGAAGATGTGCATGCACCGCGCCCGCCTTGAGGTGGCGATGCGCCCGCAAGCCCAGCCTCGCCAGTGCCTCTTCGCCCCAAGGCCCAGGAGCTTCCAGGTAGATGAAGCCGTCTTCCGCCACGGCCTGTGCGGCGGCCTGCAGCGCGGGGGTGAACAGGTCGGCCTGCCCGAACGGCGGGTCGAGCAGCACCAGGTGCAGACTGGCCGGCGCGGCCTGGCGCAGCGCGGCGGTGCCGTCGCCGCGCTGCACGCGCACGGTGTCGGCCTTCAGGCGCAGGCGCGTGGTTTCCAGCTGGGCGGCCAGGGCCGCATCGCTCTCCACCAGCAGCACCTGCGCGGCGCCGCGCGAAGCGGCCTCCAGGCCCAGCGCGCCCGTGCCCGCGAAGGCGTCCAGGCAGCGCCAGCCCGTCAGGTCCTGACCCAGCCAGTTGAACAGCGTCTCGCGCACGCGGTCGGGCGTGGGGCGCAGGCCGGGCTTGTCGGCGACGGGCAGGCGCGTGCGCTTCCATTGGCCGCCGATGATGCGGACCTCGCGCGGCGGCGTGGCGGCGGCAGGGCGGCGGCTGGCGGCGGGCATCAGCGGCCCGTGAAGCGCGCGGTGCGCTTCTCGATGAAGGCGCGCACGCCCTCGGCGGCGTCCTCGCTGCTGGCCAGCACCTTCTGCACCGGGATGAAGTCCGCGACGGCGGCGGCCTGCCCCAGCTCGATGGCCTTGAGCACGTTCAGCCGCGTGGCGACCACGGCGGCGGGCGCCTGCGCGGCGATGCGGCGGGCCAGGCCCAGGGCCGTGTCCATCAGCGCGGCCACGGGCACCACCTTCTGCACGAAGTTGCAGCGGTACGCCTCGGCGGCGTCGAACTCATCGGCCGTCAGCAAGTGCAGCATGGCGTTGCCCACGCCCGCGCGCTCGGGCATGCGCAGCGTGGCGCCGCCCGTGGGCATGATGCAGCGCTGCACTTCCATCTGCGAAAAGCGGCAGTCGTCGGCCGCGACCACGATGTCGGCGCCCAGCATCAGCTCGATGCCGACGGTGAAGCAGATGCCCTTGACCGCTGCGACCATGGGCTTCTGCCGGCGCCGGTAGCCTGGCAGGCCGAAGTCGTGCGGCTCCACCAGGCCGTGGGGCGTGAGCTTCTCGCCGCGCTGCATGTAGGGCTGCACGGCGGGCAGGTCCAGCCCGGCGGTGAAGTGGTCGCCGAAGGCGTGCAGCACGCCCACGCGCAGTTCGGGGTCGTCGTCCAGGCGCGTGTACGCCTCGGCGAGCTGGCGGAACATCGCGGGCGTCCAGCCGTTGCGCTTGGCGGGACGGTTGATGCCGATGAGCAGGATGTGGCCGTCGACCACCTGGGTGTCGATGCAGCCTTCGGCGGGCGGGGCGGATGGGGCGATGTTATTCACGCAGGTGCTCCTTGGTTGCTCATGGCTTGCCCCCGACCACCACCGTCACCATGCGCCCGGGCTGCAGCTTGCGCGCCATGGCGGCGCGCACGTCGGCCACGGTGAGGGCCTCGACCTTCTTCGTCCACTGGTCCAGGTAGTCCAGCGGCAGGTCGTTCCAGGCGATGTTGGCGACGTTGCCGAGCAGCTTCTTGTTGCTGTCGATGCGCAGCGCGAAGCCGCCGATGAGGTTGTCCTTGGCGGCGCGCAGCTCGGCCTCGGTGGGGCCTTCGGCCACGAAGCGGGCGATGACGTCGCGCGAGACCTGCACGGCCTGGGCGGCCTGGTCGGGACGGGTCTGCAGGCCCACGGTGAAGGCGCCCGCGTGCAGGCCGGCGGCGAAGTAGCTGTACACGCTGTAGGAAAGGCCGCGCTTTTCGCGCACCTCTTCCGTCAGGCGCGAGACGAAGCCGCCGCCGCCCAGGATGTGGTTGCCCACCAGCAGCGCGAGGAAGTCCGGGTCGCGGCGCGCGAAGCCCGGCTGGCCGATGAGCACGTGGGCCTGGGCCGAGGCGAACGGGATGTTCTGCTCGGCGGGCGCGGCCAGCGCGCTGATTTCGCCCACGGGCGGCAGCGGCGCGCAGCCCGCACCAGCAGGAGAGTGTGCGGGCAGGCGGGCGAGCAGCGTGCCCACCAGCGCCTGCGCCTGGGCGCGCGTCACGGCGCCCACGATGCTGACCTTGGCGCGGCAGGCGGCGATGTGCTGCTGGTGGAAGGCCTGCATGTCCTCCACGCCGATGCGCATGAGCGTCTCTTCGGTGGTGCGCACGCCGTAGGGGTGGCTGCCATAGACGGCCGAGGCGAACGCATAGGCCGCCACGGTGGCGGGGCGGGTGTTGGCCTCTTTGATGCTGGCGATCCAGCGCGCGCGGTCGCGCGGCCACACGTCGGCAGGCCAGCTCGGCGCACCGATCTGGCGCGCGGCCAGGCGGGCGGCCTTGTCGAGCAGCGGCGGGTCGGTGAGCGAGCGCAGCGCGTAGTGCATGGCGTCGTTCTCGGCGCCCACCTCGAAGCTCGCGCCCAGGTCGGCCCAGGCCTCGCCCAGGCCGTTCTCGTCCAGCGCGGGCTCGCTGCCGGCGGCCTTCACGCCCTTGGACGCCATCGTGGCGACGGCGGCGGCCAGGCCCGCCTTGCCGGACGGATCGCGGCGGCTGCCGGCGTCGAAGTCGATCTGCACGTCCACCATGGGGATGACCGGGCTTTCGACCAGGTACACCTGGGCGCCGCTGGCTTCCGTCCAGTGCTGGATGGGCAGCAGCGCCCAGGCAGAATTGATATGAAAAATGGTCGCAGCGCCCGCCAGTAAAGCGCGAGCAGCTATGTTTTTGATAGTTTTCATGGATGCGTACGGGCTCAGCGGATGGCGGCGCCCGCGGCAGGGGCGGGGCGGGGGCGGGCGGTGTCGAGCGGCTGCGGCAGCAGCGTGGCCACCGTGAGCTGGTCGTCGCCGAAGTACCGGGCGGCCACGGCCTGCACTTCGGCCGGGGTCACGGTGCGCAGCAGGTCGAGCAGGCGGTCGTTGGCGTCCAGCGGAAAGCCCTGGATCCAGTTGCCGCCCAGCTCCTGGGCCTGGCTGAACACCGAGTCGCGCTCGTAGACGGTGGAGGCGATCCACTGCGTCTTCACGCGCGTGAGCTCGGCCTCGCTCACGCCTTCGCGGGCCACGCGGGCCACTTCAGCGCGCAGCGCGTCTTCCACCTGGCTGGCCGTCTTGCCCGCCGCGGGCACGCCGCTGAGCAGGAACAGGCTGGGGCCGCGGCCCGTGACCATGGCGCTGCTGCTGGCGCTGTCGGCCACGCGGTTCTCACCCTGGGTCAGGGCGCGGTCGAGCCGCGCGCCGTCGTAGCCGTTGAGCACCGCCGACAGCACCATGAGCGCGAGCGCGTCGCGGTCGGTGGCGGCGGGCTGCTCCAGCCGCTCCAGGCTGGGCGCGCGGAACGCCAGCGCCACGTAGGCCTGCTCGGCCGGCGCCTTGACGGCGATGCGGCGCAGGCCCTGCTGCGGCGGCTCGGTGCGCGGCTTGCGCTCGGGCAGCGCATGGGCGGGAAGGCCGCCGTAGTACTTTTCGGCCAGGGCGCGGACCTGGGCCACGTCCACGTCGCCGGCCACCACCACCACGGCGTTGGTGGGCGTGTACCACTGGCGGTAGAAGGCGCGGGCGTCGGCCGGGGTCATGGAGTCCAGGTCGCTCATCCAGCCCACGATGGGGCGGCGGTAGGGCGACGCGGTGAAGACGGCCGCGAACAGCTGCTCGGACAGCACGGCGCGCGGCTGGTCCTCGGTGCGCAGGCGGCGCTCCTCCTTCACCACCTCCAGCTCCTTCTTGAACTCGTCGTCGGGCCAGTGGTTATGGGCGAAGCGGTCGGATTCGAGCTTCATCACGTCCTCCAGACGGTTGGACGGAATCTGCTGGTAGTAGCCGGTGTAGTCGCGGCTGGTGAAGGCGTTCTCGCGCCCGCCCAGGGCCGCGACGCGGCGCGAGAACTCGCCGGGCGGCAGGGTCTTGGTGCCCTTGAACATCATGTGTTCGAGCAGGTGGGCCACGCCCGTGGTGCCGTCCACCTCGTCCATGGAGCCCACGCGCACCCAGACCATGTGCACGGCGGTGGGCGCGCGCCGGTCGGGCTGCACGATGAGCTGCATGCCGTTCTTCAACGTGAACTGCTGCGCGCCGGAGGCGCTGACGGAGGGTGGGGACACCGGAGCGGTTGCCGCAAGGGCGACCCCGGACGCAAGGCAGGCCAGCAGGCCCAGGAGGGTGAAGGCGCGTTTCATAGAATGCAGTGATTCTAAGAACCCGCCAATGTTCAGTTTTTTCAAGAAAAAGCCCGCTCCCCCACCGGCCCCGGAGATGCCTGCCCCGGCAGATGCGCCGGCAACGGCCGCCGCACCTGCGGCGCAGGTCGAGCCGGCAGCCCCCATGCCTGCAGCGGCCCCGGCCTTCGAGGTGCCGGCCGCACCCCCGCCCGCACTTGCGCCCGTCCCGTCTCCGGTGTCACCTCCCGCCCCGGTAACCGCTGAACCCGCCCCCACGGCCTTTGGCTGGCTGCGCAATCCATTCGCCGCCAAGCCGCCCGAAGTGGAAACACCGCCGGCCGTGGCGCCCACGCCGCCGGCCGCCGTGCCCGTTCCTGTGCCCGATGCGCCCGCCCCGGCCACCGAGGAACGCAAGGGCTGGCTGGACCGCCTGAAATCCGGCCTGCGCAAGACGGGCAGCAGCATCGCCACCGTCTTCACCGGCACGCAGATCGACGACGCGCTGTACGAGGAACTCGAAGAAGCCCTGCTCATGGCCGACACCGGCGTGAAGGCCACCACGCACCTGCTGGCCGACCTCAAGCGCCGCGTGAAGGAGGCCAAGGCCACCGAGCCTGCCGCCGTCAAGGGCCTGCTGGCCGATGCGCTGGCCGACCTGCTGCGCCCGCTGGAGAAGCCCCTGGTCATCGGCGAGCACACGCCCACCGTGATCATGGTGGCAGGCGTCAACGGCGCGGGCAAGACCACCTCCATCGGCAAGCTCACCCGGCACCTGGCCGGCGAAGGCGCGGCCGTGCTGCTGGCGGCGGCCGACACCTTCCGCGCGGCGGCGCGCGAGCAGCTCGGCGTCTGGGCCGACCGCAACACCGTGGAGATCGTGAGCCAGGAAGGGGGCGACCCCGCCGCCGTGAGCTTCGACGCGGTGACCGCCGGCAAGGCGCGTGGCAAAGACGTGGTGCTGGTGGACACCGCCGGGCGCCTGCCCACGCAGCTGCACCTGATGGAGGAGCTGCGCAAGATCCGCCGCGTGATCACCAAGGCCGACGCCACGGCCCCACATGAGGTGCTGCTGGTCATCGACGGCAACACCGGCCAGAACGCCCTGGCCCAGGTGCGCGCGTTCGACGACGCGCTGCAGCTCACGGGCCTCGTCGTGACCAAGCTCGACGGCACGGCCAAGGGCGGCGTGCTCGCCGCCATCGCGCAGGAGCGGCCCGTGCCCGTGTACTTCATCGGCGTGGGCGAGAAGCTCGAAGACCTGGAGACCTTCAACGCGCGCGAATTCGCCCAGGCGCTGCTGACCTAGGAAAGCTCTCCACGAATCACCGCGCCGCGTGCATCTGCGGACTCGGGCGGTCTGCCGCGTTGCAAATCCTCGCCATAGCTGCGGCTATGGCTGCGGTTTGCGCCTTGCATCCCATCCCGATCCGCAGCGCCCGCTTGGCCGCTCGATTCGTGGAGAGCTTCCCTGGGCGTATTTTTTGCGTTTACGAAACGCAGCAATTCCCCCATGATGGGTTCTCCCCCTGGAGCGAGCGGAGGCCCATGTTCATCGAGCTGGTCAAAGGTGTTGCCCTGCTGCTGGCGCTGTGCTTCCTGCACGGTTTCAATATCCGCCTGTGGCGCGACCGCCCGGTCGTAGGGCAGGTCTTCTCGGGGCTCATCTTCGGCACCGTCTGCGTGGTGGGCATGCTGGTGCCGGTAGTGCTGGCGCCGGGCGTGATCTTCGACGCGCGCTCGGTGGTGCTCAGCATGGCCGGCCTGTTCGGCGGCCCGCTGGTGGCCTGCATCGCGGCGTCCATGGCCGCCGCCGGCCGGCTGTACCTGGGCGGCGCGGGCGCCGTGGTCGGGCTGCTGGTGATCGTGCTGTGCACCGCGCTCGGCCTGGTCTACCGCGAGGGCCGCGCGCGCGGGCGGCTGGGGGTGGAGCCAGTCACGCTGGCCTTGTTCGGCCTGCTGGTGCACACGGCCGTGCTGGCATTGTTCCAACTGCTGCCCGCCGCCGTGGCGCAGCGCATCAACGAGACCCTGGCCCTGCCCTTCCTGCTGACCTTCACCCCCGCCACCATGGTGCTGGGGCTGCTGCTGCGCGACGTGGAGCAGCGCCTGTCCACCGAGCACGCCTTCACGGGGACGACGGCCCGGCTGCGCGCCATCAGCCAGGCCATTCCCGACGTGCTGCTGGTGCTCGATGCCGAGGGGCGCTACGTGGAGGTGCTCTCCGCCGACGAGGCCCCGCTGGCCGCCCACGCGCCGCAGCTCATCGGCAAGCGGCTGCACGACGTGCTGCCCGCGGCGCAGGCGGACCGCTTCATGGCGCTAATCCGCGACACCCTGCTGTCGGGCAGCACGCACAGCATCGAATACGAGATGCAGACGCTCGCGGGCCCCTGCCACTTCGAGGGGCGCGCTCAGCCGCTGGGCGTCGCCGTGAACGGCAGGCCGGCCGTGGTCTTCCTAGCGCGCGACATCACCCAGCGCCGGCGGGCCGAGGACGCGCTGCGCGAGTCGGAGCTGCGCTTTCGCTCGCTGCTGCGCAACATCCCGTCCATCTCGGTCCAGGGCTACCTGGCGGACGGCACCACCACCTACTGGAACCAGGCCTCCGAGCAGCTCTACGGCTACACCTGCGACGAGGCCCTGGGCCGCAACCTGCTGGAGCTCATCATCCCCGCGCCAATGCACGACGGCGTGCGCGCGGAAATGGCGCGCATGTTCGCCACCGGCGTACCCATCCCGGCGGGCGAGCTGCAGCTGCAGCGCAAGGACGGCTCGCCGGTCCACGTGTTCTCCAGCCATGCCTTCATCCACGTGCCCGGGCAGCCGCCGGAGATGTTCTGCATCGACATCGACATCTCGGGCCGCAAGGCCGCCGAGGACGAGGCCCGCTACCTGGCGTTCTACGACGCCCTCACGCAGCTGCCCAACCGCCGCCTGCTGGTGGACCGCCTGCAGCAGGTGCTGGCCAGCGGCACGCGCGCGGGCCTGACCACCGCCGTGCTCTTCGTGGACCTGGACAATTTCAAGACCCTGAACGATACCCGGGGCCACGAGGTGGGCGACCTGCTGCTCAAGGCGGTGGCCCAGCGCCTGCGCGGCTGCGTGCGCGGGCAGGACACCGTGGCCCGCCTGGGGGGCGACGAGTTCGTAGTGGTGCTGCAGGGCCTGAGCAGCAACGCCGGCGAGGCCGCCACGCAGGCGCGCACGCTGGGCGAGCTGATCATGGCCCAGTTGCGCCAGCCCTCCGAGCTGGACGGGCACGAGCACCATTTCTCGGCCAGCATCGGCGTGGCGCTGGTGCGCGACCACCGCGATTCGGTGGACGAAGTGCTCAAGCAGGCCGACATGGCCATGTACCGCGCCAAGGACGCGGGGCGCAACACCCTGCGCTTCTTCGACCCCGACATGCAGCAGGCCGTGAACCGGCGCGCGCAGCTGGAGACGGAGCTGCACAGCGGCCTGCGGCAGGCGCAGTTCCACCTGCTGTACCAGCCGCAGGTGGACAGCCAGGGCCGCATCACCGGCGCCGAGGCCCTGGTGCGCTGGCAGCACCCCGCGCGCGGCCTGGTGTCGCCGGCGGAGTTCATCCCGCTGGCGGAGGAGTCGGGCCTGATCCTGCCGCTGGGGCACTGGGTGATGGAGACCGCCCTGCGCCAGCAGGCCCTCTGGCGGCAGGACCCGGCCCTGGCCCGGCTGGCGCTGGCCATCAACGTGAGCGCGCGCCAGTTCCTGCAGGACGACTTCGTGGCGCAGGTACTGGAGCTCTTGCACCGCACGGGCGCCCATCCGGCGCAGATCAAGCTGGAGCTGACGGAGAGCCTGCTGCTGCGCAACGTGGAGAGCGCGATCACCACCATGCACGCCCTGCGCTCCCACGGCCTGGGGCTGTCGCTGGACGACTTCGGCACCGGCTACTCGTCGCTGTCCTACCTCAAGCGCCTGCCGCTGGACCAGATCAAGATCGACCAGGCCTTCGTGCGCGACGCGCTGCACACCCCGAGCGACGCCGCCATCACCCGCGCCATCATCACGCTGGCGGACAGCCTGGGCCTGGACGTGGTGGCCGAAGGCGTGGAAACCGAGGACCACCACCGGTTCCTGCTGGCGCACGGCTGCCGGGCGTTCCAGGGCTACCTGTTCGGGCGGCCGCTGGCGCTGGAGGATTTCGAGCGCATGGCGCGGGGATAGCGGCCTTCCCTCAAGTTGCGCAGCCGATCTGCCGATAACCAGGGCTTGCCCTGGCCTTGGAGGCGCACCATGAAGATCGAATCCTCCGCCCTGCAGATGCAGGCCCAGCACAGCGCCACCCGGCTGCATGTGCAATCGAGCAGCCTGGAGATGTGGGTGGGCCGCCGGCCCGCCCCCGCGCCCTCCGCCGACGTGCGCATTTCCCAAGCGGCCCGCCAGGCACGCAGCGCCGAGCCCGCGCAGGTGGCCGCCAAGCCTCCAGCCGACGAAGGCCTGACGCCCCAGATGGCGATGATCCGCGACCTGATCGAGCGCATCACCGGCCGGGCGGTGCGCATCTACACCGGGCCGCAGGCGGACGCCAGCGCCGCCAGCACGCCACCCGACAGCCAGCGCGCGGGCTTCGGGCTCGTCTACGAAGAACACGAACTGCTGGAAGAGACCGAGCACACCCAGTTCGCCGCACAGGGCAGTATCCGCACGGCCGACGGCCGGGAGATACGGTTCGAGCTGCAGCTCGACATGCAGCGCAGCTACCGCGAGGAATCGTCCCTCAGCCTGCGCCTGGGCGATGCCGCCATGGTGGACCCGCTGGTCATCAACTTCGACGGCACGGCGGCGCATTTGCAGAGCCTGCGCTTCGCCTTCGACCTCGACGGCGACGGCCGCACCGAGGACGTGCCCCTGCTGGCCGGCAACCGCGGCTACCTGGCGCTGGACACCAACGGCAACCAGCGCATCGACAGCGGGCTGGAACTCTTCGGCCCCCGCACGGGCCAGGGCTTCGCAGAGCTGACCGCGCATGACAGCGACGGCAACGGCTGGATCGACGAGGCCGACCCGGTGTTCAGCCAGCTGCGCGTGTGGACGCCCGAGGCGGACGGCCCTGGCAGCCTGCGCACCCTGGGCGAACTGGGCGTGGGCGCCATCCAGCTCGCATCCGCAGCCACGCCGTTCGCCCTGCGCACCGCCGGCAACGCCAGCCTGGGCGCGGTGCGGTCCACGGGCATCTATCTGCGCGAGGACGGCGGCGCGGGCACGGTGCAGCAGATCGACCTGAGCGTCTAGACGGTTACCCTAGAAACGGTAGTTGAACGCGCTCGCCAGTGCCGTGATCGGCGTGCCAGGCAAGGCGCGACGACGCTGCGGGCTACTGCCCGCAAGGAGGAGCAACGCGGCATGGCGCGGCGAGCGCGGTGCTGGCGAGTGCGTAGCGCTGTCACCCAATAGGTGAAGGTCAACGAAGCAGCTAACGTCAATATCCATGCGGCTTGCCAGAAGGTTGCAAGCGGTCAACTGCCGTTTCTAGGGTTACTACTTCCGCATCGACCCAGCCGCCGTACTCGGCGGACGCCTGCACGGGCTGCGCCACCAGTTGGGGCAGCGTGTAGGGGTGCTGCGCCCGCAGCAGGGCCAGCAGCGCGGGCACGGCGCGCGGCACGGTCTTGCAGGCCAGGCGCAGTTCGCGGTCCTCCTGCAGCGCGCCCTGCCAGCGGAAGTGCGCGGTGATCGGCTCCACCTGCACGCAGGCCGCCAGCCGCGCCTGCAGCACCGACTGCGCGAGGCGCCGGGCCTCGGCCTCGGTGGCCACCGTGGTCGTGACCTGGATGATTTCGCGCAGGGCAGTCGTCGGCTCGGTCATGGCGTGTCTCCCGAAAGCACTGGGGTGGGGCGTGTCATCAATCAATACCCCCACGCGAAAGCCAGCCAGGTCGCGCAGTGCTAGGCGCCCTGAGAGCCGTGTAGCACCGCTACATAAGCGAAGGGCAACGACGCAATGCGCGACCTGGCTGACTTTCCCTTCGGGCTGGCCCCGCAATGCGGCGCCTGCTTTGTCGGCCGGCTTGTCCATGGATGACCATGGACTGCGCCGCCCTTCGCGCATCCATCCACATTGCGGGGCCAGCGCATGGGGGTATTGATTGATGACACGCCCCAGGCAGTCTGCCATGGCGTCCCGCGCAGCGCCAGCAGGGAAAGCCGCTAGAGTATCGACCTCGCGCAAACTCACCGCCGGGCCCCGCCCGGACCGCTTTCCCCTCGCCTCCCCCCTGACCCATGTCCAACCTCGTCGTCCACGGCGGCACGCCCCTGCGGGGCCGCATCCACCCCTCCGCCAACAAGAACGCCGTGCTGCCGGTGCTGTGCGCCACGCTGCTGACCAACGAGCCGCTGCGCCTGCTGCGCGTGCCCGACATCACCGACGTGCGCAAGATCCTGGACATCTTCCGCACCCTGGGCAGCGACGTGCGCATGGACCACGCCACCGGCACGCTGGAGCTGCACCACCACGCCACCATGTTCGACGCCGCCCAGCACCGCCTGCCCGAGGAGATGCGCTCGTCCATCATGCTGGTGCCGCCGCTGCTGGCGCGCTTCGGCGTGGCGCGGCTGGAGGACAACGTGAAGGGCTGCACCCTGGGCGTGCGCGAGATCGACCCGCACGTGGAGGTGTTCCGCCGCTTCGGCGGCACGGTGGAGCGGGCCGAGGGCTCGCTGCTGGTGCGCAACGGCCACGGCAGCGGCCGGCTGCAGGCCACGCAGCACTGGCTGGATTACGCCTCCGTCACCACCACCGAGAACTTCGTGCTCTGCGCCGCTACGGCCGAGGGCACCTCGGTGCTGACCAACGCCGCCTCCGAGCCGCACGTGCAGGAGTTCTGCCGCTTCATGGCGCTGATCGGCGTGCGCATCGAGGGCGTGGGCACCTCGCGCCTCACGGTACACGGGGGCACGCAGTTGCGCGGCGGCGAGTTCCGCTTCGACGAGGACTTCCACGAGATCACGACCTTCCTGGCCCTGGGCGCCATCACGGGCGGCGACGTGGTCGTGCGCAACAGCGCGCCCGAGAACTTCCCGCTCATCGACCGCACCTTCGCCAAGTTCGGCGTCACCGTCACGCACGAGGATGGATGGTCGCGCGCCACGTGCGAGGGGCCGCTCAAGGTGCAAACGCCGTTCACGAGCAACGTGCTCACCAAGGTGGAGGCCGCGCCGTGGCCGTACTTCCCGGTGGATCTGCTGCCCATCTTCATCGCCCTGGGCGTGCGCGCGCAGGGGAATGCGCTGTTCTGGAACAAGGTGTACGACGGCGCGCTGGGCTGGGCGGGCGAGCTGTCGAAGTTCGGCGCGCACGTGTTCCAGTCCGACCCGCACCGGCTCGTGACCTTCGGCGGCAGCCCGCTCACGCCCGCCGTGGTGGAGAGCCCCTACATCATCCGCGTGGCCATCGCGCTCTTCATGGTGGCGGCCAGCACCCCGGGGCGCTCGGAGATCCGCAACGCCACGCCCATCCGCCGCGCGCACCCGCGCTTCGTGGAGAACCTGCGCAGCCTGGGCGTGCAGGTGGAGTGGACCAGCGAGGAGTAGCCTGCAGCCAACGGCATCGCCAGCGAAAGCACTCTGGCCTGCCGCCCCGCCTTCGCCTATGCTTGCCGGCAGGCACAACCCCACCCTCACACCATGACCGCCACCGAAAAAAGCGCCACCTACAGCACCGAAGACCTGCTCATCAGCCTGTGCAACTCCGTCACGCGCGTGCTGGGCGTGGCCACGCACAGCCAGCTCCACTACTCGGGCATGGTGCAGCGCATCAGCAAGACCTGCCTCAAGCCCGACATCGGCTGCTTCGTGCTGTTCGACGGGGGCTTGTCGGGGCTGGTGATCCTCAACTTCTCGGCCCAGTCGGCCATGGAGCTGTACGAGCGCTACCTGCTCAACATGGGCATGTCGCGCGAGGACCTGGCCACGGCCTACACCTCCGACGAAGTGGCCAACGTGATGGGCGAACTGATGAACCAGGTGGTCGGCGACTTCACCGGCAAGGTGCGCCGCGAGCTGCAGACCCACATCACGCAGAACCAGCCCAAGATGCTGGTGCTGAACAAGCAGGTGCAGCTCAGCGTGGACGCCAACCTGGACAAGCCCGAGGCCCGGCGCGTGACCTTCTACACCAGCAACAACAACATCTTCTACCTGGAACTGGCCATCGACCGCACCGAGTTCATCAAGCTCTACGACTTCGAGGCCCAGGAGGCGCCGGACCCCGACGCGCTCATGGCCGAGTCCCAGGCCGCGCCGCCCGTGCCCGCACCGCCGCCGCCCGGCGGGCAGGACGACACGGATGCGCTGCTCAAATCGCTGGGGATGTAGCGTTCTTCAAAAAAGATAGCTACCAGCGCTTTCTGGATAAGCGCTGGAGCCGTTTTTTACCCATATTCCGCTGGGACTGCACCGGCGGCTTTTCTTTTACCCGCCGTCCTACACCGCCCCATCTCCACGGCTTACGGCGGTGGCCCCGTGCCTGCCTAGAGTGTTGCCAAGGACAGCACGAAAGGAGCCCCCCATGCCCCGAGCCCAATGGAGCGCCAAGCGCGAGCGGCAGTACGAGCACATCAAGGACAGCCTGAAAAAACGCGGCAAGAGCACGGGCACGGCCGAGGAAATCGCCGCGCGCACCGTGAACAAGGAGCGCGCCCAGCATGGCGAGAGCAAGACCGCCAACCCCAAGACGCTGCACGACACGCCCGCGCCCGTGCGCGGCGGCCACCGCTCGCACCAGGGCCCGCAGGGCCGCACGCGCGAGCAGCTGTATGAAGATGCCAGGCGCAAGGGCATTGCCGGGCGCTCGAAGATGAACAAGGCGGAGCTGGAGCGCGCCGTGGGGCGCTGACCACAGCCTACCCCTCGAACTGCGGATGCAGCTGCCGCATGCGGCCCAGCGCCATCGCGGCGGCGGCCGTGCGCGTCTCCACGCCCAGCTTGGCGTGGATGCGCTCCAGGTGCTTCTTCACCGTGGCGGGGCTCGCGCCCAGGATGTCGGCGATGTCGCGGTTGATCTTGCCCTTGACCACCCAGTACAGCACCTCGGCCTCGCGCGCTGTGAGTTTGAAGGACAGGCTCATGGACTCGATGATCTTCGCGTCGGACACCTCGCGCATCACGATCAGCCAGTCGCCTCCACCCTCGCTGTCGCCCGCCTGCTGGTGCAGGCGCAGCGTGAGGCGGCGCGCGCCGTGCTCGATGGCGAAGCGGGGCGGGTCGGTTTCCGACGGCGTGGCGCCGTTCAGCACGTGGCGGCGCAGCCAGGCCAGCACGGATTCAGGCGCCCAGGGCGCGGCCTCGCCGAAATAGGCTTGCAGCAGCTCGCGGGCCAGCGGCGTCTGCCAGGTGATGCGGCCGTCGCGGGCGCGCACGGTGATGCTGGCGTAGCCGAAGGCGTCGAGCGCATTGCGGGCCTCGCTGGCCTGGCTGGCGTCCTGCCGCGCCCTGCGCGCCGCGCCCAGGTGTACGCCCATGCGGGCCATGACCTCGCGGGGCTTGATGGGCTTGGTCACGTAGTCGATGCCGCCCGCTTCCAGCGCGGCCACCAGGTGTTCCGTCTCGGTCAGGCCGGTCATGAAGATGATGGGGATGTGCGCGGTGGCGGGCGTGGCCTTGAGGCGCCGGGCCACCTCGAAGCCGTCCATGCCGGGCATCATGGCGTCGAGCAGAACAATGTCGGGCAGGGCCTGGGCGGCGCGCTGCAAGGCTGCCTCGCCGTGGGTGGCGACGAGCACGGTGTAGCCGGATTCGTCCAGTGCATCGTGCAGCACCGCCAGGTTGTCAGGCACGTCGTCCACGATGAGCACCACGTCGCTGTCGGCGCGGTCGAGGATGGCGGGGTTCATGCGGCGTTCTCCTCCAGCAGGCGGGCCATGGCATCGAACTGGAATTCGCGCGTCATCTGCCGCATGGCGCGCACGAAATCGGCGTGCGCGGGGTGGGTGTGTTCGATGCCGTCCAGCGCGGTGAGGATGCCCCGGTAGTAGCCCAATGACACGGCTTGGCGCAACGGGGCCAGGGCCGCGTCTTCAGGGACGGTCATCGAGATTGCGGCAGGCGGCGGCACGGGCTCCGCGTCGTGCAGCCATTGCAGATTCAAGCGGCGCTCCAGCCAGTCCAGCAATTCCGTGTGGCGCACGGGCTTGACGAAGAAATCCTCGGGGCAAATGCCCACATCGTTGTCCAGCGCCTTGTCGAAGGCGTTGGCGGAGACGATGGCGCGTTGCACGTCCGGCAGGTTCATCCGCCGCAGCGTTTCCCAGCCGTCGATGCCAGGCATGGCCAGGTCCATGAAGACCGCGTGGGGCCGGTAGCCTGCCGCCAGCAAATCCAGCGCATCGTGCCCGCTGGCGGCCTGGCGCAATTCAAACCCCAGCGGTTCCAGCAGGTGCACCAGCAGTTCGCGGTCGGGCTCCTCGTTATCCACCACCAGGACGCGGCGGCGCTCGCCTGCATAGCCCCGGCGCGGACGCTGGGCTGCGGGGGTTTTGGTCGGCACGTCTGCATGCACCTCGGGCAGGAAGAGCTTGACGTGGAAGGCCGCGCCCGCGCCGGGCTGGCTGGTGACGGTCAGCTCGCCGCCCATGAGCGCGGTGAGCATCTTGGCGATGGTCAGGCCCAGGCCCGCGCCGGGGGCTGCGGCCACGGCGGAGGCGCTGCCGCCGCGTGCGAAGGGCTCGAAGATGCGGTCGATTTCATCGGGCGTGAGGCCCGGCCCCGTGTCTTCCACGTCGATGCGCGCCATCTCCCGCGCATAGCGCACGCGCAGCGTGACCGTGCCCTGCGCGGTGAACTTGACGGCGTTGCCCAGCAGGTTGATGAGGATCTGGCGCAGGCGCTTGTCGTCGGCGCGCACGATTTCGGGGATGGTGCCCTGCACGTCGAACTGGAAGGCCAGGCCCTTGGCCGCCGCTTGCAATTCAAACAGCGCAGCGATCTCGTGCAGGCCGTCGGCAAAGCGCATGGGCGCCACATCCAGCGCGAGCTTGCCCGATTCGATGCGGGCGATGTCCAGCGTGCCTTCGATGAGCGAGAGCAGATGCTCGCCCCCGCGCCGTATCACATGCACCGCCTGCTTGCGGTGCGGCGGCACGCCCGAGTCCTCGCCCATCAACTGCGCGTAACCCAGGATGCTGTTGAGCGGCGTGCGGATCTCGTGGCTGATGGCGCTGATGTAGCGGCTCTTGGCCTGGTTAGCCGCCTCGGCGGCCTGCTGCGCCTGCTCGGCCACGCGGCGCGCCGTTTGCAGGGCCGCATCGGTCTGGCGGTGCAGGGCAATCTCGCGCACCAGCAGGCCCGTCTGGCGGTTGGATTCCTCCTGCGCCACCTGCCGCGTCTTGTGCGCCAGCACCAGCCACCACGCCACGATGCCGGAGATGACCAGCAGCGCCAGGTACGCCTTCAGCAAGCCCGAGCGCAGCGCCGCGTGCGCGACCTCGTGCAATTCGCCCGTGCCCAGCTCCTGGTGGTACAGCAGCCCCATCACGGCGGCGAGCAGCGGCGCGATGACGAGCATCAGCAGCAAGAAGTGCGACAGCCCCGTGTCCAGATACCGCCACACCGCGCGCGGCAGCACCCAGCGCAAGGCCGCAGACCATTGCACGGCCATGCTCGCGTCGGGCTTGCACAGATCGCCGCAGCGCGCATCCAGCGTGCAGCACAGCGAGCAGATCGCGCCCCGGTAGGCGGGGCACTGGGCCATGTCGGGCGCTTCGTACTCGCGCTCGCAGATCACGCAGCGCTGCATGCCGTGCGCGGGCGCTGCGGGCCGGGCGATGTAGTAGCGCCCCTTGGTGGCCCACGCGATCAGCGGCGCGGCGACGAAGGCCACGGCCATGGCGATCACCGCTGAGAACGCCTGCGCCAGCGGCCCGAACAGCCCCAGGTGCGCGCTGATGGACACGACAGAAGCCAGCGCCATAGCACCCACGCCCACAGGGTTGATGTCATACAAATGCGCCCGCTTGAACTCAATGCCCTTGGGCGACAGGCCCAGCGGTTTGTTCACCACCAGATCAGCCACCACCGCCATGATCCACGCGATGGCGATGTTGGAGTACAGCCCCAGCACCTCGCCCATGGCGCGAAACACGTTCATCTCCATCAGCATGAAGGCGATCAGCGTGTTGAACACCACCCACACCACGCGCCCCGGGTGGCTGTGCGTAAGGCGCGAGAAAAAGTTGCTCCACGCCAGCGACCCCGCGTAGGCGTTGGTCACGTTGATCTTCATCTGCGATACCACCACGAACAGCGCCGTGGCCGCCACCGCCCAGCCGTAGCGCGGGAACACGTATTCATACGCCGCCAGGTACATCTGGTTCGGATCCACCGCCCGCTCCACCGGCACCATGTGCGTGATGGCAAGGTACGCCAGCAGCGCGCCGCCCAGCATCTTGACCACCCCCAGCACCACCCAGCCCGGCCCGCCCGCCAGCACCCCCAGCCACCAGCGCCAGCGCGTGGCGGGCGTCCTGGCGGGCATGAAGCGCAGGTAGTCCGCCTGCTCCCCCATCTGGGTGATGAGCGCAATGCCCACGGTGAGCGCCGCACCAAACAAGGGCATACTGAATTGCGCGCGCTGGCCAGATTCACCTCCATAGTGCATGACGCCCGCGAATGCACCAGGATCGCGCATCAGCACAAAGGCAAACGGCACCACCAGCATCACCAGCCACAGCGGCTGCGTCCACACCTGCAAGCGGCTGATGGCCGACACGCCGTGCGTGACCAGCGGAATCACCACGATGGCGCAGATGAGATAGCCCCAGGTGGGCGGAATGTCCAGCGCCAGCTCCAGCGCATAGGCCATCACGGCGGCCTCCAGCGCGAAGAAGATGAAGGTGAACGATGCGTAGATCAGCGAAGTGAGCGTGGAGCCGATGTAGCCAAAGCCTGCGCCGCGCGTGAGCAAGTCCATGTCCACGCCGTAGCGCGCCGCATAGACGCTGATCGGCAGCCCCGCCAGGAAGATGATGAGGCCCGTTGCCACGATCGCCCAGAAGGCGTTGATAAAGCCGTATTGCACCAGCAGCGTCGCGCCCACGGCTTCGAGGATGAGGAACGAGGCCGCGCCGAATGCGGTGTTGGCCACGCGCCATTCCGACCACTTGCGAAAGCGCTGCGGGGTGTAGCGCAGGGCATAGTCCTCCATGGTCTCGGTCGCTACCCAACTGTTGTAGTCGCGGCGCACCTTGACGACCTGCTGGGGCGGTGCTGCGTCGGTAGGCGTGGGCAGGGCGGACATGCCCCCGGCTGGTGCAGGTTCCATGCCCGCGGGCACGGGGTTTGCTCAGCAAGCCCTCATGGAACTCACTCCCCGTGAAAAAGACAAGCTCCTGATCTTCACCGCCGCCCTGCTGGCCGAGCGCCGCCAGGCCCGGGGCCTGAAGCTCAACTACCCCGAGGCCGTGGCCCTCATCAGCGCCGCCGTGATGGAAGGCGCACGCGACGGCAAGACCGTGGCCGAGCTGATGAGCGAAGGCCGGGCCGTGCTCACCCGCGCCGACGTGATGGACGGGGTGGCCGAGATGATCCCGGACATCCAGGTGGAAGCCACCTTCCCCGACGGCACCAAGCTCGTCACCGTGCACCAACCCATCGTCTGACTGGAGACACACCCGCATGCGCCCCTACCTCAGAGCTACTCTTTTCATAGCTGCCAGCGCTTTATCCATAAGCGCCAGCGCCCATATTGGCGCTGAATCGCACAGCCACAACAGCTTTATCGACGGCTTTTTGCACCCGCTGCTGGGCATGGATCACCTCGCCGCCATGGTGGCCGTCGGCCTGTGGAGCGCGCTGGCCGCACGCCGCGCCGGGCCGGACTTGCTGTGGGGGCCGCTGGGCTTTGCCGCCCTGCTGCTCGTCGGCGCGGTGCTGGGCTTGCAAGGCGTGGTGGTGCCCGCCGTGGAGCCGATGATCGCAGCATCCCTGCTGGCAACCGGCCTGCTCGTGGTGTCGCGCTTGCGCGTGCCCGGCATTGTCGCCGCGCTGGGCGTGGGCGCATTCGCCATCTTCCACGGCGCAGCGCATGGCTACGAACTGGCGGGCGACGGCCAAGCGTGGCAGACGCTGGCAGGCATGCTGCTCGCCACCGTGCTGCTGCACTGCGCTGGCTTGGCCGCAGGCTGGGCGCTGCGCCAGCGGCACGTGTGGCTGGCCCGGGCCGCCGGTGCGGGCGTGGCGGCTTTTGGCGGTGCCCTTCTGCTGCAAATGACATGACCCCTGGCGAACTCCTCATCGACCCCGGCGAGCACGCCCTGAACACGGGCCGCCGCACGCTCACGCTGGTCGTGCGCAACACGGCGGACCGCCCCATCCAGGTCGGCTCGCACTACCACTTTGCCGAAACCAACGGCGCCCTGGGCTTCGACCGCGAGGCCGCACGCGGCATGCGGCTGAACATCGCATCCGGCACGGCGGTGCGCTTCGAGCCGGGCCAGGAACGCACGGTGGAACTGGTGGACTACGCGGGCGACCGCACCGTCTATGGCTTCCGTGGACTGACGCAAGGCCCGCTCTAGAAAATACAAGCCAAATCGCCCCCTAGCGCTTATGTAGCAAGCGCTGCCAGCTATCAAAACAGGACTAAGCACCATGGCAACCATCGCCCGACGCGCCTATGCCGAGATGTTCGGCCCCACCGTGGGCGACCGCCTGCGGCTGGCGGACACCGACCTGATCCTGGAAGTAGAGGCCGACCACACCCTGCGCGCAGGCAGCTACGGCGAAGAGGTGAAGTTCGGCGGCGGCAAGACCATCCGCGACGGCATGGCCCAATCGCAGCGCTCCAGCGCCGAGGGCGCGGTGGACACGGTGCTGACCAACGCCCTCATCATCGACCACACCGGCATCGTCAAGGCCGACATCGGCCTGAAAAACGGCCGCATCGCAGCGATAGGCAAGGCAGGCAACCCCGACACCCAACCCGGCGTGGACATCATCATCGGCCCCGGCACCGAAGTCATCAGTTGCGAAGGCAACATCGTCACCGCAGGCGGCATCGACAGCCACATCCACTTCATCTGCCCGCAGCAGGTCGAGGAAGCCCTGGCGAGCGGCATCACCACCATGCTCGGCGGCGGCACCGGCCCGGCCACGGGCACGCTGGCCACCACCTGCACGTCCGGCCCGTTCAACATGCAGCGCATGCTGCAAGCGGCAGACGCCTTTCCCATGAACCTGGGCTTTCTCGGCAAAGGCAACGCCAGCCTGCCCGGCGCGCTGCGCGAGCAGATCAACGCAGGGGCCATCGGCCTGAAGCTGCACGAAGACTGGGGCACCACGCCCAGCGCCATCAGCAACTGCCTCGACGTGGCCGACGAAACCGACACGCAGGTGGCAATCCACAGCGACACACTCAACGAAAGCGGCTTTGTCGAGAACACCATCGCGGCAGTCGGCGGGCGCGGCATCTGCGCCTTCCACACCGAGGGCGCGGGGGGCGGCCACGCGCCCGACATCCTGCGCGTGGTGGGAGAGGACAACTTCTTGCCCAGTTCCACCAATCCCACCATGCCCTACACGCGCAACACGCTGGACGAGCACGTGGACATGCTCATGGTCTGCCACCACCTGGACGCGAGCATTGCCGAAGACCTGGCCTTTGCGGAGAGCCGCATCCGCAAGGAAACCATCGCCGCCGAAGACATCCTGCACGACCTGGGCGCCATCAGCA
>Ga0222425_100163_pt1 | contig 49987 bp, 40 predicted proteins | sample 2B1ome_2_FD_180089 | JGI IMG/M metagenome (GOLD analysis project Ga0222425, IMG submission 180089) | Enriched microbial communities from leaf-cutter ant dump, University of Wisconsin, Madison, United States - 2B150A (version 2) | ecosystem: Environmental > Terrestrial > Nest > Insects nest > Nest... | reverse complement strand
CGCCACCTTGGTGTGCAGGCCCTGGCCCATCTCGATGCCGCCGTGGTTCACCTGCACGCTGCCGTCGGTATAGACATGCACCAGCGCGCCCGCCTGGTTGAACAGCGTGGCCGTGAAGCTGATGCCGAACTTGACGGGCGTGATCGCGAGGCCGCGCTTGAGCACCGGGCTGGTGGCGTTCCACGCGGCGATGGCGGCTTGGCGCCCGCGGTAGTCCGCGTCGCGCTCCAGCTGCGGCAGCAGCGCGTGCAGGATGTTGTCTTCCACCGTCATCTGGTAGTGGGTGACGTTGCGGTCCGTGGTGCCGTAGAGGTTGGCCATGCGCACGTCCTGCGCGTCGCGGCCCAGCGCGCGGGCGATGTCGCCCAGGATGGCCTCGATCACGATCACGCCCTGCGGCCCGCCGAAGCCGCGGAAGGCCGTGTGGCTCTGCGTGTTCGTCTTGCAGCGGTACGAGGCGATCTCCACGTCGCTCAGGAAGTAGGCGTTGTCGCTGTGGAACACGGCGCGGTCGGCCACGGGGCCGGACAGGTCGGCGGAAAAGCCGCAGTTGGCCGCCATGCGCAGCTTCAGGCCCGTGATGCGGCCGGTGCCGTCGAAGCCCACGTCGTAGTCGTAGGCGAAGGGGTGGCGCTTGCCGGTGACCATGAAGTCCTCGTCCCGGTCCAGCCGCAGCTTGACGGGGCGGCCGAACTTGTGCGCCGCCACGGCCGCCCACACGGCCAGGTGGCCGGCCTGCGTCTCCTTGCCGCCGAAGCCGCCGCCCATGCGCCGGCACTCCACGCGCACCGCGTGGTTGTCGATGCCGAGGGCGTGCGACACCCAGTGCTGCACCTCGCCGGGGTGCTGGGTGCTCGAATACACCCACCACTGGCGCTGCTCCAGCGGCATGGCGTAGGCGATCTGGCCTTCCAGGTAGAAGTGCTCCTGCCCGCCCACCTCCAGGTGGCCGCTCAGGCGGTGGGGCGATGCCGCCAGGCCCGCCTCGGGGTCGCCCCGGCGCACGAATACGGGGGGCAGCACGTAGCTCTGGGCCTGCAGCGCCTCCTGCACGCTCAGGACGGCGGGCAGGGGTGCGATGTCGAGCTTCACGGCGCGCACGGCGCGGCGCGCCTGCATCACCGAATCGGCCACCACCAGGCCGATGACCTGGCCGACGTGCTGCACGGTGTCGATGGCGAACACGGGCTCGTCGTGCGCGAAGGCGGCCAGCATCTTGTCGCCCGGCACGTCGGCGGACAGCACCACGCCGCGCACGCCGGGGAGGGCGAGGGCGGCGCTGGCATCCACGCCCTTCAGCGTTCCGTGCGCCACGGTGGAGAGGATGGGCGCGGCGTAGAGCGTGCCTTTCACCTCGGGCAGGTCGTCGATGTAGTGGGCCGCGCCGGCCACCTGCGCGCGCGCGCTTTCGTGGATGTGCGAATGGCCCATGGCGCGCAGGCTGGCGGGGGCGGCGGGCTGCGCGGCCGGGGCGGGCGCCGCGTCGGCCGCAGCGGCGTCGGCGGCCGCCACCACGGGGTCGTCCACGGCGTCGCGGCTCAGGGGGATCTGGGTGTCGCGCTGGTTCATGCCGTGGCCTCCAGTCGGAAGTTCTCCACGCTCACGGCCTCCTCGCCCTGGCTTTCGAGCCAGAAGCGCTGCAGCAGGCTGGCGAGCACGGTGCGGCGGTAGGCGCCGCTGGCGCGCATGTCGGAAATGGGGCTGAACTCGGCCTGCAGTGCCTCGGCGGCGCGCTGCACGGTGGCGGCCGACCAGGGCTGGCCCGTGAGCGCGGCCTCGGCCTGGCGCGCGCGCGCCGGCGTGGCGGCCACGCCGCCAGCGCCGATGCTGGCGCGGCGCACCACGTCGCCTTCGATGTCGAGGTTGACCACCAGGCACACGGCGGAGATGTCGTCGTCGAAGCGCTTGGAGATCTTGTAGGCGCGCAGCACCTCGGTGACCCCCGAGCGCGGCACGACGATGCGCACCAGCAGCTCGTCCGGCGCCATCACGTTCTGGCGGTAGCCGGTGTACAGGTCTTCCAGCGCCAGCGTGCGCTCGCCGCGCGCGCTGCTGGCCAGCACCACCTTGGCGCGCAGCGCGATCAAGAGCGGCATCGAATCGCCGATGGGCGAGCCGTTGGCCACGTTGCCGCCCAGCGTGCCCGAGTTGCGCACCGGCAGGCCCGCGAAGCGCGTGGCGAAGGTGTGCAGCGCGGGCCACTGCGCGGTAAGCGCGGCGAAGGCGTCGGTCAGCGTGACGGCGGCACCGATGGCGATGTGGTGCGGCTGCTGCTCCACCTGGCGCAGCTCGGCGGCGCGGGTCACGTCCAGGATGCGGCCGTACTGCTTGTGCAGCTTGGTCACCCACAGGCCCACGTCGGTGCAGCCGGCGACCACCTGGGCCTGGGGATGCGCGGCGCGGGCGGCCAGCAGGGCGGGCAGGGTGGCGGGGGCGATATAGGCCGGATCGGCCTCCAGCGCTTGCTGGTCAAGCGCCAGCAGCTCCATTTTCTGTAGCAATTCGGTTTCGTTGACGGCCATGGCGGGCAGGCTGGCCATGTGCTGGGCCGCGTCCAGGATGGGGCGGTAGCCGGTGCAGCGGCACAGGTTGCCCGAGAGTTCTTCCTGCGCCAGTTGGCGGGTGATGGGCTGGCCCTTGCAAACATGGTTCTGGTACATGCCGAACAGGCTCATCACGAAGCCGGGGGTACAGAAGCCGCACTGCGAGCCGTGGCACTGCACCATGGCTTCCTGCGCCGGGTGCAGGGCGGGTGCGGTGTCGGCGGCGGGCTGGATCAGCGGGTCTTCGGCCAGGTCCTCCACCGTCCACAGCGCCATGCCGTCCACCGAGTGGGCCAGGCGGATGCAGCTGTTGACGGCGCTGTAGTGCAGCCTGCCGTCGCGCGCCTCGCCCAGCACCACGGTGCAGGCGCCGCAGTCGCCTTCGCCGCAGCCTTCCTTGGTGCCGGTGCAGCCCAGGTCCTCGCGCAGCACCTCCAGCAGCGTGCGGTCGGGCGGTACGTCGCGCAGCACCGTGGGCTGTCCGCGGCGGATGAAGCGAAGAGGGTGGTGGGGCGTCGTCATGCGTGGGTGCTCAGCAGGGTCGTTCAGTGGGGCAGGTTCTGAGGGTATGCGCGCCATCGCGGGGTGCGCATATGCCGGAGCGTATAACGAGGATGCCCGTCGCGCTATGGGGGGCCGCGCAGGCCCGCCGCCCAGGGATTTTCCGGGGCCTGCCGCGGCGGGGCCGCGGTGTACAGTGCCGACACTTTTTTCGCGCCCCACCATCCCCCCACACGCAGGCCCACGGCCCGCAGCGCGGCCCTCCGCGCAGCGGCATACGTGATGGCGTATGACAAGAATGCAGGCCCCCGTATGAGAGACCATGCCCTTTTCGACAAGATAGACCTCCATCTCATAAGGGTCTTGCACACCGTGTTGACTGAACGCAGCGTATCGAGGGCCGCCGTCCGCCTGGGCATGCACCAGCCGGCGGTGTCTGCCGCGCTCAAGCGGTTGCGCGACCTGGCGGACGACCCGCTGCTGGTGCGCTCGGGCGCCAGCATGATGCCCACCGACGCCGCGCTGCGCATGGTGGAGCCGGCCGGCGCCATCCTGCGTTCGGCCGAGGCGTTGTTCTCGGATGCGCGCGGGTTCGATCCGCGCACCGCCACCCGCACCTTCCGCGTGGCGGCCAGCGACTACCTGGACCCGCTCTTCCTGCCCCAGCTCGTGGCCCGCATCAAGGTGGAGGCGCCGCTGTGCCCCATCGAGATCCTGCCGCTGTCGGCCGACGCGCACTACCACGCGCACCTGGCGCAGGGCGAGGTGGACGTGGTGATCGGCAACTGGCCCCAGCCGCCCGACGACCTGCACATGGGCCGGCTGTTCGGCGACGAGGTCGTCTGCCTGGTCGGCAAGGACCACCCGGCCGTGCGCCGCGGCTGGGACGTGGAGAGCTGGCTGGCCGCCGAGCACATCGCGCCCACTCCCACGCACCCCGGCGCGCGCGGCGTGATCGACGCGCACCTGGACAGCCTGGGCATGCAGCGCCACATCACGGCGCGCTGCGCGCATTTCAGCCTCATTCCCAGCATCGTGGCATCGAGCTTGCTTGTGCTGACCACCGGCCGCCAGTACTGCGAGCGCTACGTGGAGCAGCTGCCCCTGGCCATCCTGCCCTGCCCGGTGCCGTTTCCGCGCCTGATGTACTACCAGCTCTGGCACGCGCGCACGCACCATTCGGCGGCCGCCGCGTGGCTGCGCGAGTGCGTGAAGACGGTGGCCGCATCGCTACGAAAAGAATAGCTGCCTGCGCATATGGAATAAGCGCAGGAAGGTGTTTTTACTCTGAAAACAAGCCATTAAACTGAGAGACAATCCCCGCATGAGTTCACCTCCTCCTTCCACCAGCGCCCCGGGCGCGCCGCCGCCCCGGCTGCAGCTCGCGGGCATCACCAAGCGCTATCCGGCCGTGGTGGCCAACAGCGGCGTGTCGCTCACGGTGCAGCCGGGCGAGATCCACGCCGTGCTGGGCGAAAACGGGGCAGGCAAGTCCACGCTGATGAAGATCATCTACGGCTCGGTCAAGCCCGACGAAGGCAGCGTGCATTTCAACGGCCAGCCCGTGCAGGTGCGCAACCCGCAGGAGGCGCGGCAGCTGGGCATCGCCATGGTGTTCCAGCACTTCAGCCTGTTCGACACACTGACCGTGGCCGAGAACGTGTGGCTGGGGCTGGACAAGAGCCTGTCGCTGGCCGAGGTCACGCAGCGCATCAGCGCCAAGGCGGCCGAGTACGGGCTGGACATCGACCCGCTGCGCCCCGTGCACACGCTTTCCGTGGGCGAGATGCAGCGCGTGGAGATCATCCGCGCGCTGCTCACCAACCCCAAGGTGCTGATCCTGGACGAGCCCACCTCGGTGCTCACGCCCCAGGCGGTGGAAAAGCTCTTCGTGGTGCTGCGCCAGCTTGCCAGCGAGGGCTGCAGCATCCTCTACATCAGCCACAAGCTGCACGAGATCCGTGCGCTGTGCACCGCCTGCACCGTGCTGCGCGGTGGCAAGGTCACGGGCGTGTGCAACCCGGCCGAGGAATCGAATGCATCGCTCTCGCGCCTGATGATCGGCGCCGAGCCGCCTGCGCTGGAGCACCGCGAGGTGCAGACCGGCGCCACCGTGCTGCGCGTGCACGGCCTGTCGCTGCCGCGCGAGGACCAGTTCGGCGTGGATTTGATCGACCTGCAGTTCGAGGTGAAGGCGGGCGAGGTCGTGGGTATCGCGGGCGTGTCGGGCAACGGCCAGAAGGAACTGCTCTACGCCCTGTCGGGCGAGGACCGGCGCGCCGAGCCCGCCAGCATCCAGGTCGCGGGACAGAACGCAGGCCGCATGGGCCCGGTGCGCCGCCGCGCCCTGGGCCTGCACTTCGTGCCCGAGGAGCGCCTGGGCCGGGGCGCGGTACCCACCATGGGCCTGGCGCACAACCTGCTGCTCACGCGCACCGATGCGGTCGCGGGCGGCTGGATCAAGGTTGGCGCGCTGCAGCAGCATGCGCAGGACATCATCGCGCGCTTCAACGTGAAGGCGGGCGGACCCAACGCGGCGGCCAAGTCGCTGTCGGGCGGCAACCTGCAGAAGTTCATCGTGGGCCGCGAGATCGACGCGAAGCCGAAGCTGCTCATCGTCTCCCAGCCCACCTGGGGCGTGGACGTGGGCGCGGCGGCGCAGATCCGCGGCTCCATCCTGCAGCTGCGTGACGCGGGCTGCGCCGTGCTGGTGGTCAGCGAGGAGCTGGACGAGCTGTTCGAGATCTGCGACCGGCTGCACGTGGTGGCCAAGGGGCGGCTGTCGCCCTCCATCGCGCGCGCAGACGCCACGGTGGAGCGCATCGGCGAGTGGATGAGCGGCCTGTGGCATGCCGACGTGCAGGCCCACCTGGCCAAGACGGAGGAGGCCGCCCATGCTTAAGCTGGAACCGCGTCCGCAGGCCTCGCGCCTGTGGACCTATGGATCGCCGCTGCTGGCGCTGGCCGTCACCGTGCTCATCGGCGTGGCCCTGTTCGTGGCGCTGGGCAAGGACCCGGTGCGCGGCCTGCAGGTGTTCTTCTGGGAGCCCGTGAAGTCGCAGTACGCCATCGGCGAGCTGATGGTCAAGGCCACGCCGCTGCTGCTCATCGCGCTGGGGCTGGCGGTGTGCTTCCGCTCCAACGTGTGGAACATCGGCGCCGAGGGCCAGTTCGTCATCGGCGCCGTGGCGGCGGGCGGCGTGGCGCTGCTGGCCGACAAGACCACGGGCCCCTGGATCGTGCCCGCGCTGCTGCTGGCCGGCGTGCTGGGCGGCATGGTATGGGCGGGCATCACCGCGCTCCTGCGCGACAAGTTCAACGCCAACGAGATCCTGGTGAGCCTGATGCTCGTCTACGTGGCCACGCTGGTGCTGGGCTACCTGGTCTACGGGCCGTGGAAGGACCCCATGGGCTACAACTTCCCGCAGACCAAGACCTTCGAGAAGGTCACGCAGATCCCGCGCCTGATGCAGGGCTCGCGCGTGTCCATCGGCCTGCTGCTGGCGCTGGCCAGCGCGGCGGCGCTGTGGGTGTTCCTGTTCCGCACGCGGGCGGGCTTCGCGCAGCAGGTGGGGGGGCTCGCGCCCGCCGCCGCGCGCTACGCAGGCTTCTCGTCGCGCCGGGCGCTGTGGACGGCGCTGCTCATCTCGGGCGGCGTGGCGGGCCTGGCGGGCGCGCTGGAGGTGGCCGGGCCCATCGGCCAGCTCACGCCCTACGTGCCGGCGGGCTACGGCTTTGCGGCCATCATCGTGGCCTTCGTGGGGCGGCTGCACCCGGTGGGCATGATTCTGTCGGCCATCCTCATGAGCATGTTCTACATCGGCGGCGAGCTGGCGCAGTCGCGCCTGGGTCTGCCCAAGTCGCTCACGGGCGTGTTCCAGGGGCTGCTGCTGTTCACGCTGCTGGCCTGCGACACGCTGATCGCATACCGCATCCGCTGGGTTGGCGGCCAGAAGGGAGTGAAGTGATGGAATCGTATGCACTCCTGATCGGCTCGACGCTGAGCGCGGGCACCGTGCTCGCCATCGCCGCCCTGGGCCTGCTCATCAACGAGAAGGCCGGCATCGTGAACCTGGGCGCCGAGGGCATGATGCTCTGCGCCGCCATCGCCGGCTTCGCCACCGTGGTGCACACGGGCAACACCTGGCTGGGCTTCGCGGCCGGTATGGCGGCGGGGGCCTTCCTGGCGGCGCTGTTCGGCGTGCTGGTGATCTGGCTCAACACCAACCAGTACGCCACCGGGCTGGCGCTCAGCCTGTTCGGCGTGGGTTTTTCGGCCTTCGCGGGCATCAGCTACGTGCAGGCCAAGCTGCCCGAATCCCCGAAGTACGCCATTCCCGTGCTGGGCGACATCCCGCTGGCCGGCCCGGCGCTGTTCCAGCAGCATCCGCTGGTGTACCTGACCATGCTGCTCGTGGCGGGGCTGATCTGGTTCCTGTACCGCTCGCGCGCCGGGCTGGTGCTGCGCTCGGTGGGCGAGTCGCCCGAGTCGGCCCACGCGCTGGGCTACCCGGTGCGCCGCATCCGCCTGATGGCCGTGGTGGCGGGCGGAGCGCTGTGCGGGCTGGCGGGGGCCTACATCTCCACCGTGTACACGCCGCTGTGGGTCGAGGGCATGGTGGCCGGGCGCGGCTGGATCGCGCTGGCGCTCACCACCTTCGCCACCTGGCGCCCGGCACGGGTCTTGCTGGGGGCTTACCTGTTCGGCGGCGTGACGATGCTGCAGTTCCACCTGCAGGCCACGGGCGTGCACATCGCCAGTCAGCTGCTGAGCATGCTGCCCTACGTGGCCACCATCGTGGTGCTGGCGCTCATCTCGCGCAACCCGGCGTGGATTCGCATCAACATGCCGGCGTCGCTCGGTAAACCGTTCTACCCTGGCTCATAATTTCGTTTTTTTCACCCCAACCCCCCTCCTCAAAGGATTTCACATGACTGATCTGCAGAAACGCTCCCTGCTCAAGGTGGCAGCGCTCTCCGCCGTGGCCGCCGCCGCGCTCGTGGGTTGCGGCAAGAAGGAAGAGCCGGCACCGGCCCCCGCGCCCGCGCCGGCCCCCGCGGCGGAAGCGCCCGCACCCAAGCCGGAGCCTCTGAAGATCGCCTTTGCCTACGTCGGCCCCGTGGGCGACGGCGGCTGGTCGTTCGCGCACGACAACGGCCGCAAGGCCCTGGAAAAGGAATTCGGCGACAAGGTCGTGACCAGCTTCGTGGAAAGCGTGCCCGAGTCCGCCGACGCCGAGCGCGTGTTGCGCGACATGGCCAGCCAGGGCAACAAGCTGATCTTCGGCACCACCTTCGGCTATATGGAGTCCATTCAGAAGATCGCCCCCGACTTCAAGGACGTGAAGTTCGAGCACGCCACCGGCTACAAGACCGCCGAGAACGTGCGCACCTACGACAGCCGCACCTATGAAGGCGCCTACATGGCCGGCGTGATCGCCGGCGCCATGACCAAGACCAACACGCTGGGCGTGGTGGGCTCGGTGCCGATCCCCGAGGTGATCCGCAACATCAACAGCTTCACGCTGGGTGCGCAGTCGGTCAATCCCAAGATCAAGACCAAGGTGGTCTGGGTGAACGAATGGTTCAGCCCGCCCAAGGAAACCGAGGCCGCCACCAGCCTGATCAACGGCGGCGCCGACGTGCTGTTCCAGAACACCGACTCCCCCGCCGTGCTCAAGACCGCGCAGGAGAAGGGCAAGCGCGCCTTCGGCTGGGATTCCGACATGACCGCCTACGGTCCCAAGGCCCACCTGGCATCGGCCGTGATCAACTGGGGCCCGTACTACATCAAGGCCACCAAGGACGCGCTGGAAGGCACCTGGAGCACCGGTCAGAGCTGGTGGGGCGTGAAGGAAGGCGCCATCGACCTCGTCTCCATCGCCGAGGACGTGCCTGCCGAAACCAAGGCCAAGGTCGAGGAAGTCAAGAAGGGCCTGGCCGACGGCAGCTTCGTGATCTGGAAGGGCCCCGTGGTGGACAACGCCGGCAAGACCGTGCTGGACAAGGACGCCGTGGCGGACGACAAGTTCCTGGGCGGCATCAACTTCTACGTCAAGGGCGTGGAAGGCAAGATCCCTGGCGGCGACAAGAAGTAAGCATTCGCCAGACCATGACCCAAGGGCCGCCTCGCGCGGCCCTTTTCGTTGGCGCTGCGCTGGGAGTCTGCGCGGCAGAAGGCGTCGAAGCGAAACGCGCGAAAAACGAGGACAGCGTGGTAGTACCGACAAGCCCATAGCCGGGCTATGGGCGCAGGAGGTAGTACCGCGATGGGCCGTTTTCTCGCACGTTGCAGCCGACGCACCTTCTGCCGCGCAGACTCCTAGTGCATCATGCGGTGTCCGTCCCACGAAAAGAAGAGCCCGCCATGTTCAAAGTTCCTCCCATTTCCGCCGAACGCCTGCCCGGCCTGCTGCGCGCCATGCCCAAGGCCGAACTGCACATCCACATCGAAGGTTCGCTGGAGCCCGAGCTGATCTTCGCGCTGGCGCAGCGCAACGGGCTGAGCCTGCCCTACGCCAGCGTGGAGGAACTGCGCGGCGCCTATGCCTTCACCAACCTGCAGAGCTTCCTCGACATCTACTACGCCGGCGCCAGTGTGCTGCAGCACGAGCAGGACTTCTACGACATGGCGCGCGCCTACCTGGGCCGCGCGGCGCGCGATAACGTGCTGCACGCCGAGATATTCTTCGACCCCCAGACCCACACCGCGCGCGGCGTGGCCATGGAAACCGTGATCAACGGCCTGCACCGCGCCTGCCAGGACGCGCGCACCGAACTGGGCATCAGCGCCACGCTGATCCTGTGCTTCCTGCGCCACCTGAGCGAGGAATCCGCCTTCGAGACGCTGGAGCAGGCCCAGCCCCTGCTCGACAAGATCGTGGGCGTGGGGCTGGACAGCAGCGAGGTCGGCCACCCGCCCGAGAAGTTCGCACGCGTGTTCGCCCGCTGCGGCGAACTGGGCCTGCACCGCGTGGCCCACGCGGGCGAGGAGGGGCCGCCGGCCTACATCTGGAGCGCGCTGGACGTGCTCCACGCCGAGCGCATCGACCACGGCGTGCAGGCCGTGCACGACAAGGCCCTGATGCAGCGCCTGGCGCAGGAGCGCATCGCGCTCACCGTGTGCCCGCTATCAAACCAGAAGCTGTGCGTGTTCCCCAACCTTGCCGACCACAACCTCGGCCAACTGCTCGACGCCGGCCTGGCGGCCACCGTGAACTCGGACGACCCGGCCTACTTCGGCGGCTACATCAACGAGAACTTCACCCAGGTCTTCGCCGCCACGGGCCTCGGGGCGCGGCACGCCTACCAGCTGGCATTCAACAGCTTCGAGGCCAGCTTCGCGGGCAACGCCGACAAGCGGGCGTGGGAGCACAAGCTCAAGGAATTCTTCGACCGGTACGTCGAGCACGACTGAAGCCGCCGGGGGACGAAGCGCTCCGCCTTCACTGCCCGGCCAGGGCCTCGCGCAGCCGCGCGGCGTAGCCCTGCAGCACCTCGACGGGCGGCTCCTTGCGCGGCCAGGTCAGCGCGATGCCGTCATCCGCATGGCGCGGCACCACGTGCATGTGGAAGTGGAACACCGTCTGGTCGCCCTCGCGGCCATTGGCCTGCAGCAGGGTGAGGCCGGGCGGGTCGAACGCGGTGCGCACGGCCTGGGCCACGCGCTGGGCGGTCTGCATGACGGCGGCCGCCTCCTCGGGCGTGATGTCGAGCAAGGTGGCGGCGTGGCGCCGGGTGGCCACGAGCACGTGGCCCGGGTTGACCTGGCCGATGTCCATGAAGGCCACGGTCAGCCCATCCTCGTACACCCTGGCCGCAGGAATCTCGCCCGCCACCAGGCGGCAGAAGATGCAGTGGCCGGGCGGTGAGGTGTCGACGAACATGGGCATGGGCGTTTCCTTATAAGCAAATGGCGGGGAACCGCCCGGATGGTAGCGCGGCGGATAGGCTCTATCGCGCCGCGCATATGGCGCACGCACCGGGTGCGGCTAAGCTCCCGGGCCATGACGACGACGCAGATCTACCGCAGTGCGCTCTTGCGCTTCGCCGACGACGGTTCGGCCCTGTACGACGAGGATGGCCTGCTGGCCGTGGGCCCCGACGCCCAGGGCCGCCAGCGCGTGCTCGCGGCCGGGGCCTGGCAGGCGCTGGCCGCGCGCTACGCGGGCCAGCCGGTCACGCACCTGCCGGGGCGCATCATCGCGCCGGGCTTCGTGGACATGCACATCCACTTCCCGCAGACCGACGTGATCGGCTCGCCCGCCGACGGCCTGCTGCCCTGGCTGGAGAACTACACCTTCCCCCACGAGCAGCGCTTCGCCGCGCCGGACTACGGCGAGCAGGTGGCCCGCTTCTTCGTCGAGGAGCTGCTGCGCAACGGCGTGACCACGCCGCTGGCCTTCGCCACGTCGCACCCCGCGTCGGTGGACGCGCTGTTCACCGAAGCGCGGCGCCGGCAACTGCGCCTGATCACCGGCAAGGTGCTGCAGGACCGCCACTCGCCCGACGGCGTGCGCGACGAGACGGAGCAAAGCCTGATCGACACCGAGGCCCTCATCCGGCGCTGGCACGGGGTGGACCGCCTGGGCTACGCCATCACGCCGCGCTTCGCGCCCACCAGCACCCCGGAGCAGCTGCGCGGTGCGGGCGAGCTGGCCGCGCGCTACCCGGATGTGTGGATCCAGTCCCACGTGGCCGAGAACCTGGACGAGGTGCGCTGGGCGCGCGAGCTGTTCCCGGCCTCGCGCAGCTACCTGGCCGTGTACGACGACTTCGGCCTGATGCGCGAGCGCGCCGTGTACGCGCACTGCATCCACTTCGACGACGACGACCGGGCGCTGATGCGCGATACCGGCACCGCGGCGGCCGTGAGCCCCACCAGCAACCTGTTCCTGGGCAGCGGCTTCTTCGACTACGCGGGCGCCGACCGCGTGGGCTTCCGCTACGGGCTGGCCAGCGACGTGGGTGGGGGCACCAGCTTCAGCCCGTTCCACACCATGCTGGCGGCCTACTACGTGGGGCGCGAGGGCCGGACCAAGCAGGGGCTGAGCCTGTCGCCTGCGCAACTGTGGTGGCAGCACACGACGGGCGCGGCACGGGCCCTGGGGCTGGCCGGCGTGGTGGGCAACCTGCAGCCGGGTTGCGAGGCGGACTTCGTGGTGCTCAACCCCCGCGCCACCCCCCTGCTGGAGCGCAAGGCGGGCCAGGCGCGCAGCCTGGACGAGCTGTTGTTTGCGCTGATCGTGCTGGGCGACGACCGCGTGGTGCAGGAAACCGTGATTTCTCAAGCAAAATACGCCCCTGGCGCTTGATGATCAAGCGCGAGCAGCTATCAAAAACGTAGTGGGGAAGCGCAGCATGAGCATCAAGAGCGACAAATGGATCCGCCGCATGGCCGAGCAGCACGGCATGATCGAACCCTTCGAGCCCGGCCAGATCCGTGAACGCGAGGGCCGCAGGATCATCAGCTACGGCACCAGCAGCTACGGCTACGACATCCGCTGCGCGCCCGAATTCAAGGTGTTCACCAACATCCACAGCACGGTGGTGGACCCGAAGAACTTCGACGAGAAGAGCTTCGTCGATTTCCACGGCGACAGCTGCATCATCCCGCCCAACAGCTTCGCGCTGGCGCGCACCGTCGAATACTTCCGCATCCCGCGCAACGTGCTCACCATCTGCCTGGGCAAGAGCACCTATGCGCGCTGCGGCATCATCGTCAACGTCACGCCGTTCGAGCCCGAATGGGAGGGCTATGTGACGCTCGAATTCAGCAACACCACGCCACTGCCCGCGCGCATCTACGCGGGCGAGGGCTGCGCGCAGGTGCTGTTCTTCGAGAGCGATGAGGTTTGCGACGTGAGCTACAAGGACCGGGGCGGCAAATACCAGGGGCAGGTGGGCGTGACGCTGCCCAAGGCGTAAAAAGAAAGCGGTTTTCCGGGGCGGCGGCGCCGCTCCTCCCTTCCCGGCCACCGGCTTGCGTCCTACATGGGCACAGCCGCTTGGCTGAAATGCAAGGGCCGGTAAGGTTTCTAGCATGGTGTCAAGCCTCCGGGGTTCCGGGGCGAACGCAACGACACGAAGAAGGAGTCCACCATGCTGAGCCCCCTTGCCACCACGACCTCCCCCGCGCAGAACCCGGGCGCCGAGCTCGCCTTCCTGTTCATGGACGGCGACGCCGCGCCCCAGTACACCACCTACTGGCCCTGCGGCCTGCTCAATACGTTCGTGCTCAAGATGGCGGCCGCCGGCCACTGCGTGAACACCGACATGATGCTGGGCCACCGGCCCTATGCCCAGGGCCAGCTGGCGCTGGCGCGCGCCTCGCGCGACGAGTCCCTGCGCGCGCTATCCGCGCGGCTGCAGGTGTATTTCGACGCGGCGGCGCCCGAAGGCTGCCATGTGGCCGCCGCGCTGGACGAGGCGGAGCAGGGCCGCCTGCTGGTGGTCTAGGGCCTGTTAACGCTATGGAAGGGGATCGCGTTGCCTCGCAAAGGGGCTGGATGCAAGGCGCCCGTGCGCAGCAAGGCTGGTGCCTTGCAAGCGCGGGCAACGCCGCAGACGGCCCCTTTGCGAGGCAACCCGAAGGGAAGCTCATGGCAGCCCGCCCCTCGGCGTTGCGTTCCTTGTGCGTGCGGACGCACGCACCGCGTCACGCGCCTTGATGGGCGGGCTGCCATGAGCTTCGCGACCCCTTCCATAGCGTTAACAGGCCCTAGGCTTCCACGCAGACCCGGTTGCGCCCCTGGCCCTTGGCTTCGTAGAGGGCCATGTCGGCCCGGCGCAGGATGTCCGCGCCGCTGTCCTCCTGGCCCTGCAGGCCGGCCACGCCGGCACTCACGGTGAGGTGGCCGACCACGGGGTCGCGCTGTGCGTCCATGGCGTCCACCAGCGCCTGCGCAATGGCCCGGGCGCCGGCCAGGTCGGTGTCGGGCAGCAGGGCCACGAATTCCTCGCCCCCCAGGCGCGCCACCACGTCCGAGGTGCGCATGCGGGCCTGCATGGTGCGCGCGAGCCGCCGCAGCACCTCGTCACCGGCCTCATGGCCGTGCGTGTCGTTCACGCGCTTGAAATGGTCCACGTCCACCGCGATCAGGCTCAGCGGCCGGCCGCTGCGCTGCGCCAATGCCAGCGCGAAAGCCATCTGCGCCTCGAAGCCGCGGCGGTTGAGTAGCCCGGTCAGGGGATCGGTGCGGGCCTGCAGGTCCAGGGCGCGGTTGGCGGCCTCCAGCTCCAGGGTGCGCTGGCGCACCTTTTCCTCCATGGCCTCGTGTGCGGCGAGCAGCCGGTGCGTCATGCGGCCGAGCGCGCCCGAGAGCTGGCGAACCTCGCGGTTGCTGCCGGTGGCCGGGATCTGCGCGCCCCCGCGGCCGGACTCCACGGCGCTGGCGGCAGCGGCCAGCGCGTACAGGTCTTCGCTGAGCCGGCGGGCCGCCATCCAGGCCAGTACCGAAGCGAACAGTGCGGCGGCCAGGCCGATGGCCAGGGTCATGCGCACCGCGTCGTCGGCGGCGGCAAAGGCCAGGTCCTCGGGCTCGCGGGCCACGATGCGCCAGCCCAGGTCGCTGGCCGCGTTGCGCGCCTGCAACTGCGTGGCGGCGGTGAGGTAGCGCTTGCCGTCGCGCCACGGCAGCACGGCGGTGAGCACGGGTCCGCCGTCCCGGTTGTTGTTGACCTGGGCCTGCGCGGGCATGCGCTGGCCCGCCGCCAGCAGCCCGGCGGTCAGCCCCTGGGGCGCATAGATGAGCGCGCCCTCCCGGTCGAAGATGAACAGCTCCAGCGCCCGCTCGCCCGCCGTCTGGGGCATCAGGCTTTCCACGACCTCGCGCGCCCATTCCCAGCTGCCGTGTACGCCCAGCACGCCGACGGTCGTGGGGCCGAGGCGGATGGGCGCCGCGAAGTCCACGAAGCGGTGGGGTTCGCCCGAAGCGGTAGGGGGGATGAGCTTTTCGAGCAATTTGGCCGGGTGCACGTCGCCCACGTGCAGCTTCTCCAGGCCGGCCTGGAACCAGGGGCGCTCAGCCACGTTCTGCCCGACCAGCAGTCCGCCCGTGGCTGCGCGCACGATGCCCTGCGCATCCGCGACGCCGACCCATACGCTCGTGGGCTCGATGGCCTGCGCGCGGGCGAGCATGTGCTGGGCTTCCAGCGAATCCAGCCCCTTGGACCAGATGACCTCGGCGGCGGCCAGGACCTCGGCCTGGCGGCTGCGCTCCAGCAGTCCGTGGGCCAGCAGCGTGCCCGCGTTCTCCGCCACCACCTGCAGCGCCGCACCGGCATCGCGCTGGATGCGCCGCTTGAGCAGCTCGCCGAAGCCCAGGGACAGCACCACCGCCAGCCCCACCACGAGCATGCCGAAGATCAGCGCGATCTGCGTGCGCAGGCCCCGCCGGGAGAGCCGGGCCACGATCATGGGCGCATCCGCGCCGGCCCGGCGACGGCCAGGCGCGCGGCGGCCAGGTCCCAGCCCGCCCAGCCGCAGCTCTTGAACAGCACGGGCCCGGGCCGCCCCGCAATGTGTCCGCGCACCACGTCGCGCAGCGTGGGCAGGCTGGCCACGTCCAGCCCGGCCTGCAGAAGGTCGCCCGCCTCGTGGGCCGCGTCCTCGGTGTCCACCACGATCCGTCCGTGCTGCGCCACGTGCCAGCACAGCGACGGCGCCAGCTCCGCCATGGCGGGGGTGAAGGCGCCCACCGCCGCAATGAAGGCATCGGGCCGGGGCGTGGCGGCCAGCACCACCGCCTGCGCCGGGGTGCAGACCGCGACCAGCGGGCAGTGGGGCAGGGCGGCGTCCGCATCCGCCACCGTGCGCACCTGGCAGCCCAGCGCGCGCACCTGTTCGGCCAGGGCTTCGGCGCTGGCGGCGCTGCGTGACGCCACCCACACCTCCCGCACGCCCAGGCCCTGCACGAAGGCCTGTGCATGGGCCTGGCCCTGCACGCCCGCGCCCACCACGAGCAGCGGGCCCGCGGGCACCTGCGCCAGGTGGCGGGCCGCCAGCAGCGACGCCGCCGCCGTGCGCCGCGCGGTGACGGTGGGGCCGTCCAGCACCAGGCTGCGCGCGCCCGTGGCGATGTCGAACACCACCACGTCGCCCTGGATGGCGGGCCGGCCCGTGCCCGCGTTCGCGGGGGTGAGGGTGATGAGCTTGGTCATGGCCACCGTGCCGTCGGTGGCGGGCATCACGAACAGGCTGCCGCCACCGGGCAGCGGCAGCACGCTGCGGGCGGGAATGGAGACGGTGTCGTCCCGCAGCAGGGCGGCGATTTCGTCGGCCAGGCCGGTCCACGGCAGCCGCGCGGCGGTGGCCGTGGCGTCCAGCGTGCCAGAGGGCTCGGGCAGGAGGGCGGAAGGCATGCCCGCACTGTACACAGGGCGCGGCGCCAGGGGAACCACCGGGAAAACCGGGCTGGCGGCTGCCGTCAATGCGTGGCACCCGCCCCGAGCGCGATGTCGCGCGGCGCCAGCACCGCCGCCCACAGCGCCGCGTGGATGCCGTGCACCATGGCATGCAGCGGCAGGTGGGGCGCGCCCTGGCCCGGCAGCCAGGGCACGTGGATGAAGCCGCCCCGGGCGCCCGCCGGGCCGGCTGTTTCCAGCAGGTGCATCAATCCGTACAGCACGTGGTTGCACACGAAGGTGCCCGCGGTCTGCGACACCTCGCAGGGCACGCCCGCGCGCTGCACCGCACGCAGCATGGCCTTGATGGGCAGCGTGGCGAAGTAGGCGGCCGGTCCGTCGGGCACCACGGGCGTGTCGATGGGCTGCCGGCCCGCGTTGTCGGGGATGCGCGCGTCGTCCACGTTGATGCCGATGCGCTCCAGCGACAGCGCGCCGCGCCCGCCCGCCTGGCCCAGGCACACAGCCAGCGCGGGCCAGTGGGCGCGCACCAGGCGCTCCAGCGTCTGCAGCGAGGCGCCGAACACCGTGGGCAGCTGCGCTGCCACGACCCGGTGCCCGCCGATGCGCTGGCCGTGCAGCGCCTGGGCGATGAGCCAGCTGGGGTTGGTGCGGTCGCCGCCGAAAGGGTCGAAGCCGGTGAGCAGGATGGTCGGTGCGTGCATGGGCACGCATGGTAATAACATGGCGGCTGCGCCTTCCGTGGTGGCGGGCATGTGGAGAGACGGTATGAAATGGGAAGGCAATCGGCAATCCGACAACGTGGAAGACCGCCGCGGCGGCGGCGGGGGCGGCGGCTTCATCGGCGGGCGCGGCATCGGCATCGGCACCGTGGTGGTCGCGCTGATCGGCTGGGGCGTGTTCGGCATCAACCCGCTGACCACCATCGGCCTGCTGTCGGGCGGCGGGGCGCCGCAGGTGCAGCAGGGGCCGGCGCAGAAGCCGCCGCAGGGCGACCGGCAGGCGGCCTTCGTCTCCACCGTGCTCGCGTCCACCGAGGATGCGTGGACGCAGATCTTCCAGCAGGGCGGGGCGCAGTACCGCACGCCCAAGCTGGTGCTGTTCCGCGGCGCCACGCCCACGGCCTGCGGCACGGGGCAGAGCGCTATGGGGCCGTTCTACTGCCCCGGCGACCAGAAGGTGTACCTGGACATGGACTTCTTCGACACCATGAGCCGGCAGCTCGGCGCGCCCGGCGAGTTCGCCCGCGCCTACGTCATCGCGCACGAGGTGGGCCACCACGTGCAGACGCTGCTGGGCACCACAGGCAAGGTGGATTCCATGCGCGGCCGCGTCAGCCGCAGCGAGCAGAACGCGCTCTCGGTGCGGCTGGAGCTGCAGGCCGACTGCTACGCCGGCATCTGGGCGAACCGTTCGCAGCAGGCCAAGAACTGGCTCCAGCAGGGCGACATCGAGTCGGCCGTCAACGCCGCCCAGCAGATCGGCGACGACACGCTGCAGCGCCAGCAGACCGGCACCGTGCGGCCCGATGCCTTCACCCACGGCAGCAGCGCGCAGCGCGTGCGCTGGTTCACGCAGGGCTACCAGACGGGCAGCGTGCAGTCTTGCGACACCTTCTCGGCCCGCAGCCTGTAATCATCCGCCGGTAAGGGCATGCCGCCCGCATCCACACCCGCCGGGTCTGGCGCTGCCGCCGCGTGGTCGGCGGCGGCCGTCACCGTGCCCCATGCCGTGGGCCTGGGCCTGCTGGCCTTCGCCCCGCTGGCGGGCGACCATTCCCTGGCCGCGCTGGCGCTGTGGTCGGCCGCATTGCCGGGGCTGCTGCTCACGCTCGCACTGCCGCGCCCCGGTGTGGTGTATGCGCCCACCACCGTGGTCGCGCTGCTGTTCGCGGCGGTGCTGGCCACGGCGCATGGCGCGGCGCCCGCGCTGGGCCTGAGCGCGCGGCAGGTGCTGGCGGTGAGCGGGGCCACGGTGGCGCTGGCCTTCGTCTTCCAGTGGCTGCTGGGCGTGCTGCGGCTGGCCTCGGTGGCGCGGTTTCTGCCGATCTCGGTCACGCACGGTTTCGCGGCGGGCGTGGGGCTGTCGATGGTGATGGGCCAGGTGCGCAACGGCTTCGGGGCCGGGGCGGGTATGCCGTGGGATGCGCGCACGGGCTGGCACGCGCTGGCGGCGCTGGCCGTGGTGGGGCTGGCCTGGGGGCTGCGGCGGCGCTGGCCGCGCGCGCCAGGGCTGCTGTCGGCCGTGGCGCTGGTCGCGCTGGCGGTGGGGTTCGCGGGGCTCTGGGGCTTGGGGCTGGGCACGGTGTTCGCACCGGCCGTGCAGGCCGCTCCGTTCGCGGGGCCGATGTGGCCGGACTGGACCGGCATTCCCTGGCTGGCGCTGGCGCGGCAGCACGGCTCGGCCCTGGTGGTGCTGGCGCTGCTGATGGCGCTGGTCAACAGCCTGGAGCTGCTGGTCTTCAACCAGGAGCTGGAGCTGGACCACGGCCTGCGCGGCGACGCCAACCAGGCCCTGCGCCGCGAGAGCCTGCTGGGCGTGCTGTGCGGCCTGGCGGGGATGATTCCGGCGTCCACCAGCTCGTCGCGCTCGCGCATCGTGCTGGCGCAGGCGGGCGCCTCGCGCGATGCCCCGCGCTGGCATGCCGCCATCATGCTCGGCGTGGCCGCCACGGGCGCGTGGTGGCTGCACTGGGTGCCCATGGCCTGCCTGGCGGGCGCCCTGGTGCTGGCGGGGCTGCTGCAGGTGCCGGGGCTGATGTGGTCGCCGCGCTATGCCAAAAGCTCGCGCGTGACCTGGGCGCAGAGCTGGCTGGTGGCGCTGGTGTTCGCGGCGGTGGGCGGCGTGGGCGCGCTGGTGGCGGGGCTGGTGGTGGCCACCTTCGTGCTGCTGCGCGATTCCGCCGCCAAGGTATTGCGGCACGTGCGGCTCGATGGCGAACTGCGCTCGCGCCGCCTGCGCCGCGCGGGTTCGGACACTTGGCTGCTGCCGCGCATGAACCAGGTCGCCGTGTTCGAGCTGCAGGGCGTGATGTCCTTCGGCGTGGCCGCGCACATGGCCGAGCAGGTGCGCCTGCTGCTGCAGCCGCGCCACCGCTGGGTGATCCTGGACGCGGCCCGCGTGCCCGCGTGGGACAGCACGGCCCTGGCGCAGCTGCGCGCGCTGGTGCGCGACCTGGACCAGCAGGGCATCGCCTGCGCCGTGGCAGCGCTGGACCGCCAGGCCGCCGAGCAGGCGGGCCCGCAGATGCGCTGCTTCGCCGACCTGGACCGCGCCCTGGAATGGGCCGAGGCCGGGATCCTGCAGCAGCGCCCCATCGAGCAGCGCCCGGCCTACCCCGACAGGGACCTGCTCGGCGAGATCGGCGAGGGCGTGCCGCGCGAAGCCGCCCAGGCGCTGGCGGCGCAGCTGCAGCCGCTGGACGTGCCCGAACAGGGCGTGGTCTTCAACGTGGGCGACACCGACCACGACCTGCTGGTGGTGCAGTCGGGCCACATCATCCTGGTCACCCAGTGGCCGCCGGACAAGGGGCTGCGCCTGGCGACCGTGGGGCCGGGCATGGCGTTCGGCGAGATGGCTTTCCTCAACGGCGCGGCGCGCACCGCCAGCGCGGGCGCCGAGCACGGGCCCGCGCAGCTGGTGCGGCTGTCGCGCGCGGATTTCGACGCCTGGGCGCGGGAGCACCCCGGGGCGGCGCTGACGGTGATGAACAACCTGGCCCAGATCGGCGCGCGGCGGCTGGCCGCCACCACGCGGCAGCTGCGGGCGGTGCTGGAGTGATTGGGAGTGAAATAGGCCGGCAGCGCTTGGTGGGCAAGCGCTGGCAGCTATGGAAAACGAAGCAACCGCTCCGGATTAGTGGTTTTCCCTGCCGGGTGCGACAATAGCGGGTTCATGACACAACCCTATTCCACCCTTGCGCTGGCCGAGCCGCTCAAGCGCGCCGTAGCCGAAATGGGCTACGAGAACATGACGCCGATCCAGGCGCAGGCCATTCCCGTGGTGCTGACCGGCCAGGACGTGATGGGCGCCGCCCAGACGGGCACCGGCAAGACGGCGGCCTTCTCGCTGCCGCTGCTGCAGCGGCTGCTGCAGCACGAGAACAGCTCCACGTCGCCCGCGCGCCACCCCGTGCGCGCCCTGGTGCTGCTGCCCACGCGCGAGCTGGCCGACCAGGTGGCGCAGCAGATCGCGCTGTACGCCAAGTACACGAAGCTGCGCAGCACCGTGGTCTTCGGCGGCATGGACATGAAGCCGCAGACCATCGAGCTGAAAAAGGGCGTCGAGGTGCTCGTCGCCACGCCGGGCCGCCTGCTGGACCACATCGAGGCCAAGAACGCCGTGCTCAACCAGGTCGAGTACGTGGTGCTCGACGAGGCCGACCGCATGCTGGACATCGGCTTCCTGCCCGACCTGCAGCGCATCCTGAGCTACCTGCCCAAGCAGCGCACCACGCTGCTGTTTTCCGCCACCTTCTCGCCCGAGATCAAGCGGCTGGCGTCGAGCTATCTGCAGAACCCCATCACCATCGAGGTCGCCCGCCCCAACGAGACGGCATCCACGGTGGAGCAGCGCTTCTACAGCGCGAACGACGACGACAAGCGCCGCGCCATCCACCAGGTGCTCAAGAGCCGGGACCTCAAGCAGGCCTTCATCTTCGTGAACAGCAAGCTCGGCTGCGCCCGCCTGGCGCGCAGCCTGGAGCGCGAGGGCCTGAAGACGGCCGCGCTGCACGGCGACAAGAGCCAGGACGAGCGCCTGAAGGCGCTGGAAGCCTTCAAGAAGGGCGAGGTCGACCTGCTGGTGTGCACCGACGTGGCCGCGCGCGGGCTGGACATCAAGGACGTGCCGGCCGTGTTCAACTTCGACGTGCCGTTCAACGCCGAGGACTACGTGCACCGCATCGGCCGCACGGGCCGCGCGGGCGCCTCGGGGCTGGCCGTTACCCTGGTGTCCGGCAGCGATGCGCGCCTGGTGGCCGACATCGAGAAGCTCATCAAGAAGAAGATCGAGCTCGAAGCCATCGAGTACGACGAGGACCGACCCCGGGGCCGGATCAACGACGGGCGCCGCGCCTGGCGCGAGGCGGAAGAGGGTAGCAGCGGCGGCGTGCGCGAACGCGAGCGCCGCGAACCGCGCGAGCCGCACCGCGGGGGCTTCCGCCCCGCCGTGGTGTCGCGCGACCCGTTCTTCGAAAAGCCCTACGAGGCCAGCGATGCCAGCGCCGCCCCGGCCTGGGAAGCGGCGGCCCGGCCCGCCACGCGCAGCGGCATCTCGGCCAACATCAAGCCCAAGCGCAAGGTGGCCGCACTGTTCAAGGCGGCGCAGCCCGAGACCTCGGCCTCGTCATGAATTTCAAACCAAATCGGCCTCCAGCGCTTGCTGGATAAGCGCAGGCAGCTATCGTTCTGGTAGCTGCCTTTTTTCTTTTAGTGGTCAGTGCGCTGAATGGCCGCCCGGCGCCAGCGACCGCAGCAGTGCCGCGTCGATCTCGCCAAAGGCCAAAACCCGTCCGCCGTGCTGCCGGGCGAATTGCTGCGCTGCGTCCGCGCTCGCCAGCGCGGGCAGGTTGCCCGCGCGCATGGGGCCTTTGGCGTCGGAGCCGTGTACGTAGAACGCCTGCTCCGCGGTTATCCATTGCCGCGTGGCGGCATCCGTCACGTAGCGCGCAACGATGGCGTCGGCGCTGCGGCCGCGCGTGTAGTGCGCCACGTTGCCCAGGTAAAGCAGCAGGCTCAGCGGCGAGTCGAAGAACTGCGCGTCGCCGTCCGCGAAGATGACCTGCGCCGCCCAGGCGCGCGAGCGCGCCGGGTACATGCCGCAGACGGGGCAGCGTGCATCCAGGGGCACCTCGCGCGCGGCGTTCGGCGGCAGGCCCGATGCCGGGTCGTAGGGCGTGGGCGGCGCCACCACGCAGACATCGTCGGGCAGGGCCTGCGGGGCCTGCCTGCGCGGCAGCTGCGAGCCGCCCAGGCAGGCCGCGCCCAGCAGCATGGCGGTGAGTGCGGTGCGGCGGGTGGGCATTGGGGGCTCCTACATCCGCGTGTCGTGCAGCGCGCCGCCTTTGAGGTCCACCATGTCCGGCTTCACGTCGGCAAAGCGCAGCAGCTTGCCGCCGTATTCGGCCGTGAACCTGGCCGCGTCGGCTTCCTGCGCGAAGCTGGCGATGGTCGGGCCCATGGAGCCGTGGCGCTTGCTGCCCAGCACGTAGAAGGCGGCCTTGGCGTCGATCCAGTGGCCCTGGGGGGCGTTCCAGTCGGCCGCGCCCATGTCCTGCACGTACACCGCGCGCACGGCGCGCACCTGCTCGCCCGCGAGCAGCACGTTGAACAGCTCCACCGTGTCGCAGAAGAAGCTGGGGCGCTCCTGGCCCGCGTAGTGGATCTGGGCCTTGGGGCCGGGGTAGTCGGCCAGCAGCATGCCGTCCAGCTCGCAGCTCGTGGAGCGGTCGATTTCCACCGGGGCGAGGCTGGCCGCGTCTTCGCTGCGGCTGCAGCCCGTGAGGGCCGCCACGGCGCCGAGCGCGGCCCAGCCGAGCAATTGGCGCCGCTTGCGGCAGGTGCATTGGTACGTCGATGTCGTCGTCATGGCTTGAATCTCCATCCCGCCAGGGCCAGCGGCACCACGATCCAGGCCGCCATCACGCCCCCCATGAGCCAGGGCTTGGCCAGGGCGGGGGGCACGATGCTGGTCAGCCCGTACAGGGTGCGCACGTCTTCGAGCGAGAACACGTTGAGGATGCGGAACACGTCCGCGGGGTTGAGCAGCAGCAGGTAGGCCAGGGCCTCGCCGCCCACGCTGCCACCGGTGGCGACCAGCGCGCCGAGCAGCAGCAGGTCGAACACCAGCACGAAAAAGAACCACGCGGCAATCGCCAGGCCCGAGGCGCGCGTGCGTTCGCGCGCCAGCACCGACAGCAGCACGGCCATGCTCAGGAAGGCCAGCCCCAGCAGCACCGCGCTGAACATGAAGCCGCCGTAGTGGAACAGCCCCGCCCACTGGAACTGCCGCCACAGCAGCACGGCCACGAGCGCGAAGCCTGCCAGCGTGGAGAGCGTGAGCGCGGCGGCCAGCCCCAGGTACTTGCCCAGCAGCAGTTCGAGCCGCGTGATGGGCAGCGACAGCAGCAGCCCCAGCGAGCCGCGCTCGCGTTCGCCCACGATGGCGTCGAAGCCCAGCAGCAGCGCGATCAGCGGGATCAGGTAGATGACGAGGCTGACCAGGCTGGCGATGGTGAACTCGATGGAGCGCAGCCCCACCGTGCCCTGCTGCGCGCCGCCGAAGTAGGTAATGGCGAGCGAGAACACGGTGAAGACCAGGGCGACAGCCAGCACCCAGCGGTTGCGCATGCGGTCGCGGAACTCCTTGGCCGCGATGGTGAGGATTTGGGTGGGTTCCATGGTTCAGTCCTCTCCGCGCAGGCCGAAGTACAGGTCTTCGAGCGAAGGTTCGTGGATCTGCAGATCCAGCAGCCGCGCGCCCAGCGGCGCCAGCGCGCCCAGCACGGCGATCTTCTGCTCGCGGGGGCAGGCAAGCTGCAGCCCGTCGCGTGTGGTGGTGGGGGTGATGCCGGGCAGCCTGGCCAGCGTGGCCAGGGCAACGGCCACGTCTTCGGGGGCCAGCGTGAGGGCGATGGCGAGCGGCATGTGCGCCTGCTCGCGCAGCGCCTGCACGCTGCCCAGCGCCCGCAGCTTGCCCGACGCGAGGATGGCGAGGCGGTCCACGCGCTCCTGCAGCTCGGCCAGGATGTGCGAGGTGATGACGATGGTCACGCCCTGAGCCTGCAGGCCGCGCAGCGTGGCATAGAAATCGCGGATGGCCTGCGGGTCCAGGCCGTTGGTGGGCTCGTCCAGCAGCAGCACGCGGGGCGCCCCCAGCAGCGCCTGCGCGAAACCCAGGCGCTGGCGCATGCCCTTGGAGTATTCGCGCACGGGGCGGCTGCCCGCGTGCGCGAGGCCCACGCGCTCCAGCAGCTCGGCGCACTGCGCCAGCGGCGCGCCCTTCAGGCGGGCGAAGAAGCGCAGCGTCTCCAGGCCGTTCAGGTTGTCGTACAGCACCACATGCTCGGGCAGGTAGCCCAGGTGGCGGCGCGCGGCGCGGAAGTCGCGGCCCTGCACGGGCACGCCGTTCACGTGGATGCTGCCCGCCGTGGCGGTCTCCAGGCCGAGCATGAGCTTGAACAGCGTGCTCTTGCCCGCGCCGTTGTGGCCGATGAGGCCGAGGATCTCGCCGCGCTCCACGCGCAGGTCGATGCCGTCCACGGCGCGCAGCGCGCCGTAGTGCCGGTGCACGCCCTGGACTTCGATGGCGGCGTGTTGCATGGCAGTCATGTCAATGGGGGGTGGATTGCGGGTCACGCCAGTGGCTCCGTTCGGGGTAGTTCGGTTGCATGCGGGGCTTCGGGTCCACCACGGTGGGCACGCGCAGCACCGGGAACTGCTGGCCCACGAGGCGCAGCGCCTGCACCGCCGGGCTGGCCAGCAGCAGCTTGACCAGCGGATGGCGCCAGGTGAGGCGGTCCACCATGTCGTTGGCCTCGTAAGGCACGTCGCCCACGCCGTCGCCGTCGCGGTCCCAGCCCAGGTAGTTGCTCCAGTGATTGCCCTGCTGTCCGCCCCAGGGCATGTCGCGCGCGCCCACGTAGCGCACCTGCTCGCGGTTGGCGATGAAGTCGTTGCCCTCCACCGCGTTGTTCTTGGAGCCCGCCGCGAGGTGCACGCCCACGGTGTTGTGCGCGACGAGGTTGTTCTTCAACTGGATGTACTCCACGTCGTAGATGAAGAAGCCCCGGTGGTTCTCGGCCACCACGTTGTTCTCGATCACCGAGTCCTGCAGGGTGCGCAGCATGATTCCGTGGTCGCTGTTGCCCCAGGCGCGGTTGTTGCGCACGGTCTGGTCGCGCACTTCCATCAGCGCCAGGCCGCCGCGGTTCTGGTACGTGTCGTTGTCCTCCCACAGGTTGCGGTAGGAGTTCATGTAGTGCGTGCCGTAGCGGCTGTGGTGCAGCTGGTTGCCTTTGAAGACGGCGTCGTGCGACACGTCGACGTACAGCGCGTCGCGCACGAAGCTGATGCGGTTGCCCTCGATGCGCGCGCCGAGGGTGTTGTAGAGCTGCACGCCGTTGCCGCGCTGCGAGGAGTTGAAGTCGCGCAGGCCGGTGATGGTGTTGTGCAGCACCTGCACGCCGTTGGCCTTTTCGATCCACAGGCCGAACAGGTTGTAGGTGAGGTCGCAGTGGCGCACCACGGCGCGGTGGGCGCCGGGGTAGATGTAGATGCCCGCGTTCTGGTCCTTGAGGCTGGTGCCGGAGTCGCGCACGATCAGGCCCTCGATGGTCACGTCGGGCGCGGTCACGCGGAGGGTGTCGCCCGTCTGGCCGCCACTGAGCGTGGGGCGGTCGATGCCGCGCAGGGTCAGGGGCTTGTCGATGCGCAGCGTGTTCACGCGGTAGAAGCCGCGCTGCACCTCCAGCACGTCGCCGGGCGCGGCGGCGGTGACGGCGGCCTGCAGATCCTGGCCGGGCTGCACCTGCACGGTGGCCGCCCTGGCGGATGCGGCCAGCAGGGCCAGCGCCAGCGCGAAGATCGCAAGGGGGGGCTTCAAGCGAGGCCTCCCAGGGCCTTGATGGCCAGGAACAGCGCCGCGCCGATCATCAGGTTCTTGAAGCCCACGTAGCTCATCATGTCCATGACGCCCGCCACGCGGTACTGGTCGCGCCACCACGGGCCGTCCTTCACGTAGCGCTTGCCTGACAGGCGGATCATCACCTCGTACACGCTCCAGCCGAACCACCAGCCGATGACGGCGCCCGACGACAGCGTGCCCATGGCGGCGGTCACCCAGGCCACGGTGGCGGCCACGGCCAGCGAGAAGCCGGCGATCTGCAGTGCGCGGCGCGTCTTCCAGCCCTCGCGGCTCCAGGGCCAGAGGTGGTCCACGATCTCCAGCCAGATCCACCGCAGCCAGCGCGCGCCGGCCTTGTGCTGCGGGAAGGTGGGCGGCGTGGGCATGCGCGGGTCGGGGCCGTTCTTGGCCTTGGCCGAGATCTGGTCCTGCACCGTGGCGGGGTGGATGGGGATGAAGTAGCCGTTGGCGCCGATGGGCGTGATCTCCAGCCCGTCCTTCTCGCGGCGCTTGCGCTCCTTGGCCAGGGGCGGGCAGCCCTTCACGTCGGTGTAGAGGATCATGCAGTCCAGGCAGTGCAGGCATTCGCGGTGGTCGATGCGGCCGTCCGCGTCGATGGCCTGCGCGCCGCAGCCCACGGCGCAAGCCTTGCAGCTGTTGCAGTCCTGCTTGCGCTTCAAGCCGAACCAGCGGAACGTGCTGGGCATGGCCAGCGACGCGCCCAGCGGGCAGATGTACTTGCAGTAGGGCCGCTCGATGAAGATGGACACGCCCAGGATGGCCGCCACGAACAGGCCGTAGGGCCAGGCGCGGTTCAGCACGCCGACGAGGAAGGTGGTCTTGAACGGTTCCACCTCGGCCAGCTTCTCGGCCAGCCCCATGGAGAACATGGACACGGTGAGCAGGAAGAAGAACACCGCGTACTTCACCCACTTGAGCCGGTCGTGCCACTTCTGCGGCAGCTGCGTCTGGAAGCGCTTGAGGCCCACCTTCTCCGCGATCTTGTAGAGGGCCTCCTGCAGCGAGCCGAACGGGCACATCCAGCCGCAGAACAGCCCGCGCCCGAACAGGAACACGGTGACGATGATGAAGATCCAGAACAGGAAGACGAAGGGGTCGGACAGGAACAGCGACCACGTCCACTGGAACAGCAGCGAGTGGAACCACGTCAGCACCTGCGTGATGGAGGGCTGAGCCATGTACCCGAAGCCGATCCAGAAGATGCTGATGGCCCAGAACGTGTACTTGAAGCCGTTGACCGGCCATTTGTTCTTGTGCGTGGACAGGCGCGTGAGCTTCTCGCGCAGCGCATACACCACGGCGACGGCGACCAGCAGCAGCGCGAACAGGCCGATGGGCAGGGCCTGCGACTTCCAGATGCGCACCCAGGGGGCGGCGGGCTCCTCGACCTTGGGGCGGCCGCCTTCGAGGCTGCTGGCGGGCAGCCAGTATTTGGACTCGAACACGGCGAAGCTGCGGTGGCCCGTGGCCTGGTCCACGCGGTTGCCCAGGAAGGCCAGCTTCCACGGATACGCGGCCGAGAACGAGGGCGAGCGGATGATGAAGATGCTGGACTCGGTGTAGCGCGGCGCGCCCCCGGCTTCCAGGCCGTAGAGGTTGACGGCATCCAGGTCGCGGAAGGTGAACGAGTCCGCGCCCTGCTTGACCTGCACCCGGTCGTAGATGCCGCCGCGCACGAAGCCAGAACCCTTGAACGATTCGGCCCCGGCGGTCTTGATGATGAAGAAGGCGCTTTCGCCGTCTTTCAGGCGCGAGCGCAGGCTGTCGAAACCGTTCGCGCCCAGCAGGCTCTTGCCGATGTCGGGGTGGTTCAGGTCGCCGAACCACAGTTCGATGAAGGGCTCGGGCCCGCGTGGCAGGCCCACTTGCTCCGGCAACACCCGCAAGCGCTGCACGGCCCCCATCTGCACGAGCTGCGCCCAGTCGTAGCCCTGGCCGGTGGCGATGAATTGGGCCGGCTCGCGCACCGTGGGCGCGATGATGCCGGTCTGCCGCGCCACGGCGGCGCCGGAGGCCATCACCACCTGGTTCTGCGCGATGACGGTGACGGTGGCGCCGGAAATGGCGTCCACGCCCAGCACGTTCTCGTCGGGGCGCGAGGGACCGACCTCGATGGTGTCGGTGACCGACTTGCCGATGTACTGGTTGTTGAAGTTGATGAGCGCGGATTCGGGGATGCCCAGCAGCAGGATGGGCTCGGAGTGCTTGAGCACCTTCACGCCCACGAAGCGGCCCTGTGTATCCATGCCGATCAGCGTGACCACCGGCTTGCCCGAATAGGCGGGCGTGTCGGTGATGTCGGTGGACAGCATCACGTAGCCCAGCAGCTTGTCGCCTTCCCCATACGCCTCGACGTAGGGCGGCTGGCCCTTGCGCTGCGAAAAGCGCGCGGCGCCGGGGAACACCTCGGCGCAAGGCAGCAGGGCGCACAGGTCGGGGGCCGTGGCCAGGTTGGCGGGCAGCTCGGCCTCGTAGGCGCCCGCGTGGGCGCGCGGCGCCCATGGCAGGGCCAGCAGCAGGGCCAGGAGAAAGGCGGCGAACCGCGGGCCGAGGGAGATCATGGGACTCTTGTTTTGATAGCTGCCAGCGCTTATCCAGAAAGCGCTGGAGGCCGATTTGGCTTGAAACATCCCCGGGGCGCACGGGCCCAGGGATCAGGGCAGCGTCAAGCCTCGACGATCATGCGGGTGCGCATTTCGAGGTGCAGCGCGTGGCAGAAGTGCGTGCAGTAGCACCAGAACACGCCGGGCTTGTCGGCGACGAAGCTCACCGACTTGGTCTCCAGCGGGTTCACGATGAAGTTCACGTTGTAGTTCGGGATCGCGAAGCCGTGCGTCAGGTCCTCGATCTTGTCCAGGTTGGTCAGGATCAGCGTGACCTCGTCACCCTTCTTGAGCTTGAACTCGCGCAGGCTGAACGCGGGCGCCTGCGAGGTGATCTTCACCGTGACCTTCTTGCCGTTGCGCGTCACGCCCGATTCCTTGGGGTCCTTGACGGCCAGCGGGAAGTCGTCGAGCGCATACACCTGCTTGGGCTTGAGCAGGTCGCGCTTGAAGATGATGAAGTCGTGCGGCTCGCCGCGCACCGGGTGGTCGGCCAGCAGCACCATCTTCTCGCCCGAGATGTCGATGAGCTGCTCGTTCTCGGGGTGCAGCGGGCCCACGGGCAGGAAGCGGTCCTTGGAGAACTTGCAGCCCACGGCCAGGTACTTGCCGTCGGCCGCCTTGGTCTCGGACTGGCTGGCGTTGATGTGGCCGGGCTGGTAGTGCACGTCCAGGCGGTCCACCACGTACTTGGCGTTCTTGTCGCCCTTGTGGAAGGCAATGGCCTTGTCCACGTTCCACTTGACCACCTGGCTGTCCAGGAACAGCGTGGTGTAGGCGTTGCCGCGGCCGTCGAAGGCCGTGTGCAGCGGGCCCAGGCCCAGCTCCACCTCGGCGACGATGGCGTCGTCGATCTTCTCCAGCTTGCCGTCGAACCAGTCGAGCACCCTGGCCAGCTCGATCACCGTGCCCGTGGGCGAGAGCTTGCCGGCGCAGATGAAGTACTTGCCGTCCGGCGAGGCGTTCACGCCGTGCGGGTTCTTGGGCACGCTCACGTAGGCGGTCAGGGCCGTCTTGGGGTCCTTGTTGGCCTCGTGCGTGCCGTCCACCACGGGCACCTTGGACGTGCCGACGGTCTTGAACTTGCCGGCCTTCACGGCCTCCTCGATGCGGGCCACGTTGAAGAACAGGCAGGCGTCGCGCTCGGCGGACATCATGTCCTCGTACTTCGTGCCCATCTCCACGTTGTACTGGTTGGTGGCGGCCAGCTTGCCGTCGTAGGACGTGGCCGTGAGGTCGCAGTTGCCGTCGATCAGCACCTGCCAGCGCACTTCCATGGTCTCGGCGTCCACGCAGGTGAACATGGAGCGGTACTTGCTGCCGTCCTCGGTGCCGGTGTTGGGCAGGGGGATGGAGAACTCGGCGCCGCAGAACACGCGCGTGGTGTAGTTGATGGCCGGGTCCACCGGGTCGGCCTTGTCCGGGAAGATGCCGTGGAAGCCCTGCACGTTGGGCAGCTCGGTGATCTTGTCGCAGACGAAGTAGTCGAGGCGGATGCGCGCCAAGCGGCTGTTGATCTTGTCGTTGATCCAGGCGTAGCGGCCGTCGTAGTTGCCGTCCTTGTACGAGGCGTGCGTGTGGTGCGTGTCGGCGACGGTGTACTTCAGGCTGCCGTCGGCCTTGGTGCCCATGACGGCCTTGGACTCGTTGGTGACGCCCCAGCCCACGAGCGCGTCGGGCACGAAGCAGGGGATGCGGTGGATCTCGCGGCCCGAGGGCAGGCCCAGCACGCGCATGTCGCCGGTGTGGCCGCCGCTCCAGAGGCCGTAGTAGGTGTCCAGCTCGCCGGGCTTGAGGTGCACGCTGGCGCTCGCATGGCCCGCAGCCGGTGCGCCCGAGGCGGGCGCGGCCGGCGCGGCGGGGGCCGCCGCGTTGGGCTTCTCGGTGCAGGCGGCCACGCCGGCCGTCAATCCCACCAGGGCCGCCGTGTTGATGAAGCTGCGCCGGCCCATGCCGGTGGCGGGCTGTTGACGGTCTGTTCTGCTCTCGTTCATGGTTTTTCCTTTTTTAGGATGGGCTGAGTTGAAAGAAAAAAGGGGGCGCCCGCGCGGGCGGGCTGGTTCGTGCCTCGGCGAACGCGGGCCGGTGCGGCGCTGCGGGGCGCGCGCAGCCGGCCGGGGCCGCGAAGGCCTGGAGGGTGGCAGGTGCCGCCGGCGGCGCGTCCGCGGCCAGGCACAGCGGGCAGTCCAGGCCCGCGGCGCTGGCGGGCACCAGGCCGTCGCCGGCGGTGTGGACGAAGAGCTGGACGGAGCCGCCGCCCGCGCAGACGAATTCGAGGGGCCGCGGCTTGAGCAGGGGCGAGGCCGTCGCGGCGCCTAGTGCTAGGACGAACCACGCCAGCACCCACAGGCGCAGGGTTCGGACGGCGTGGTGGGCTTGCATGGCCGGAATAATAGATTCACTTAATATGAATCAATTTGATCTGCGTCAGGCTTTGGACGGGCCCCCGCACCTACAGTCAATGCACTGCCGGGAGCGGCCTGACATCAAGGGCTGGTTCGTCCCGATGGTGCTTGACCCACACAGAACAGGATGTATTCCATGCCCATGCAAAAGAAACTCACGGTGGCCGCTGTCTTGATCGGGGCTCTGCTCCTGGCCGGCTGCGGCGACAAGAAGCCCGCGGACGCGCCCGCCGCCACGCCGGCGCCGCCCGCGGCCACGGCACCCGCGCCTGCCGCGGCCCCCTCGGCGGACGACAACGTCGTGGGCAAGGGCGTGTACGGAAAGACCTGCGCCATGTGCCACGCCGCCGGCGTGGCCGGCGCCCCCCGGCCCGGCGACAAGGACGACTGGGGCCCGCGCATCGCCCAGGGCAAGGACACCTTGTACAAGCACGCGCTTGAAGGCTTCACGGGCGCCAAGGGCATGATGCCCGCGCGCGGCGGCGCCTCCACCCTGACCGATGACGAGGTGAAGGCCGCCGTCGACTACATGGCCGCCAAGTCCATGTGACGGAGGGCGCCATGCAGCAGCCGCACAGCCAGCCCCCGGCCAGCCCCCGCCGCCGCCGCATCGCCATGGCGCTGCCCCTGCTGGGCGGCGTGTCCTGGAGCGGGAGCGCTTTCGCGAACATGGCCAGCGCGCCCGGCGCCCGGGGCAGCGAGACCCTGCGCGGCGCCTGGGCGCTGATGGGCACGCGGGTCGATATCGTGGCCGAGGGGCCGGATGCCGGCCTGCTGCGCCACGCCATGGACCAGGCGGTTGCCGAGATGCGCAGGCTGGAGGCGCTGATGAGCCGCTACCAGCCGCGCAGCGCGGTCAGCCGCATTAACCTGGCGGCCGGCATCGTGCCGGTGGCGGTGCCGTCCGAGGTGATGGCGGTGCTGCAAAGCGCCCAGCGCATGAGCGCGCAGAGCCACGGCGCCTTCGACGCGACGGTGGGTGCGCTCAAGTCCTGGGACTTCCGCCCGGGCGAGGGCCCGTCCATGCCCGACGCCCGCGCCATCGCGCGCGAGCAGCGCCTGGTGGATGCGCGGGGCCTGGTGCTGGATGCGCAGGCCGGTACCGCGTTCCTGGCGCGCCAGGGCATGGCGCTGGACCTGGGCGGCATCGCGAAGCTGCCCATCCTGCAGGCCGGCCTGCGCGTGCTGCGTTCCCACGGCGTGGAGAACGCCCTGGTCAATGGCGGTGGCGACGTGCTAGCGCAGGGGCTGTGGCAGGGGCGCGCCTGGCGCGTGGGCCTGCGCGACCCGCGCGCGCCCGAGCGTTTGTTGGGCGCCGTCTCCGTGGCGGGGGCGGGTGTGGTCGCGTCCTCCGGCGACTACGAGCGGTATTTCTTCCACCAGGGCCAGCGCCAGCACCATGTGCTCAACCCGCGCACCGGGCGGCCTTCGTCCGGCGTGCACGGCGTGAGCCTGGTGGCCCGCGACGTCGATGACGTTAACGGCCTGGGCGCGGCGCTGATGGTGAAGGGCATGCGCGCGGGGCCGCCACTGGCCGGGCGGATGCCGGGTGTTGCGGTACTGATGGCGGAGCAGGACGGGAGCGTTTGGCAGTCCCCTGCCATGGCGGCAGCGCTTCAGCCGGCTTAGTTGCCTGGTGCCTGGGCCTGCTCGCAGTGCACCTGCAGCAGCTCGCGATCGGCCAGCGTGGCGCCGAAGCGCACCGCGCTCAGGCAGCCGCCCCACACGCAGCCCGTGTCCAGCCCCAGCAGGTCGCCGCGGTTGAGCCAGCCCAGTGTGGACCAGTGCCCGAAGGCCATCAGCGTGCCTGCGGTGCGCCGCCCCGGCACGTCGAACCATGGCAGCAGGCCGGGCGGCGCGGCGGTGGCGCTCTCGGTGCTGTCGAAATCCATCACGCCACCGGCCGAGCAGAAGCGCAGCCGCGTGAGCGCGTTCACGATCACGCGCAGGCGGTCGGCGCCCGCGAGGTCGTCGCGCCAGTGGTCCGGCGTGTTGCCGTACATCGCATGCAGGAAGCCCGGCAGGCCGGGGCCGCCCAGCACGGCCTCCACTTCCTGGGCATGGGCCAGCGTGTCGGCGGCGGTCCAGGCGGGCAGCACGCCGGCGTGCACCATCAGCAGGGTGCCGCCGCCGTGTTCATGGGTGCGCGCCAGGGGCTGCCGGCGCAGCCAGTCCAGCAAGGCATCGCGGTCGCTGGCGTCCAGCACGCTGCCCAGCGTGTCGCGGCGCGAGGGCTTGCGCGCGCCATGGGCGGCGGCCAGCAGGTGCAGGTCGTGGTTACCGAGCAGGCAGCGCAACGCGCCGTCGTGCTCCCTGCAGCGGCGCAGCACGGCGGCGGAATCAGGGCCCCGGTTGACGAGGTCGCCCAGCAGGTACACGGTGTCGCGGCTGGGCGAGAAGGCGATCTTGTCCAGCAGGCGGCCCAGGGCGGCGTCGCAGCCCTGGATATCGCCAATACAGTAGAGGGCCATGGTGCGTTTCTTATCGGTTGGAGTATGGGGAGCCGGCTTTCACGTAGGATAAAACCCACAACGAAGGGGCCTGGAGCGATTAATCGGCAGGGGTTTCAATAAAATTCTTGACAGCATTAAACCAAGGCGGCGCATTATTTCTATAATTCGTTCGTCTTTCATCCCTTCACCTTAAATCCTGACACCATGACCAGCTACAAAGACCTGTTGAAGCAGCGCGAAGCCCTTGAGCAACAAATCAGCGAAGCCCGGAAGCGGGAATTGTCGGAAGCCGTGGCGCAGGTCCGCTCGCTAGTGGCCGAGTATGGCCTGACGGCCCAGGATGTTTTCCCCGCGGGCAAGGGGGCTGGCAAGGGCGCGCGCAGTTCCACCGCCGGCACCAAGGTCGCTCCCAAGTACCGCAACCCCGCCACCGGTGAAACCTGGACGGGCCGCGGCAAGGCGCCCAAGTGGATTCAGAACGAAAACCGCGAGAAGTTTGCCATTTGATGGAAAACGGCAAGCACTTCGCACCAAAGCCCGCTTACAGCGGGCTTTTTTATTGCCGGGCACTCAGGATTGCGCGGCAGCGATCTCGCGCAATACCCGGGCGGTGAATTCATCGGCCGGAAAGAAGGACTCCACGGCCAGCTCCTGCAGCGTCACGTCCACCGGCGTGCCGAATATCGTGGTGGTGCTGATGAGCGACAGCATGCCGTGCACGCTTTCAAAGCAGAACGGCATTACCACGCCCAGCATTTCTCCTGCCAGGACCAGGGTATTCGACGGCGGGGGCTCGGGATATTCGAGCAGTTCGGCCTGCAGCGCGATCAGGGCCGGGTCGGCCGTGGCCTGGATCTGCTGGCGCAGGCGTTCGAACAGGTGGGCGCGCCATTGCGCCAGGTTGGCGATGCGGGACGCCAGCCCCTGCGGGTGCAGGCTCAGGCGGAACACGTTGAGGGGCGGCTCGGCGAGCAGTTCGGGGCTCACGTGCGCCGACAGCAGGGCCTGCGCGGCGCGGTTGGCGGCCACCACGTTCCAGCAGCGGTCCAGCGCGATGGCGGGGCAGGGCGCGTGGCCCTGGAGCACCAGTTCCACCGCCTGGCGCGCCGCCGCGAGCGCCGGGTCGTCCAGCGCGCGCTGGCGGTACATGGGCGCGTAGCCCGCGGCCACCAGCAGGGCGTTGCGCTCGCGCAGCGGGATGGCCAGGCGGTCGCACAGGCGCAGCACCATGTCGCGGCTGGGGTTGGTGCGCCCGGTCTCCATGAAGCTCACGTGCCGCGTGGAGATGTCCGCCTCGTCGGCCAGTTCGAGCTGGCTCAGGTGCCGCTGCTGGCGCCAGGTGCGCAGGTGGTCGCCGAAGGACTGCGGGCCGGGCGCCGCGGCCCGGTGGGGCAGGGTGCGGCGCGGCGGGCGGTGGGAGGGCTGTGCGGTGGTCATGGCCCGCATCCTAGGCGCAAATTCGGCGCAAAAGGCATGCGGGCCATTACCTCCCGGGTCATCGACGCGGTGCGCGGCAGCGGGAACGATGGAGCCCATCTTCAACCGCCCAACCCAAGGAGCTTGCCATGATGTCCATGCTGTCCCACCCTTCCTTCCTGCGTGCCGTGCTCTGGTTCGATGCGCTCACCGGCGTGCTGCTGGGGGCCCTGCACCTGCTGCTGACGGAGCCTTTGGCCGACTGGCTGGGGCTGCCGGCGGGGCTGCTGCAGGTCTCCGGCGCGATGCTGTTCGGCTACGCGGCGCTGGCCGCTGCCCTGGCGCGCTCGCAGCCCGTCCCGCGCGGCTGGCTGTGGGTGCTGATCGCCGGCAACTTCGGCTGGGCGCTGGCCAGCCTCCTGCTGTGGACGGGCTTTGCCGTGCTGCCCACCCTGTGGGGCCAGGCCTACCTGCTGGTGCACGTGGTGTCCGTGGCCCTGCTGGCGGAGCTGCAGTGGTTCGGCGTGCGCCGCCTGCCGGCCCTGGCGGCCGCATAGCTGGCGCAAGCTACCAAAAAAAAAGCTGCCAGCGCTTGATGGATAAGCGCTGGCGGCTGTTTTGGCTTGAAACCCGCGCAGGGCTCTGTGGCCGCGCATACCCCCACGATTGCGCCGTCACGCGGGACTGCCAGAATAGGCCTTGTCGCTTTCTCAGGAGTTCGCCATGGCCTCAAAACCTCAGCCAGCCCAATCGTCTTCCCAGCCGGCGCGCCACGCGTTCGCCGGCACGCTCAGGAACTTCAGGACGGCGTCCGGCAAGGAGGGCCAGTTCTACTCGCTGCCCGTCCTGGCCCGGCAGTTCCCCCAGATCCAGCGCCTGCCCGTCTCCCTGCGCATCGTGCTCGAATCGGTGCTGCGCAACTGCGACGGCCGCAAGGTGACGGCCGAGCACGTGGAGCAGCTGGCGCACTGGCAGCCCAACGCCCCGCGCACCGACGAAATCCCCTTCGTCGTCTCGCGCGTGGTGCTGCAGGACTTCACCGGCGTGCCGCTGCTGGCCGACCTGGCCGCCATGCGCAGCGTGGCTACGAGCCTCGGCAAGAACCCCAAGAAGATCGAGCCGCTGGTGCCCGTGGACCTGGTGGTGGACCACTCCATCATGGTGGACTACTACGGCAAGAAGAACGCGCTGGACCTGAACATGAAGCTCGAATTCCAGCGCAACCGCGAGCGCTACGAGTTCATGAAGTGGGGCATGCAGGCCTTCGACACCTTCGGCGTGGTGCCGCCGGGCTTCGGCATCGTGCACCAGGTGAACCTGGAATACCTGGCGCGCGGCGTGCACAAGCGCAAGGACGGGGTGTACTACCCCGACACCCTGGTGGGCACCGACAGCCACACGACCATGATCAACGGCATCGGCGTGGTGGCCTGGGGCGTGGGCGGCATCGAGGCCGAGGCGGCCATGCTGGGCCAGCCCGTGTACTTCCTCACGCCCGACGTGGTGGGCTTCGAGCTCACGGGCCAGTTGCGCGAGGGCGTGACGGCCACCGACCTCGTGCTCACCGTGACCGAGATCCTGCGCCAGCACAAGGTGGTGGGCAAGTTCGTCGAGTTCTTCGGCGAGGGCACGCGCACGCTGGCGTTGCCCGACCGCGCCACCATCGGCAACATGGCGCCCGAGTACGGCGCCACCATGGGCTTCTTCCCGGTGGACGAGAAGACCATCGAATACTTCCAGGGCACGGGCCGCACCAAGGCCGAGATCGAGGCCTTCGAGGCGTACTTCAAGGCCCAGGGCCTGTTCGGCGTGCCGCGCGCGGGCGAGATCGACTATTCGCAGGTCGTGCGCCTGAACCTGGGCGACGTGACGCCCAGCCTGGCCGGCCCCAAGCGCCCGCAGGACCGCATCGAGTTGGGGCATGTCAGCCGTCAGTTCACCGAGCTGTTCAGCCTGCCCGTGGCGCAGAACGGCTTCAACCGCCCGGCCGAGCTGCTGCACACGCGCCACCACGTGCGCAAGCAGGGGGCAGATTCCGAAAAGATCCCCGCCGAGCGCCCCACGCCCGCCGGGGCGCCGCGCTTCCTGGCCGAGATGGAGCAGAACAAGCCCACGCTGGCCGTCACGCACGAGGAGCCCGCGCAGGGCTTCACCGGCAAGGACGTCACCGTGGGCAACGGCGACGTGCTGATCGCCGCCATCACGAGCTGCACCAACACCAGCAACCCCAGCGTGCTGCTGGCGGCCGGGCTGCTGGCCAAGAAGGCGGTGGAGGCGGGCCTGAAGGTCAAGCCGCACATCAAGACCTCGCTCGCGCCCGGCTCGCGCATCGTCACCGAGTACCTCACGCAGACGGGGTTGCTGCCCTACCTGGAGAAGCTGGGCTTCGCGCTGGCGGGCTACGGCTGCACCACCTGCATCGGCAACGCGGGCGACCTCACGCCCGAGCTGAACGAGGCCATCACCCAGAACGACCTCGTGTGCGCGGCCGTGCTGTCGGGCAACCGCAACTTCGAGGCGCGCATCCACCCCAACCTCAAGGCCAACTTCCTGGCCAGCCCGCCGCTGGTGGTGGCCTACGCCATCGCCGGCACGGTGCTCAAGGACCTGATGACCGAGCCCGTGGGCAAGGGCAGGGGGGGCCGCGACGTGTACCTGGGCGACATCTGGCCCACCAGCGAGGAAATCCACCAGCTCATGCGCTACGCAATGAACGGCAAGGCCTTCCGCGACAACTACGCCAAGGTGGGCTCCGAGCCCGGCAAGCTCTGGGAAAAGATCCAGGGCGTGAGCGGCAACACCTATACCTGGCCCGCCAGCACCTACATCGCCGAGCCGCCGTTCTTCGCGCAGTTTGCTATTCAAAAAGGAGCTGCTGGCGCAGATGGGGAAAGCGCTGGAGGCCAAAAAGACTCCAAACTTCCGTCGGTGCTGGGCGCGCGCATCATGGCGCTGTTCGGCGACTCCATCACCACCGACCACATCTCGCCGGCAGGCTCCATCAAGGAAAGCTCGCCCGCCGGCCAGTGGCTGCTGCAGCACGGCGTGCAGAAGGCCGACTTCAACAGCTACGGCGCGCGGCGCGGCAACCACGACGTGATGATGCGCGGCACCTTCGCCAACGTGCGCATCAAGAACCTCATGATCCCGCCCACCGCCGACGGCTCGCGCGAGGAGGGCGGCGTGACGGTGTTCCAGAACGAGGGGCCGCTCTCGGGCGAGAAGATGTTCATCTTCGACGCCGCCATGCAGTACATGGCCCAGGGCACGCCCACGGTGATCTTCGCGGGCGAGGAGTACGGCACCGGCTCCAGCCGCGACTGGGCCGCCAAGGGAACGCAGCTGCTGGGCATCAAGGCCGTGGTGGCGCGCAGCTTCGAGCGCATCCACCGCTCCAACCTCGTGGGCATGGGCGTGCTGCCGCTGCAGTTCAAGCCGGGCGAATCGTGGGAAACGCTGGGCCTGACCGGCAGCGAGGTCATCGACGTGGTGCCCGACCCCGCGCTCACGCCGCAGAGCGATGCGCGGCTCGTCATCCACCGCGCCGACGGCGCGTGCCAGGAGGTCACGGTCACGCTGCGCATCGACACCCCGATCGAGGTGGACTACTACCAGGCCGGTGGCATCCTGCCCTTCGTGCTGCGCCAGTTGCTGCAAGCCTGAAAGGGGCGGATCCATGGCGGTCCGGCAGGGTCGGCAACGGGGCTTCGGCCCCGTTTTGCATGGTGTGGAACGATGGTGTGCCGGGGCGCCTTACTCGTCGATACACTTGTGACGCGAAGTAGGACTTTGCCGACAAGAACAGACCCCGCCCGTCACCCCCTCCCATGTCGCTCCCCACCCACGCCCGCCCCTGGTATGCGCGCCTGCCGCTGCGGGCCGATGCGCCCGCCGTCACCGTGGTGCTGGTCGTGGCGGCGCTGGGGCTGGTGATCGTGCCGCTAGTGCGGGCGCTGGGCGACGGGGGCGGCGCGCAGCAGGGCCTGGAGCCCTTCCTGGAACTGGTGGCGGTGCTGCTGGGCCTGCTCGTGGTGGCGGTGTCCCTGCACACGCTCGAAGCCAGCGGGCAGGCGCGCGCCAACGTACTGGTGGCCGGCTTCGGCGTGGCCGCGGCCTGCAACTTCCTGCACGGGGTGCTGGCGCATTCCATGCCGGTGGCCGCGCCCTCGGCCACGGCCCATATCTCGCTGTGGCTCAGCAGCTGGGCGCGGGTGGCCGAAGCCGTGGCGCTGCTGCTCATGGCCCTGCGGCTGTCGGCGCCCGGGCCGGCCCGGGCGTGGCTGGCGGGGGCCTGCGCCGTGGTGCTGCTGCTGGTGGGCTCGTCCCTGGGGCCCTTGCCGGCCTGGTTCGCCACCGCGGGCGGGGGCGGCCTGCGGCGCGGCCTGGCCTTTGCGTTGGTGGCCGTGCTGGCCGTGGCCGCCGTGGGGCTGCACCGCCAGGCCGGCCACCGCGGGCAGCCGCGCGAGCGCGTGTTCGCCTGGGCGGCCGCAGTCTTCCTGGGGGGCGAGCTGGCCATGGGCCTGCTGGGCGGGTACTCCTCGGCGGGCGGGCTGCTGGCGCACGGGCTGCGGGTGGTGGCCTACGCGCTGCTGTACCAGGCGGTGTTCAATGCCGGCATCCGCATGCCGTTCGCCCGCGTGCAGGAGGCCGAGCGCCGCTTGCGCGAGAGCGAAGGCCGGCTCTCCCTGCTGGGGCGCAACCTGCCCCACAGCGTGCTCTACCAGGTGGTGCGCGAGCTGGACGGCCGCACGCACTTCGCGCACGTCGGCGAGGCGCTGGAGCGCCTGCATGGCGTGCGCGCCGAGGACGCGCTGCGCGACCCGATGCTGGTCTACGGCCAGATCCTGGAGGAGGACCGCGAGCGGCTGGCGCAGGTGGGGCGCACCTCGTTCCTCACCATGACCAGCCTGGACGTGGTGTTCCGCGTGCGCCGCGCCGACGGCCACCTGTGCTGGATGCACCTGAGCGCCTCGCCCCGCCTGCTGGAGGACGGCCGCGTGATCTGGGATGGCGTGCAGACCGACATCACCGCCCACCACCTGGCCGAGGAGGCCGCGCACGCCCACGAGGCCCTGATGGCCAACATGCTGCGCCAGGTGCCCGGCGGCGTGGCGCGGCTCGACCGCGACCTGCGCGTGCTCTACGTGAACGAGCAGCAGGCGCGCTGGCTGCACACCGAGCCCGGCCTGCTGCAGGGCCGGCTGCTCATGGACGTGCTCCCGCCCGAACTCATGGCGCGCATGCGGCCGCATTTCGACAAGGCCTTCGCGGGCGAGACGGCGGTCTTCGAGAACCGCATCGACGACCCCGAAGGCCCGCAGTACCGCCACACCACCATCGCCCCCGAGCCTGCCACCGGCCAGGGCGTGCCGGCCGTCACGCTGTTCGCCTACGACCTGACGGAGCTCAAGCGCATCGAGCAGGAGCTGGCGAACCAGAAGGCGCAGCTGGCCCGCGTGGTCAACGCCATGCCCGACATGGTGTTCCTCAAGGATGCGGAGGGCATCTACCTGTCGGTCAACCCGGTGTTCGAGCGGTTCGCCGGCCGCCCCGAGCGGGCGGTGGTGGGCTGCAGCGACTTCGACCTGGTGCCCGAGGCGCAGGCCGAGCGCTTCCGCAAGTACGACCAGCGCGCCATGCAGGCCTGGCAGCCCCTGGTGTACGAGGAGATGCTCACCTTCGCCGAGGACGGCTACCAGGGCCAGTTCGAGACCATCAAGACCCCCATCCGCGACGTGAACGGCCGCGTCACCGGCGTGCTCGGCGTGTGCCGCGACATCACGGACCGCAAGCGGGCGGAGCAGGAGATCGAGCGCCTGGCGTTCTACGACGCGCTGACGGGCCTGCCCAACCGCCGCCTGCTGCTGGACCGCCTGCAGCGCTCCATCGCCGCATGCCAGCGCAGCCGCAACCTGGGCGCGCTGCTGTTCATCGACCTCGATAACTTCAAAGACCTCAACGACACCCTGGGCCACGACATGGGTGACCGCCTGCTGTCCCAGGTGGCTGCCCGCCTGGTGGGCAGCGTGCGCGAAGCCGACACCGTGGCGCGCTTCGGCGGCGACGAATTCGTGGTCATGCTCGACACCCTGGCGCCCGAGATGCACAACGCCGCCTCCCAGGCGGAGACCGTCGCGGAAAAACTCCTGGCCAGCCTGAACCAGCCCTTCGACCTGGACGGCGCCCAGCACTACAGCACCCCCAGCATCGGCATCACCCTCTTCGGCGACGAACGCCTGACGGTGGACGAACTCCTCAAACGCGCCGACCTGGCCATGTACCAGGCCAAGGCGGCCGGACGCAACACCCAGCGCTTCTTCGACCCGGACATGCAGGCGGCCGTGAACGCCCGCTCCAACCTGGAAGCCGACTTGCGCCAAGGCCTGGCACGTGGCGAACTGCTGGTGCACTACCAGCCCGTGGTGGACCACCAGGCCACCCTGCTGGGGGCCGAAGCCCTGGTGCGCTGGCGCCACCCCCAGCGCGGCATGATCAGCCCCGGGGAATTCATCCCCCTGGCCGAACAGACCGGCCTCATCCTCCCGCTGGGCCAATACGTACTGCAGACCGCCTGCGAACAACTGCAGCGCTGGAGCGGACAGCCGGAAACCGCCCACCTGAGCATCTCGGTGAACGTGAGCGCACGGCAATTCCGCCAGGCGGGCTTCGTGGCCGAAGTGCTGCAGACGCTCAGGAACCACAACGCCGAGCCCGGCAAACTCAAGCTCGAACTCACGGAAAGCCTGCTGCTGGGAGACATCGAAGACACCATCGCGCGCATGGTGCAGCTCAAGAGCGAAGGCGTGGGATTCGCGCTGGACGACTTCGGCACGGGCTACTCCTCCTTGAGCTACTTGAAACGCCTGCCGCTGGACCAGATCAAGATCGACCAGAGCTTCGTGCGGGACGTGCTGACGGACCCGAACGACGCGGCGATCGTGCGGACGATTTTGGCGCTGGCCAAGAGCCTGGACCTGGAGGTGGTGGCCGAGGGGGTGGAGACGACGGGGCAGCTGTCGTTCCTGAGGCTGCACGGGTGCGAGGGGTTCCAGGGTTATCTCTTTGGCCGGCCGGTGCCCGTGGACGTGTTCGCCCGCGAACACCAGGAGCTGCTGCGGGCTCCGCGGGGGCGCAAGCCATGAGCGCCGCGCCGGGCCGCCTCGCAAGCCAAGCTCGCTCCCGCTTGGCGGGACAGGCCGCAGGCCGAAGGGTGCGCCAGTGAGCGGCCCGGGCGTGCTCTGGGTGGACAGCGACACGCAGCATGCCGCCGTCGCGCGGCGGCTGATCGCCGCCAGCCACCCCGCCTGGCGCGTGGTCAACAGCCCCACGCCCGAGACCGCCATGGCGCCGCTCGCCTCGCAGGCCTGGGACGCGGTGGTGCTGTGCCTCAAGCCCTCTGTGCAGGAGCTGCCCGACGTGCTCGAACTCTGCGCCGGCCGCCCGGTCCTGATGTGCATCGACCCCCAGCAGGAGGCGCTGGCCGCCCGGGCCTTCCGCTGTGGCCTGGGCGATTACGTGCTGCGCAGCGCCGACGGCACGGCCCACCTGGGCGAGCTGCTGCACCGGCTGGCGGCGCTGATCCAGGGCGCGCGCGGGCCCCAGCAGTCCGTGCGCATGGTGGACGCGCGCATCTGGCAGGACGCGCTGGGCCTGCTGCAGGAGCAGCGCAGCGCGCTGCAGGTCACGCTGGCCAGCATGAGCCAGGGCATCTTCAAGACCGGGCCGGACGGGCGCATCACCGTCTACAACCAGCGCGTGCTGGAGCTGCTGAACCTGCCCGAGTCGCTGATGGCCGCGCGCCCCACGCTGGCCGACCTCACGCGCGTGCAGGCCGACCGCGGCGACTTCGGCGAGGGGTACAGCCTGGTGGACCGGCGCGGGCACGACTACGTGGCCCAGGGCGCCGTGGCCCCCGCGCCGGAGCTCTACTGGCGCACCACGCGCGACGGCGGCACGCTGGAGATCCGCACCACCACGCTGCCCGACGGCGGCCTGGTGCGCACCTTCACCGACGTGAGCGACTACGTGCGCGTGGAGAACGAGCTGCGCGAGAGCGAGGCGCGCTTCCGCTCCCTCTCCGACCTGTCCTCCGACTGGTACTGGGAGCACGACGCCGAGGGCCGCTTCGTGCAGCTCGCGGGCGACCTGAGCGTCAACGGCATCCCCATGTCGAGCGTGATGGGCCGCACGCGCTGGGAGATCGGCGCACTCAACATGACCGAGGCCGACTGGGCCAAGCACCGCGCCGTGCTCCAGGCGCGCCAGCCGTTCCGCGACCTGGAGCTCCAGCGCCAGCGGCCCGACGGCAGCATGCACTGGATCTCGGTCAGCGGCGTGCCCGTGTTCGACGCCAAGGGGCTGCTCCGTGGCTACCGCGGCGTGGGGCGCGACATCACCGAGCGCAAGGAGGTCGAGAGCCAGATCGAGCGCCTGGCGTTCTACGACATGCTCACCGGCCTGCCCAACCGCCGCATGCTGGTGGACCGCCTGCAGCGCGCCATGGCCACCGTGGCGCGCTCGGGTGCGCAGGGAGCGCTGCTGTTCATCGACCTGGACAACTTCAAGGACCTCAACGACACCCTGGGCCACGACACCGGCGACCAGCTGCTGCTGCAGGTGGCCCAGCGCCTGAAGGCCTGCGTGCGCGAGGCCGACACCGTGGCCCGCTTCGGCGGCGACGAATTCGTGGTGCTGATCGAGGGCCTGAGCCCCGACGCGCCCCACGCCAGCGCCGAGGCCGCGCTGGTGGCCAGCCACATCGCCACCACGCTGGGCAAGCCCTATGCGCTGGGCGGCGCCAGCCACCACAGCACGCCCAGCATCGGCATCGCGCTGTTCGGCCAGCAGACCTGCAGCGTGGACGAGCTGCTCAAGCACGCCGACCTCGCCATGTACCAGGCCAAGGCGGCGGGCCGCAACACCCAGCGCTTCTTCGACCCCGACATGCAGGCCGCCGTCAGCAGCCGCTCGGCGCTGGAGGCCGACCTGCGCCGTGGCCTGCAGGACAACGAGTTCGTGCTGTACTACCAGCCCGTGGTGGACGCCAAGGGCCGCCTGCTGGGCGCCGAGGCCCTGGTGCGCTGGAAGCACCCGCGCCGGGGGCTGGTCTCGCCCGCCGAATTCATCCCGCTGGCCGAGCAGACCGGCCTCATCCTGCCGCTGGGCCAGTGGGTGCTGGAGGCCGCCTGCGCGCAGCTCGTGGCCTGGTCGCGCAGCACGCTCACGCGGCAGTTCTTCCTGTCGGTGAACGTGAGCGTGCGGCAGTTCCGCCAGCCGGACTTCGTCGAGCGCACGCTGGGCATCCTGCACGGCAGCGGGGCCAACCCCGAGCGCCTCAAGCTCGAACTCACCGAAAGCCTGCTGCTGGCGGACGTGGAGGACGTGATCGCGCGCATGGAATACCTGCGGCGCTACGGCGTGGGCTTCTCGCTGGACGACTTCGGCACCGGCTACTCGTCGCTCAGCTACCTCAAGCGCCTGCCGCTGGACCAGCTCAAGATCGACCAGGGCTTCGTGCGCGACCTGCAGACCGACCCCAACGACGCCGCCATCGTGCGCACCATCCTGGCCCTGGCGCACAGCATGGACCTAGCCGTGGTGGCCGAGGGCGTGGAGACCACGGGCCAGCTCGAATTCCTGCAGCGCCACGGCTGCCAGGCCTTCCAGGGCTACCTGTTCGGCCGTCCCATGCCCGCCGAGGTGCTGGAGCGCGCGCTGCGCCCCGCGTTGTGAGCGTCACAATCGGGGCATGAAGAAACAGGTGTTGATCGCCGGCGGCGGCATCGGCGGTCTGGCCGCCGCTTTGGGCGCATCGCGCGCGGGCTGGGATGTGCGCCTTTACGAGCGCGCGGCCGCGTTCAGCGAAGTGGGCGCCGGCGTGCAGCTCGGCCCCAACGTCGTGCGCCGCCTGCAGGCCTGGGGCCTGCAGCAGCCGCTGCAGGCCGTGGCCGCCTTCCCGGGCCGGCTGCAGGTGCGCAGCGCGGCGAGCGGCAGGGAACTGGCCGTGCTGCCCCTGGGCGCCACGGCCGTGGAGCGCTACGGCGCCGCCTACGCCACCATCCACCGCGCCGACCTGCACGGCCTGCTGCTGGCCGCGCTCACCAAATACACCGAGACCCGGTTCCACCTGGACCACGCCATCGACAGCTTCGCCGACGACGGCGACGCCGTCACGGTGCGCACCAACCGGGGCAAGGAGGTGGAGGGCGATGCCCTCATCGGCGCCGACGGCCTGTGGAGCCGCATGCGCACCCAGCTGCTGGGCCCCGTGCCGCCGCGCGTGACGGGCCACCTGGCCTACCGCGCGCTGGTCCCGCAGCACGCCCTGCCCGAGGCGCTGCGCACCCAGCAGGTCACCGCCTGGCTGGGGCCGCGACTGCACGCCGTGCAGTACCCCGTGCGCCGGGGAGAGCTGCAGAACATCGTCGTCGTGGTGCAGGGCCCGCCGCCGCAGGACCTGGAAAACTGGGACCACGCCGCGAACGCAGCCGGCCTGGAGCACGCCCTGCAAGACACCTGCGCCGCGCTGCAGGACGTGGTGCGCAGCGTGCCGGCCTGGCGCCTGTGGCCGCTCTGCGACCGCCCCCCCGTGCGCAGCGCCGGCGACATGGCGCGCGGCCTGGTGGCGCTGCTGGGCGACGCGGCCCACCCCATGCGCCCCTACCTGGCCCAGGGCGCGGGCATGGCCATCGAGGACGCGGCGGAACTGCAGCGGGCGCTGTCCATGCACGACCTGGACGTGCCCCTGCGCCTGACGCGCTATGCCCTCAACCGCTGGCAGCGCAACGCGCGCGTGCAGGCGCGCTCCACGCGCAACGGCCGCATCTTCCACGCCACGGGGCCCGTGCGCTGGGGACGGGACCTGTCGCTGCGCCTGCTGGGCGAGCGCCTGCTGGACGTGCCGTGGCTGTACCGGGGCGACGGGTCGAGCGCGAGTTCCTTATAGGAATTCTCAAAAACCATAGCTGCCAGCGCTTATCTAGAAAGCGCTGGAGGCTGATTTGATGGTGCTTCATGAATTCCTGGTTTGCCAAATTTTGTCAAGCTGCTTACAGTGCGCCTGTATGAGCACCATGAACATTTCCTTGCCCGATGCGCTGAAGTCCTTTGTGGACGAACAGGTCAGCCAACGCGGCTACGGCACCAGCAGCGAATACGTGCGCGAGCTGATCCGCCGGGACCAGGACCGGCAGCAGTTGCGCGGCCTGTTGCTGGAGGGCGCCGCGTCCGCACCCACCGCGCCTGCGTCGTCCACCTATTTCGAAGAACTGCGCGCCCAGGTGCGCCAAGCCGCCAAGGCGTGACGTGGCGGCCAAGCCCGTCGTCCCTCGCCTGCGGGCGCGCCAGGATGTGGACCAAGCCATCGCCTACTACCTGGAGGCGGACGCAGTTGCGGCGGCCATCGGCTTCATCGATGCGCTGGAGAGCGCCTACGCCCATATCGGCCGGTACCCGGCCACCGGCTCGCCGCGCCATGGGCACGAGCTGAACCTGCCGGGCCTGCGCATGTGGTGGCTGAACCGCTATCCCCACCTGGTGTTCTACATGGAGCACGCCGACCATATCGACGTGTGGCGTGTCCTGCACGGCCAGCGCGACCTTCCCGCCAGCCTGCAAGCATTGGAAAAGAATTATTAAAAACCATAGCTGCCAGCGCTTGATTGGCGGGCGCTAGAGGCCAATTTGGCTCATATTCTTTTGGCAGGCTCCGGCAGCAGCCGGTACGCCGCCGCGCCCACGGCCAGCATGCCCGCGATGGTGAGCATCACGGCCACGTACGGGTCCGCGCCGCGCGCGGCGGCCAGCGACGCGGCCACGCCCGTCACCCACTGCATCAGCGCCACGCCCAGGAACAGCGCCATGGTGAACACCGCCATGGCGCGCCCGGTCATGGCCGCGGGGTAGGACGAGCGCACGTCCGCGTACTGCAGCACCATGTAGCCCGACAGCAGGCCCACGGCGATGGAGCCGCCCACGTCCAGCCATTCGGCGTGCAGCAGGCCGATGGCCGCGAACAGGGCGGCCATCAGCAGCGTGAAGCCCGTCAGCCAGCGCCGGCGCCGCACGGGCCCCGGGTCCAGCCGGCCGAAGTACGCGGGCGTGAACAGCGACACCAGCGACGACAGCATGGCCACGTTGCCGCTGGCCACCAGCGAGTAGCCGTGCCGCTCGATCAAGAGCGGCCCCAGCCACAGCCCGCGCAGCGTGAGGAAGGAGGCATACGTCATCAGCGCCAGCAGCAGGATGCCCGCCGTGTGCGGCAGCAGGAACAGCGCGCCGAAGCCGCGCACCGCCGCGCCCACGGATTCGCGCGGGGCCGCATCGTGGGCAGCCGGCTGGGCGGGTTCGCGCACCTTCCAGAAGATCAGCAGCCACGCCAGCACGGCCAGGCCGGCCAGCACGCCAAAGCCCGCGCGCCAGGACCACTGCTGCACCACCCACGCCAGCGGCGTGCCCGTGAACAGCATGCCCATGCCGCCCACGCCCAGCGCCACGCCCGAGACCATGGCGAAGCGGTCGGGCGCGAAGTAGCGCGCGATGAACACCGTGCACACCAGGAAGGCCGGCGCGCAGCCCACGCCGATCAGCACCTGGCCCAGCAGCACCGCGCCATAGCCGGGCGCCAGCGCCGACAGCAGCGCGCCCGCGATGGCGAACGGAAACGCCACCAGCAGCGTGCGCCGCACGCCGTACAGGTCGATGGCGATGCCCATGAAGAGCTGCATGGTGCCGAACGAGAACGCGAATGCGCCCGCGAACACGCCCAGCGCCTGGGCCGTCAGGCCGAACTCCGCGCGCAGGCCGGTGGCGATGATGGCCGTCACGGTGCGGAACGCCGTGCTCAGCGCGAAGCCGGAGACCAGCGCGAGCAGCATGGCCCAGGCGGCGCGGGGGGACAGAAGGATGGGCACGGTGGGGGAGTCTCCAGGAGCGAAACACGGAACGGGCGCCCGGCGAGGTTACCCGGATCGCGCCACCGCCGCTGTCGCCCAGGGGAGTGGGCCGCCAGGGCCCTGTCACAGGCCCGTCGTGCGGCTGGCGCAGCATGGCAATCGGCCGTGCGCCGGGGGATTGCGTCGATCCATGGCGCCAATGGTGCCGAAATGTTTCTAGAGCGGGCTCTCGACCTGGGGGATCACCCCAATGACGGGCCTGGACCGCTGAGGCACCCTGTGGGTGTGCCGGGCAAGGTTCGTGCTTGGCACCATGTCATTGGAACAGGCGAGTCAGGAGTGAGCGATGAGAAAGATGGTGATGCTGTGTTCGGGTGCGCTGGCAACCCTGGTGTTGTCGGGGTGCGCCACCCAGCCTGCCATGGAGCAGGCCTTCCTCGAACCGGCAGGCCCCGGCAGCATGCGGTTCGCCTGCGGCAACGGCGAGAAGGTGGAAATGCAGTTCTATCCCGGGCAGGAGCGAAGCGTGCTGCGGCGCAGCGGCTGGACGGTGGAACTGCCCCGGCGCTCCACCGAGACGGGCTACGCCTACAGCAACGGCCCGACCACGGTGCAGGGCAAGGGCAACGAGCTGACGATCCAGATCGGCCACCTGGCACCGATCTGGTGCCGCAGCAGCGGCGCGATGGTGACAGCCAGCGTGCAGTAGTAGTAGCGGCGGCCCGTTACAGGTCCGTGCGCAGCTTCCAGATTTCGGGGAACAGCACCACGTCGAGCATCTTGCGCAGGTAGCTCACGCCGCCCGTGCCGCCGGTGCCCCGCTTGAAGCCGATCACGCGCTCCACCGTGGTCACGTGGCGGAAGCGCCAGAGGCGGAAGGCGTCCTCCAGGTCCGTCAGTTCCTCGCCCAGCTGGTACAGGTCCCAGTGCGCCTTCGGGTCGCGGTAGACCGTGAGCCAGGCCTGTTCCACCGCGTCGCTCGCCTCGTAGGGCTGCGTCCAGTCGCGTTCCAGGTGGCTGGCGGGCACGGGGATGCCGCGCCGCGCCAGCAGGCGCAGGGATTCGTCGTAGAGCGAGGGGGATTCGAACGCGGCCGCTACCAGCGCCAGCAGGTCGGGGCGGTGCTCGTGGGGGCGCAGCATCGCGCGGTTCTTGTTGCCCAGGGCGAACTCGATGCTGCGGTACTGATAACTCTGGAAGCCGCTGGACTGGCCCAGGTAGGGGCGCATGGCGGTGTACTCGGGCGGCGTCATGGTGGCCAGCACGTCCCAGGCGTGCACGAGCTGTTCCATGATCTTGGAGACGCGCGCGAGCATCTTGAAGGCCATCTGCAGCTCGTCCTGCGTGATGTGGCGGATGGCGGCGTTGAGCTCGTGCAGCATGAGCTTCATCCACAGCTCGCTGGTCTGGTGCTGCACGATGAACAGCATTTCGTCGTGCGCGGGCGACAGCGGTTTTTGCGCGGTGAGGATGGCGTCGAGCTGCAGGTAGTCGCCATAGCTCATGTCGCGGCTGAAGTCGAGCTGGGCGCGTTCTTCGCGGACGATGGATTCGGGTGTCGAATGGATGGGGCAGGTCATGTCAGGTCACCGCGTTCTGCTGGTTGAATTCGGGGCGCTGCCACTCGGCGGTGTCCAGCACCTGGCGCAGGTGTTCCACGGCGTTCCACACGTCCTCGTAGCCCAGGAACAAAGGCGTGAAACCGAAGCGCAGGATGTCGGCGTAGCCGCCGTCGCCCTTGCGGAAGTCGCCGACCACGCGGCGGGCGATGAGGGCCTGTACGATGGCGTAGGCGCCTTCGTCACGGGTTAAGCACACTTGCGAGCCGCGTTGCGCATGGTCGCGTGGTGTGGCAAGGCCCAGGCCATGGCCTGTGCAGCGTTCTTCCACCAACTGGATGAACAGGTCGGTCAGCGCCAGCGACTTCTTGCGCAATGCCGCCATGCCGCCCAGCCCTTCGGCTTCAGTGAACACGTCCAGCCCGCACTGCAGCGCCGACAGGCTGATGATGGGCTGCGTGCCGCACAGGTAGCGCGTGATGCCCGGCGCGGGCTGGTAGCCGGGCGTGAAGGCGAAGGGCGCCGCGTGGCCCCACCAGCCCGACAGCGGCTGCCAGAAACGGTCCGCATGGCGCGGATGCACCCACACGAAGGCCGGGGCGCC
>Ga0222425_100149_pt1 | contig 61032 bp, 53 predicted proteins | sample 2B1ome_2_FD_180089 | JGI IMG/M metagenome (GOLD analysis project Ga0222425, IMG submission 180089) | Enriched microbial communities from leaf-cutter ant dump, University of Wisconsin, Madison, United States - 2B150A (version 2) | ecosystem: Environmental > Terrestrial > Nest > Insects nest > Nest... | reverse complement strand
AACATCCCGGAATAAAGCAGTAAAACCGCGTCTGCGATCTAACGCAGGGGGTGGGTCAACATGCCCGGAACGGTGGGTCAACATAAATCGGAACGGTGGGTCAACATGGTCCGGAATCTACACATTAATCAAATAAGGTCAATTCTGTAAGCGTTCTGAAACTGATTTTAACAGGCCTTTCCCATATTGGGCATATTGTTCTCCGTCTTGTTCTTCCACAATTTTCTGTCCAATTTGCCAATAGGTTTCAACCATTGTAAAATGAGCGGTTTGATATATTTTTTGACGAGCATTCAGTATCAATTCTCTTGAAAATTGATACAAATTACTGTTATATGCTATGTTTTGTTGTTCCGACATAAGACAACAAATTTAAAAAATATTGTCCTAAGTATTGGAAGAAGAATACTTTTTCAGTTTTAGCCTAAGCTCCGGTGCATATTTTCGTAATCATTCAACAATGGATTGGCTTAATGATTATTCTCTTTAGCGGGATTAAAATGCGTATTGTTCTTTTTGCTCAACTTATGCACCCACTTCGCTAAAACAGGTACATATTCTTCGGTATTGACACCAACTTCTTTTCTTAGCTTTAGATAGGAAACAATGGCAATGGCTATAGCTACAGCTGTGCTGAAAAAAGAAAGCGAACCGTTGTCCGTACCGGGCATGATATAAAGGAATAAAGCCCCGGAGCAAATACCCGGAAGTATTGCTTCTATGGTAACGAAAGTGTATTCCTGAAATTTATTGACGATGCCCAAACGCCTATTAATAAACAAAGGAGTACGAATAAAATAAACATACACACAGTAAAGCGCATATGAAATTATTGCTCCCGCAGCTATAATGAGAAACAAGCCGGAGAACGTAAAATCTCTCTTATCAAAAAACTGGAAGGGTATAAGCATACCCAGAAATACAAAAACCACATACCGCATGATAAACTTGAGCAATGCCATAGCTGAGGACAGCAGAATAGCATTACCCTCCAACCTGTTGAGCTCGTTTACTTTCTTATCAAACGGGATATTACCCGTTCCTTCAGGCTTTTTTCTTTTAGGAGTATCCTGTATGTTGTCGATTCCGTTTATGGTATCTTCATAAGCCATTTTTTCTTTTTTGGGTTGATTTTCCTGCATAATTGTTTGTGTTTTATAGTTGTTGTTTAAATAATTGTTTTACCTGCTTTTTTGCAGCTCTTTTATTTTTCTAATTTCCTTTTCTTCCCTTAGCCGTTTTTCCAATTCATCCCTTTGTCTTTTTATTTCTTTCTCTTTCTCAATTTTATCTTTAATTTTTTCAACAGCTTCCTTTGCTCTTTTTAAAGCCTCACGTTCTTTTTTTATCTTTTCCAATTCTATACGCCTTGCTTTTACTAATTCTTCTTTCGCTTTTCTTTCTATAATTTGTAACTCTCTTAGTTTTTTTGATTTTTCGGGGTCTGGAAAATGTTTGTTTATTTTTTCTTTTTGTTTCTCAATATTTTTTTTAATTTCCTGATTCTTTTTTTCAAACTCTTTTTTTATTTCTTTTTCCCTCTTATCAAGCTCTTTTTTCCATTTTTCTAATTCTGAATCCATTTTCTTTTTTTCCGAATCTTTTAACTGTGCTTTGTTTTCTCCTTTAGGTTTCTCTCCAGTATCTTTTAACTGAGTTTTACTTTTTTCTTTGGTTCTCTTTTTCAAGTCTTCTTTTAGCTTATTTAGCGTTGTCGTTAATTTTTCCTGATAGGACTTCCATTCTTTTTTTATTAACTTTGCCCCTGCTCCTGCTAATTGCTTTGTTGTCGCTGTTGTCAGCACAATCCCTCCAGCAACTATTATTGTAGCAGCGTTCATAATATCAACTTGGTCGGGTGGTTTTTGAAAAATATCAATAGGTTGTTGAGTGGTTTTTTCTGTTTTTCCTAAATTGCCATTGTCCTTAGCCCACTCCATAACAGTCTTAGCCGCCTCTGCAATCTTTTCAGATACCTCTCTAGTTTCATCTGTTTTTTTTCGCCTTTCTTCCTGCTCCTTCTGTTCTCTTAGTTCTTTTTTTATTTTGTCCTCTTGTTCTTTCATAATGATTTAATTTTCCATTTTACTTTTTATTGCCGCATCTTTATAAGCGTACTTCTTTTTTAGCTTAGCGGGCTTTGTACCTGTTGCCAACACAATAATCTTGTCTTCATATTCAGGCCCGGCAAGCTCCACAGGCTCTACTAATTTTTCTTTGGTATTGCTAAGCGCATCGTGCCGGTAGCCTAACTGGTCAGACAGTTTAGAAGTGTAGTCATCATTTAAAGGCATATTCATAAAAGTACGAACGGCACAACTGCCTACAAGACCTTCCGGATTAGGATATGCCTCTTTTAACTGTCCGTAGCTTTGGGCAAACATCCACAGCTTAATGCCATACTGCCTGCCGATATTTAAGGCTTCGTCCACTGGCGGCATATTTTTCAGCCTTGGCAGCTCATCGAGCATAAACAATATAGGCTTAACATCTTTTCTGTCAGGCAGTTGGGCTGTAAGCGTCCGCAGGTGTTGTGCAAGAAATACTCTTATTACAGACAAGTAGCTGTCTATCGCACTTGCATCTATACAGATATAAATAGTTGGAGTGCCATTTCGCAAGTCCATTGGATGCCAGTCAGATTTTTGGGTAACTTTCTCCATCCTTGTTCCCTGCCAGGCACCCAAGCTGCCTTGTAAACTCTTTAATATGGTATCTTTTTGCTTGGGGTCATAATCTTCTAAAGCATTAGCCGCTCTTCTCATTGCCGATACCGAAACATTCAGCTTTAAAGCCATAACCATTTCATCCCAACCGATACCATAAATAATATCCATCACTTTCGACATAGACCTTTCTCCCGGTACATTATCATCTACAATATATGCTATTGCTGCCGTCAATACATTACGGGCATTATCTTCCCAATAAGGGTCTTGTTTACCGCCAGATGGCACAAGCATCATGTTTGTCAGGAAAAGGGCATCATCCCAGATATATTCTGGGTCATCTCTTACAAAATCAAGCGGATTGTAATTATTGCTGTTCTTTGGGTCTAATGGGCTGAATTTATAAACCTTACCTACATTTTTTTCACGCCATTTATAGGTGTCTCTATAAATTTCATTTTTAATATCCAGTACTAATGCCGCTCCTTTCCAGTTGAGCAGATTGGGGAATACAAAACATTGTGTCTTGCCCGAACCGGGAGGGGCAATGGTTATCAGAGAGCCTTCTCCCGAATATTGTATTGGCTTACCGGACTCATCTAATGCTCCGAGCGTTAAGCTGTAGTCGCTTTGGTTTTTAAAAACAGAGCTTTCAATATCCTCTTCGCTAAACCAGTTGCCTCCACCATGAATACGTGCAATCGCCTTTTTTAAAGAGGTGCTGACTGTGTTGTCATGCTCAATGTGAGCTATGTGTTGCATTATACGATTTACTGCACTATCCACATTTGCGTTCAAAGCATCTACAGCACTCCTCACTACTGAAGGAGCATCTTTTAATCCTGTTTGTTCTTTATACCCGTTATAGTCGGCACGCTTAATCGATGCTTTACCGTTTCCATATACAAAGGCAAGTAAATGATAGCAATAATCAGTTTCCGTCATCTTGCCCTCATTAAACAGATGGAAGGTTATTCTCAGTAGCTCCCTTTCTTTTACATCCATCGAGGCAAGATTCCGGCTCAATGCTATTGTTTTGAAAATAGAGCTGTCGCTTCTCTGCTTCCCCTCATCATCTCTGTACTGCTCCCTCACCTTAAAATGCCACTGAAAATCAATTGACCTCTTTTTTTCGTCAAACAAGCGGTTGATACTCTTTTCCCTTTCCTGTACAGTAGTGCCTAATGCAAGAAAATCTTCAAAGATGACCCTGTTGTAGGGAGTAGAAGTAGAAGTTGTTTTATCTACAGGTGCGCTGATTTCTTTTTTTCTGCTAAAGTACCTGTAAATGAAATATCCGGTATAACCAATTATCGACCATGTGGCTAATTTTCTATAAAAGCTCCATGGGTCGGAAAATCCAAAAATCAGGACTATCAATACCCAGAAGGTAATATGAAATATTTTATTGTTCTTGTTTCTTTCTTCTGCTTGCTTATTATTCATATAAATAGATCGAGTTGTTTAAAAGGTTTTCTAAAAATTTTAATTAAGACTTTGATTTATGATACTGCACAAGCAAAATAACGTGAGCTAATTCTCTTGCTTGTTAAGGAAGGGAAGCCCGACCAAAGGCTATAGAACAAAGCAAAGAGAAAGCCCATGCTTTTCCGCAGAATCTCTATTTTAACTCCTGCTTTAAATCTTTTTTTAATTTTTGCGAAGATAAAAATTGTAGCAAATATTTCACAGTCTTGTTTTTAGAGCGTTGGCAAAAAAAGGCTCTTTTGGTTTTTGAAGCATTGGCTTATGCATCGGCAAAAACCAAATTTGCAGTCTACGTTGGCTAAAATTGCTTTAAAATGTGCGTTGGCAAAAAATAAAAATAACTTTAGTGGCTGCTATTAAATTTTCCGAAGTTTCGATTTTAGACGGCTGTTCAAATCGGCTTGCAGGCAGCGGTTTTGCGCTTGGCGTTCTTGCGGGATTTCAGGGCACAAAACTGTCAACCCAGCAAATGATAGAATTCAATGGATTTATCAGTGAAATAGGTAAAACATTGGGAAATCAGTTTTCTATCACCGTGACAGCGGCCTCCTTTAAACTAAATAATTGATCCGAGGAAAATGCGCCTATTATTAGTCATATCAACAATTCTGAGGACGATGTGGCTCCCGTAAAACAGGAAAATGGCACAAACATAGGAAGGTGATTGCTGATAAAGCAATATTTTTATCAGTTGCCCAAAGATAATACAAGAAGAAAAGGATATTTACTGAAGGGTCAATGTGTAACTAGTAGGTGAAACAAAATCGTGGCTTTACTTTTTTTGAAACGTTGACAATCGACCTATTAATTTAAGAAGCAAATTAAATCGCCAGTAAATATAATTACCGTGTTTCACATATAATATCTACGCTATGAGCCGAACCCCACCATTACTTTTGATCATTTTTATTTCTTTCACACTAACAACCTCTTGCGGACGAGGAGTTAACCAAAAACAAGTATTAGCGCAATCTTGCCATAACGATGGAGAAGCGACTTGTACTGGTAGCAAATCCTGTAGTGCTTGTAAAAATTGTAAATACTGCAAACATTGTTCTAAAGATGGCGGCAGTTGCGGTGTATGTAAATAAAATCTAGTAATGTGCCGACAAGGCGTGAGACATACTTTCAGGTCGTGGCAAATAGCAAGAGCAGAATAATAGTGGGATGATTTCTACATTTCCCCCCCCCCCCCCGCGTGACGGATACGGAGGGCGGCGACCGCAGGGAGCCGGTGCGCGCGAGGCAGGAGCGCGTACGGAACCCCGGAAGTAGCCGGGCCCCGCTAAGGGGCGCAGGCTGCATTGCAAGCCGGGCGGTTTAGTATGCGATGGATGGGCTAGTTTTATTTTGACCCTGCACAAGTGGCGCGCCTTAGCGGGGACACGCCCTGATAATTGGAATATATAATACCGGCAAAAATCCTGCAATTAAATACTGCGGCAGGAAATGTTGATGGGCATTTTCAAAATACAGGGTGAAAAATATTGATTGCGTAGTTGAGCCTGCTGGTAAAAAAGCTTCAGGTTCCGTTCTGAACCAATATTCCAGGGGCATATGCATCTGTCGCATACTCCACATGTGCAAGCCCGGCACTGGACATTGAGCCGATAATATTACGTACTTCAGCATTTGGCTTTATAAAGCTAAATGAATAAATTTGATGCATTGATTATTAGTCGCCTATAAATATTGCACCATTTAAAAGCACTTGGAATATAAATGGCTGTACCAGCTCCGTGCTGGCCTGCTATGTATTGCAAAAAACAGGAGCAATGAATTTGGGGTCGATGATGATCAAGAATTCGTTCCCAACCCGTTCGCATTTTTACACCTAGTCCTTACAACACCATGATCGGCGATAGTGAAACCAATTACCTGTACCTGGCCGGTACCTTACCAACGAAATTCCCCGAATTTGCCGCGCGCTTTATCAGACTGTTGAGCGCCCATAAAATTGCATGGGAAATGCTGCCCCATACCAAAGATGTATGGGCGGTGGATTATATGCCGATACAAACCGACCTGAACCGCTTTGTGCGCTTCACCTATAATCCCAAATACATGCAGGCAAAAATGTATCAGAAGAAGAAGACGGATGTAGATGCGCTATGCCAGTTGATGGGCATTGAAACCATACCATCCGGTATTATTCTGGACGGAGGCAATGTAATACGCTCCAAAAACAAAGTCCTGATGACGGATCGCATATTCAGAGATAATCCCGGCTATGAACGCAAACAACTGATTAAAGAACTGAGGGAACTATTAGAGGTGGACGATTTGTATTTCTTACCCGAGCAGCCCGGCGACTTTTCGGGTCATGCCGACGGCATGGTGCGCTTTATAGACGAACATACGGTAATGATCAACGATTACAGTATAGAAAAAGAATGGTTTTACCACGCTTTTGAAATTGCGATACACAATACGGGACTCGACTACGTAAGAATACCCTACAACGTATACGACAATGCCAGTTACAACGATGCCAATGGTGATTATATCAATTTCCTGCAAATGGAAAACACGATTATACTTCCCACCTTCGGCCTGAAAGAAGATGAAGCGGTAGTACGGCAGTTTGAAGAAATATTTCCGCGCTATAACATTCAAACGATCGAAAGCAACGACATAGCCCGAAAAGGCGGCATCCTGAATTGTATTACCTGGAATATAAGGGTGGAACAGTGATGGTAGCTGTATCCAGAATATAATGCTAGACTGGGGAAAAAGTAGAAAACTCATCATTATAGTAGTGATTCGTCATACTATAAATCGGCAAAGAAAACTTTGGGAGCCTGATAACTCAAACGAAAGAATATAATGAGCGTTTTTCTTAAAAAAGCTATGTCGTATTTCCGAACTGCATTAAGGTTTTTAATTTCAGGCTGTATACAGGTATTGAGTAGCCAGATATGGAACAGGGCTGGACGGAGTCTGCTTCTATTACTACTGGCTGGTGTATTCATCCTTGCACCGGTGACCGAAGCATCAGGCAAACAATTGTCGAAGCCCATTTTTTTGTGATAACAGGTGCTGTACTATTCACCATTGCACTTTGGCAATTCTGGCGTGCTTATAAACAACTAAACAACGAGCTGGACAGTAAAAGTTCAAACTACTGAAATAGCGTTCGGCAATTGTCTGAATCTTGATTAGGCTTGATTTTCCTGATTACTTTATTATAATACTTGGGCAATATGACGTTTTTGTTCAATTGCGCTATGGAACAGAGCTGGACGGAGCCTGCTTCAATTACTACTGGCTGGTGTATTCATCCTTGCACCGGTGACCGAAGCATCAGGCAAACAGTTGCCAAAGCCCATTTTTTTTGTGATAGCAGGCGCTGTACTATTCACCTTTGCTTTGTGGCAATTCTGGCGTGCTTATAAAGAACGAGGTGGACAGTAGTAGTTCAAATAACGAAATAGCATTCGGCAATTGTCTGAACCTTGATTAGGCTTGATTTTCCTGATTACTTGATTACATTGCCTGGGCGATATAATAGTTTTTGTTCAATTGCGCTATGGTTCGATTGAATGTACTTAGAAATTACCTTGGCATTGGATACTATACTGAATGACCTGGCTATGGATGGCCGGGGCAAACAGCCTCCGGAAAATAAGGTACATGCGCTGCTGTCCTTCGGATTATGACCTGCGCAGATGGAAAGTTGTCGGGGCATTGGAGCAGCAAGGTATTTGTAAAAAACGCGCCTAATATGATTTGAAGAACAACGTGTACAACGCGGAGCGGGCAATAGCCGCATTAACTCAATATACATAACCAATATACCTATAAAGGAAAGCTGGTTTAGGGATGCTGCATTGGCTAACAATATCATTTAATTTGTGCGCTAAAGCCGGAGCAACAAGCCATGAATATGCAGCAATTTCCCGCGCAGCCGCACCTGGCCGCATTTATAAAAAGCTACCAGATCATAGAAACGCCTACTGCCCGGCTGAACCGGGTTTTGCCGGCCACCTCGGTGGTATTGGCATTGCGCTTCAAGGGGCAGGTGGGATATGTACAACCTGATGGGCTGCAGGTATTGCCACCAGCTGTAGTTTCGGGAGTACAACGTTCATACCGCCTTATTCAGTACGCTCCTGATACAGGCACGGTATTGGTGAGCTTTACAGAGCAGGGTGCCGCGGCCTTTCTGAAGGCATCGCCTTATGTGTTGTTTAATCAAAGCGTAGCATTACAATATTTAATAGAGCCCCCGGTTGTAGAGCAGGTTTTATACCGCCTGGCAGCGGCAGGGCATCATGAGGAACGCGTACATATTACGGGCGCCTTTTTAACTTCCTTTCTCAAATCCGCAGCGCCAGACGCACTGGTGGCCGAGGCTATTCAACGCATTCGCCAAAGTGATGGTATGTTACGTATGAAGGATCTGGCGGCATCTGTGTACCTTAGCGTCGATGCCTTTGAAAAGCGCTTCCGTGGCCGTACAGGCGCTTCGCCCAAACAATTTGCCCAAATTGTGCGCATGCGCCAGGTTGTAGCGGCACAGCCACCCGGTACACCGCTGTTTGATCTGGCTTGCGCTGCCGACTATTACGATCGGGCTCACTTTCACAAGCATTTCCGGCAGTTTACAGGACTAAGTCCTACTGCATTTTACCAGTCACCGCAGTTCTGGTAAATCAATGATTTTTTACAACGAAACCGGTGATGCAAATCTGAGTTTTGCACTAAATAATTCGTCTTATGAAATCAATTATTGGTGCAGGCTTATTGCTTGTTGCATGCTGGCTAAGCGATTATAACAGCAATGCAGGTAGTACAATATCAACATCATCATCACCACAACAAACACGTAAAATGAAAACGCAGGTTAAAGAAAACTACATCCTGTTGGTGTACTTCCCCAAAGGATATGGTCCCGAACAGGCTAAAGAAGTACGTAAGCAATGGGAAACGCTGTTGCAACAATGGAAGGCTGACAGTACCTATGTCACCAGTTTTGTATACCCGGGCGAAGCACAACTGGTAAGTGGTCTTTCATCCGATATACAAAGCGGTAGTATGCTGGCGGACAGTATGCGGCTCACGAGTAATATGATAGTGCGGGCGGCGGATATGGAAGAAGCGACTTTGCTGGCCCGTATGTGCCCTGTATTAAGGCAGGGCGGCACCATAGAAGTAAGGCCTGTACAGCCATCGCAGTCTGCCGGTCCACGCCCCTAAGGCCTAGATAAAGCGACATTAGGGCTGCCGTGATTGGTGATTGCTTAAAGCTTACCATCTGCTGTACTATTCTTTTTATTCCTTATAAACTACAACTTGTAGGTCCCGGCACAGTGCATTTTGCCGGGATTGTTTTTTCGCCTTGTAGCCAGAAATAATCGAAAAAAATAGCTCATCACTTTCGCCTTTATAGATTTTATAAGCGCAACTAAAAGCAATTGCTATGCATCTGTCCGACCTAAGCCGTACTGCCGGCGTCGGGTTATTTTATGGAAGTTGGACAATACAGGTCTATTGCTTTTGTGTTGGACGCTGTATGTTGCAATGTGTTTTTCGACCGGGCGCTGGGGATGGTAGGTTGCGGGTAGTTGCGCCCCGGATTGAAGCGTATATCCCACAGCCGCCCCTATGTAAACAACGAATGTTGCAATTTACCTATGGGTTCCAGAGCGAAGTTGCCGTTATCGTTTACCGGCGGCGAGGAATAGCAGCGTAAAGCCGGAATTGGCGCCCTGATAAAAATTTGCCCCTTGGTAAATACTGATAGGGGCCAGGTTTTTCATCCCCTGCTCCCCTATCGGTAAGTATCCTATTGCTAAATCAAAAATAGTCTGGTGATATGCATCGAACGTCAACGCTTTCGTCCGGTTGTTGGTTTGTTGCTATGCTATTAACAATACCTGCTTATTGTTCAATGATCAGTTTGCGTCGTACACTGCCACCTTTGTTATCGCTTACCTGTACTATATAAATACCCGATGCCAGCTGTGCTATATCAATGGCGTTGTGGCCCCTTGTCAGGGGCTGCTGTAACTGCAATTTGCCTGCGAGGTTATATATTACTACCCTGCTGCCCTCTGCCATTAGCCGTATATGCACGGTCCTGGTAGCTGGATTAGGATATATGCTCAGTTCCTGGGTGGCCGCCAGCTCATATATGGATATGGGCGATTTGGTTACGGTCTTACACATGGTATTGCTACCGCATTGATTGCTCACCGTTACGCATACCGTATAACTGCCGTCGGCAGTATAAGTATGGGTGGGATTGGTTTGATTGGATGGGGCAGATCCGTCGCCAAAATTCCAGCTAATACTGGTAAAAGGCGTACTGCCGGTATAGGTAAAGGCGCCTGTGGTAGCATCATAGGTAAAGTCAGGCAGCGGAAGATCACATTGACAATTGGAAATACCGTACCGTGCTACAAACCAGTCGTAGGGTCCGCCGCTGTTAGACAGTACGGTTCCTGCCACGGTAAGCTGCTCGCCAAACTTTCCCCCGATATATACCTGGTTGTTACGGTCTACTCCGATAGCAGTAGTTCCGTTATACACAGCACTGGCTACCAGGGTGTCAATAGAGCTTATACTACCTGTAGGCGCATCGAAGCTGGCCAGATAGGGCAGGTATCCCCCCGCCTGTCCCACATTGGTATGCAATTGAAAACTGCCCCATTGCAAGGTTTCGGGATACGATCCGGTAAGCCATACCTTATTATTGCGGTAAGCAATAGCCGAAGCGTCAATTGCATTGCTGGAGTTACCGGTACTTACCCATCGGTTGACGCCCATTGTGTCCAGCGATATAACAAAGGGTACGGGCATATAGGTCACCAGGGCATTGGTAAATACATGGCCGTTAAATGTATTTCCACCCTGTGGCGATGCGTCGCCCGCTATATAAATATTACCTTCTTCGTCGCATACTGCTTTACAGTTACGGTTTATGGCATAGCCGTCGGCCGACGATTGCCGGCTCCATAAGCTGTTACCATTACTGCCAAAGGCAGCCAGAAAAATGGGATAGCCCATTACGCCTCCGGTTCCATTGATGGCTGTGCTACCAAAGCTCAGGTTGCCCATAGCTTTGTCGTACTGCCCATACAGGTAATAACGTCCCAAACGGAAGTCGGCCGAAAATTGCGCGGCATATACATTCGATTGTCCGTCAATGTTAGGAGCCGAGCCGCCATCGGTAGTAGCCATTTGCAAAGCAGTGGCGCCGGGTTGCAATCCGTCTTTATTGAATTGCAAGATATAGTAGCCTTTGCTGGCAATGGTAAAGGCACCATTTTCGTAGGCACCGGGCGAGCAATAGGCCATTAAATGAACATTGCCGGAGGGTGCTACCTTTATGCCTATAAAGCCGTATATACCATTGCCACCCTGGGTTATGTCAAAGTTTTCGGGCTGCGGCCTGCGTAGCCATTGAAATATGCCTGATGAATCGTACTTGACGATGTACATCGTCTTTTTTTGATTACCCAGTGTGGTGTCGCTGCCAAAATATCCGTATTTGGTTGCATTATGCGACTGTATATTGCCGGCAACGTACACGCTTCCGCTGGAGTCGATGCCCATTCCGCAAGTGGTAACGGGTCCAGCGCTACCGATATTTTTTATCCAGCGAATATTGCCTTCACAGTTCCAGCTTACCAGCGTAAGTTTATCGTATATACTACTACCGGCCTGCCCATCGGTCACCGGGATGGCGCCTATCGCATTCATTGCCAGTACGTAGGTATTACCGTTCCGGTCATGTACTATATCTACTACTTCTTCTGAGCCACCGGCTGACCCGGCAAAGCTTCCGCCTCTTTTTCCCCATTGCCAGCTGCTTTGGCTGTAGGCCGGCAATTGTAATCCTAGAATAACGATACAAAGGATAGTCGATAAATAGGTAAGTGTTCGATGCATAATGGTTTATATTTTGCGTGAATATATACAACTTAAAAATAACCATAGCGGCAGTATTGCCGCTATGGTTTTAAGGTTTAAAAAAATGGTTTATTGCGTTAATGAGAGTTTGCTCTGCTGTACCATTTTGCCATCTCTGCGCATGACAACCTGATACATGCCCGCTGCAAATCTGTGCATTGGTATCTGCAGTTTACCGTTCTCATCTTTCAGTTCAAATACCTGCAGGGTACGTCCGGTAATATCCAGAATCTCAATAGTCCGTGTGCTGCTGCCCTCAGCGAAGCTGTAGTGCACCGTGGTTTGTATACGTGCCGGATTAGGCGCTACCACCATCTGATTCATATCGGCTACCTGATCGAGTAGTCCCATATCAGGTATATTGCCGCTGGTGGCCGATGCGGGCAGTCTGCGGCAGGTATCGCTTTGATAGTACATATCGCCACTGGTCACAGAGCAGGCTCCGTTGTCTAACAGCATATTGTACACATTGCCCGGACTTATGGGATAATTGGGCATTACGCCACTACCCGATATGTCGATTCCGCCATTCCTGATCCAGGCCCAGAAGTTGAACGGAATAATGGGTCCGATTAGGTAAGCGCCCTGTACGGGCTTGCAGAAGCAGCCTGTAGGGAAAATCCAAATGTACTCTTCCGGCGACTTGGGCACTTCAAATGCATTCTGTGCCACACAGCCGTTCAAATCAGTAAGGGTAACCTGATAGGCTCCGCCAAAAGGAGTATTAATTACAGTACCGCTCATGCCGTTACTCCAGGTATAGTTACCAGGTGCACCTGTAGCCGTCAATTGTACTTCGTAAGGGTTACAATTAATGATATTGTAACTGAGCGAAGGGGCTGCCGGCGGCGGGTTTACGGTTACCGTAAAGCCAGGACTGGTACGCGTACAGCCGGTAAGTGGATCCGTAATAGTTACAAAGTAGGTATAGGTACCAGGCGAAGTGAGGGTTTGTGTAATACTGGTACCAGAACCGGTTCCGGCTCCGCTCCAGCTATAGGTATAGCCAGGATAGCTCTGTGTTGTGAGCGTAAAGGCCTGGTTCATACATTGCCCCGCGTTGCCGCTGATCGAAACTGCAGGAATCTGGTTCACGATAGCAGTAACTGAAGGGAAAGGCTTGGCTATACATCCGGTACTGCTCTTTGCTAATACCCAATAGCTACCCGGCGTAAACACATTGTGGCTGTACGTGGTCGGATAAGTAGTAGTCAGCGCTGTACTTTGTTCGTACCAGGTATAGCTGGTATTGGGATAGCCGCCTGATCCCGGATTGTAGGTAAGCGTAACCGGATTTCCCTGGCAAACAGGATTAGGTGCTGCCGAAATGCTATGTCCATCGTCCTTAAATGGGTTGTTGACCACCTGTACGTTTTGTACCGCACTGGCAGTACAACCGTAGATATCGGTTACGGTAAGGCTCACCGGTTTGATGCCCGGCGTGGAATACACAACCGATGGGCTGGTACTGTAATTGATCGCGGGTACCAGGTTCCACAGGTAATTGGATATGGTTCCTGTAGAACCGGTAATACCAAACGAAAAGGCAACATCTTCGATACAGCCTGGCGTAAGCCCCCCCGTCATACCGATACTGACACTGGGAAATGCCGGTGTAGTAACGGTAACGGTGGAAGTACACGGAGCCATACCGCCACCCTGGATAACCTGAAAATAGGTTTCGGTGGTGCCCGGTGCCTGCGTGGTAACTGCCTGTAAGCCGCCCATGGTTGATGGTATGGGAGAGCTAGGGGCTTTGTAATAGTTACGACTGGTGATAGTAGTGTACATGGTACTGTTGTCGAACAGGGTTATGGTATAGTTGCCACCCACCTGGTTACAGCTGATGCTGCTGCGCAGATTGGGTATATACGGTACCAGTACATTGGTAACGTAGTCTACATAACATCCTGATCCGTAAAACAGTCGCAGTCTTACAGTGTAGTTACCAGCTGCAGCAGCAGTTGCTGTGAGCGCAGTAGCCGGGCCGCTGCCACTTACTCCGCTGGGCAGTAGCCAGGAATGGCCGGTATAGCTGCCTGAAATGCTGGCTGTCAAAGAGATATTGCCACAGTGGCCAACAGTAGGCGTAAAGGTAACTACAGGTGGATTGGTACAGCCGGTACCGGTGCCGCCGCAGTTCTGTATAATTTGTACTGTATTGCTGGTAGCGCTACAGCCAAATATGGAGTTGGAAACGGTTACACTGTAATTGCCATAAGCAGTGGCTGTACCTGTTGTACCTGTGCTAATGGATGGTGTCCAGCTAAAGGTATTGCTACCGCCTATGCCTGTGGTTTCGGTTACGGTGAGCAGCTCGCTCCATCCGGTACCACAATGTTGCAGTGGTCCCGAAGGTGAAAGTACTGCCGCCGGCGCCGGCATCACGGTAATAGGTGGCACGCTGATTGTAGGCGAACCCAGGCAGCCATTGGGCTGATTGATGGCAATAGTAGGATGGTACACCACCGGCGCAGTAGTACCAGTTGTCATATAGGTATGATTGAACGAAGTGGCATAACCAGCAACAGTAATAGGCGGCACATCGCCCCAGTTTATGGTATAACTCGTTGCCGAGCTAACAGGGAATGTAGGGGTGATATTGATAGTGACCGGGGTATGGGAACATACCGTGTCGTTGGGGCTGATGCTCGTTACACTGAAGCTGGGAATGCCAACTACGGTTACGTTGATGGTGACAGAGTCGGCATCATCGCATTTCTTTATTCTGCCTTTGATGGTTGCAACGGCAGTAGGCGTTGTGGGTGTGTTCCACATAATGGTGGGATGGTCGGTATTGGCATTGGCTACCACACTACCCAGCGTTGCAGGCGTAATAAACCATTCGTAAAAATCGCCACCACCAAAGTTCATAGTATACACTTCGGAAGTACTATGGCATACGCTGGTGCTTCCGCTTATACTCAGTGGCGGAATAGAAACGTCGACCAACTTGGTAATAGCTGTAGAACGACAGGTGATGCCACTGGTAGTAATGCGTACTACCTGTACACTCGCAGGCAGTGTAGGGTTGAAGGTGATATAACTATAGTCGCCTACAAGTGCATCGGGCGTACCTCCGCCTCCTCCTACAACCGACCACTCAAAAGTGGTACCTGCAATAGGATTGCCCGCATCAAAACGAATGGGCACATTGGTACAGGCGCGGTCGGGACCGGTAATCATATCGGGGGGCGGCGGTGTTCCTACCACGGTTATAAATTTGTCGTCAGGCGGACAGAACCCGCTGCCATTCACGCTCAAGCGGAAGTTGCCCGGTGTGCTGAAAGTATAGTTGAATACAGCTCCGCTGCCGGTGGTTACCACCGTATTGGTAGAAGTATACAATGTCCAGTTGCCGCTCAGGCCGCCAATGTCATAGTTTTCGGTGCTTCCCTGGCATAATTGGGTAGGCCCGTTGATAACCGGCCGGTCCTCAACAATGATTTCCAGGTCGGCGACACCGCTGCATTTGAGTACGGTATTGGTGTATTTTACCGTAAGCCTGATAACGCCAACGCCCGTAGCAGTCAGCGCCACCTCGTTGCGTTGGTCGGTGGGCTGCAGGAAGCCGGGGCCGCTTATATCCCAGAAAAACTCTGTGCTGGGCCATTTGGGCATCCGATACACGTATTGTTCGCCCACACAAATACTGACAGGTCCCTGTATCTTTCCTCTTTTCAAAATAACAGGCACAGGTTCTACCACCGTTGTGCGGCAGGGCGGACAAGAAGTATAGGTTACATAGCCAAACCCTGTATTAGGGTCTACATTGTCCCACACTACTTCCATTCTGGCTGCATCTACATAGGTTATAGTTCCACCTATTACATTCCAGCTATCGGGGGCACAGGGGCGGTCGATGGTGTACACGGCGCGTTCGCCTTCACATACCACGCGGGGGCATGATATTTTGGGTGCACGGGCAGTTGATACCCGCACGCGGCGGGTATATTTGTCTACACATCCGCAGGAGTTCATAACTATCAGGCTTACCTCGTAGGTGCCTGGCGTAGTGTACTGATGTGTAACCGGCGAACCGGCAGCACCAGGCGACATAGGCGTTTCGCTGCCATCGCCCCATACCCACAGGTACGATACTATAGGTGAATTAGGATCCGCAATGGATGCATCCTGTAAAACCAGTTCCCCGTCCAAGCACAGATCTATCGGATCCGGCAGTCCGCCCGGAACCGTTTCAAACTTAGCAGTTGGTCCCTGCAATATTTCCACACAAAAAGTGATTTCGGCTACACAGCCCGAACTGGTTGTTTCTGTCAGGGTTACCAGTCCGAATCCCGGTGCGCCCCAGCTTACATCGCAGTAAGGGCCAGTGATGGGTGTATAGCTTACGGCCCCTGTAACAGACCAGGTATAGGTACTACCCGGGTTTCCATTGGCCGTGTATCGCACAGTAGAGTTTTCGCATACCAGATGACAGTTTTCCTCGTCAAATTTGGGCGGGCGTTGTTCACCCTTTCTCGATGTGTCGTCGTTCAATGGCTGGCATCCCAGGTTGACATTGGTCGTTACATAAGGAGCAGGCATGGCTGCCACGGTAACTGCGAGCGAGCCGGTAGCTACCAGCGAGTCGCCACCGTTGGGGTCCCGTATAACCAGTTGTACCGTTGCCGCGCCCAGTACCTCCCACTGAACAGACGCGCCCGTATGGTTGCCCGAAAGCACCGTACCTGCGCTGATGGGTGCTACCGTCCATTGGTAGCTATACGCCGGATTGGAAATACTGGCGGTGTATACGCGCACATCTCCAATACATACTTCGTTGGGGCCCGATATCGTTACCCCCTGCGCCAGTGCCTTGGCAGGGAGTAAGATACCGAACAGGAGGCAGCAGCTTAAGAAGAGCTGCCTCATTATAAATAGATACTTCATAGTTTTGGTGTTTGTATGTTATCAATTCATTGATATGCATACTCCGCAGTCCTCTATTGATTTGTGATGGGGCGGAGCCGACCTTCAACTATGGCGGGTGCCGGCTGAGCAATAGGCCATAGCAGCAATTGCTGCGGTTGTGGCCCTTGAGCATATCGCTGCAACAAAACGCGATAGTACCCTGCCCGTTTTTTAAGATAGGCAATAAAGTGTACGTGTAGCCGGACCGTGAAGCAAGTCGATAGGGGCCTGAGCTATGGCCAGGAGTGGCGAAGGCAGAGGCAAATCCGGAGCGACTTGCTGAATGGATGTTTGGTGTATGCATACCAGACCGGCTAAAACGTTGTGTATATGACCCTTGTAAAAAGAGGATTTGTGTCGTTTTTGTCCTGCTATCTTTCGGCTGTTATTTTCCAATCTTTTGATTTTTGTGCAGCTATCATCCTTCTGTCGCGATTCAGAACAAAAGTAATTCGTTTATTTTTCCTTTTTTACAGATAAATATCTGAAATTTTTCAGGTTTTTATCTGTATGCTCAGGGGGCAAACCAAGGACTTTGGCAGCACCGCGAGGGAGGAGCTCCTGAGCTTGTATCCTCGTGCAAGGATGGCGGGGCACACAAGCGTCCTGATTAACTGTATTGAATGGAGGAAGAACAAGGCGCTCTGCTCCAAATAAAGACATTGTTGGAGCATATATTAGCACCATTGGCCGCCTCCGGACTCATAAGTGTGCTGTAACAGGAGTATCTTGGGCTGGAGCTGAAGTTTTTAGCAGGCGGCAAGAGATTAAAGCAGGAGCCGGCACAGCATTACATATGCTCACATTCGAAATAGTAACACTATCGGGCATAAAAAAAAACCGCCCCCTTTCGGGGGGCGGTTACATATACATTTTGAACCTTGGCCAGCAATAGCTATGGAATAGCTTAGCGTTTGGGTCCGCCTGCACCGGCAGGTTTGCGACCACCAGCTGCAGCACCGGTACCGCGTTTGCGGGCACCACCGGCAGCAGGTTTACCACCAGCTTTCTTGTCCTTATCATCTTCATCCAGATCCAAACCTACAGCACGTTGTTCTGCAAATTCTTCTTCTGTTTCTTCCTGCTCCTGCTCTTTATTTTGTGCACGTTCTTCGATGCCTTCAATAATAGCAGCAATCAGATAGTTAGTAATGATAGCAATGGATTTGGTAGCATCATCATTAGCAGGGATAGAGAAATCTACCTTGGTAGGATCGCTATTGGTATCTACCATAGCGAAGGTAGTAATGCCCAGTCTCTTTGCTTCGGCCAGTGCAATGTGTTCGTGGCTGATGTCTACAATAAACAAAGCAGCAGGAGTACGGCCCATTTGGGAGATACCGCCCAATACTTTTTCCATTTTTTGTTTGCTGCGATCCAGGGTCAGACGTTCTTTTTTGGTAACGCTGTCCAGAGTACCGTCGTTCAGCATTTTTTCAATGCTTTGCATCTTCTTTACACTCTTACGAATGGTTTGGAAGTTGGTAAGCATACCACCCAGCCAACGCTCGGTTACATAGGGCATATTGGCTTTAGCTGCTGCTTCGGCTACTATTTCCTTTGCTTGTTTTTTGGTAGCAACAAACATGATTTTCTTGCCGCTTTTAGCAATAGATTTCAATGCTGCTGCAGACTCTTGTAAACCTTCGATGGTTTTATTCAGATCGATGATATGAATGCCGTTCTTCTCAGTGAAGATATAAGGAAGCATTTTAGGATTCCATTTTTTCTTCTGGTGTCCGAAGTGAACGCCGGCTTCCAGCAACTGCTGATGTAATGATTTATTTTCTTCCATTGTTGGAAAATTGAATGAGTTTTTAAAAAATAATAAAACACCATCCGCCATGCTCTCACAGAGAGCCGGGGGGCCTTAACGTTTAGAGAACTGGAAGCTGCGACGTGCTTTAGCTTTACCGAATTTCTTACGTTCAACAACACGGGGATCGCGACGCAACAAGCCTTGTTTTTTCAACGCTGGACGAAAATCAATATTTACTTCGCAAAGAGCGCGGGCAATACCTAATTTAATAGCTTCTGCCTGTCCTTTAGGACCACCGCCCTGTACATTCACGGTAATATCGTATTGATCAACCGCTTCAATAGTTTTCAACGGCAGTTCAACCTGGTTTTGCAAATAAATAAGCGGGAAGTATGCTTTGTATTCTTTGTCGTTCACTGTTATGGCTCCCGTACCTTTGGTCAGGTATACACGGGCTACTGCTTCCTTACGACGGCCTACAGCATTTTTCTGTTTTTCCATTTAATTTAGAAAGTTATTAGGCCCCTAAAAAGGGCTTAGGGGTTAATATTTGAATTCTTTAGGTTGTTGTGCTTTATGCGCATGCTCAGCACCTTCGTATACAAACAATTTCTTGTACATAGCGCGACCCAGACGATTCTTAGGCAACATACCTTTTACGGCACGCTCAATTACCGCGTTCGGACGACGGGCAATCAGGTTTTTAGCCGACTCATGTTTTTGTCCACCTGGATAACCGGTTACGTGCTGGTAATCCTTAGCTTCCATTTTGTTACCGCTCAATACGATTTTACCCGAATTGATAACGATCACATAATCTCCGCAATCGAAGTGAGGAGTGTAGTAAGGTTTGTTTTTACCACGCAATACTGCGGCAATCTTGGAGCTGAAGCGACCCAAAGTCTGGTTCGTAGCATCAGCTACCCACCATTCACGCTTAACGATTGTTTCGTTAGCCGATTTGGTCCTGTAGCTCAATTGTTTAAGAGACATTGTAATTTTCTTTTTTTGAATAGTAATTCTTAATCCCCGATCCTTATGTTTTACAACATTAATTCCGCTTCGGGAGCGCAAAGGTAAAATCACTGTGGAAAAATCCCAAATAATTCATTACTTATTTTAGTGGTGCCTTTGTAACACATTGGTTTTCAATAATAATTTTGAAACTTTTTTTTCAACACCCTGATTTTTCAGCAGTTTAGGCGCAAATTTCTGCTAAAATCCCGGAGTTACAGGCCTCCTCACCTCCTTCGAAATGTTATTTTTCATTTTTTAGGGCGGCATTTCCGGCTATACGTTCCAAGGTGGCGGCCTCCTGCGTCGGCCCGCCACGCTTTCCACTGCTATCCGGGCCGCCTCACCGTACCACCAACCGTTGACAGGCTACCACCCTACCCGCATTCAACGGCTTGCCTCCCAGTTGTTTGCTGCACCCTTTGCGCCTTCTGTTTATCTCTGTAATCAGTTGTTCATAGCCATCTGCCGCCACTGGTCGCTGCAGCCATTATAAACAATGCCCTGCAGGTATATTTGCCGGTTTACTCAAGCCTCAAACAATATAAATGCGCAACCAACAATTTTTTGAAAATGCCCTCACCTTATGGCAGGGCGTGGTACAAAACGATCCCATTACCGAATTGAAATGGCAAATGGATGTATACCAGCAACTGTTCAATTTCTTTCAGGTAGGACAAAGCTATTTCTACATCTTCAATTTTGCCCGTATGGAAGTCGAATATGTAAGTCCTGAAATCAAAACGGTTCTGGGTTTCGACAGTCGGCTGCAGGTGAGCGAATTTATGGCCCGTATACATCCCGATGACAGTAGTTATTATTTAAATTTCGAAAACGAAGCCATACGCTTCCTGCGCGATCTGCCTTACGACAAACTCGGCAAATACAAAGTACAATACGACTTCAGGGTGCGCAATGCCACCGGCGAGTATATACGCCTCTTGCATCAGGCCATTCTTATTCATTTCGACGAACAAAAAAACTTCTATCGTTCTATGGCCGTACACTCCGATATTAGTCATATCAAAAAAGCGGGGAGCCCCTGCCTTTCCTTTATCGGTATCGAAGGCGAACCCAGCTATATCAATTTGGATGCACCTGCCGTATTTAAAACAGCCACGCACGGATTTACCCGGCGCGAATTAGAGATACTGCGCTACATTGTACTGGGCAAGACCAGTGAAGAAATTGCCACCGAATTATACATCAGTCTGCATACCGTAAAAACCCATCGCAAAAACATATTGCAAAAAGCCTCGGTTAATACCCCGCTTGATCTTACCCGCAAGGCGCTGAGCGAAGGCTGGATATAGCCTGCTTTATGCCGGTATGCGGCATAAATACCTCGCGCGAGGTATTGTGCAGCCCTCTTGCCAGTTCTAATTTTGTCGCTGTAAAGCGGTCGCAATTAGTACATGAAACAAAAGCTCATAACCGTATTCAATATTCAAAAATTAAACACAGACAGTAAAGAATGAAACAGAAAGTATGGTTGGGTATTGCCGCAGGCATGATGATTTTAACCGCCAGTTGCAGCAAAGCAAATGTGGAGAGCGATCCGAATCACATAGCATTAACCATCATTATGGAGGGGAAGCAATATAAGTTCACCGATGCTATGTTGAACGTGACTGTGGAAAGCGACGGAAGTTGGGGTTTCAGCTTCGACGAACCCAGCCCCAGCGGATCCAAGGGCTCTGTTACAGGTAATCACAATACGGTAGGTACCTATAATTGGGACGACGATGGTACAGCCTTTATGTTTGAACCCAGCGATAAGCAACCGCTGGCTTACCAATCCTATTATGACGACGGACTTAAAGTAAGTCCCGGCTTTATAAAGATAACGGCTACAGGCCGCCGTGGCGACCGGCTGGTGGGTAGCTTTGAAGTAACCAGAGCAGGTGCAACCAATGGCAATACTGCTGCTTACGAGGGCGAAACTAAGATCAGTGGCAGCTTCGATGCGCTGATCGACGATTAACCGGCGGTGCACATCCGATGTTTGAGCGTTTTGTTGTAGGATGTGCGCTGGCTGGTGGTTGACGCGAAAGAGGGCAGCTGCGCAGTTGGGGGAAAAATTATTGACTGTGCGGTTGCCCTTTTTAATTCCATTATCAGGTGAAAAGGCCCACATAAACGGGCAGTTTCTATAAAAAACCTGTCAAAATGCCCCTGTAAATCCGGATTGATACTATCAAAACACCAGATTTTTCCGTCTATCCCCTTGCGATCGGCAAAGATATCAAAGGCACCGGCGTTTTACACTTTAAGGACTTTACCACAGATGAACATACGATTGATGGGACGAACAGTAGTAGGACTGGCATTATTATACAGCAGCACAGGCTGCCATAAGGCACCCGCACAGGAGCGATCGGCCGACCGGGCGTCCTACTCCGCATTGGTTTTAAAGATGAATAATAAAGTTTATCGCTATAGCGATGAAGAGGTAAATGTGATGCTGGCTTCCGACGGAAGCTGGAGCCTGCAGTTCAATGCGCAGGATATGGGTTGCGCCGGTGCCATCGATGCCGAATTTAATGCCCCGGGTTGGTATCACTGGGGATACGAGTCACAACTCAGTATATCACTTGCCGGCCGGCAAAGTATTGAAATGCCGGACTCTGGTATATCCAACGAACTGCCCGGTTATTTAAAAATTGTGCATTCAGGCAATCCGGGTCAGCGCCTCAGCGGCAGCTTTCAGTTTACTAATCACGATGCTGCAGCAGCGGGGGCAGCCATAGCTGCTGCCACCATCATAGAAGGCAGCTTCAACGCCCTGGTTGACGAGTAAATTACTAATGCAATAGTAAATAACAGGTATCAAAAGCCCGCCAGCTCCATGGCGTCTATATAATAAGCGCGACTTTTTGATTGCGTAAAAAGGGGATTTAAAGCCGTTAGGCCCGATGATGTGTAACTTATAGCAGCACCGGGCGTAGCGGTTTCCTTGTTATATATATACTTCTCTGTTCACTGCCATAAGGTTACGATGCCAGTGCCCCGCTTCCGGATAATTTGTCTTCGATTGCCGTAATTTCTTTATTTTAAGCGCTTAATCATTGTAACCATATATTTTCTTGCCTAACATCCATATATAATGAAAGCTACCCTGCTTACTACTTCTTTTTTTCTGCTGGCACTAAGCGCCTGGTGCCAGCCGGTGCCGGCCGTACCCAGTATGTACGAACCAGCCATTTCGCCCGATGGTAAAGAAATAGTGTTTGTATCTGGCGGCGATCTTTGGACTGTAAGTTCGGATGGTGGTGAGGCCCGCTTGCTGGCGGCCCACCCTGCTATGGAGTCGCGACCCGTATATGCGCCCAACGGACGTTATATTGCCTTCAACTCCAGCCGGACCGGCAATGGTGATATATACCTGCTTGACCTGCATACCAACGCCGTACGGCGTATAACGTATAGCGATGCGGCCGAGGAGGTTACGGGTTGGTCGCCGGACAGCAAGTATATTTATTTCAGCACCACCGCTGCCGATATTGCGGGCATGCGCGATGTTTTCCGCATCAGGGCCAGGGGCGGAACGCCGATGCCTGTAAGTGATACAAGGTATGTGACCGAGTATATGGCCGTGCCTGCGCCGCAGGGTGGCCTTACGGCGCTGGTAGCCCGCGGTATGGGCGCTGTGCAATGGTGGCGCAATGGTCACAGCCACCTCGATGAGTCTGAAATCTGGTTGCTGGATGAGTCGCAGAACTCGTATCAAAAGCTGGCTGCAAAAGGAGCCAAGCAGTTATGGCCTATGTGGAGTGCCGATGCCGGTACTTTGTACTATATGTCGGACAAGAGCGGTGCCGAAAATATATGGCAACACCCGATAGGTGGTAAAGCCAGGCAATTAACAATGTTCAGGGATGGCCGCGTTTCCTTTCCGTCTATCTCGGCAGATGGCAGTACCATTGTTTTTGAGCGCGACTTTAGTATCTGGAAACTGAACCTGCACAATGGCCAGGCGGGGCCCCTGGCTATTAGCCTGAAGGGTACTGCCAGCACTACGGCGCCCGAAGTGCTGAAATTATATTCCGGCTTTTCGGATCTGGCCATTGCACCCGATGGTAAGAAACTGGCATTTATAGCGCAGGGCGAATTATTTGTAACCGGTACCCGCGATGCTGGAGAGGCGGTACGCATTAGTAATACTGCCGGTCCTGAATCGTCGCCGGTATGGACTAAAAACAGCAAGAAGCTTTACTACATTTCCGGCAAGTCGGGCAATAACTATATATGCCAGTACAATTTCAAAACCGAGCAGGAAACGCGGCTTACATCAGGCAATGCGGATGAGGGTTCGATGGTATTGTCGCCCGATGGCAGGCAACTGGCCTTTGTGCGCAATGGCCGGCACCTCGTCATCCTGAACCTGAACGATCAAACGGAATATGTAGCTGCTAGCGCAGCCATTAGCTTTTCGCCCGTGCGCAGCGAAGGAGCTATCAGCTGGTCGCCCGACAGCAGGTGGATAGCCTTTGCAGCACATGGCTCCAAGTCGTTTCGCAATGTGTACCTGGTATCCTCCAAGGGCGGTGAGGCCCGGCCGGTGTCGTTTCTGGCCAATACCTTCGGGGGCGAAATTGTATGGGGCAAAGATGGTAAGTACCTGTTGTACTTAACGTCGCAACGTACCGAGCAGGGCCAGGTAGCCCGTATCGACCTGCAGGCGCGGCAACCGGTATTTGCAGAAGATCAGTTTCAGGAATTATTCAGCGAGGCAGATGATACAAGCAGTACCGCAGCCAGCAAGGCAAAGAAAGCAGAACAGCCCGAAAGTACCGATCCCCTGTTTGAAGGCATACGCAACCGGCTGAGCCAGCTGAGTCTGGGGGTGGATGTGAGCGAAGTTGCTATCAGCAACGACCGGAAAACACTACTGGTACGGGCAGGCAGCGCCGGACAAACCAATTTGTTTACCTATTCGCTTGACGAGACAGCCAAAGAACCAGCAGTGTTGAAGCAACTGACCTATACCGCCGGTTATAAAACCAATATGCAGTTTGGCTCCGACGATAAAGAAGTGTACTATCTCGAAGCGGGGAAAATATACTCGGTTGCGCTCGATACCCGGCAACCCAAAGCCCTGAATGTGCAGGCCAGTGTGCGGGTTGATTTTAATGAGCGAAAAATGGAGATCTTCCGCCAAACCTGGGATTTGCAGTATAAGGGTTTTTACGATGAGGGCTATCATGGCGTGGACTGGAAAGCCATGCGGGAACTGTATGCACCCTATGCTGCCGGTGCCGCCACACCCGACGAACTCAGAAGAATACTGAACCTTATGGTAGGTGAGCTGAATGCAAGCCATTCGGGGGTAAGCGACCCTTCGGGCCAGGTTACCGCTACAGGTCAACTGGGGCTGCGTTTTGACGCTTCACTGTACGAGCAGGAGGGGCTTTTAAAAATTACAGAAGTGATAACAGCCGGACCGGCAGCCCTGGCCGGCAATATACATGCAGGCGATTACCTGTGGGCCATAGACGGAGTAGAACTTCATAAGAAGATAAATATGGATAGCCTGCTCGAGCATAAAATCAATAAGCGGGTAGCCTTGACCCTTAGTAAGGACGCTGAAGGGCTGCAAAGCCTGCGGCGTATGGTGAAGCCTGTATCCTTGCAACAGGAGCGCAGCCTGCTGTACCAGCAGTGGGTACAGCAGAACCGGGAAGCCGTGGCCCGCTGGAGCGGCGGCAGGCTGGGCTATGTACACATGATGGATATGAGCCAGTTGTCGCTCGATCGTTTGCACCTGGATATGGATGCACAAAACCACAGTTGTGAAGCAGTGGTGGTGGACATACGCAACAACAACGGCGGTTTTGTAAACGCTTATGCCCTGGACGTATTATCGCGCAAAGGTTACATGACCATGACGGTGCGGGGGCTGCCTGCTACTCCTGCGCGCTTACAATTGGGTCAGCGTGCCCTGGACGCGCCTACCATATTACTTACCAACCAACATTCGTTGTCGGATGCCGAAGACTTTTCGGAAGGCTATCGTGCGCTGGGATTGGGCAAAATAGTTGGCGAACCTACTTCAGGCTGGATTATATATACCTCCAATGTAACCTTGTTTGATGGCACGGTGGTACGTCTACCCTTTATTAAAATAACAGATAGCAAGGGACAGAATATGGAATTGGCACCCCGTCCGGTAGATATTGCGGTAAGTAATGAGCTTGGGGAAGACAAGGACAGGCAACTCGAAAGGGCGGTAAAAGAACTTATGCGTCAGCTGGCATCGCAGCGCTAAGGTACCTAGCTGCAAGTGGTGGTATGATGGCTGAAGGAAAATGCCATGCCCGCAAAAAATAATGTGTGGCTGCCAATGTTACGTTGCGGCCCGGATAGCAGCGTATTGCCCACAGCCGCGGTGCAGCGCAGTAAAAAGGCTATACACGGGCCCGGCAGACAGTGCGGACACACCGGCCTGGCATGGACGGCGGCGAGGACAAGCAGCGAATAGCCGGAAATGCCGCCCTGAAAAATAAACAACCTAATGAATATCAGGGAACAATCCATACGTATCGGGCCTTAGCATAATAAATACTACCTTTGCCGACTTTAATTGAAGGGATGAAAAGCAGAACGCTCAAACAAAACAAAGTAAATATTATTACCCTCGGCTGTTCCAAAAATCTGGTAGACAGCGAGGTACTCAGCGGACAATTGCGGGCCAATGAAATAGCAGTAGCACACGAGAACGAACAGTTTGATCATAATATAGTAGTGGTGAATACCTGTGGTTTTATAGACAAAGCCAAGGAAGAGTCGATCAATACTATACTGGAACAGGTTGCTTATAAAGAGGCCGGCCGATTGGACAAAGTATATGTTACAGGCTGTTTGAGTGAACGCTATCGCGGTGATCTGGCAAAAGAGATTCCGGAAGTAGATGCCTGGTTTGGAACGCTGGAACTTCCGTTTATATTAAAGGAACTGAATGCAGACTTCAAAAAAGAGCTGTTGGGCGAGCGTATGTTGAGTACGCCTAAACACTACGCTTATTTGAAAATTTCGGAAGGCTGTAACCGTACCTGCTCCTTCTGCGCTATTCCGCTGATGCGTGGTGGCCATGTGTCCAAAACCATTGAAGAAATTGTAACGGAGGCGAAACACCTGGTGAAGAATGGTGTGAAGGAGATAATGCTGATCGCGCAGGAGTTGACGTATTACGGACTGGATATATACAAAAAACGTGCGCTGCCCGATTTGATGCGCTACCTGTCAGATATACCGGGTCTGGAATGGATTCGCCTGCATTATGCCTACCCTTCCAAATTTCCGATGGAAATACTGGACGTAATGAAGGAGCGCCCTAACATTTGTAACTATCTGGATATGCCGTTGCAACATTGCAGCGATGCGATGCTGAAGGCTATGAAACGGCAAATTACCAAAGCGGAAATGTACGATTTAATAGCTGCCATGCGGGAAAAACTGCCGGGAATGGCTTTGCGTACCACCATGATAACCGGCTTCCCGGGCGAAACCAGAGATGATGTGGAAGAGCTGAAAGCATTTCTAGAAGAAATAAGGTTTGAGCGCGTGGGCATCTTTACCTATTCGCACGAGGAAAACACTACGGCTTACGACCTGGCCGATACCCTTAGCCCGGAGGAAAAAGAAGCAAGGGCTCAGGAAATAATGGAAGTACAACAAGAGATTTCGTACGAAAAGAATCAGGAGCTGATAGGTCGTGAACTGAAAGTACTGATTGATAAAATAGAAGCAGGCCGCTATATAGCCCGTACAGAGTTTGACAGTGTGGAAGTAGACAACGAAGTGATCATACAAACGGAGCAGGATTTGCCCGTAGGCGATTTTGTAAACGTTCGTATCACCAGGGCCTTCGACTATGATCTTGAAGCCGAAGTAATAACTTCGTAGGAGCGAAGCCGGAGGGCTTTTTCCGGCTCATCTGCTTTTTCAAAGTTTCGGATAGCTGAATTATCTTTTTTTATACAACGGATTGAATAAACCCTGCTTCGGCGGGGTTTTTTATTGCTTTTTTAAGCAGGTAATTGCGGAAATAAAACAGTATCCGGTACCGTCATGACTACGCTGCGGGGACATGTACAGCTTTATAACTACTATAGCTCTGCAGCGTTATGCTGTTATAGCTAAGACCGGATACCAGCCGGGGTTTGCTTTTTTTATACGCGGCAGATGATCCTCTGTATTAGCCTATAACCAAGGTACGTTTATTATGTATCGGTATCCTTGTCTGCGAAGGGTTCAGGATCTAAGGAAAATAGAAATATAAGCTACTGACTTTCAGTCATATTAATTAAATTTGCCCGATACAAATGCATTATTCGAGGATAAACGGTTTGAAAACGGGGTTGAAATACAGGCTGAATAAGTCCCGGCCGTGCCGATAAGGATGTGCCCCTTACTGTGTAGTACATGAATAAATGCATGTGGATAATTTTTATTTACACATGAAATATACGGGCTTCCTGATATGCTTTTTACTGACTGTTCAGGCTTCGTTTGTGGCAGTAGCCGACGACGATAAAAAAATGCTGGACAGTCTACAGCGGGTATTGAAAGGAAATATCGCTGATACGCAACGGGCTTATATACTCAATTTTCTCAGTCAGAAATATTATTGGAAAGACGAATATACGCCCGAAACTTCGCTGCAAATGGCCCAGGAGGCGCTCGCGCTTTCCGTAAAACAGCGGTTTGACCGGGGCATTGCCCATTCGTACCGCAATATTGCCGAATACCATAAACACAAAGGTTCATATGCTACCGCTGTCAAGCATTACCAGCAGGCCCTTAGTATTTATCAGCGCATCGGCGACCGGTCCGGTGAGGCCGGGGTACATGACCTGATAGCAAAAGCCTACCGCGAACAGGGTAACCATGCCCTGGCACTGGAGCACCTTTACACATCAATCCGAATACATGAAGCCCTGGAAAATAAAGGCGGCCTGGCAGACGCGTACCGGAGCCTGGCCGAATTTTATGTTTGGCAGAAAGAGTATCAGAAAGCCCTGGAATATCTGCATAAAGCTCTTGACTTGTTTCGCGAATTGGAGAACAGGCAAAATGAATCGGGTTGTTACAACAGCCTGGGAAAGGTGTATAATGCCAGGAAGGACTATGACCAGGCACTTTTATTTTTCAGAAAGGCATTGGCCTTGAGCGATTGCAATGGTACACACAAAGTATCGGCTTACATATATATTAATATGAGCATTGCCTACAAGCACAAAGGAGCCTACGATCAGGCATTTGCTATGATGAACAATGCGCGGCAGGAATATGCTGCGGTAGATTCAGCATCCGGAATAGCATTCGCAAACTCGCGTTTGGGCGATTTGTATCAGGAGCTCAGCAGGCATAGGGAGGCATTGACCAGTTACGAGGCGGCCCTGGAGGGCTATGGGCGCCACCGCGACTCTTCGGGAATTGCCTGGACCCAGTACAATATTGGCAAGATGCAATTTGCCCTGGGCAATGCTGCCGCAGCGAGACAATGGATAATGAAGGCGATTTCGAGTGCCCGCGACAATCATTTTGAAGTGGTACTTCGGAATGCATATTTTGAATTATACCGTATCGACAGCGCCAGGGGCGATTTCAAGCAGGCTTTGCAACATTACACCACCTATATCGGGTACCGGGACAACCAGTACAATCTGGAACAGGAAAAGAAGTTTGCCTTGGCCGAACTGCAATACCAATTCGATAAGAAGCAGGCTGCTGCCGCTGCCGAAAAAGACCGGAAGCTGGCACAGACCAAACAACTGTATGGTGCAGTCCTATTTCTGGTTTGCCTGGCGTCACTGGCCGGTTATGCACGTTTTTATATTATGCGCCTGAAACGGGAAAAAGAACGTCAGCTACTGCTCAAGAACAACGAAATAATTGCATTGGAAAAAAGAAATATTGAACAGGAGCTGTCCGTGGCACGTACAGAAGTAAATCACTTTCTGGACAAAATAAATGAGAAGAACCAGCTGATTGAACATATATCCAATGACCTGATGCAATTGAAAGACAACTACCAGACGGAGCAGGATATATTCAATACCGCACTCAATAACCTACGTAATACGCAAATCCTGACCAATGAAGACTGGACTACATATCTGTCCGGTTTTAATAGATTATATCCAAATTTCACATTCAGTATCAAACAAAAGCACCCCGGAATTACGGAATCTGAGCTGCGGTATCTGATGCTTACCAAACTGGGTCTGATGCATAAAGAAATGGCGAATATATTGGGTGTTTCGCCCGATTCGACAAGGGTGACCTGGAACCGGGTGCGCAACAAACTGTGGGGATCGGTAGAATATAGTCCACTGGACCTGCTGGCCAAATTAGAAAATGAAATATACACTACCGCACAGCTACAGTAAACAAATACTATTTTTCAGCAATCTTTAAACTGTGTATTATTAATCTATTAGCGATTGTTACGCTTTTGTTACGCTGTTAATTTTCCGTTTTGGCGCATCACGGATATTATTTCGGGCAAAATTGTATGGACGCAGCCGCTCAGCTCATTGCAGGGCATGGAGCAAATACCCTTGCAGAATTTTGCGTCCGGTGTCTATCTCTATAAAATCGCCGGGGCCAATATTCAATCGGCGGTTAAAAAACTCATTGTAGCACATTAGAACCAAACAGCTCCTACACTCAGAACCAAACCGGTAAACCGCACATACCAATTGTAAACCCTTGTTTTTGTTAGGTTTAGTCACCACAGCTTCCATTGTTCCGGCGGATTTGTCCTAAGGGCAATGGATTTTGTGGATTCATCAATCAAATCAGAAATACATCCGCGGCCATAAGAAATGCCTCGCAGCAGGCATTACAAAATGTAAAAAAGGGCTTTTCGAACTGAATTCGAAAGCCCTTCTTCTTAATGCAAACAAAATAATTATTGACTCAAAATATCTCTCGAAATAACCAGCTTTTGTATTTCCGAGGTTCCTTCTCCGATGGTACACAATTTGGAATCGCGGTAATATTTTTCAACGGGGAAGTCTTTGGTATAACCGTAACCTCCAAATATCTGTACGGCATCTGTTGATACCTCAACCGAAACTTCGGAAGCGTAGTATTTGGCCATAGCCGACTCTTTCGTCATTTTCATTCCACGGTTTTTCAGATCCGCAGCCTGGTAAATGAGTAGTTCGGCTCCTTCAATTTTTACAGCCATATCGGCCAGCTTAAATGCTATAGCCTGGAAATTGGCAATGGGTTGATCGAACTGATGGCGTTCTTTGGCATATTTGACTGAAGCTTCATAAGCGCCTTTGGCAATGCCCAAGGACAAGGCGGCAATGGAAATACGGCCACCGTCCAGCACTTTCATAGCCTGTTTGAATCCTTCACCTATTTCGCCCATGCGCTGTGCATCCGAAATACGGCAGTTGTCGAAAATAAGCTCGGTGGTCTCTGAAGCGCGCATACCGAGTTTGTTTTCCTTTTTACCGGCGCTAAAACCTGGTGTACCACGCTCTACAATAAAGGCAGTTACATTATTCTTGGTACGGGGTTCACCGGTACGTGCCAGCACAACAGCTACATTTCCTGATTTTCCGTGTGTAATCCAGTTTTTGGTTCCGTTCAATATCCAGTCGTCGCCGTCGCGTGTAGCGGTGCAACGCATATTACCAGCGTCGCTGCCGGTATTGGCTTCGGTCAATCCCCAGGCACCAATCCACTCGCCCGATGCCAGTTTAGGCAGGTATTTTCGCTTTTGTTCTTCATTGCCAAAATACAGTATATGTCCGGTACACAAGGAGTTGTGGGCTGCTACCGAAAGTCCTATAGAGCCACATACTTTAGCAATTTCACTCACGACGGTTACGTATTCAAAATAGCTCAGGCCCGATCCTCCATATTCTGTGGGAACCAATACGCCCATCAATCCCAGTTCCCCGAGTTTTTTGAAGAGTTCTACCGGGAAGGTCTGGCTTTCATCCCATTCCATGAATGTAGGTCTGATGTGCTTATTGGCAAAGTCGCGCACCATTTCGGCTATTTGCCCCTGCATTTCCGTCTGATTAAAATCCATATACTGTTTATTAGTTTTTGCGTATGCTGCTGTCCCGCGTAGTACCTGCAGGCTCAACACTTAAATAAGGGGCAATTTTACGATATTTTTCGTCATTAATCAAGGCCAGGGCCTTTATTTGGCTTATTTCCCGGATAGTTTCTTCTGATCTCAGGCGGACCAGGGCTGCCGCCAGTTTGCGGTCGATATACGGATGTTTGCTCAACTCCGTTGCTGAGGCTGTATGCAGATTTATCTGTACCAGATGGCTTTGCTCCACCCTGCATTGTGCCGCCAGGGTTTGAAAAACACTATCAGGCAATCCATACACTTCCTGTACCTGCGCTATCTCAAAAAAGCCGCCTAGGCCATCTCTGAAGCGCACTATCCGGGCCGAGAGTACAGGACCTATTCCCTTTATTTGCATGAGTTGTTCGGCATGGGCGGTATTGAGTTCTATTATTTCCCGCGCTGAAGTTGCGAAGCCGGTGGGCCTGGCTTCTCTATTACTGTTGCCATGAGCATCTTCTATACGAATATAGGCTTCTAATCTTTCGTAGGCATTGGCTGATAAGGTATACAGTTTTTTAAGGTCTTCTTTTTGCCGGAACCTACCGCCTTTATTGCGGTACCGCATCAGGCTGGCAATGGTTCGGGGTTGAAATCCAAGTTGCAGCAACGTGGTGCTGTCGGCGATATTGGGATCGAAGAAAAACAATTTGCCCGGGTGGTCATCGGCAGCCATTAAAGGTTTAGTACGCTGTCTTGTCGTGGCGGGTTGCATCGAATCGCGCTGCAGATAGGCCGTCCAGGCTTCCTGTAGTACCTGTTGCCGGCTTGGATCGGGTCCTTTGATCAGTTGTGGAAGCAATAATCGCAGCAATATAAGCAGCAGCAGTAGTGTACTGAGGCATAGTATGCCCAATCTGTTCTTATGTGTCATTGAGGTGTCCTGCCCATCCTGTTGCATGGTGATGTTGTTTCATGGTGAAAGACCAGGACAGTGGTGGCTACAGATTTATTTGCCGGGGCGGGTAAGCTGGCGGTACAACTGGTACAGGCTGAAAGTTAAGCCCAGTACTGGGAATAATATCAGGAACAAAGGGCTGCAGTTCCAGTATTCATCCAGCTTTATTCCGCCCCATACACCCAATCCCAGCAACACCATCATTTGCGTTCCCAGGGAGGCGTACTTCAGGGCGTTGCCGTATTTCGGCTCTTTACTCTTGTCTGTCCGGGTCATAAAAAAATTGATTATTAAAAATACGAAAGGGTTAGTACAGGCAGTGAATTTTACCCTAAAATAAACGTTTATCTGGCTGGCTGTGCCTGTCAAAAACAAATGCCGGGAACATAGTCCCGGCATTTGTTTCGTTCTAATCGTTACTTTTTGTTGCTTATTCGCGAATCATGTTATTGAATGTAAATACTGTAGTTTCCACCTGACCAGTAGAATTGTTACGCTCGGTCAAAGTCAGGGAAGCATTGGTAGCGCTGATGGTGCCCTGTCCTTCGTAGGAGTTGTTACCGGTAGTTTTAGGCTCAATAGTATAAGTAGAGTTAGTGGTCAGCGTGACGTTGAATAACAGTACATTTGCGTCGTTTTCGTCCAGTAATTCCAATTTCATTTTAGTAGCTTCGGTACCCAGTGACGAGAAACGGAGTGCCCAGTCGGTATATGTTTCGCCCCAACTGTTGGTTCCATTTCCTCTGTAGGTATGGTTGTAATTGCTGCGAACTTCAGTTTTGCAATCGTTACCTTCGTAACCAACCAGACAGTCTTCATCCTTGCTGCAGGAAGTCATGGTTAAGGTAGCAAAACCAGCCAATGCGAGTACCATTGTAGACGCGATAAAACGTACTTTTTTCATAACCGTTGTTTTTGTATTGATATTTATATTTCGTTTGTATTTAATAACCGGGAACCTGTATCCCGATACTCAGTTTGGATATTGTCAAAATTTATGCCAAAAATAATGCCAGTGTCTATTTTTCAATTTTCCAAAATCATAAATAACTTAAAAACCGGCGTTAATAAAAGCCTACCAGTCTTTGGATTTTAAGTTTCGTTCCGCCTCTCTTTCTTTGATGCTGGCCCGTTTATCGTACATTTTTTTACCTCTGCCCAATCCGATATCCATTTTGGCATAACCATTTTCATTGATGTACACGGATAAGGGGACGATGGTAAACCCTTTCTCTTTGATTTTCTGCTGCCATTTCTTAAGTTCTTTGCGGTTCAGCAGTAGTTTTCGCTCGCGGGTTGGATCATGGCCGGCATAACCCGAGTTTACATATTCCGCTATATGCAGACTTTTCACCCAAAGTTCGTCTTTGAAAAAAAAACAATAGCTATCGTTAAAACTCACCTTGCCCAGCCGGATCGATTTAATTTCAGAACCGGTCAGCACTATACCTGCAGTCAGCTTGTCTTCGATGGCATATTCGAAAGTTGCCGGCTTATTTTTCAGATATACAGGTTTAAGTCGGGTTTTACCGGTAGCCATGGATGATTTGATATTTAATGTATGATATAATGAAGCTTTAAATTCCTTTGCAACCGATAGATACAAGGCTTTTTAATGCAATCAGGTGGATAACGAAAAACTGCGCTTTTAGTTGCAGCCTGTTTTCTAAAAAATCAAAAATCCCGCTAATTACATAGTCGGGATTTTTGCAGAGGTATCGAGCGGATTCGAACCGCTGTAGCAGCTTTTGCAGAGCTGAGCCTAGCCACTCGGCCACGATACCGGCTTTGTTTAAAGGTTCGCAAAGGTAATGATGTTTTGCTATTTTCCAAATTTTTTCAAAAAAAATGAAACAAATTCAAGCAGCTTAGGGGCTTATCAGCATACACAGGATAAATCCAAAAATGTATATTCGCAGGTATAATCAGGATATGAAATATGCACGTGCATGATAACCTGCATCGGGGAGATGCGCATAGTTGGCTGGGAATACATTCGGAACTGCTGCAGGGATTGGTTATTATTTCTACTATAGCCTCCGCTACCAGGGCTTTACTCCCCAGGATTCAACTACAGCACTCATCTGTACATGAATTTTGCACGGTATATCAGGGGCAGATGAATGCCCGTGCAGTAACATTGGTTGAAGTAAGTGGTGGATTATATGAAGTAGAACGCTGCATTCACGCGCTCGATTATAGTTTTAACGAGCACTATTATCGTGGAGGCAGGCAGGTTGGCATCCGCGCGTCTTTATCCATTATTCATATTGGCAGAGGACTGCCCCTGCTAACCGAAGACTCCGGGCCGGAGATAGTATTAGCTTCAGTGGCCATAGGCTTCGACAACCTGATACATTTCTACCAATACGAGTCAAACGCTGATGAAATGCTGCTGCTACAGCAGTTCGAAATGCATACCATGTGCAAGTCCTTACAGCCTTACATAACTTCCGGATCACTGCGCCTGCTCAATCAATTCAGTCCACATTTCGGGCATGGTATTGCCTTGAGCCTCCCAGGGTACTTTGCACTGAGGCACAGTTTTCTTCCGCATACTTTCCCCAATCTGGCGGAAAAGATCAGGGACTTTACTTTTGGTAAACTGGTCTGTACCCATGAGGATCCCCTTGCAGCCGCACTGTACGGTATTTGCAGGGGTTTGCACCATGCCTGCATCTCCATTTCTGTTCCTGAGGCTGATACGAATAAGAACTTGCCGAAACACCCTATGTACGACCTGCTTGCCAGCCATATAGTCCAGATAGCAGCTCAGTTGTAAAAAATTGACGTTTACATTATTCGTCAAAATAATATAAACGAGCCTTCGGGGGCTGCTAAAGAAAAAAGCCGGGGCATACGCACCGGCTTCGTCCTGTATAAAACTTCGTAATTTTTAATTCACTTTAAAGCGCCATCCATGGGTATCCTCTACATGTCCGTAGCGGATATCATCCAGTTGTTTTTTAATCATCGGAGCGATGGTCCATTTTTCAACAGGCGGCAAATCGAGCTGCTCGCCTTTGTATGTAAGGTCGGAGATGAAGGACATGGAAGCAGCTGTTCCGCTACCAAAAGCTTCGGTCAGTCTTCCTTCTTTCTGCGCCTGTGCCAACTCATCGATACTGATAGGGCGTTCTACTACCGTAATACCATTTTCCTTTAATAAGGTGATAATACTGTCGCGGGTCACACCGGCCAATATAGTGCCGCTGGCCAAATCCGGCGTCAACACTTCACCATCGACGATGAAGAAAACGTTCATGGTTCCGATTTCCTGTACGTATTTATTTTCTACAGCATCGGTCCAGAGGTTCTGATCATAACCCATTTTACGAACTTCTGCAGCAGGAAGCATACTGGCGCCGTAGTTACCCGCAGCTTTAGTAAAACCTATACCACCTTTAGCTGCACGTACGTATTTGTCTTGTACATAAATACGTACAGGTTTGTTATAATAAGCACCTGCAGGGCTCGTAATAATGGCGAAGCGATAGGTTTCAGAAGAACGTACACCAATAAACTCGTCCATACCCATCATAAAGGGGCGGATGTACAGCGAAGTTTCGGGCTCACCTGGTACCCAGGCTTCATCGATTTCCAGCAGTTTACGCAAACCTTCCATGAAAATTTCTTCGGGAATATCGGGCATACCCATACGATGTGCCGAAACGTTCATGCGTTTCCAGTTGTCGTAAGGGCGAAATACTGCCACAGTTCCATCCGGCTGACGATATGCTTTCACGCCTTCGAATATAGCCTGACCATAATGCATGAAGGAGGTTGCCGGACTCATGCTGAAATTTTCGAAGGGAACGATTTCAGGAGTTTGCCACTCACCATCTTTATAGTCGCAAACCAACATGTGGTCGGCATACTCGCGTCCAAATACGAGATTGTCTTTGGTTAAAGGATGAATTCTGCTTTTTTCCGTTTTTCGGATGTTAATGTTAAGCATTGATACACTCATAATTTAAATTGTCTTTTCGGTTGTCAATTCCACATTCCGGGCTGCTCTTAATTGTATATTTGCGGCACAAAGGAACGAAATTTTTTTGTCCTTTGGGCTGAAATGCGATATTTTACAATTTCATGATGCGGACCGAAGATATAAATGATGCTTTTTTATCTGTATTATTCTCAAATAATAAGATAATTGGATGCTCAGATAATATTGAAAAAAATATTAGTGAGCAATTACTGACCATTCGGGCCCTGGTGTTTACTTCGCCCTTTGAGCAGGCAGCCGAGGAAAGTACGCAGCTACAGAAAATACTGGCTGCCTGTAAACTTTCGGCAGAGGAAACGGCTATTATACCTTATGATACCGCCCAAACCTGGTTGAACTACAGGAGCTATAATAATATCCGGGAAGTCTTTTTGTTCGGAATTGACGAAAAAGATCTGGCGCTGAATATTCACTTATCCCCTAACCAGGCCCAGCAATTCGATGGTCGCACCTGGTTTAAGACCCTGGCGATAGCTGCGCTGAGCCAGAATCAGCAGGCAAAGAACGAATTGTGGTTACAAGCTCTGAAACCCCATTTTATTTCCTGAAAAATTAATTTTTCTCCTAAAGTCTAAACACCGATGCAACTCATTTTTGCTTCCAATAATAAGGGAAAACTACGCGAAATTCAACAGATGCTGGACCCGCGTATTAACTTGCGCACACTGGCTGAAGTTCAGGTTATTGAGGAGATTCCAGAGCCATTCAATACTTTTTCCGAAAATGCTCAGGCCAAAGCTTCTTATGTATATGATAAAACGGGTATTTCCTGCTTTGCCGAAGACAGCGGTTTGGTAGTGCCTGCCTTAAACGGTGAACCCGGCGTCTACAGTGCCCGATATGCTGGTATGCATGCCAGTGACCACGACAACAATGCTAAATTACTGGCAAATATCCGGGCTTTGGAAAAGCCCGAAGCTTATTACCAATCTGTAATTTGTTTATGCCTTGAAGGCGCTTACTATTTTTTCGAAGGGCGATGTACAGGATATCTGATACACGAACCACGTGGTACCGATGGCTTCGGTTACGATCCCTTATTCGTACATGAAAATGATGATCGGAGTTTTGGAGAGATTTCGCTTGAGGAAAAAAACAAAATAAGTCACCGAAGTAAGTCGATGGCCGGCTTCAGCAGTTTTATGAATGAACTAATGGCCGGAAAATAAAAAGAAGCCCTACCTGATGCTACTGCAAGCCATTAAAAAAGCCCGTCGTTATGATCGGGCTTTTTTTATTTTTCTAAGATTTGGGTTGCACTTGCCCTTTCATGGTAAGTACGTATCGGTCTTTCGACTTATCGTCCTGAACCGCATTTGATTGGATAGTGATATCCTTGTGTGCAGGTCCGGGTTTACCGGCCGAGTCGAAGGTTACCTTAATAGTACCTGTTTTGCCGGGCATTACAGGACGAGGCGAGAATTCAGGTTTTGTACAGCCACAGGTAGCTTCTGCTTTCAGAATTTGTAAGGGCTGATCGCCTACATTTTTGAATTCGAACACGTGGGTTACTTTTTCACCTTCCTTAATAGTTCCGAAATCGTAGGTATCATTTTTATCCTTGAACTCAAAACGGGCCCCTTTTTGTGCAAAGAGTGCCGAAGTACTTAGCAGGAAAAGCGCTGCTGTTGCCAGTATTTGTTTCATTTCAGAATTTTTAGGAGTTAAAAATACCCAATACCATAGTGACTGCAACAGATTTAGCTACTACGGTATTGGGTTTGAATGATGTTAACCAATAGTATTAGTTAACTTTCATCATAGAACTATTTTGTGGCACTGAATCTTCTGGAGCTTTTTCCACATTACCTTTAATGTAAATAGTGTGGGTACCGGCAGTAGAAGTAACAGTTATATTTTTATTGAAGGGGCCGGGGCGACCTTTAGTGCCGTAAGCAGCTTTGATGACACCGGTTTTACCTGGAGCAACGGCATCTTTAGACCAAAACGGAGTAGTACAACCGCAACCAGGGCGAACGTTTTGAATGATTAAAGGTTCTTTGCCGGTATTAGTAAATACAAATTCTGCTTCCGCTGGATCACCTTCCTGAAGTGTTCCAAAATCATGCACCTCGTTTTTAAATTTTAAAGTAGTAGTAGGTTCAGCGTCTGTAGCCTGTGCGTTGGCAGCCGGAGCTACAGATGCAGTTTTTTCGGCAGATTTTTGTTGAACCGGTTGCAGCTTTTTACCTTGAGCAAATGCACCTGCTGCGGTAAAAGCCACTAGGGCAATAGCGAGAAACGTCTTTTTCATACCAGAGTGTTTTTATTTTTTGTTGACACAAAGGTATAAGCGGCGTATTTCAATGCCTGTTAATTGCAGGTTAAGGTTTTTATTAAATTTGATTTATGAACATGTTTAACAAACGGATAAGTTTAGCCTTATTTTTGTCAGATCAACTCATTACAGCCTTATGATTCCCCTTATTGAAAACAGCCGCAGCTACGCTTTCCATACAGCCATTGCATCATCATCGGGAACCTATAGTTATGCCCGATTGTACGAACAGGCTTGCACTATTGCACGCACTATAGCTGCGAGGCGCATACATGGCCAGCCAGTGGTATATATGTTAGCTTCAGGCTTTGAACATGTATGTGTTCAATGGGGGATATGGCTTTCAGGCAATATAGCGGTGCCGATACATACAGGGCATCCTCTGGCCGAAGTAAAGCACATTGTGGAAGATAGTGGAGCGGGTTTGTTTTTGACTACAGAAGAATATGCGGAACAGGCAGGACAGGCTTGTGACGAAACAGTACACCTGCTTTTGTACAAAGATGCCACGAGCAGGGTTGAGCCGGTTCCCCTGCCGGAAGTAGAACTTACCGACGATGCACTGATGATATATACTAGCGGTACTACAGGTAAGCCCAAAGGTGTGGTCATGTCGCACCGGCAAATAGACACGCAGGTCCGATCACTCACCGAAGCATGGGAATGGAAACAAAGTGATCGTATACTCAATGTACTACCCATGCACCATGTTCATGGTATCATAAATATTACCTGTTGTGCTTTGTACAACGGAGCATATCTTGAAATGCATACATCGTTCGACCCCGCAGCAACTGCTGCCCGGTTGGGAAGCGGTGAACTTACTTTGTTCATGGCCGTTCCTACCATCTACCACAAGCTGATTCAATATTATAAATCGCTGGACCCGGACAGGCAGTTGTCCTGGAAAGAAGGCTTAAATAGCATAAGGTTGATGGTGTCGGGATCTGCGGCCTTACCAGCTCCGGTATTGGACGAATGGCAGCAGATCAGCGGCCACCTCCTGCTGGAACGCTATGGTATGACAGAGATCGGAATGGCCTTATCGAACCCTTTACATGGCAACCGTAAGCCTGGTTATGTAGGAAAGCCACTACCCTATATTGAAGCGAAAATAGTAGACGATGAGGGTGGCACCGTATTACATCCATATACGCCCGGCGAGCTGTATGTGAAAGGGCCAACCGTATTTAGATACTACTGGGGACGTGCCGGAGAAACCGAAAAGTCTTTTGAAGGAAAATGGTTTAAAACGGGCGACATAGTAGAAAGAGATGAAGAAGGAAATTACCGGATCCTGGGGCGCAGTTCTACTGACATTATTAAGTCAGGCGGCTATAAAATTTCCGCACTCGAAATAGAAAATGTTCTATTGTCGCATGCCGGTGTACTGGAGTGCGCCATCGTAGCCCTACCTGATGTGGAATGGGGCGAGCGCATCGCCGTGGCTTATACAGGAACTGCACAGGAACAGGATCTGAAGGAATGGCTCCGGTCCCGGCTGGCAGCCTATAAACTGCCGCGTGCCTGGCTGCAGCTTGAAACCCTGCCCCGCAATGCCATGGGCAAGGTTCTTAAGACAGATATTAAAAAGAATTTTCAAAACTAAGGTCAACCACATTTCTTCCTGAAACAACGGTTACAGATGCGTACTATTTTACTGCTGCTGATTTCCAATTGCTTTATGACCTTTGCCTGGTATGGGCACCTTAAGAAGGATACCAGTGATATGCCTATGATTCGGCTGATTTTGATTAGCTGGGGTATCGCATTTTTCGAGTACCTGTTTATGGTTCCTGCCAATAATAAGTTTGGAAAACTGGAAGGTTTTTCGGCTTTCCAGTTAAAGACCATTCAGGAGATCATTTCATTGACCGTGTTTTTCGCTTTCGCGATTCTTTTTCTCAAAGAATCGTTTCGCTGGAATTATATAGTAGCCTTCATTTGTATCATCGCAGCAGCTTATTTCATGTTTCTTCCACCTTCTGCAAATAAATAGCAGCAGTGCCTGCACGCTGTTAGCTATAAAAAGCCTCTCAGCCCCGGCCCGACCTTACCCCACAACGGGGGATTTTCTGATTTTTCGGGAAATTATACGGCAGGAAAGAGCGGATTAGTATAAATACCCGCTACTTTTGATTCCAATTTCAAATCAGAAAATACCTTATGAGACTATTACGTTGTTTGATTGTGGCGGCAGCATTTTCGGCGGGAGCCCTGCCCCAGGGTTATGCACAAAAGGCGGTAGCCTGGAAAGAAGCTACTTCAGCCGGCTATGCCTACAGGACCGTAGCCAATGATCCTACACAATCCAGGTTCTATGTACTAAAAAATGGCCTTACCGTCATTTTGAGTCCTACCAAAAAAGAACCAAGAGTACAGAGTTACATTGCCATTAAAGCGGGCAGTAATACCGACCCGGCCACCCATACTGGTTTGGCGCACTATCTCGAACACTTGTTGTTTAAGGGAACCGACCGTTTTGGTTCACTGGACTGGGCGAAAGAAAAGCCATTACTAGACGAAATCGACGCCCTTTATGAGCAGTATAACAAAACGACCGATGAACAACGTCGTAAGGAAATTTACAAAGAAATAGACCAGAAATCAGGTGAGGCTGCAAAATTTGCCATTGCCAATGAGTATGACAAAATGATGGGTGCTATGGGTGCCAAAGGTACCAATGCAGCTACATCGTTTGAATACACCATGTACACCGAAGATGTCCCCAGCAACGCTATTAACAAATACCTGGCGGTGCAGGCGGAACGTTTCCGCGCTCCGGTACTGCGTATTTTCCATACGGAGCTTGAAGCCGTTTACGAAGAAAAAAACCGCTCACTGGATAATGATGGCCGCAAACAATTTGAAATGATGTTTGCTTCCATGTTCCAAAACCATAACTACGGTAAGCAAACGACCATCGGAACTATTGAGCACCTGAAAAACCCTTCTCTGGTAGAGATCAGGAAGTATTTCAATACTTACTATGTGCCCAACAATATGGCTATTATCATGTCGGGCGATTTCAATCCCGATGAGGTAATTAAGCAAATAGATAAGGAATTTGCTTATATGCAGCCCAAACCCGTTCCACCGTACACTTTCCAACCCGAGCAACCTATCAGCAGCCCTATAGTGCGCGAGGTAGTAGGACCTACTCCGGAAAATATAATGATGGGATTCCGTTTCCCGGGCGCTGCTTCCCGCGACGCGCAGATTTTGGAACTTGTAGGCAATATACTTACCAACGGTTCTGCCGGTTTAATAGACCTGAATCTCGTGAAAAAGCAGAAACTGCTGGGTGCTTACGCATTCCCTTTTGTGTTGAAAGATTACAGTATGCTGATTTTGCAGGGTAATCCAATAGAAGGCCAGTCGCTGGACGATGTGCGTAACCTGCTGTTGGCCGAACTGGACAACCTTAAAAAAGGTAATTTCCCCGACGATCTGATTCCTTCTATTGTGAGCAACCAAAAGAAGCGCATGATCGAAGAAAATGAAAATTATACCAGCCGCGCCGACAACCTGATGAACACCTTCATTGAAGGAACCGACTGGGCTGATAAAGTAAATGCTGTAAATAACCTGAGCAAAATTACCAAAGCTGATATCGTTGCATTTGCCAACAAATATCTGAGCAATAACTATGTGGTAGTGTACAAGCGGCAGGGCGAAGATAAGAGCATTGTTAAAGTGGACAAACCACCTATTACTCCGGTTGAGGTTAACAGAGAAGCTCAGTCCGATTTTCTGAAACAGGTAAATGCAATGGCTGAAAATAAGATTGAGCCTGTATTCCTGGATTATAAAAAGGATATTCAAAGAGCAAAATCAGGTCCTTACGAAGTATTGGCAGTACGCAACAAAGACAATGATCTGTTCCGCCTGTACTATCAATTCGAAACAGGAAGCTGGTCTAATAAACTTTTGCCCATTGCTACCGATTATCTGGAATACCTGGGTACACGCAACAAATCGTCCGAAGATATCAGCACTGATTTCTACAAGATCGCTTCGTCCTTCAATGTGAACGCAGGGGCAGAAACCACCACTATTTCCATTGATGGTTTACAGGAGAATTTCCAGAAAGCCACCGCCCTGTTTGAAGACCTGCTGCGCAACTGTCAACCCGACCAGGAAGCTCTGGACGCTTATAAGCTGCGTTTGAAAAAAGCACGCCTGAATAAAAAGCAAAATAAAGGTCAGATAGCTGCTGGTTTAAGAAGTTATGCAACCTATGGCCCCCAGAATCCGTTCAACAATGAACTGACGGATGCAGAACTGGATGCGTTGAAAGCAGAAGATCTGGTGCGCGTACTGCATGATCTGGCCGACTATCCGCACCGTATATTGTACTACGGACCAAAAACTGCAACCGAAGTTGCGGGTACACTGAAGACAGTACATACTGCTCCGGCTACACTTAAAACTTTGCCTCCGGCCAAAAAGTTTGAGCAACTGGAACAACGTAATACCAAGGTGCTGTTCGCTAATTATGATATGGTTCAGGCCGAGGTTTTCTGGGTATTTAACGCTGAAAAATACAACGCTGCAGAACAACCCACCATTTCGATGTTCAACCAGTATTTTGGTGCAGGAATGGGTTCCATAGTTTTCCAGACAATCAGAGAATCCAAAGCCCTGGCGTATTCAACCTATGCTAATGTAAGCACGCCCTACCGTAAGGAATACCGCAACGGCATTATGGCCTATGTAGGAACACAGTCTGATAAGTTTGGCGAATCAGTTGCGGCAATGAACGAATTGCTGAACGTATTACCTGAATCTGCGAAAGCATTTGAAAACGCAAAAGAGGGTTTGCGTAAGTCATTGGCTACCGACCGTGTTTCACAGGATGGCATACTCTTCAGTTATTTAGCTGCAGAACGCATGGGCCGCGACTACGATATTCGTAAGAGCATCTACGATAAAACTTCAACGTTCAGTCTTAACGATTTGAAAAATTTCCATGCAAAAACACTCGCAGGCAAACCTTATACCTATTGCGTTGTTGCAAGTGAAGAAAGACTGTCGGAAGAAGAAATGAAAAAACTAGGTGAGTTTAAGAAACTGAGCCTTCAGGAAATATTCGGATATTAGTTTTTTATGCAAACAAAAAGAAAGCCGGTGACCTCGTGTTGCCGGTTTTTTTATGCCCGGACCGAAAGGTGTAACTATTGATTTAGCTTAACTTAGACCGCTAATTATATTTCAGATGTTCACAGTTTCGTTAAAGGCTGCCCGGTTTACAGCATACATAGGCTTATATCCACAGGAAGAAATACTACCAAATCAAATTGAGATAGACATAGCGGTCAGTACGCCAGCGCACATTGATGATTTACCCATGATTGATTATACCGAACTGCATGCTGTAGCCTCTGCTGCTGTAAGTGAGCCAACAGGCCTGCTGGAAACCGTATTGCAGCGGATCGTTACAGCTATTCAAAATTCATTTCCCGGTTACAGGCTGGAGGTTGCCGTCCGCAAACTACATCCGCCCATGGGTGCCCAGGTAGCACATTGCGAAGTAAAATGGACCTCCTGATCCGCGAGAGTTTATGGCGCTCCCGGTAAAAAATCATTTGTTTAACATCAGCTCAACCGAATAAATCGTTAACATTGTAACGCAAAAAAAACGGATAGATTTTCATGGAAATGCAAACCCAGCAGGAACAAAGCACTTCATTGGCTGCAGAGCGTATCGGCAGGCTGATACTTGCAATGGAGCAGGTTATTAAAGGAAAAAGACAGCAGATAGAGTTAGTGATTACCACGATGCTCGCCAAAGGCCATATTTTAATGGAAGATAATCCAGGTACGGGCAAAACCGTGCTGGCCCGTACCCTGGCTCACTGTGTGAGTGGTTACGGTGCCGATGGCAGTGTTATCTTTAAACGGGTTCAGTTTACGCCCGACCTATTGCCCATGGATCTGATAGGATCCCATTTATTTGATGAAAAAAACGCGGATTTCGTTTTTAAGAAAGGACCTTTATTTTGTAATATACTCTTGGCCGACGAAATTAACCGTGCTTCTCCAAAGGTTCAAAGCGCCTTACTGGAATGTATGGCAGAGGGACAGATAACTGTAGGAGATACGACCACGCGTCTTGAGGATTTTTTCTTCACCATTGCTACCCAGAACCCGGTAGAAATGGAGGGTACCTATCCCCTGCCCGCCGCTCAGTTGGATCGCTTCTTTATGAAAATATATTTCGGTTATGTAGATGAAGCGACCGAAGCCGATATATACCGTAATTATCTGCAGATCGGCAACAACCTGCATCAGATCGAGCAGGTGCTGAGTATGGAAGATGTGCTGGCGCTGCAAAAGGAGGCAGACGGCGTTTTTATCCATGAAGAAATCATTCAGGCGGTCAACCATATTGTCCGCGACACCCGTCAGCACCCCGATATTACCCTGGGAGCCAGTACCCGGGCAGGCATTGCCTTTATACGTTGTCTAAAAGCCTTTGCACTGGTAAAAGGCCGGTCATTTGTAATTGAAGATGACGTTCAGGCAATCGCCAAAGCCGTATTGGATCACCGTTTGGTGTACCGAAACCGCGAAGCAAAACAAAAAGCCTTTGACCAGCTTCTGATGAAGGAAATGCAGCGGTTGTCGAAACTAAAAATATACGGATAAAAAATCAATACTTACCCATATGAAAACAATTCTGGCAGCAGCGCTCGTCGCAATTCTGGCACTTACATCCTGCAACCAACACCGCATTTACGGCAATAAAGACGTGATCACCCGCCAGTATAATGTGCAGGGTTTTCGCGAAATAGATGTATCGTCGGAGCTGGAAGTACATTTGCGGCAGGGGCCCGAATTTGCCATTAAAATTGAAGGAGAAAGTAACCTGCTGGAAGAGCTGGTTGTGCGAAAAGAAGGCGACGCTTTGAAAATAGGTTTTAAGGATTTTGTTTCGGCCGAACCCAACAAAACGATTCGCGTATTCATTACTGCTCCCGAGTTCAGAAAATTGGAAGCGTCCGGTGCCTGCACTTTTATAAGCGAACAACAACTTAGCAGTACAGGCCGTATGGAAATTGACCTGAGCGGTGCCTGCGAAACGATACTGGATATAGCAGCACAAAGCCTGGACATAGATGCCAGCGGCGCTACTGAAATTAATCTAAAAGGCCGTGTAAACCGGTTGTCGGTTGATGCCTCAGGAGCCTCTACGCTCAATTGCTACGACCTTATAGCCGAGGATGTGAAAGTGGATATATCCGGAAGCGGCGATGCCTATGTGTATGCTTCCAAATCGCTGAATGTGGAGGTAAGTGGTGCAGGAAATGTACAGTATAAAGGCAATCCGCCTTCGGTTAAACAGAACATTTCCGGAGCAGGTAGTATATCGTCAGAAGATTAGTAAACCCTTTTATTCATAAGAACCCGGGCCGCTGGTCCGGGTTCTGCTTTTTTTAGCCTGCTGCAAACACACCTAATTCGGATGATCTTGGTTCCCGGCCCTTGCCTGCTACTTTAACTGAATTTTTGCGGATTGGATGATGCATTACTAAAAATGTGCACGGTGATACCGGGCTGCTGATGCAGAAAAATCGGTGAAAACACGTAAAAATTTTTGAAATATAAAAAATAATTTTACATTCCTGCAACAACAAATGCAACCAGTATGAAACCAAAACTATTCACCGCCCAATTGCCGTTAGGGCTATTGCTCTGCCTTTTGCTCTCTTCCTGTTATTCGGTGCGCATAGCCGACAAACAGGGTATACCCGATCCGGAAATAACCCAAATGGAGAAAGGTTATTACCGGGGCAAAAAGGTAGTAACGATCGACACCACTGTCAACCTTAGCCTGCTCGATAATGAAACAATGTTTCTGGAATCCTGCGGAGGCATGGGATTTCACTCTGTGGAATACCGGGTTACACTGGGGTACGTATTACTTAGTGGAATCACCCTAGGCAAAAAGCGCAAGGTGCATGTACGTTACGTTTGTATTAAAGAAACCAACTAAAACCCTTTTTATGGCAAAGACCACCATAACACCCATTGGCCAATGGAATACCTTCCACGATAATGGTCCGTACCCTACCCGGCTCCTGCTGGATACAGCCCTCGAAAAAAAGAGCGTTTTGCCCCAGTCACTGGATCGGTATCGCGACGCTGCGTCGGAAATACAACGTCTGCTGCAGGATACCTTAGATCATAATGAACGTTTTCGCGCATTTGGTTCAGGCTGGTCGCTCAACGATATTGCACACCAGCAGGACCGCATGCACTTTAACGCCCGTATGAACCTGAAATGGAGTATTGCAGTCTCCGACCTGCATCAGAAATCTACATTAGATGCCGGAAACCTTTTCTTCTTTCAATGCGGAAATATAATTAAAGAAGCCTCGGCATTTTTGCACCAGTACGGAAAGTCGTTTAGGACCACAGGTGCCAGTAATGGACAAACGATAGGCGGGGCCGTCTCCACCGGTATACACGGCTCATCGCTGGATGTGGGAGCTTTTCAGGACGCGGTCAGGGGTATTAACCTGATTATTGGTCCGGGTCCCCATGACAATGTGTACATCGAAAAACATACACAGCCGGTATTGAACGACACGCATATAGCAAACCTGGGAGCCCGGGTTATCCGCAACGATGGTTTATTTCTGGCAGCTTTGGTAGGCCTGGGGGGATTCGGATTTATACATGGTGTAGTGATAGAAACGGAACCACTTTTTTTACTCAAACGATATACCCGCCATATCAAAAGGCCGGCAGCCTTACAACTGGCTCACAGCCTGGATTTCAGTGACCCGGCCGTTTTTTCAATTCCCGGCGAAATGGATGCCTCCGGTACTTGTAACCGACCTTTCCATTATATGATATACGTAAATCCCTACAACAAGAAGGAGGACTATATTACGGAAGTGATGTACAAAAAGCCCTACCGCACAGGGTATCCCGATCCGATTCCGCGTATTTGTAACGCTGTGTACAAAGATTTACCCGACTGGATGGCGGCATTCGCTGCCAAGCATAACAAGCTGATTCCTTTAATTATGAAAGCAATGACCGAAACTATTTTCCCGACATTGGACGATGAAGCCGAGGGTACCTTACCAGAGATTTTCTGGGATTCGCAACATGCGGGGCCGGCGTTTTGCATATCAATGGGAATTGACCACCGCGATGCAGGCGCTGCACTGGATTTGTTTATCCAGGTGGTAAATAAATACGGGCCCGTACCCGGAGCTATTGGCATGCGTTTCGTAAGATCCACAGAAGCTACGCTTGGCTTTACGCGCTTCCCCTATACCTGTATGCTTGAAATGGATGGCATTTTGTGGACGGGTAATCCTCAGATGATTAGTCTGCCGGATCTGGAAGCAAGACTTTGGGAAGCCATGCGGAAAGAAGGCATTCCCTTTACCATGCACTGGGGAAAAAATAGTGCCTGGCATGTACCGGGATTAATAGATTATATGTACGGAAATAAGGATGGTGAATGGAAAGAATATCGAAGTGCGCTGTTAGGCAAACAAATGGCCGATGTGTTCAGCAACAATTTTTTGCAACGTTGCCGTTTGGCTGAGTTTCGCACGCATACTGCATCTAAACTAACGGAAAGTATACTGGTATAGGTCTTTTTTAGTTGATGAAAAAAAATCTACACTTAGGGAATTTTTTTACCCAATATTCAATTCCCCAAAATGCATATGGGCTAAAAGTCGTTTGAGAACAGACATTTACGTTTGGCCTCCACGTAGCGCTTCTGTGGAATGATATTTGAGATAATTTTATATAAAACCAAAAACAACCGTTTATGAGCAGATTCGACACCTCCCGCAATCATAGCGCTATCGACTACAATAAAAGGATGCGTATAATTCTGCACCCCAGCGGAAACGGTCCGGATGCGGCATCAGCCGACAATACTCCTTCTGACCCTGCAGACCCGATTGAATTGCCCATTAATGAAGCTCCGGAGGAGCAGAACTTTCCCGAGCAGAGCGAACCATTGGAGTAATTATCATACATCATTTTTTTTGAGACGGGGTGTACTTTGCCTCGTCTTATTGTTGTGTCTGCTATGTACGTCCTACTGTATGGGTAGGCTTTAACCGCAGGCAAGGCAGGATTATTTTGTTAGTCGTCATTTCGCCAGCAGTAACTACGTTTTATCACTTCAAAATCACCGCTATCTGTTGTAATCGTGTATCTGTTGATGTTTTCTTCTTCGAAATGCCGGATGTACTCAGCAGTGGCGTCGCAGATGATTTCTGAGCTTATCTTTTCCGGTACCTTAAGCGGGTATCCCTCCAGATAGCTGTCGCAGGTAAAGCAACTTTTTTTCATACAGGAAGCAAAACCCAGGGCGAGCAATAGTGTAAGTAATAAGGTACTTTTTGGTTTCATACAAAGGTGATATTTCCAATATTACAGTTCAGGCGCGCAAAATGTTGATTTTTTTCAGATGGTATTCTGATACTGTCAAACAGTTGTCACTAAGCCGCCTTTACTTTGCTGTATAATAAAACCAAAAACAGATACGATTATGTCTATGATTCAAATGTTCCTGAAAGAATTAGATCAGGAAGCGATCACAACGCGCAAAATGTTGTCTCGTATACCCGACGACCGCTTCGACTGGAAACCCCACGAAAAAAGTATGGATATACGCAGTCTGGCCACACATATAGCCGACCTGCCGTCCTGGGTAACCATGGCTTTAACCACTGAGGGATTGGATTTTGCTGAAAACCCTTATGTATCGCCTCAGATCAATACCAATGCTGAACTGATGGAATTTTTTGAAACATCATTGGAGAAGGGTCGCACATCGCTTACACCTGACAAGGAGGCTAAGCTCAACGAAATCTGGACGCTGAGAAACGGAGAACAGGTTTACAGCCGCGATACCAAAGCTGAGGTCATTCGCATGGCCTATAACCAGATTGTTCACCACCGGGCGCAAATGGGCGTTTACCTCCGCCTGTTAAACATTCCTATTCCAGGCAGCTACGGGCCCAGCGCCGACGAAATGAGTTTTTAAATAAATGCTACGGAGCCACTCAAAATACCGGGTGGCTCCCTTTTTTTCACGCAGTACTGCCTGTGCCCGGCCGACTTTTACTGGCGTACCTATTAATGAAATACTCGTGTTTCCGGGCCAAAGTGTAACAATATGGGAAACGTCAGAGCGGAAGCTTTTGGCGCTGCAACTGTATTTTCAGCTAATTGCGAATTTTAAAGCGCTGGTTGCTAATATTGTACTAGCACTGAGCATTTTTATCCCTGATATTTACGAAATATAACAAAGGTTTTTTTTGCGGCTCCTGAATGCACAGGAAAAACACTTGTTGGGCTATGGGAACTTTATTGCCCTTACTTCTGTCCGAATTTTTTAACATCTATTTTCCGCTGTTTTACTTTCAATATAAAATCGAATCCGGTAAGTACCTTTCCCGACCGTACTTCAACCGGCTGCTGATTTTGACCGTCTGTGAGTACTTCTATCTGATGGGGTAATTTTGCTACGGTGACAGTATAATTACCTGTGGGCAGGTACAGCATATACTGTCCCTTATCGTCGGTTTTTGTTTCGTAACTTTTTCCTTCTGTATTGGTAGCTATTACGCTTTGGCCTGCAAGATCGCGATCAACGGCAAAGCTGAGCAACTCGTCATACTCAAACCGGATGCGTCCGCTAATAGTGCCTGTTTTTACTAGGGGCACCTGTACTTGTACCTCTTCCTTGTTGCCGACCATAATCAGCTGATCGGGACTGTACCAGCCTTTTTGCGTGGGAAAATAAACCCGGTAGGCAGCTGGTGGTAGATGACTGTAATGAATTTTACCCTGGTTATTACTTACGAGTAATGTTTTCTCAAACGAAGCAAGGTAGCCCGCAGCCAGCGAATCTCCTGCATCAAATATCCCGTTACTGTTGAAGTCGTAAAAGACGAACATGGAAATAGCTCCCTTGTTCTGAATTTCTTCACTACGCGACTGCGGTAAAAGTTGTGTGATGCCGAACTGGATGTTTCTATAGCTGTTGGCATTGGCAAAAGTGTTGTACTGCAGGGTCCCAAAAATACGGGTAGGTCCCAGGTCGTACTGGAGACTCAGGTTATACATCAGACTGCTTGTAAAAAAGTCCTTGTAGTAAGTCAGGCCGGCATCGTAGCGCAGTTTGCGTGCTAACAATGAACCTCCGATGGCGGGCGAAATATTGAGTCGCAGCCTGCCCTGACCGCCCGTATATTCCTGAAATGCTTCTGACAGGAAGAAATTACCCCGTTGTAAATTGATATTGAGCCGGAAAAAACGGAAGTTATATGCCAGGGTGGCCCTGAACTGCCATTTTTTATCCTGAAGGAAATCGGTGGTGTACTGACCACCGTCCATGCGCAACAAAAGATTTTGCCGGGACCGTACATGCGTAAAGGAAAAGGTGCTGTTGAACCTGTATGCGGTCATGGTGCCGGGCATGACCGTGGAACTACTGTACCAGTTGCCCTGCTCCTGATAATATTGGCCTGCAAGCGCAAGGTTTAGTATTCCCAGCGCGCGCGAAAGACCTATGTCGGCAGTAGTAGCTTTATTATTGCTTCTGAAAAATGTACCCCCTCCCGAGAAATACTGGGGATTGAGATGAGAATACATAAAGCCGCCGGAAGCGATGGTCTTTCCCATGCGGAAATTTACTCTTTCATTCAGGGAAAGAGCACCGCGGCGTGTTCCGGGGTAGTATCCTGAAGCAAAATTATTATCACTGCTGATGGAAATCCGTTTTGAAAGATCGCCACTTATGGTTGCTGCTGCGGCAAACGATGGTTTACTTTCACCTCCATCGTAGGTGGCGCTACTGTTAGCCAAACCAACTTTTGCAGATGCAAACAACATATCGGTCAGCCGCCAGGTAGCGTCATTGACCAATAACACACTTCTGGTGCGGGCATATCTGTCTTCGTCGTAGGATAGAACAGAATTGCTCAGCATTTTTTTCGTGTTGCGTGTATAGCCTACCCATGCTGCTTTGCCAAAACTGGAAGAATTAGCGTTGTCGAGCAGGTTGAAAGATTTGTCTATATAACCTGTAAACAGTTTATGTTGCTGCGCCGAGTCCAGAAATACATAGGCTTCTGCTCCCCTCCCATTGAAGTTTAATTCGCCTTTTTGAATTACATTACCCACCCTAAGCCCGAAATTCCTTCTGGAGAATCCCAGCCAGGTGTCATTGATAAGTGAGGGGAAAGCGGGGTTTTTCCATTTGAGGGCGTTTATACTAAAGGATAACTCACCCAGTTGGGAAGCAAAACTTCCACGCGCCCGCAAAAAATAAGATTCGTTGCTTGAAAAGGCGTTTTGAATGCCCGCTGAGACAGAATTGGCGCCCCGATCCATGGGATCATTAAGGCGCTTGATACCATATTTCTTCCGGCTTTTTATTGTTTGCAACGAAAGCGAGGACATGGCAAAATAGTCGCCGTTAGCGTGTACACCGTACACCGCCAGGTCCATATATTCCAGTTGCACCATTTCTTTCGTCACTTTTCGCTGAAAGTAAAGAGTGGTGTCATGAAAGGGTGGAATACTGAATTTGATTGACTGATTGGTATTGTCGCGCAGAACAGCCGGAAACGAAAACACGGCAGTAACGTCGGTAGCTACATTGCTCCGGTTGCTGAATACTACCGGTATTTTTACCAGATCACCTTTATCAGGAAGAATAAGTTCGTTTTCGGGCAAGTACATTGTCACCTGCCGCGTAGGCTGCAAACGCAGCAAAGCCGTAGTATCCAACAAAATGTTACCGGCCAGGTCGTACAATGCTACCTTGTACCTGATATCGCCGGCCAGTGTGGTACTGCCTATATATATTTTTGCTGGTACAAACAGCGATTTTCCTGCAGGAATAGCTACGTCGGGCTGCGATTTAGTGGCCACTCTTGCCCCGGCAGCGCAACTGAATACAAGTTTGCCCCGAAAGCTGTCTTCAGCATTATTACGTACCTGTACGGTTACGTCGGCCAGCTCTTCATTGGTGACAAGGAGCACACTATCTTTCAGCGACAGTTCCAGTGCCGGCACCTGAGCGGCTACCTGATGTGCAAGTATCAGTAGCAGAATTAAAATCAGTAAGGAAGGGAATGGGTAACCCTTTTTCCCCTTGATAAGTGGCATGTTGATGATCGGATGTCGTTTTACAACGGGCTCATGATAAACGTGATCTGCGTTTCGTAGTTGCCGGCTTCCACGCTCATGAAGGCATCCTGATTGGTATTATGTTTGGTACTGTATTTAATATTGTAATTATTCACAATTGGTGCAGTGCCCGCATTTCTGATGAAATTTTTGGGACTTGCCGACAAATCTACTGCGTTATAGGTACTCAATACTGAAGATGTCACCGGCGTAGCGGTAAGTCTGACTTTATTAACCGGAATTACCGACGAGCTGCCGCTTTTTGAAAAATATTCTGAAAGTGTCTGCACCGTAATCTGATATTTTCCATCAGACGATGACACTTGCAGGCCGTTGTTGATAATGGTTTCTACCCCATTGGCAAATGCCGTGGGAGCGTTGAAATTCAGCGTCACATTATTTGCTCCATTTTGCAACACAATACCATTCAAGATAGCAGGCGTTACGGTTTGGGGCAAATGTGTCCAAGGAGGCCACAAACCGATTTTGTGGCTGTAATCCGACTGATTCAGCAATACGCCCTGTTTATTGTATAGCCTGTACCGCATCACCAGAACATAGTCGTCGCGGTGCAAAGCCATCATCTGCCGGTTGCCATGTAAGATGAGGTTATAGGAAAGCGAAAAATAGTCGTTTGCAATAATGGGATGGTTAGAACGCTCGACCAGGGTGATTTCGGTTGCAGTCAACGGAATTACATTCGATGGTACTCCGATTTTACTGACTGAATTAGCATCGCTCCAGGAGTTTTGTGATGATCCCGGGTTAAACTGCAACGAGAAGTATTGCAGGGGCCAGTTAGGTCCGTAACCCCATTGAGCAATATCACCGGCACTAATTTGGAGGGCGGTAAAATACGCCGTGAGTGGCTGAACGGTCAGTTTCCATTGCGGCAGGGATGCATTACCGCCATTAAACTGAACGGTCATATTGTTGTTGTACGTGGCGCCAGTGGCCAGAATAGCGGTATCATGGATAACCATATAGGCCTGTCCTGCAGCCTGTATGGTTTGCGCTTGTAGATGGCCTGGTTTCGCAAACAACACCAGCATGAGTGCAGCAATGAACCAATTGACAGGTAGGTGCATCTTCAGGAGGAGTCGTTTCAAAACATTCATCTTTATAAAAAAATGCTAGTAGGTAAAGTCAAGTTCTGCAAGTTTCAGCTCTTCGTTATCGCCGATATTGACAATAGCCGTAGCCGTATAGCTGCCCTTTTCGAGGTCGGCGGGTAAATTGCTGCTGAATACGCGCTTATCGCCGGGAAGGGAGTAAAATTCAATTGCTGGAATTTCAAATTTTCTTCCGGTTTCTTTATTCAACAAGTCGTAGTGAATAGTTCCATTGACCCACAGACTTCCGGTATTGTCGAGGTACAGTTTGAGCGACTCCATTTTCCCGTTTTTCTTCTGGGCCAGATAGTTACTGATCTCCACATCACCCTTAGCTTTCGTTTGCGCTGTATAGTATATTTTAATACCCATACGAACGGTTACTTTGATGGCGGCACCTTTCTCAGAAAACCCGTCGCCGGGGTTGAGCTGTGTCAGGTACAACATGGCGGTGCGTACAGGATTGGCCGGATCGTTGGGCACATCATGTACAGACACGGTGATTTCCTTACTTTCACCCGGGGCCAGGGTAAAGTACGATCCGGGTAAAACGGTGACATTCTTAGCGCAGGAACTGGGAATTGTACCTGCGTCGTACGAAAGGTTATTACCCAGTGAATCGTAATTCCAGTCGTTTAAAGAAATACCAACTTCCAAAGGCTTGTCCGCATTGGGGTTGGTTACCGTAACCCTTTGTTCTGCTTTTTTGCCGGGTTGAAAGTACAGACGGGTTGGAGATGCCGTGATACCTGCCTGGCTCCAGGCTGCCAATGATACAAAGACCAGCATTAGGGTCAACCAGCCGCGGCTCGCAAAAGAACGATTCGTCATATTTTTTACCTTATTACAGGATAGCCTGTAGTGTAACAGATATTTGATTTGGGACGCAAAATTAACATGTTTCCGTTTCCAAACAACGCGGCAATCGTTATCGGGCATCGGGCTCGGACATGGGCTTATATTGGAGCAGCAAACCTGTTATTCGACTTCAATAGTGTACACTACGGTGGTTCGGTAGGTGCCATCCTCCAATTGTGCATAACCTTCACCTGAGGCCTGATACATTACATCAAACGTTGTGGCCAGGGTTCCATGGGTGGGCGACTTTATAATTGTCTTAGGCTCGGAGGGTGATAAACGTACCTGGCTTCCGGTAACTAATCCCGGCACCGGAGCTCCGGCCGACATAGTTGGGGTAACAGCTATGGTAGATGCCGGTATTTTACCATTGCCCGGACTTACCAAATCACTCTGCGCGCTCACCTTAACCACAAAACGGCCCGAACTAAATATATTCAGGTGGCCCTGCTCATTTATACTAACACCCCGCGTGAAGTCTTCGCGGTGCGAAAATCGAAGATTTACATTATCCTGCAACTCGTTGATCGTAAGGCTCTGAACCTGAGATATGACAACATTCAGATTCACAGATCCGCTGTTTTGAGCGAAAAGCAACTGGGGCAATGCAAATATGACATAGCTTACCATGAACAGAAACAGTCTTCTCATCTTTATATCAGTTAGTGGTGGTGTTTAGCGAAACAATAACAGCGGTAACTGTCTGATTTCCCTAAAGCTAGCACTTTCCTGCGTAAAAAACGAACATTAGGAGTAATTTTTTTGCTTAATTATTCGCTCTAATAGCCTTCAAATCAACAAATTAGTTTATGATTGGAACTTAAATTTCTAACCAGCTGAAATGCAAAACGTTCGACATAAAATCTAAAAAAGTTCCTGCAGTCTCTTTATCGGCTGCAGGAACTTCCTCTCTATAAACTCGACGGGATTGTACCGATTGGCCTGCTTGATTAAAGGTCAGTGATGGTGTACACTACAGTTGCAGCAAAGGTCCCGGTGGCAAGACTGGCAACATCACCAAAATTTGCCAGTTTGTAATGAACATCATACTTGGTTCCTGCAGTTCCTGAGTAATTGCTGGTTGCCTGTGCTTCAGGAGTTGCAATAAGACTGGTTGACTGATTGATCAGGTTTTGAGGAGTAGTTACATATACTGCTGATGGCGCACCCGAACCGGATACAATCTGACGGGGGTTGTCAACGTGCAGGTAAATATTCGATACTGGTATAGAAGTAAGACCGGTAGCGTTTGCATTAGTATTGTTCAATGTAGTAGCATTACCTTCCAATGAAACCTGAACTTTGAAAGCACCGCTGGAAATCACATCCAGTGTAGTGAGTTCGTTACCGCTAACACCGGTAGCTGAAGCTGCATTGGTAAATTTGCCGGGCGTATTCAGGTCGATGTTGACAGTAGAACCCGATGATACGCTGATGGATTTTACGTTCGACACGTTCACATTCAACACTGCATTTGCAGAAGTAGAAGTTTGAGCCTTAGCTGAAGTAGCAGCAGTTAGAACGATCGCAGCAGCAAAAAGTACTTTTTTCATTTTGTGTAATTTTTTTGAGGTTTGTTTGTTTTGGGATGTTTGTTTTGCTTGTTTTTGTTTCTCTGTTTGATGGCGCAAAGATGCGACGGGATTCAGGCCCTATCTAATCAGATTGCCTTAAAAAATGGTGGATTTTCAGCGGCCTTATAAATGTGAAAGGTATCTAAACGTTTTATTGATACAATACATCGAATTGTGATAACTGATTGATACACAACTCATAGTAATTTAGCGCACATTTCTGCGTCTTAGCGTACATATATATAATGTGCTATTTCCGCTGTCTCCTGAGAAAAATGCAAGGGTATAAGGGGCAGGTGGCACAACAAAGGTGCACAAGTATAAAAGAAGGATTTTTGCTTTTAAACAGGCAAAAAAAGATCTCCTGTTGTGGAGATCGCTGCTGCTTGGTCAATTATAGCAATAGCAGGCCGATATCTCTCAGCTCATCAAAAAAAACCGTATCCTGTAACCTGCTATCGCCGGCAACTTCCATAAAGCTGCGATTCAGGTCTGCAAGGTTGCGTACGGTACTCGCTGTGGGACTTAGTGAGGGAAGCACTTCCTCCAGCCATTTTCCTATAATAGCATCTTCCAGATGAACCTTAACTGTGGCTCGTTGCTGATATACCCAAAGTTGTACCACCTGAAAGCTTCTTCCTTTTTTATTTCGCTGCTGGACTTGCAGGGAAACTTGTCCGCCCAGCCAAATAACTTTGGTGCTCGGGCGCAATTCCTGATCCGTATAGCTGTCCAATGCCGTCTGGATATGATTGGGAGCAATGCGCGTGCGCGGCACTTTAAAATCGAACCATTCCTGTAAGGGAAAATCGAAGCACATGCCATGCATGTAGTTATAAAGTGATTTACGAAGGCCCTGGCTAAAGCGTTCGTGATTACCTGCCGGATCAATATGTTCCAGATCATTGTTGGCGAAGCTGCCCTGCCCCGGATTTTTCCTTTTAACCGAAAATTGTTCGGGATGCAGGCCCACGGGGCTATGAGCCGTCATAGCAAACTGGTGCCAGAATCCTGACTGTACTACGCCAAGCATGAATAACTGTCGTACCACCTCCAGGGAGTCAATCGTTTCCTGGGCTGTCTGGCTGGGAAATCCGTACATCAGATAAGCATGCACCATAATACCTGCATCGGTAAAATGAGCGGCAACCCTTGCTACCTGGGCTACGGTTACACCCTTATTAATGAGTTGCAATAAACGGTCGGAGGCCACTTCGAGCCCGCCCGACACTGCAATACAACCCGAAGCGGCCAGTAATCGGCACAGGTCCGGCGTAAAGCTTTTTTCAAACCGTATATTGGTCCACCATATTATGGTAAGTCCGCGGCGCAGGATTTCCAAAGCAACTTCACGCATCATTGCAGGCGGAGCTGCTTCATCTACAAAATGGAACCCTCGCTGCCCTGTCTGCGCAACGAGTTCTTCTATCCGGTCTACAAGGATATTAGCTGTAGTAGCTTCATATATCTTTATATAGTCAAGTGATATATCACAAAAAGTACATTTTCCCCAGTAGCAACCATGAGCCAGCGTAAGTTTGTTCCAGCGCCCATCGCTCCACAGTCGGTGCATAGGGTTGGCCATCTCTATCACCGAAAGGTATTTTTCGAGCGGAAGACCTGTATAATCCGGCGTACCTACATCCTTTTGTTTATAATCGGGCAAAAGGCTTCCGTTCTCGTACACTACATCATTTTCCGGCCGGTAAAATGTGCGTTTGAGAAGAGCAGCGGGAATACGTCCCGCTAAAAACTGCAGCAGTTGCTCCAGAGGTGCCTCGCCATCATCCAGGGTTATATAATCAATATAATTAAATACCCGGCTATCGCTCAGCGACCGGAGTTCGGTATTAGCATAACCGCCACCCATGCAAACTGCCACCTGCGGATAACGTCGTTTTATCCATTGTCCGCATTTAAGAGCACCATACACATTGCCGGGAAACGGAACAGACAACGCAACTAAGGAAGGCTGTTCGGCATCCATTTTCTCCTGCAAAATGCGGCACAAAATGCGGTCGGTGAAGCTATCGGCCTGGTTTAATGCCGTATTCAATTCGTCGAAACTGGCCGCCGACTGGGCAAGTCGCTCGGCATAGCGGCTGAATCCGAAATAGGGATCCACCGCTTCTACAATCAGGTCCGAAATATCTTCGAGATATAAAGTAGCAAGATGTCTTGCCTTATCCCTTATACCCATAGCGCCAAAAGCCCATTCCAGATCGGCCAGCTGCTGAAAACGTCCTGCTTCAGGCAGGTAATTCCCATTGCAGATAAAATGCGACAGCATGGGATTTTTCTCCTGAAGAAATTCAATAACACTGTCGATAGTTTGAAGATATTGCTGTTTTAAAGCTACAATACGTCGTGCATTCGAACTGTGGTTGATATCTGATTGGGATACATAATCGAACAACTCCTGAAGCCCGCTGTTGCTGAACAACGTATTTATTACCTCAATACCTAAATCAGCTTGCGCTGCTGCAATACCTTTCGTATTCAGAAAGCCCTTCAGATAGGCAGTTGCCGGATAAGGGGTGTTCAATTGCGTAAAAGGCGGTGTAATCAGTAATACTTTCTGGTTCAATGCGGCTCGATTAAGATTTTGGTGCAAAGGTATTGTATTCGGCGTAAGGCGTGGCGCCTCCGGTGTATCTCCGGATCTGGTGTCGATTCCGCGTGTAGCAATTTTGGCTGCAGGACATAAACCAGAAACAGCAACCTGCTGTTGAAGCATTACCTTTGCAGCAAATTCAATACCAGAGCATGAAGTTTGAACAATATAACATAGCGCCGGAAATAAAGCGCAGCCTCGCTGAACTCGATTTTAAGCGTCCAACGGATATTCAGTTCAAAGCTATCCCTTCCATACTCAGAGGCGATGATGTAATGGCTGTAGCCCAGACCGGCACCGGCAAGACCGCCGCTTTTGCCATTCCTGTATTGCATCTGTTGCAGCAACGGTACGATATCAAAAGAAGGAAAGAAGTTAAATGCCTGGTGATGGTACCCACTAGGGAATTGGCCGTTCAGATCGCCGAAGCTTTTATCCAGCTGGGAAAATATACGCGCCTGGTGATTATGGGACTTCACGGCGGAATCGAACAGGAAAATCAGATTAAGAAACTGGAGAAGGGAGTAGATATTCTGGTAGCTACGCCTGGTCGGATGTTTGATTTGGTAAGTCAGGGACATATCGATTTAAGCACGGTGCGTACCCTCATTCTGGATGAAGCCGATCATATGCTGGATAAGGGTTTTATAAAGGACATTAAAGATGTGCTCCGGCACCTACCGCCCAGGCACCAAACCCTGTTTTTCACCGCCACACTAGACAAGGATATTAAAGATTTAGCGTATTCAGTTGTAAACAACCCTATACGCATACAAGTTTCCCCCAAAGATCCGGTGTCTAAAAATGTGCAGCACGCCGTTGCCTTTGTTGCCATGGACGACAAACGCTTCTTCCTGGAACGCCTCGTACGCGAGCTGCCAACTCAAAAGATTTTGGTATTTGTGCGTACAAAAGTCAGGGCCGAACGGGTACACAATGCCATGAAACGCGTGGGCATTGAATCCATTACCATGCATGGCGACAAAGACCAGCAAGACCGGCTTAAAGTAATGCAGGCATTCAGAGAGGGACAGACAAAGCTATTGATAGCAACCGACGTAAGTGCCCGCGGAATTGATATTCCGGATGTGGACTTCGTGGTCAATTATGATTTGCCGGATGTTCCCGAACATTATGTGCACCGCGTAGGCCGCACCGGCCGTGGCGTAAAGAAAGGACAGGCAGTCTCGTTCTGCAGCGATGAAGAGAAGCCCCTGCTCGAGGCTATACAAGCATGGATGGGAAAATCAATTACCGTAATGCAGATAGACAAGAACGATTATGAGCAAACGCTGGTGTTTTCTGAAGATACCCCCAATGATAACTGGCAATTACTCATGAAGGAAGCCGAAACGTCGGAGCGCTTGTCCAAACGAAAAAAGAAAAAGTAAAACGTTTTAACCAGAAGTAAGAACGGCGGGGTAAAAATCCCGCCGTTTGCGAACCCGGCTTTTAATACTTAACCCGACCACGGATTAAGGCATCCGGCACCGTCCTCAGTTCTTCGGATGTCATTAATGCTGCATAACAAATACTTCACCTCATCGGCACGCATTACCTGCGGCAATACAAAATCTTTGCGGGGATACAGCCTGGAGGGAAGTACAAAAGGCTTTACCAGCACATGTTTGA